>Ga0179591_1310979_pt1 | contig 11830 bp, 16 predicted proteins | sample CZOMad2_1_08_16f_FD_182891 | JGI IMG/M metagenome (GOLD analysis project Ga0179591, IMG submission 182891) | Vadose zone soil fungal communities from Angelo Coast Range Reserve, California, USA - CZOMad2_1_08_16fungal (PacBio error correction) | ecosystem: Environmental > Terrestrial > Soil >...
AGACTCATTAGGAAGAAAAATCAGGGGATTGAGGAAAAGTCTCTGTTGAGATTGGGGCCGTCTACTCGGACAAAGTGGCTTCCGTATAAATCATTTTTTGAAGAGGGGGAGCAGGTTCAGCTTTCTTAAATGACACTCTCGGGGAGGGGCTAGAGCAAGACAGGGCATGTATGGTGCAAAAGAATCGGCCTTTTTACGGCTAATGGGGGAGGGAGGGCTGCAAGGAGGGGGAAGAGGAGGGGGGTCGGGGTCTTAAGGTGGAGGGCGCCTCGGTTTATCACCAAAGTTCTATTAATTTTTCTGGGGGGGGAGGCAAAGAGGAAGGTCGGTCTGGTTATCGGGTACGAGCGCAACTTGTGTTGGGGTTTTCAGTCCTGTTGTTACTTACGTTGGGTGAGGGTTATGGGTGAAGAGGAGGAGTCACCGTAGGGAACAGGTTGTAGACGTTTTCCGTTCTTGGGTGGGGGTTTGGTCCCAAAGGTATCAGGACCTTTTGTTTTAGTTGGAGAGGGGGGAGGGAGGAGGGGAATTTAGGACTATCACGGTAAACTGAGGGTTTTGATATTCGATGAGGGCTCCTGATAAACTGAAAGATGGCGTTTGGTCGGACTTCGGGGGAGGTGGGCCACCGCGGTGAAGGGGGAAAAGGGATTATTGGAGTGTCAGCAGAAGTGGAACTGGGATTCAGAATCAGTGGGGCGAAAGGGGGGTCTGTTTAACATATGTTTGGTGGGGAAAGGGAAAAAACCTTTTCTATGGGGAATATTGCTGCCGGGGAGTCGACACGGGTGGGGGTTTGCCGTGACCGTGGTGGAGGTGTGGGTGGGGTAAAGGGGATTATTGGGGGTAAGGGACCCTTGCGCTCGAGCGCGAAGTGCCGGTTTGTTGGGTTGTTGTAAAAAGTCGGAGGGTCCTGAAGACTTACGAAGCTTTGGAAATACGCGACGGCTGTGGGGGTGGCTTGCGGGTGGTAAGCGCCTTTCGTACAAAAGCCAGCCAGGGAAGGGACTTGGCATGTGTTGTGACAGAGATCGAGGGAACAGGAACTTTCGGAGATTTGAGGACACACGACGACTGGGTTGGGAGGCCTCTGTTTCGGGAAATCGGTGCGCTTGAAAAGTGGGAAAAACTGTAAAGGGAGGGCACGACCAACTAGTTGGGACCGCGAAAGGCATCAAAGGGATGGATATACCTTGGAAATTTTATTGGAGAAAAGGATAGATGCCTCGGAAATCTTTCCTCTTGGAAGGAAAGGGGGTGGATCTTTAAGGATCCTTAACAAAGAAGATACGAAAGTCTGGTACGTCTAAGGGCATTAGTATGTCGTCCTGAGGAAAAAGACGCACACAGAAGTTCTCCTTCTTCAAGGAAAGGGGAAGTTTCTGGGGGGAAAAGTTAACCGTGGGGATCAAGATGGAAACGCACCTAGGGTTTGAAAGGTACGGCTTATTCTTTGTCTTTTCGGAAGAGGAGTGGACAGTAAGATATTGTTTCCTTCTAAAAAACACAGGTGAAGAAGGAGAAATATATGAATTACACCATTATATATTAGAACGAAACTAGGGAAGTTAAGGACGAGAATTACGTGTTGACTTAAGAAACGATGGGGGAAGGGCAAGATATTATAATTCCACAGTCCAAGTGTATTTCAAAGGAAGGAGGAACGATGAGCAAACATGGTTCTATGTAGGACCTTACGGGAAAAGGGTAAAAGGCAAGCGAAGAAACGACTTCAAAGTCCGGATCGGTGGTTTACCGGGGCCCGGGAAAAAAGAAAGAACTCTGGAAGAGAGGGGGGAAGCAGTTATAACCCTCTCAGGCACCGCACCGGGTGCGGAAAAAGGAGAGAGGGAAGTTAGGGGGGGTGGAAATAGAGGTGAAAAGACCGAGGCGAGCGCACTAGGGGCCTCCACAAAAAAAAAAAAAGTCAAGGTCAAGCAAGGGAGCTGGTCAGGCCAAGGGTGGCCGAGACAAAACTTCTCCGGAAAGGGGGTACCAGATAAGCAGGGGCTCATTGGAGAAAGGAGGGGCTCAACGTCCGACTCCGTGCTGGGGTGGCGAGCGTTTCGCCCATGTGACCTGGGAGATAACCTAACAAGAGTGAAGGGCTATGTAAGGAGGGCATCAACAGTCGGGTGCGGACTCGGAAAAGAAACCGGGGGGGGGGAAAATACGTAGACTAAGTCAACAGGAGAAAAGGACAATCTCTATCAGATTCCACCCACCGGGGGGGGACCCAACCCGCCTAGGGAGGGAACGCACCCAGTAAGAGCCAGGGAATCAGGGGGAATGGAAGGCGAGGAGGGGGGAGTTTTGGGGTCCTAGAAAGCCCGCCTTCTCCTCGTAGAGGAACGCCGAGTAGGAAGAGACTAAGTGGGATTGGGTCCGGGCCAAAAGGTTGGTAGAAGCCCGACCGCTAGGACATTCCCTCTCAAGTCTAAGATCTGTGATTGGGGAAGAGAGCGAATCATGTAAGGGGAGGCCAAAGTGGAACAAACCGGAAACTAAGCAAGGTCAATCCCCCCAAACGACTAGTAGGTGGCTTGTGGAGGGGCATAGAGGGGGCCCACAGGGGTAGGATTTGAGGGGGGTACGACGAAAGGATATTAAAATCTCTCTCAACCTTAAAATAGACGAAAAAACACGACACCAGTAGGGGGATCAAATAGGACCATACTCCAAGATCCCGGACAAAAAAATAAGTGAAAGGGATCACCGGGGTAACTGGAGTGCGGATCATAAGAAATAGACTCGGAACGAACCCGTCCTTAAAAGGGCCCGCTAAGCAGAAACCCCTACTGGGGGCCACAGATCATACACCACACGACCACTGATGGTGCTAGGGCATCGCGGGGAGCGATCGAAGAATAACCGTGTGGGAGACAAAAGACCTGGCCGAGGAGCCGGACGCCAGAGAAGGGGGCCGGAAGAAAGGCGTGAGGACGCCGGAACTGGCCCTCCTGCACAGTGGGAGTGTCGAGGGGTGGGCCCGGAAAGAGCCAATCGGGGGGGGCAAGGGTCGGTGGAGAGGAGGGACAGGGAAGGCAGTATAAACATACAACTCATCGTCAAAAACCCGCAATGCAGTTCCCACACTGCAGTTAAGACACCCAGGGGGGGCGCGCAGTCGTCGGCACTCAAAAAAAGTCTACACAAAAAAGGGGTAGTCATCTCCCGGGGTTATTCGTACAATTCAGAGACGGGTCGGCTTCGCCCAATAAAAAGTTGTGTCCCAGACAAAAAGAAAAAGTAACAAGAAACGGAAGTGGAATTAAATTGGTAAGCCCAAGCAGGCCGGCAAAGAAGGATCTTCCGGGAAGTCTACCTCCAAGAGAAGAAGCTTAAAGTCCTCACCCGTTCCAAGGTGCTCGACCGAACCGCTCGCGGGTCAAACGACATCAGCTTCGCCTTACGAGCCTAATGCAGATAGCACGGGCTTCACCGGCGGTGCCGCCCCACTTAAAAATGACCTGAAAAAAGACATAGAACAAAGTGAACGGGGGGGCAACGGATGATCGTAGCCAAACGGAAAAGGACCTCATAAGGCCTTCCGCTCAAAAAAAGAAGTATTTTGGAGGGGAAAAAGAGCTTTAAGGGGTATTATTGGTATTGCCCTGTAGTGAGAAAAAGAGGAAGGTTCTTAACTTTTTCTCAGGTCCTGGAAGGTGTCGGTGCAGATCATTTTTCAGGGAAGGGACGTCGGGGAGAGAAAGTCCCAGAGTTTGATTCTTGCATTCGTGAGCTCGGAGTGGGGGGGGAGAAGCCTGATGGGCGCTGGGCGCAACCTGGTTCGTTGGCGAGGAACAGGGGCATGAGCGGGCTTGGGGGGGGATCACCTACGCAATACAGCGTGGGCGTCGAGGGAACTGGCAGTCGGCTCTGTGGTCACGGGGTAGGCAAAACCGGAGATCAGTAGAAGAGGGATGTGAAGAAATGCCGGCTCACGTCGCCAGCCGGTGCGAAGTAACTAAGGAAATGACTCTGGGGGAGTGGGGGCCGCGCGCTCAAATGGCTGGCCGGGCATTTTGGGCTGAGGGGGGGAGGGGGTACATAGAGGAGATTTTGTGATAAGGGGCCGGAAAAGAAGGCGGTCTTTTGGCCAGGAATTAGACAAAAGGTAGGCCTCTGGTGCTTTGAACTAGGTCGGGGAGGACATGTGGAGGAGGCTTCATACTGGGCCGCGGGGCGTGAGTTGAGTTAGACCTTGGGCGTGGGAGAGCGAACGTGAAAAAGTGGACTATTTGCAGGGGGGGTGTGTTTACCGAATAGAACGACGCGTTTTTTTGCGGGTAAGAGTCACACACTGGTGGGGTGTCGAGAGTGGCCCGGGGAAATCGGGTTTATTTTTGGTTCAGAGAGGCATGAGGGAAGGGTCGGGGTTGGTCCACGGATTACTGAGGATTGTGACGGCCGGAGTGTGGGGCCGGCCGGCCTATCCTTACGCGGGTTTTTGTGGGTTCTAGGCTTCTTGTGCAATGGGATGGGCGCTTTGGCTCGGGTTTTGATGCCTTTAGGTTGTATTGGCTACTGGGGTTTCAGGATGGCTTGGGGGGGGGAGGTCCTTCTGTCGGGTTGTTGGCGAAGTTTGGCCCCCGTTCGGGAGTCTGACTCTGGAGGTTCGTTTGACCGAAAAAGGAGAGGGGAGGGGACTGCATTCAGAGGTGCTTGTCATTTGGCGGTCGGGGGAAACTTAGCGGGGGGGATTTGGATATCCCTGTGGAGGGGGATTGTGGGGGTAGAAAGGGAGACTGGGGTGGGGGAGAGTCTGCACAGGTTGATTTGGATAGGGAAGTTAAGGTTTGGGGGATGGGGGGGTCAGAAGGGGGGAGTAGCGGTTGGGGTGAAGTCTTTCCCGAGGGTGTCCAAGCGCTCAGGAGGAAGACGTTCGTCCGTTGTGGTGGGGAGGGAGGGGGGGGGTGATAGTTGGCCGGTTTGATGGTGCGGTCAAAGCGTTGGGGTGGCCGCTACTTTCGGTGGGCGAGGGGGGAGTCATGTGCAAAGAAGGGTGGGGTCTCCTGGGATTTCCGTACTCAAGTGGCGAAGCCAGGCTTTATACGTGAGGGAAGGGGGTGGTTTGGGTGTTTACTAAGTCTAGGGAAAGAGGGGGGGGAGCAAGGGGATTTGCTTTAGAAGGCTTACCCACTCGAGGGGTGTGGGGGGGGATGAAAAAGGAATCGTGGTAGTTTATCAATCTTTCAGGAGGGGACTAGGGAACGGGGGGAAAGGGGGGCGAAGGTGACAAGACAGAATTCTCTAGGCCTGCTTGTTTCCGAAAAAAAAATCCAGGTCGTGCGGTTATTACTTGTTAGTGGAAAGATCAAAGGAGGAGGGACGGAGGAGGGGGGAGAACGGATATTGGAGGGTTCCAAGTTACTTGCGCGTAACAACCTGACTACAGTGAGAGAGCGGGGATACGCTGAAAGGGAGGAGAAATGTGTCTTCATGACACCGCCAGCAGAGCGAATGGGTAGAAAAGAAAGCTGATCATCGTTCTAGGGAGGATCTATGGAAGGTGCTATAGGAAAAACTTTTCAAAGTTTTGTGGTCTCAGCCTGCTCGTGGTGCAGTGCGAAACCGCCTTGGTCACGGGCGGTGGGGCCCAGAGACATGCATTAGATCTGGGCATCTGACACGGGGAGACTTGGGGGTGCATAATCGCTCTCAAAAAGAAGAGGGATTAAAAGAATTGACCAGAGGAGGGGGGTAGGAGGGAGAATCTTGGGCCTTACCAACATTAAAGTGAACCGAAAGGGCTCGTGGACGGGTAGAGCCCTTAAGAGCATCCCGTTCCCAGGGGAGAGACAGGGGGTTGACCAAACTGAAGACTGACTTCACTATTAAAAACTTTAATCGTGCTTTCTGTACGGAAACGAGAAGGGTGGGCTAATGGTAGCTTCACTACTGGGGACTAAATCTGGGAGTCAGGTCGTTTATTCAGACGCGGGGGAAGCAGGAAAAAAATCAAGAAAGCTACTCCATCATTGCATAAAGTTCAGAAAAAAACGGGTAAGGCAGAGACTTTATTATTAAAGCCGAAGATTATCAGAGGAGTTGAGGAATGGAAAGAAAATCGAATTGCCCACGGTTCTCCTAGGCAAAGAACGAAAGAAGAAAAATCAAAGCCACGAAATGAGGAATTAAGAACAAAAAAAAAAAAAAAAAAAAAAAAAAAAAAAAAAAAAAAAAGACAAACGAACCATATGTTTTAAAACTGAGGGCCTCTAACTCATTTGAATCGAGTACAAGTTGTGGTAAAAAAAAACCCCAAGCGCGCGTCTTCCACCTTTCAGGGAAATTGGAGGAAAGAGGCGCAAGAGTTAAGTTCTCACCGGGACATCCGAAAGACAAACCGACGTAGCGGGGAACCACACCTCTGAAAGGAAATAGGGGGAAGCATAACAAGAGAAAGGAGACCTCCTTAAAAAAGTAAGAAGACCTGTCAATAGAGGGGAGACAGGGAGGGACCGGGAGAAGGCCTCCTCACAAAAAAATCAGAAGAAACAACTATACAACACACAGATCAGAAATTGTAAACGTCCTAACACCTGGTAAGACCACAAGGAGGGCCAAGTTGAAGAAATCTCACCATCCACCGGAAAGACCGGTCAATCCACGCAATGGAAGAAAGGGAAACCCCGACGAGGACAATGACACCGCCTTCGGCAAAGAGCAAGAGGTATTCAGCCGAATCTCCGAGTTCCGGGACCGACTCGTTGGACCACCCGAGCCGAGCCGGAAGCTATATGACGTGTCTGCAAGACCACGAGTAAAGAGCAAACAGTATCAAAAATGGTCGGTTCGGAGCAAATGGAAATTACCGGCTCGCAATAAGGCTCACACCTAAATACCCACCCAAAGTTGAAAAACGTTGATAGGAAAGGGTGACTATGAAGAAACAACGATCAGAAGTACAGAGTCGGGCGTCCTCAAAGAAGAAGTAGAAAAGGAGAGAGCTGAAAGTTAAGAAAAACACGCGGCGACGTGCACATAACCGCCAGGACTTGGGCAGACCGCAACACGTTTAGGGAATGAGTGGGTGTGTGCACACACCGCAAAAGGGGAAATAATATCTGGCATCCAACCATCGACAGAAGCGGGTGTTAGAGAAACAAAAGAAAAAAGAACCAGAAAACACCTAACAATCAAAAAACGTAGGACTTCGGGGGCATCCTACACCCAAGGGAAGACCAGAATGGTGAGGGGGGGTAGTGTGTTGTCACCTAAAAATAGGGGAAGAATCTTTGATCAGATAAAGGGGGAGACACCCAGGGCGACTACTAGACCCGGAGCAAGAGATGAAGTCCACATGTAGTCCAAGCAAGGTATAAGGGGAACTTTGTAAGGACTGAAGTCTTGTACAATAAAAATAGAATCATCTCGAAATCCTAAAAATAGGGAGGCGAACCGTCGAGGACGCAACAGATTGTAGGAAAGGAACTACAGAGATAAAAGGAACGTTTCCCGCAACCAAAAGCAATCTCCTAATCTTTTATCTGCGCAGCCAAAAAAAAGGAGGAAGGTAAGGGGAGTGACGGAGAAAGGACCAAACGAGAATGGAACGAACATACAAAGCAGGAAAATACAAAAAGGGGTGAGCCCACCTCTTCTCAACTCCGAAGAGAGGTCAACAAGAGCGGACCAAACACTCACTATCACAAATCCGCGTGGGACTGGCAAAACCACCCATAAAAGGGGGGAAAAACACAGACACTCCAAGTGACCACGTCCCTGAAAGGGGAAATCTCAGAGAAAAGGTCAACGTAATCCAGACACGTCCTAAAGCTCTATAAAAAAAAAAAAAAACAAGGAGAAAAGGAGGAGAGAAATATCGTTCCTTTTATATTTAGGTTGGTCAGCGTTATCTCTATCGCTTGGGTTCGGACCTAAGTTGGTCACTTAACTGAAGTTCATTCAGATGTTTTGTACGACTTTAGAGGAGAGAGTTTCAAGGTTGGGTTATGCAGAGGTTGTGTTGAAAAAAAAGTTAAGAGGGTGGGCGTGCGCTGTCGTCATCAAAGAGGTGGGGGGAGAGAGTACTTGGCGACGCGGCGACGGTACTTCAACCCGCTATCAGCGTTGGGGGGGGGCGGCGAGAGGAGACAACTGTCCCGGGTTAAAAGTTGCGGGGGTGGGGGGCGTCGTTTAAAACCGGATCTCTCAGGGGTTACTCCTCTGGGAAGAAAAGAAGGAGGAAAGAACAGAGGGTGGTCTGAATCCTAATGGGCTTCTTTACCAGATGAGGAGTTGGGGCCGACATGCACGCGACAACTGTGAATGACTGGAGAAGGGAATTTTATTTCGGGGTAGGGGGCATCGCATCTGCCTGGATACTTCAGGACGGCAGTAGGGTGGAGGTTTCGAAATGAATCTTCGGAAACCACACCCCTATGGGTGGAAGGTTCAAATCACAGAGGAGTTCCTCTTTCCTGTGTCGGCGAGGGAAGAAGGGGAAAAGGAGGATTCTTGAGGGGATCATGGGGGAGAAAACAAATAGTTATAAGTGGGAATGTTGGCTACCCGGATAAGTCGGGGGATCGTGGGGGGGGGGGGGGGGTCGAGGATGGTGTTCCAATTTGGGTGGGGGGTTGAAGTAACTGGGGGTGTAACTGTCAGTGGTTGGGAAGGGGGGGGGGCTTCGTCGCGGCACGAATAGAGGCCGGGAAAAGGGTGGGGACGTGAGGAGCACGGGCTGCGGAGGGTGGGTTGGTCAAGGTAGGAAGAACATGCCGACAGACGTTTTTTGTGGAGAGGACGGGGTCGCTGGGGAGGAGAGAGGAGGTTTGTCCTGCTAAAAAAAATTGGGGGGGGGAGAAGTGAGGGTGGGGGGTCTTACGTGGGTTCCTTTCATACGTCAAAAAGGAGGCGTGGGGGGGGGGGAAAAGAGGGTTTTGCGTTTTGCACACGCGGAGGGAGGGGAAATGGATAAATTTTGGTAATCGGCATCCAAAGGTTAAAAAGGGCTGTAAAGGAAGGGGTCATCGTGGCAGTACACAAACGAGGGGGGTGACTGACAGCGGGGTTGTTTGTTATTGGTCTTTATCAGGGGGAGGCGGGTGGCGTATTTTCTGAGGGAGTCTGCCAAGGGGGGGGAGGGTTGTAAACTTACTTTCACGTTAGGGGCACTGTGTTTTCTTGGTCAGGGAGCTGGGGTCAAAACGAAGAGGCTCTTGGTTTCGTCAACATTAGGGAAGAGCCCCTCGGGAGGGGTGGGGGTGGGGAACTGGGTTGGAAGGCGTGGAGGGTCTGCGATTTGCGGTCCGTTCCAGCCGGGGGGTTGGGGGGGGGAAGGCGCGAAAGAAAAAAGGTTGTATCTCATCCCTCACCGAGGGAGGGAGCCAATGAAAAAAAAGGCGTTGAAAAAGGGGGAAGATTGTTTTTTTACGAACTAAAAACAAGGAGATCTCCAAAAGAGTGGGTAAGTTCTTTTGTCCACAACTTTTTGTGGGGGTAAAGAACTGAAGGGGGTTTCTGGAATTGAACACACTAACGCACAAACCACAAGCACACGCGACACAACCACGGGGCAAGAAGATGTGGAAGCGGACTCGGAGGATTTGAAGAGAAAAAAGCATAGTTCGTTCGTTATCTGGGCCTTAATTGGGGGGCGCAAGAGGGGAAGCGCGCCAAGGGGGAAGAGATGGGGGATACTCGAAGTTAACCTCTTCCGAAGGCTGTCGACTCGCAGGCGTGCCGGGGGAGGGAAGGGACCTTCTGACAGACAAAGAGGGCAAAAGAGTGAGAAGCAAGTTCCTTCACTGATGGGGGACGTGGGGATGAAAATCAACGGGGAACCGGGGGATGTGGGTCTATCACTGCGAACTAGTTCTTTTTTGAAACTCATGAGACCGGAGGAGAATATAATACATCGGGTCAGAAGGAGATCAAAAAAAAAAAGGAATGTGGAAGGGGAAGAAAAAAGTTCTGGCAGTCTTATCATCCGGAAGGCGAGATGGATGTAAAAGACTGCCACCCTACGGGAAAAAGGATGGGAAAAGTACCAAGTGAGCTTCCATCATTCCCCTGTGGGGAACACCGGTGGGGACAAACTCATTATACTTCAGATTATAATAGGTGGAGAGGTGTGGGCGGGGAAGGATGACTAAACAATTTAAATCCTGCGAATGCCTTGGGAGAAAGGGGGTGAAAAGACAAGGGAACGGGAAATCAAATCAAAGCTCGGCCCTTCCTCTAGGTATGAAGGGAAGCAACATCATGGATGCCCGATAATCAAGGTATAAAACTCCAGGCATCTCGAAAGGGGACGGTAGGAGAGAAAGATAGAGAGGTACCAACTTTCGCCAAGGGCAGAGGGATCAAAAGACTAAGGGAAGAGTGAGGCAAACCTCACCTTGACAAAGAAAAAAGGCTGAAAGGTCTAAAGGGAGTGGGTCAGCTTACTTATGGGGTCTTCTGTCAAACCCCAGGGAGCGCAAAGGGGAGAAAAGTGAGGTGGCTTGAGGGGGGTCTAGCTCGTGCTCTGCGATTCACGCATCAATACCCACACCTGCCCTTCGCTAAACAAAAAACCGATGCACTGAAAAAAAAGCCAAGAAAGACAAGAAGAAATCAAAAGAAAAAAACACGGTCAAGGAAGATAATCAGAGACTGAAAGATAAAAGGGGAAAAACCACCAGCACGTGCAAAATAAAGCGAAGAGCACACGCACTTCCGAACACCTGAAAGGGGACGGACCACCACCATGTTTACCGGAATGACCAACAATCTAAAAGCAGTGAGGTCCGGCAATCGCTAACGACCTTTAAGTAGACAGAACAACAACCCAGACTCGGAATTTAACCTCGCACTGAAACGCGGCACGGGCCGCCGCCATTATCTTTGTCTGGGAAAAAACAAAAAACAGTCAAGAGTCCCGCACAGGGGAGACCGAACCGCTCAGGGAAGAGCCCAACCTCCTATTCGGACTGAAAGAGGAGAAGACAGCTCATAAGCCAAACCGAACGGATAAAAAAAAATGTCTGTGCTAACGGGAAGGGGACAATCATCTCTCTCAATCGACACCGTCACGATCACAAAACACACCTCATTAGAGACTTAAGGGGGGACAGACGCAACCCCGCACCGGACTCACTTTACTTCACACCTGTCCAACAGAGCAAAAGGGGGGAGACCACACACCCTCTTACTTACGGCCCAACCCTTACTTAAACAAAAAAACACAGGGGGAAGGCTTCCACACCCGAAAGAAAAGGCGCGGGGACTGACATCCCTTACATCTCCAAATACCGTGTTAGTCAAACGACAACAAGACAATCATCTGTCGATTGCCGCCGACCGAAACTGCCGCCCGGCAACCGTCTAAGTTTTCACCAGACAAAAGAGGAGAAAGGTCAGGGGGAGAAAGAAACCTGGACAATAGACCGTAAGCGAACAAAAACCCGCCACATCAGAGTAAAATGAAAGGAGAAAACACCGCTCGGCAGACCAGGAATGGAGAAATCACAGCAAGCCGGGGATCCGAAAACAAAAAGGGACGCCGATCGCCCGGCGACCGAGGCAAAACTACGGGAAAAAAAACCGTGAAACCCCGCCTCAATCGGGGACGGAAGACTTACGCGCACTCGAAGAGGGAGGACAGGTGGCGGACAACGCCACCAGATTGAAGGGGAGTAAAGATAGAAAAAGTCAAGCAACCGCTCAGTCCCAGTCAGTACCCTCTTTTTCACCAAAGCCGAACAGCAGGAACCCTGAAGAATACAAAGAGATCCATAGCAGCTTACTGGGGTTACATAAAAAGCCTGATCTTCACAAGGGAAAGGAAAGGACTGCAAAACGGGGTCCGCATCACTATCACTGGGCCTCCGACCGAAGT
>Ga0179591_1477511_pt1 | contig 11829 bp, 15 predicted proteins | sample CZOMad2_1_08_16f_FD_182891 | JGI IMG/M metagenome (GOLD analysis project Ga0179591, IMG submission 182891) | Vadose zone soil fungal communities from Angelo Coast Range Reserve, California, USA - CZOMad2_1_08_16fungal (PacBio error correction) | ecosystem: Environmental > Terrestrial > Soil >...
AAGCTTTTTCAATTTCCGGTGGGTTCGTTGATCCGACGCTCAGGACATTGGAACTATCTTTGCGGCGGCGGGCGATTTTCTCGGGACATATTTTCTGTGGTGCTCGGGCCGAAATCCTTTCATCCTAAGAACGGCGCTTGTGATTGCGTTGACATGGCCGACCGGCCTGAAAGTTTGTTGAAAGCGAAAGCATTTGCTGTGGTCGATGAATTCGTCGGGTTGTGGCGCTCGTTTTCTGTCGTACGCAATCTTCTTCCTGTTTTCCGTCAAGCACCGGAAAATCCGCGGCGAGTGTTTGTGGGTTGGTTCTTTTTCAAGCCGAAGCATGGCGGAGAAGCGGACGCTGGTGACCGTCACGTCTTCCTCCGCGAACATGAAAAATTCCAGCGGGACGACGATTGGCGGCCCAGCTGGGGATGTTGAACTTGCGTCGAATCTTGACTCAACACTGGCCGCTCGCGATTGTTGGATCGGGTTTTATTTTTATTTATTTCCTACATTCCGCTGCCGGCGAATGGTGGCAGAACCTTAGAGCGCGCTGCCGTTTCTCTACATCCCGTGTCCGAGAACTACCGCGCCGCCGACACTGATGCACTCATGTCTCCATTCACATTCTGGTGAATGGGAGCGGTGTTCCACGGCACGATTGTGGGAATCGCGGACGTGATAACATAGCGATCGCACAAGCGATCATCTATGGAATGCTTCTATCGGCGTATAATCGGCGTGTGGAGTTTTCTGGAATGGACAATTTTCGTTAAAACGGTCGTGCGGCTGGCCGCCAGCCGAACGAATCGAGAGCGACCATGGTGGCGTAATGATGACAAAGCAAAAGAAGGTGGCTGAGAATTCCTGGCGCTGGCGTAGCCTGCGGAGCGGTTCGGGTTTCTGCTGGGCCTCTTCGCGCTCTGGATACACGGGATTTGCATCTGATTCGGCGAAAAAAACCTCGCCGAGACTTTCCGCAAATCGCAAGAAGACCATGGCAAAAATTCCATAGCTGAAGATGTCGTTCGCGTGATGGCGATCGATTCCGCGCCGTTCGCCGAGGATAATCGATTGTCGAGGGCTGGTTAATCAGCGCTCGAATCGGAAGTGGGGGGATGGCGGCATGGTTGGCCACGCAAGCGTTTTTCCGCGATTTACCTTACCATCCGCCTTGTTCCGTGTTGCCGGTCGTTTGTTGGGATTGCGAACCGCTGATTTTCAAAAGATCGGAATCGCGCCGCAGTGGCGCTCCACATAATTATAACTGGTGGTCTGTGGTGAGCGCAGAAGAGCGCCACAAACTTTCGAATTCTAAGTGGAGGCGATGGGACAATCTCGGGAACTTCCCCAGGGGGACGGAGCACAATCGCGAAAAAAGAAAACGGCGCTCGGGGTGCAGAGCGCCGTTAAAAGGAAGGGCCATCTCAGAAATGGCCCCTACAAACTGCGGCCCAATCGAAGAGCAAGAGCGCAGCCAGATTGGCTACGCTACCTATTCGGCGGCGGTCGTCGGCTGTCGGTGCTTCGTCGGCGTCTTTGCCCATGAAGTCTAGAGCGGGCCCGCTTCTTCTTTTTGGTCTCCATCTTCAAACGACAACTCGAAATGCTGCCAACTCAAAGAACTTTGCGATAACGCCGCCGATCTCCTTGCGAGCAACCACTCGAAGCTGCCTCGGCGGGCTTCGATGGATAGCCGGCATGCTCCAATCCTGAACGTCTCCAGCCCGCTGCGGAGCAAGCTCTTGTCGTGCTCGATTCCGAACTTCTTTGCCGGCTTGGCGGCGATGTGTGCGTCGCTCCCGAGGCTCGCTGACGAGAAATCTTTCGCGTGTTTCCCGACCGCCCTCGGCGATACTGCTCGTAGGTGACGGTGGTCTTTCGGGCACGGCTTGGCCACGTGCATCCCGCCTTGTGGCGAACGCCGCGGCTGCCGACATACGCCTGCCTGGGATCAGGTCTGTTCGCCAACACTCGTAGACGGAGCGGCCTGGCTTCGGTCAGGTGGCTGCAACGTGCCGGTCTCAGGCAGTCGTAGCCGTACTTGACTGCAGGTTGCTATGACGGTATGAGGGCCATGTTGCGCAAGCGCTCCCGACGCCGTTGATCTGCCCTGGGCGTTAATCCCGCGCGCCCGCCGCCGATGGCCGCGAGCGCATTGGCGACTGCGACGCCGAGTCCGTCGTGCGTGTGGATGCGATCATTACGGATGACCGCTGACCCGTTTCGCCTGTGCGGTTGCTTCCGCCACGCATTCGGCATCGAGCCGCCGTTGGTGTCGCACCCAACGCCAGAACCGTTGCCGCCCCCGCATCAAGCGGCAGCTTTGATGTGTTAGACGCGTAGCGCGTTGCCGGCGATATACACGTCGAAGAAATGTTCGGCGTCGTAGAGACTACCTGCGCCGTTTCGGCACCATCAACTCCACCGATCCGCGATCATCTGGCGTTTTTCTCAACGAGACGCCAAGCACGTTTTTGTGCGGCGGGGATATGCGCTCTCTTTCCGACAAGGTGACGACGGGCGGCTCAGCACCAAGCATCCGCGCTTCAGCAGGAGCGTCCTCGGCTTTGATCCCGCGACGGCCGCGTCATGCCGAACGCGGCAATCCTGGCATTCCTTGAGCGCGTCCGGCGGATCTCGCGGAAAACGCTTCGTCCTTGATTCAGCGAGCGGGAATCCGCCTTCGTGTAATGACGCCAACCTCGTCCGAGCTTGCGCGCGATCATGAGCTTGTTCCTGAAGCGATAGGTTGAATCCTTCGCCTTGCGTGCCGTCCGCGCATGTTGTTGCGTAGATTTCGATTCGCCGTTGCTCATTGTGTCACCAAAGAGTACCCAACAAAACCCTGCCAATGGGCAGTCTTTGCATCTCTTTCACAATACGAATCCTCGCCCTACCACCCGCGTTTGTCTGGGGTACTGAAACTGATAGGGCCGATGATAGCGTTCGCGGTGCATGGCGGGAATCATAAAGCCCGAAAGAGGTGCGGGGGGTCAATCAGCCCGTTTAGAGAGCCCCCCGACCCACCGGGAATTGGTCAAAGTCCCGGCTTGGCCGCCGGGGCCTAAACCCGTGTCATTTACCCACCTGCAACCATCCCGACCCCTTCACCTCGATTATACGAGCAATGCGGAGTTGCACCCCTTGCCCTTTGGTGAACGTGGTTGGAAGGTTTTCGCCTTTACCGAGGTTGTGCGATTTGAAACTGTGCGTCCGTTGGCGACCACGTTTTAATCGCGGTCGTCTTGTCGTGCCGACGACCCAATCCCGGCCCGCGATCTCGATCTCTGCGCGGGTGAATTTCATGGTTATCACGAACGTCGTGCGTTTGCACCGGGTTTCTTTTTCGGGTGGGGCTTCTTTTCAGCCGGGGCGAGGGACAACAGACACGCAAAATCACCAACGCAAGGAGAATTGACTGCTTCATAACGGAGTCCATCCATCAGACCACCCCAGACTACGAAACTTGACTTTGGCCTGTCTCTCTCTCCTTCCCTTACATATCGACCGCACTGTCCGAAAGATCATTCGCGACCCGTTCACGTGCATCGCAGTCCGCTGGAACGCGGTGTCGATGTCGCTGCTGTTCCAACTGCAACAACGGTTGAGGTGCACGCTTCGCCGCATCCGGCAGCTTGGATGGCGTCGCTGGCGTATCCGGGGGCGGATCATCGCGCTATAATAGTCCACAAGAGCCTGGGCTAGATGGAGACGCGCGGAATATCATCGATCAGCTTCGCCGCAGCTATTACATCATGGAGGCACAGGGACCGATCTGTCTGACCGGGCGGCCGGCTGCACACCTTGGACACGGGCCATTCAGGTCAGGTGTTTGACGCTCGTGACTGGATCCATCACGAGGATCTACGCATCGGTCATCACTGATCCGCAAAGCGAAGTAAACCCAACCTGTCGCGCATGAACCGTCGTTTGGCCAGGCGAAGTCAGCGATTCCTCAACGCCAAGCCGAGCGCACGTTTCGTACCTGCGACATTCTCTCCAGTCAGCTTGATGGCGGATCGTTGGATTATCTCCTGCGCGACAACCTCATGACCGGCATCCGTTACGGCGTATACACCCGCTGGCTGCCTGTGTCTATACGATTGATGTTCATTCGTATCGGCCTCGCAGTCACACGGGAAGGGTGTGATGCGCGGTCGAAGCGTATCTGGCGGCGCGATATCACATGTATCCAATGTTTATTTCCCAAAGTCGTTCAGCGCCGTCGAAGGGTGCCTCAAGCATGCGCTTCACGCGCAAAAACTCGCCGCCCAGATCGGCTTGATTGGCCGGCGGGAGAGACATTTTCACCACAGCGCCGCTTCGGGCCGAAGCTGACGATGGACGAGTTTGTGGATCCGGATGACATCTCCGTCATGCACTGCTTCAAAATCTGACGGTTCGTCCTATGCCTCTGCTCGCATCGCTATGCAAGGGGATTCTCCTGTCAATCCAGGCGAATCTTCAAGACCATCGATTCCTGTCGCGCGTCCTGACCGGATCGCGCCACCGCGATGTCGCGGCGGCCGAGAATGCGATCACCCAGCGGGTGGGGATTCGGCGTATGATATGTTTTATGAGGAGATCACCGACACGCCCGACGAGCTCTAACGTCCCCGACGCGAGCACGCCGCCTTTCGAGATGCTCGTTTGCGATCCCGATGGAAAGTGACGAATTGCGTCGATCTCACCGCTTAGCCCGGCTCTGACATGGAGCTGCGTTTCCGACGCATTCACGTGTCGGCGCATTGGAAGCCATGGGTCGAAGAGCGCATGCGAAATCGAGGGAATCTAAAGTGTCTGCTCTCACCCTATAATCGCATCCAATGCCCGACCTTCGCGGCAACTTCAAGAACTTCTTCGGCCCTGGCGATTTTCGTCCGGCGCAGCGAGGCGTGAATCGAGGTGATGTGCCTCGCGGGCAAGACGTGTTTGCGTCATGGCCCACTGGCGCGTCAAAGCTTGTGCTATCAAACTGCCGACCAGCGTGCAGGGCTGGGTGCGATTGTGGTATCGCCGCTGATTTCGCTGCATTGACGACTGGGTACGCCAGCACAAACGTCCGTCCAGTGCGAATCTGTGCTCATCGCGGGACGGATTGTCGCGCGATCGGGCTGATTGCGCGCTGGAAGAAGACCTCGGCCGGCCGACCGGTCCTCACTGCACCAAGTGCGTCTGGGTACGCGTTACGGCCTGGCCGGTGTGGGCGCCCATCGAGGAAATACGGGCCCCCCCACGTGTTCAAGAAAAAAAAAAAGATGATGGTGCAACTATTCAATGGCCAGCGATGGCCGCATATGGACATAAGCGCAGTGGCCTCCACCACGGCGCCCCCCATCGCCCATCGGGCGATTCCGCTCAACAGCGTCATCCAAGGCCCCCCCGCCAGCGCACGACCTGGCTTGCGCAGTCGTAGGCCTTGGGTCACAGATCGAACCAAGGAACACCCGCCGCGCTCACGGGCGCGACATCGTCATCGTCAGCGCGCCTTCGCTGCCGCAGCTCCGCGAGTACGTCCGCATCGCGCTCTTCGATCGATCGCATCTGCTACTCGTAAAGATCGGTCGGGCCAACAGAGGCGGAATCTCTCTCACGCCCCTTAGCTGTCGGGATCGCCCCCGAACTGGTCGCGGCCTCGATCAGACGCATCATACGTCCTCGATGCCCAGATGAATTCCGACTCTCCCGCTTGAGAATCGCGAGCACGTCCCGCCTTGTCCACGCGCAGGGCTCCGTGGCCGGGATACGCACGGAGAAGGGCACGAGGCGTTATCACTCGACTCGACTGCGCCTCCGTCGCTCGATGTCGTGTTCCCGGAGTTCCCCCCGACTTCTTCGCATCACGTCTCGAAGACCGGCTCGTGCCCTTCCCGTGCGTATCCCGGCCCGGACGCCTGCTCGCCTGCAAGAGGCGGGACGGTCTCGCGATCTCAAGCGGGAGAGTCGGAATCATCTGGGCGTCGAGACGTATGATGCGCTTGATCGAGGCCCGGCCAGTTCGTTGTCGATCCCGACAAGCTCAGGGGCGATGAAGGGACAGATTCCCGCTCCTGTTGGCCCGACTCGATCTCTACGATTCGGCATATCGATCGATCGAGAGCGCGATCGGACTCGTACTCTCGGAGCTGCCGGCACGAAGGCGCTGCTGACGATTCCGATGTCGCGCCCGTGAGCGCGGCGGTGTTCCTTGGTTCGATCGTGACCCCAAGCCTCGACCCGCACGCCCGGTCTGCGTCTGGCGGGTGACGCTCGTTGAGCGAATCGCACGATGGCGATGGGCGGGCTGTGAGCCACTGCCGCTTAATGTCCATCTGCGGCATCGCTGGCCATTGAATCGTTTGCTACCAGTCATCTGAAAACACTTGGCCGTATTCCTATCCTCGACTTGGGCGCAACACACACCGGCCAGGCGTAACGCGTACGCAAAGCTGCCACTTGGTTCGCAGTGAGACCGGTCGGCCCGATTTCGTCTTCCATCGCGGCAAATCAGCCCGATCGCGCCGCAATCCTTCCCCGCGATGAGCACAGCTTCCGCAACTGACGACGTGTGCTTTGCGTACCCAGTCGTAATCAAGCGAAATCACGATCGATACCACAATCGTCACCCGCCCTGCACGCTGGTCGGGCAGTTGATAGCACAAGCGTCTTGCCGGCGCCATGGGCATTACGCACAACCGTCTTGGCCCGCGAGCACAGCCTCGATCACGCTCGCTGCGGCCGGGCGCCTACGAAAATCGTCTCAGGCCGAAGAAGTTCTGAAGGGGCTCGCGAAGGTCGGGCTTGGATGCGATTAATAGGTGAAGCAGACACTTTAGATTCCCGCGAAATCGCTCGCCTCGAACCATCGGCTTCCACTGCGCCACCGTGAATGCGTCGAAAACGCAAGCTCCATTTCAGCGCCTGGCTCAATCGTAGATCGACGCAAATTCCGTCACCTTTCATCGGGATCGCACACGAGAATCTCGCTGGCGGCGTTGCTCGCGTCTGGACTTAGATCTCGTAGGGTGGCGTGTCTGTTATCTCGTCATAAAACATCTCATACGCCATACTCCCCACCCACGGCGTTGAATCAGCATTCTCTCCGCCCCCTCGCCATCTCGATGGGCGCGATCCGAGCTCGACCGCGGACAGATCGATGGTCTTGAAGATCTCCGATACAGAATCCCCTAGCATAGCGATGCGAGCAGCTGATCTACGAATCCATTCCAGTTTGAAGCAGTGCATGACGAGATGTCATCGAGCTCACAAACTCGTCCATCGCAGCTTCTCCGAGCAGCGCCTTGTGAAAATTGTCGTACCCCCGCCGCGGCCAATCAAGCCGTCCTGGGCCTGCGAGTCTTTTCGCGCGCCTGAAGCTCAAGCTTTAGCTCCGTCTCCCTTCCCGGCGCGAACCGACGTGTGGCATAAACCTTGTCGATACATGTGATATCAACAAAAAAAAAAAAAAAAAAAAGCCGGCGCCGCAGATACGCTTCGACCGCGCTCACATCACCCCTTTTCCACGTGACGGCGAGGGCTCCGAAATGCACGCAATCGTCATCGACAAAACCCAGCAGCCCAGCGCAGGTCGTATCCGCCGTAACGACTGCGGTCATGAGGTTGTCGGCGCAGGAGAAATCCAACCTATCCGCAATCAAGCGACTGGATAAATGTCCGCTCCGAAACGTCGCTTCGGCCTTGGCGTTTGAGGAAATCGATGACTTCGCCGCAACGACTGGTACATGCCGGAGCACCGTTTGGTTGTTACTTCGCTTGCGGATCAGTGATTACGCAATCTTCAGATCCTCGTGATGGATTCCCTTCCGCGCTCAAACCCTGACTGAATGGCCCGTGCCAAGTCGTGCAGCACGCGCGTCAGACAGACGGTCTCCTTGTTCCTCACTTATGTAATAGCTTGCGGCGAAGCTGACGAATGATCTTCCGCGCCGTCCTCCATCACTCCAGCTGTGGCTATAGCTCGAATGATCCGCCCCCGGATACGCCGACCGACGCCATCCCAATCTGCCGGATGCGGCGAAGCCGTTGCACCTCCAACGTGTTGATCAGCTTTGAACAGCAGCGAATCGACACGCGTTCCGTCGGAATTCGATGCCAATCGTGAACCGGGTCGCGAATGATCTTTTTCGGACATGTGGCGGGTCCGATATAGAAGGAAGCGAGAGACAGCCCAAGTCTCACGTTCGCACGTCGGCGTGTCTGATGGCTGGAGCCGTATGAAGCAGTCAATTCTCCTTGCGTTGTGATTTTGCCGTGTCTGTTGTCCCTCGCCCCGGCTGAAAAGAAGCCCAACCGAAAAGAAACCCGCGGGCCATCGCACGACGTCTTGATCAACCCATGAATTCGACCCCGCGCAGATCGAGATCGCGGCGGCGATTCGGTCGTCTGGCCGAACAAAGACACCGCGATTACAACGTGGTCAACAACACGACAGTTTCAAATTTTTTCCCGGAAACCAACCTCGGTAAGGCGAAACCGTCCAACACACGTTCACCAAAACGGGCAAGGGTCAACTACGACGCCTGCTCGTATCATCCGAGGATGAAGGGTTCGTGATGGTTGCAGGTGTAATGACACTGGTTTAGCCCCGGCGACCACGCCGGTCTTTGACCCACCCGCGGTGGGTCGCGGGGGCAAACTTTCTGGTTGACCCCGCACCTCTTTCGGATAGGATTCCCGCCATGCAGCGGACGATCTCATCGGCCGAATCATTATTATTGACCCCACGACAACGCGGGTAGGGGGGGGCCGAGCGCATTCGTACTTTGAAAGAGAATGAACAGGCCCCTGCCCTTGTCAGGGTTTTTTGTTTGGTAACCTTCTGTGACAACACCATGAGCACACTGCGAATCGAAATCTACGACCCACCCTGCGCGACGGCACGCAAGGCGAAGATTCACCTCTCGCTTCATGACAAGCTCATGATCGCGCGCAAGCTCGACGAGCTTGGCGTCTATTACATCGAAGGCGGATCCCGCTCTCGAATCCCAAGGACGAAGCGTTCTTCCCCGCGAGATCCGCCAACGCCGCTCAAAGAATGCCAGGAGCGCGTTTCGGCATGACGCGGCGTCGCGGATCAAAGCCTAGGGACGATCCTGGCATGAAGCGCTGCTTGTGCGAGACGGCCCGTCGTCACCAGTGTCCGGAAAGATCGCAAGCGAATATCATCGCCGCCAAAGTTTCTTGGCGTCTCGTGCGTTGGAAGACAACTCCAATGATCGCGGACTCGGTGGATTTGATGGTGCGGAAACGGACTCCAGGTCGTCTAACGACGCCGAACATTTTTTCTTCTTTTCTTCGACGACGTATCGCGCCAACATCCGCTACGGCGCTGAACAAACCATCAAAGCTGGCCGCTGATACCAGGGGGCAACGGTTTCTGGCGTTGTGCGACCCCAACGGCGGATCGATGCCGGAATTCGTGGCGAAGCAACCCACAGTCTAAACGGGTCCTCGGTCGCACCGTCATGAGCGCACATCCACAACGCCACGACGAATCGGCCGTCGCAGTCGCCAATCGCTCGCGGCCATCGGGCGCGGGCGCTGATCACCCCAGGGCACGATCACGGCGTCGGCGAGCGCAGCGGCAACATGGACCTACCTCCTCCCGCTCACGCCAACCTGCAGCTCAAGTACCGGGCTACGACTTCCTGCTACCCCTTCCGATTTCAGGTCCCAACCTGACCGAAGCCAGCCGCTAGTCTACTACTTGGCGAAACATAACCTGTCCCATGCCAGGCGATATGTCGGCAGCAGCGCGTAGCCCACAAGGGCGGGATGCCCGTGCACGCCGTGCAGAAATACCACCAGCACCTACCGACACCCGACGCCAGGCGGTCGGAAACACGCTAAAGATTCTCGTCAGCGAGCTCTCGGGCGCGAGCACATCGCCGCCAAAGCCGGCAAGAAGTTCGACATCGAGCACGACAAGCCTGCTCGCCGCGTGGCTGGAGAAAGTTCAGGATCTGGAGCATGCCGGCTATCAATTCGAACCCCGAGCGCTTCGAAGCCCCTGTTGCTCTTCGCAAGTAGATCGGGCGTTACCAATTCTTTTAGTTGGAGCATTATCGCTTTGTCGTCTTGAAGATGGAGACCAAAGAAGAAGCGCCCTCTCGACTTATGGGCAAAGACGCCGACGAAGCCACCGAAAGCCGACGCCCGCGCGATAGGTTAGCGTAGCCACTCCTGGCTGCTCTCTTGCTCTTCGATTGCGCGCCAGCATTTGTAGGCCCACTTCTGAGATGGCCCTTATCTTTTAAACGCGCTCTGCCCCCAGAGCGCCGTTTTTCTTTTCGCGATCTTGTCGTCCTCCGCCCACTGTGGAACTTCCGACGATTGTCCCCCGCCGCCACATTCGAATTCTGAAACGGGTTTTGCTGGCGCCTCTTCTTCTCTCACCACAAGACCACCAGGGTTATAATCAGTGCGATCCACTGCCGGCGCCAATTCCCGGTCTTTTTTGAAAATACGCGTTCGCAACTCCCAACAAACCGACTCGGCACCACGCACCTGCGGAATGTAATCGCGAAAAACGCTGCGCTGCTGCCCCCCACTGCCCGCCATCCGCCCCCACTCCCGGTTCGATCTCTTCGATACACCACCCTCGAAATAGATTTCCTCGGCGACGGCGCGAATCCGATCGCCATCACGCGGAACGACTCCTTCAGATAGGGAATTTTTGCCATGTCTTCTTGGATTTTGCGGAACGTCTCGCGAGTGACGGATAAGATTGCAATCGCCGTTTATCCGAGCGCGAAGAGGCCAGAATCCCGCTCCGCCGCTCCGGCCAGCCCAGAATTCTCACAACCTTATTTTCTTTCTCATCTTCCGCCACCATGCGTCGCTTCCGCATCGTTCTCTGTCCGGCCAGCGCACGACGTCGTTCAACGAAACATTCTCCATTCAGAGAAACTCCACACCCGATTGATACGCCGATAGAAGCAATTCCATACTAATCGCTTGTGCGATTCCGCTAATGTTCTCACGTCCAGCGATTCCCACAATCGTAGCCCGTGAACAACCGCTCCCATTCGCCCCAGAAAAATGCTGATGGAGATCAATCGCGTGCATCATTTGTCGGCGGCTGCGGTAGTTCCGGACCACGGATCGTAGAGAACGGCAGCCGCGCGCTCCGGTTCTGGCCACATCCTCGGCAGCGGTAGTAGGAATAAACGATCCAACAATCGCGAGCGTCCATGTTGCTCAAGATTCGATCGCAACGTCACATACCCAGCTGGGCCGCCCATCGTCGTCCCCGCTGGAATTTTTTTTCCTGTTCGCCAGGAAGACGTGACGGTCACCAGCGTCACTCTCTTCTCCGCCATGTCTTCGGCTGAAAAAGACGCAACCCACAACACAGGCGCGATTTTCCAGGTCTTGCCGGAAAAGTAAGATTTGCGTACGATCAGAACGAGCGCCACCAAACCCGACGAAATCATCGACCACAGCCATGCTTTCGCTTTCAACAAACTTTCAGGCCGGTCGGCCATGTCAGACGCAATCCAACAGCGCCGTTCCTTCCTTTCGGATGAAAGTGATTCGGCGCCGAGGCCCCCACCCCCAGAAAATATGTCCCGAATAAAATCGGCCGCGCGCCGCAAAGACAAGTTTTCCAATCCGTCCTGATCGTGGCTCAAACCCAACCGGAAATTGAAAAGCTAACGTCGCGAACCCGTCAGGTCACGAGAATCGCCTGTATTATCGCGCTGCGCTCGCAAGAACCACAACATCTCTTTCCGGTAACACGCATTCTTGGCAACCGCGATTACCCCGTGACCGCAAGGCCTTCAGGTCCGCCGCGGGAAAAACGTTTCCGCTCAGTCCTTTTTTTGCGCTCCCCCCACA
>Ga0179591_1262346_pt1 | contig 11828 bp, 18 predicted proteins | sample CZOMad2_1_08_16f_FD_182891 | JGI IMG/M metagenome (GOLD analysis project Ga0179591, IMG submission 182891) | Vadose zone soil fungal communities from Angelo Coast Range Reserve, California, USA - CZOMad2_1_08_16fungal (PacBio error correction) | ecosystem: Environmental > Terrestrial > Soil >...
GCGTCTGGAACCGGGGGAGACCCCGAAACCCTTCACGGCGTAAGGGGGGGGGGTGAACACTGAAAAGAGTGCCGTATAAGTTAACCCAAACCCGTAGGGGGGGGGGGATCTGGGGACTTAAAACAAAAGATCCGGGGGGGTACCGACATTGCTCGTCCACCCCGGAACCCTGGACTTGGGGAAAAAGCCTGGAAAAAAACCAAAAGGGGGTAGTCAACATCAAAAAATGGTGGGCGAACAATGGTTCAAAACAAGAAAACCTCATACCGCACGGTAAGAGTAGAAAGACAAACAAATAATGGACGAAGGGGGGTACACATGCGTTTTCAGTTTCACCATAAAGTCATACAAAGTGTAGGGAGGACGAATATCAAGCGAAGAGGTAAAAAAAAGGGGGAGAAAAGGCACAAGGGAAAGATGAACACCAAGAAAAGGTTGGAGGGAACGAAACTGTACAGGACTTCGCTGTCAGAAGGGGGGAGAGAAACCGGTGCCAAGGAAGCGTACGGGTGAAGAACCGACTAGGCAAAACGCGACTTTTTTAAAAAATCGAACCGTGCAGGGTGGAGAGGGCACATCCAGAACTCGACAGGAAAAAACCAACGAGTCAAACGGGAGGGAAGTGCGCTCCAAAAAAAGTGACGAAGGGGGGAAAAACGCAAGAGACAAAACAAAATGACCAAACCTGGAAAACTGGCAAATTCGCAAAAAGGTTTTTGGGGTAACCTCGGTCCCACGGAGAAAGGGAAGAGAGGACTACACGACAAGAAGAAGGCCAACGGAAGGTCAGGACAGGTCAGAGTAATCATGAAAAAAACGCGTGCTCGAATAAAGGGGGAAAGTTCAACAAGGTAACCAAAGTGATTGCGGGAAAAAGAAAAAAACCCCGAGAAACACAGGTGTCGCCTGACATACTGACAAAGATGTACAGAGGAAAAGAGGATGGGGGAAAAAAAATCCAACGCCAGGTTGGGGGGGGTAAAATGGTATCAAACTATGGGGTTCACGACAGTGAAAACGGTCTTTTTCGGCAACAAGGGTAAAAGGTGGGAGGGTGGGGGGAAGGAAAAAAAAGATACGTCGAGAAGCAAGACCTGGGAGCCCGGACAAAACCCCGAAACAAAAAAAAGGTGTCGCCACTTCATTGGACATTAAGCAGTGCAAAAATAGGCGAGGCGACAGTAGAGGCCAAAAAAAAACAATGGGGAAAAAAAAGGACGGAGTTAAGGACAAACCCGGAGAAGGAAAGAGGGGGGGTGTTAGGGAACCCCAAGAAAAGGAGTGGCGGAGGGCGTGAGGGGGGTGTGTCCGTAGGTAGAGGCCCGTCAAAGGTGCAAGAGGGGAACATCTAAGACACTGCCAACATACTCAAACCTGGGATCAATGGGGGACAAAAAGTGTCTGACCCACAACGAAGATCCAGGAAAGCCTCGTCCAAGACTTTAAGGGGGTCGACAAGGGAAGGGGAAGGGGGGGGAGTTCCGGGTGTCCGGCACGGACAAGAGGGGCCTGATGATTAAGGAAAGACTGAAGATCAAAGCAAAACGAAGACCCAACGGAGGGGGGGACGAACAAAAGACAAACGCTGGAAAAGGGTGATGGGTCAGGGGGGCAGAATGAGGGGAAGAAGGCCACATGGGGGGCGACCGTCATCCCTACAGGCGTGTCAGGGGGAAATACGAGCGAAGTTCCCGGGGGCAGGTTAATTGGGGGCGGGCTTGGGGGGGAAAATACCAAAAAGACAAAAGGAAAGGAAAACGAATTTCCACAACAGACGCTACAGGGAGCCGGAAAAAAAGCCAATCCTTTACATGCCATATCCTCGAGTCGTAAGACGCACAAGTGTAAGGGGGGGGGGGGTTCACTCAACGGAAAGTGGGTGCCCATAAGGGGGGGATCGATACTGACCGAACGCAAAAGGCGTTGGCACTAAAAAGAACAAAAGAAAAAACCCGAAAACCCTAAAGAGAGGACCTCTTAAATAAAAACGTCGGGCGAACCAAACTTTATAAGTCCCAGTAAGAGCAAACCTAACAACAGGCTTTGGGGAGGGGAGGGGGTACAATCAGTGGGAAGGAAAGGGACGGTACAGGAGGCCTTCCCAAAATGAGAAAAAAAAACTAACTGAGGGTATCATCCCGCTTTGGAATGAATGACTGACAACCAGGAATTACAAGAAATTAGGGCCCATGAACACCCAATCCAGGGAAGGGAGAAAAAAAAAAAAAAAAAAAAAAAAAAAACAGGGGAACAGAATTTAAAAAAAACCAACATCCGGTCAAAATGACGTATACAATGCAAAAGAAGGGAAAAGATGTCAGGAAGGCCAAAGTTGGACATGTGGTTGAATTGGTCGGGCAAGTGGGGGCGCGAAGGGGGCCATCAGGAAGGGTCGAGGTGCGACAATGAAAAACGGGTCCGGAAAGAGGGGTGGCCATAGGCGCGGGAAAGGCAAACGACCAATCATTGGGAAAGAACCCGTGCTTGGGTTTAGAGCAGAAGCGGGCAAAGTGCTCAAAAAAGGGGGGTGGAGAAGAGGGGGAAGACAGCAGTTCGACACACAAGCTGCTACCAAAAAGAGGCAAAAGTTGGAAACTCTCAAAATCTATTATGTGGGGGAAAACTAACGACGTCATTCTCCAAAGCGAGTGGGGGGTCGGTGAAAAAACCGGTTGGCACAACTTGCAATGGAACGGAAACATTGAAAGGAGGAGGTGATAAGGGGCTGCAGCAGGGAAAAAAAAAACGGAATCCGGCGGGGGGGTCAGGCGGTGCCAGCCATGAAAAAAACAGAAAATTGCAGGGGGAAGCGACCTCAGGAAACGGAGCAATATTTACGCTAGGAGCCGACAGAACAAAAAGGAAAAAAAAAAAAAACGGAGAGAGCCTCGGGAAGTTCGTGCACTCGATGAAATAAACCAGAAAATAAAGGACAATCGTGATGGGGAAGGGAAAAGAAACGACCAAACAAAAAGGCGCAAGGCCAAAGGAAAGGGGGGGGGAGTAAGAACCTGAACACGTCGTACGGCGAGCAAGCGCTTGTATTGGGAAAAACATGGAAGAAAAAACTCCAAAACCAAAGCCCAAAGAGGCAGAACAGAAGGGGGGCACCGCCAAATGTGCCCGTCCACCTCGATGCTTGGGTGGAACAAAAGTTTGGGAGCCCGGGACACCACTTCCGAGCTAAAACTGCAATGAATGAACCGAGCGCGGGGATCGGGAAAAAAAAGGTCCTACAAAAAAAAAAAAATAATCCCAAACAACCGCCACCGGCAAGCTGCGGCGAACGTCATAGTGGGTTAAAGACGATCAAAAAGAACTGCAGCCACAGCCAAAAAAAAGGGGGCACGCGGCAAAAGTGTATACAAAAAAAAGAAGGAAAAGTCAAACGGAAAACGGTCGGCCGCGTCGTCGGGAGAAAGGACGTGACTGGGGGGGAAAACCCGGCCGCTAAAAAATAACAGGGCAGGAAAAAAAAAAAAACAAAAAAAAAGGGGGGAACGGACTGATAAAGGGACCTGGACTGGGGCCGGCCAGCCCGAACCAAAAGAATTACGACACAACGAGGAGGGGGTCGCGGAAACAACTTGGGAAAAAAAAACCGCTGACTTGGGGGGAAGGGGGGGTACGAAACAAAAAGAAAAGCAATAGAAAAAAACAACGATGAACGACCCTGGCCAAAATGACGGCAATCTATGAGAGCCTCAGACAACAGCGGATCCAATCTTTCTGTGGGGAGAGTACCAACAAAAAGGGAGGAGGAGTAAAGAGGGAACGCGAAGAAGAAAGGCGCAACGGTGGGCAAAAGACATTAAAAAAAGGACCAGTCCTTAATAACTAGGGGGGGGTAAACCTGTACGGGGTAGAAAGGGGGGGACAGGGGTCGGCAAGCAAGGTTTTGGGGGACCGAAAAGTGAAAAGCCGCAAAGTTGGGGCCAAAAAACCCGAAAGGGGGGGGGGGGGGTGTGACGCCGGGATGTAGTTGGAAGGTGGGACTCAAAGGGCGGCCGAACAACCCACCTTCAAAAGAAAGAGACAAGTTTCAAACCTGAGACAGTGGGGGTGGGAAAAACCAACCCCGGGGGAAAAAAGGGCAAAAAAAAGGCTCACCAAACGGGAAACGCCGAAACAACCCACCAAGGGGACAGGACTCCTTGGTGAGACACTGCAAAGTTGAAAAAAAAAGTTCGGGGGAAAAAAAGCCATCGGGGGGAGCGTGACTCAGCGAAGAAAACGTCCGAGTGACCCTATTGGGGAAGTGACGTTGGGCGTTGAAAAGGACGGAATAGCGAAAAGGGTAAAAGGCAAAACAAAAAGCATCATCACGCGTCAAACAATCCGGGTGCATTCACCAGAGTATCGGGCAGGTTTGAAGACGGAGCAAAAAGGGGAAGAAGAACGAAGGAGCAAAAATGATGGCGAACAGGGAGGCGGACAGGACGCGGACTTTGGGGGGCAGCTCACTCGGGTTCTAGTCAAGAAAAACGCCAAGGGAAACGGTAAAAAGAACACGAAAAAAGGAAGGTCTTGGTAGACAAAGGCATGCCAAAGGAAAATTTGTCGGCATCAGGGGGCAAGAAAAAAAATCAAAAAAAAAGATTTGCACATGGTATCTAATTCATACAGGACTGGGAAAAAAAAAAAACCAAAATAAAGCGTCTCCGAAAAAAACAACAGCGATGGCACCAAAATTGGCATGGTTTGTCAAATAAAACGGAAGCAAGCGTGCAAGGGCAAAGGAGAGGCACGATGGCTGAAGGCATACGAGAAACACAGCCGAAACAAAAAAAGGGTGAATCAAGACCTGTGCATCTTGGCAGAGGGGGGAAAAAACGGCGGGAAAACAAGATCAGACAAGCCCGCGGGCAGGGAATTGTTTGGAAGTACATCTTAAACACAACTTCGAATAAAAACAAAAACGAAACAAACACGTCGGCACGAGTCACAAGGGGAAGGGGGAATCAGTTGGGGAAAAAAAAGAAAAACCGAAACAAAAGACCGAGATCCAAATCAAATTGGAAAAAGGACACATCATCCAGTTGGGGTGGACCGTCGACAGGATGCAACCAAACTCAGGTGGAGCCCTGAAAAAAAGCAAAAAGGGTACAACTTTTCGTCAACCTACAGATAACCCATCAAAGCACTGGCTCCCCACGCGGTTCCCAAAACGGGATGTGAAAAGGAAAAATAAAGAAAGGAAAAGATGGGCCAAGGGACGATTGAAACGCGGGGGAGGACACCGAAAAAGACTTTTTGGTCACGAACTTGAAAGCTAGGAAAGGGAAGACATGGGGTTGCCGCCTCCAGAACAAAAATACTGGGTTCACCCGGGGGAAAGACGACAATACGGGGGTTGGGACCAGGCAGGGTCGGAATGGTCGAAAGTGAAAAAGGAGGGGGGGTGGGAATGCACTTTTAAAACCGGTAAAAAAAAATGGTGGTCGGGGAAAAGAAGTGGGGGGGAATTTTAAAGGGGGGTCCGGCTTTCAACCCGCAACGAGGTAAAGAAAATCGGACACGTCTTAGCCCGAATCGGGGTCAAAAAAAGGAGACAGTAGGGAAAAGGGCAAGCGAACGGGGGGTGTGAACCAAACCGAAAAAAAAAAAAAAAAAAAAATAAGGGGGTGGAGAAAAATAACTGGGTAACGCCAGACGTGGTTGGGGGCTCAACACGAAGCTTGAGAAAGGGAGTCGATTCCGGGGCCACGGGGTGTAAGGTTAAGGGGACGGGGAAGGGGAAATAAAGAAAAGCTTACCTGAGGGGAAGGAACCATAAAAGGTTCAGTGAGCAGGGGAGGACAATCGAGACCACTGAACAACCCCCCCCGGAGGATCAAACATCAAACTGGGTGGGAGAGGAAGACGGGGGACGCGGGCAGACAGGGGCATCCGCTGGTTCTACAGAAATGCGGGTCACAGGGAGGGGTTGAAAAGATCGGGGTGGGAAGAAAAAATCCAACCCCATTGATGTGGTCCATTTGTCCAAGTTGGGGAAAAACTAGCACAAAAAAGGAAAAGGAAAGGGAGAACAGCTTGAACGGCAATACAACAGGGGTCCCAGGGTTTCGGCATGGGACCAGGAAGCCACATTTGAAAGCGTACGGGGGTCCCGGGGGGGGACAAAACCAAAGAAATCAATAAATTCAACCGGGGAAATGCCGAACAGGGCCCTGGAAGGGTGGGAGCGAAGTCAGGAAAAATCACAGCATCATCAAGAACAAAAGAGCCCCGGCCCCGCACTAAGGGGAACGGCATGACAATTGGAGGGGGGAAAACGGAACGAAAAAGCAGGAGGGGGGAAAAATGGGTGCGGGGAGAAAAAAACATTATGGGCGATCATGGAAAAAGGGGGAAGGAACGAGAGATGGGCAAGGACAGTCGATTGTTTGAAATCGTACCGCCGTACCCCAGCATAAACCGCAAATGAACGTTCAAACAAATGAGAGAACAGACAAAGAGGTGCTGGACAAAAAAAACCGAGAACAACAGAACAGCCCTACCCCTTGGGGGGACAAAAAAGGTATAAGGCGATGGAAAAAGGCCTGCAGGAAGGAAAAAAGGCCAGGACAGCACTAAATTTGGAGGAATCAGATGCAACTTGACCACAATTGGGGGAGGCAACCTAACGGGGGTGGGCCTCCATAAAAGGAATTACCTTTGCCTTCAAAGACTCGAAGGGGAAAAGATCATACGGGGGGGAAAAAAACAGCCCAGGAACTGTCCAGTCAACAGTGAAAAAAGGACAGGAAAGACAGAACAGGTGGGCTAAAAAGGTGGGGACAAAACTGGACTGGCCGAGAAAATGCAGTGGCCAGGGGCAGCCAGGGGAACGAAGAGGACGCACCATGTAAAAAAAGGAGACCACTGTGGTTGAGTCGGCTGAAGGAAGGAAAAGGTTCCCGACAAAGGGTAATGGGAGGTCCCAAAAGTAGGTGAAAACTAAATCGTTTAAAACCTTCGGGGCAAGCAGAAACCACTTTGGGGAATTTCGTCCACACAAACGAAGGACCAGACATAAAATTCCACGGGAAAAGAGGGGGGGGGGACGGAATCGGGGAGCGCAGGGGGGACGGGGGGGGACACACAACCCAAAATGTGGGGGACAAAAGCCGGTGGCAGGGGAAGGGGGGGGGGTGTAAAACTGCAGCCAAGGGGAAACTACTGAGGGGAGGGGAAAAAAACACGACACGGGGGCGCAAGAAGGGGCGGGCAAACTCATGGTTTCTGTTCAAACCCAAAGTTTTCAGGACAATGCTTCGGGGGGAAAAGAGGGTAGTGGGAAGAAGAAAACACCCCGGTGCAAAAATCCTGGGAGAGAACACAAAAGTCGAAGAGAAGGCCAAAAACTTACAGACCGTTTCGTCGGGGGAAAAAAAAGCACGTACTTGGGACAATCCGGGTCTGGCAACTAGGGAAGAGACAACCATTAGACAGCGAGGAGGGAGGGAACACAGGGGGCAGTATCGAATTAGGGGGGGAAGACCAGAAGGGGGGGGGGGTCTGAGGGGAATAAAAAAAAAAATGGTCCAATGAAGAAGAGAGAGGCACCAAACAGGCGAGGGCAAAAAAAAGTAAGGACTATGATGCTTCAAAAATGTGGTTGAAAAAAAGGGATTGTGAGGTTTGGGGAAAGGGCGAAACGGGGAACACGTGGCAGGGGGGGAGAAACGGTGGGGGGGGTGTGACCAAGGGGAGAAAAAAGGGGCTCGGGGGGCTCCTCCTTTGTGGGGGGGGTACATACTATGGCAAAAAAGGGGTCCCAGGGATAGGTGGGGAAGGTGAAAGGCAAAAAGACGCTAAAAACCCAAAGAGGAAAAAAGTGGGCGAAATGGGAAAAAGGAACATGAGCCCCCACCGGGGGGAAGTATCTCCCGGGGGGAAAAAAATCGGACATGGGTAAAAAACGAAGAGGGGTTTCGGCAAAAGGGTCACACACGCATCTCCAAAATCGAAAAACAAACAACAAAGGAGGCGAAAGAATCGGTAGAGAAGGGACGGTGGGGGCCTCCAGAACTAAAAAAAAAACCTGAGGTCAAGACGGGAGGGGAAAACGGACAAGACGGCAAACTTCCCCACCAGGCGGGGCTCTGGGCCGGAATCGCCAAAGTTGGAAAACGAACTGTACCGACAGTGGGAAAAAAAAAACGGAAAAAAACCCAGACCTGGACGGTGGGCAGGCTGGTGTACACAAAAAAGTTATGAAAAGGCTAAATAGGGGGGAAAAAGGGGAAAACACAGAAAAAAAAAAATAGGAAGTTTGGAAGGGCCCAAATTATTAAAAGGAAAAACACAGCAGTGGGTCGTAAAATCAAATAAAGGGAATCAGAGTCCAAAAATCTCAAAATCAAAGAAGGGCAGAGAAAATAGCCGGATGCCCTCGCAGATGAACCAGGGGGGAAGTATTGGTCACCGACGGAAAAAAAGACAGAGACTAAGTGTCAAAGAGAAACCGTTCAAGAAACCTAGGAAACAACGTGGAAAAGATCCTACTAGGACCTCGGAAGGTACGGAACACACAGGGAAAATGGCCAAGTGAATTGCCTTGAAAAAACTAAAATCCAGAAGCTCGGGGAAGAAAAGAAAAAAAAGAGGCGCCCAAAACTCACAGGCGCGACAAAAAAGTGCAGAAGGGGGGGGAAAAAACAGACAGACAGTAAGACGCAGTGGACCAAACAATAACAAAGCCAAAACTGTTCGTGTTACCACAATTTGGGTGGGGAAAGCAGTCAGCGACCTAATGCGAGCTCAAAACCGGGACATAAATGAAGTTAAGGGGGGGGGAATGGCGGGGGGGCAATCGGGCGAAAGAAGAACGACACGTGAAAGAAGGGGGTCACACGATTTGGAAAAAAAAGCAAAAGTCAAAAAATTGGCGGGGGGGGCACGAAAAAAAAAAAGGAACACACGGGGGGGGAAACACCGTTGGGGGACATGCTAGTACAGGGAAAAAAAAGGCACCTAGTTAAACGACGGAAGGGCCAGAAAAAATACATATTGCCAGGGGTTGGAGAAAGACGTAATACCGTAGTAGAAAAATGACAGTGTCGTCCAGTGGGGGGGGGAGGCCAACAGGGAAGGGGGGGAAAGGAAAGTAATAAAGATCTCAGCGAACGACCTGATTACATTGGGACCCTCGCACCAAGGGGTAGCGCCAAAAGTTTGGCAAGGGAGATGAATGCCCAAACTGCGCTTGCGGCCGTAAGGACCTTAATCCAGCTGGGGGAGCCACGCAGACGGAGTGATGAAAAGGTGCAAACCGCCGGACTCGTTAGGTCGGAACCATAAAATGCAGTATGGAAAAAGTATGTGGTGGTAAAAAAAGCGAAAAAACGGGGTGCGGTCCGGGGAAGGCAGGAAGAGGGAGGCACATCGGGCAAAGGGCCCCACGCAGCGGTTCAGACAGGTACCGCAAAATGCGCCTCAAAACAGTACTAGAAAAAAACCGGACTAGGGAGTCCCTAAAAAGTGCACGAAAAAGACTGCCACGGGGATTGTGGTAAAGCGGAGTGCAAGAGCACTGATGAGGGGAAAATAAGGAATGAAGTGACACGAGGGGAAAAGCCCCGCTGGGGAGCACCCAAGAGAATGCAAAGGGGGGATGGGCCAAGGTATAACCAACAGCGAATTCCCCAATGGGTGGTCAGGACCTTCAGCCAGAAAGGGGAGTGTGCCGGAAAGGAAGCGAGGGGGAACGTACAAGGTGGAATTGGCAAGGGGCACAAAAAACCACGAAACAAAACGCAATGGCCGGAAAAAACGGAAACAAACGATCGGGACAGAAAAGGGAAGAGTACACGCCAAGCAGGTAAGATTCCAAAAAGGAAAAGGCAACGCAACGTCTAAAGACCAAAAAAGGGGGGGGGCTTGGGTTAACTCCAGAAGGGCACAGTGAAAAACCCACAAAAAAACCAAAAAAAAGGTCGAACCTGAAACGGCTTGCAAGGAGCCAGATGGGGGGAAAAGGCAAAAGAACCACGTAACTAAAAACCGCAAGTAAAGAAGGAGACAAACTTCGAGAGTAACGAGGGAGCCACGTTGGATTGCGAGTACCAAGTACATCAAATAGAAACCAGGGAAGGGGTTCAGGCGGAAACAAAAAGAAGCGTTGATGTCAGGGAGAAAAGGACGGGAAACAAGGGCGTCCGCGTCGATGCGGAAACGACAAAAGAAGTTACCAAAAAGTGCGGTGTTAAAAAAAGGGGAACAAAACAAAGGGTAGGGAAAAGGAGTAGGGCCCAGGAAAAAAAAACTAATGGTTGGCTAAGGATCTTCCCCAACGTGTGAAGTCGAATGAAGACCCCATTTGGGAAAAAAATGGGGTCACACGGGGGAAGTTGTTGCGGGAAGTGCAAAAAGGGGGGGGTGTTATCACGCGGAAAGAGCCGGTAGGGAAAAAAAGAGTGTTCTAACCTGAAAAGTTCCGAAAGGGTTCCAATCAAGGGGAAGTATAAGGAGTGACGAAAGCCAGCGGGGGGGGACCCGGGGGAGAGAAGGTTCAGAAGAGTAAAAAAACTGGGAAAACGGCGGTTGGGGGGAAAGGTTCTCAAGGGCGACAACAATCGCGGGGAGGGTCATCAAAGAAAAGGGCAGGCTCGAGGCGCTGATGGTTTTAAGCTTAGCCTGAGTCTCAATATGAAGGGGGGGGGGGGTCATCCTCCCGTTGTGTGGGGGGATTCAGATGTAAATGAAAAAAGGGTCTCAGGCTGAAGACGGAATCAGTTCCATGCAGAAAAAAAAGGGAAAGAGAAAGGAAAAGGGGAAAAAAGTGCGAGTGCAAAGCAGGCCAGAAGATGGGGATCCGAAAAACCTGAAGTTCAGAATAGAGGGCTCCGAGAGAGGGTGATAAAAGAAATGAGGGGCATAGAGACGCGAACGGCCGTCTGGAGACCAGGGGGAAAAATGCGATGCTTCCGAGTGTCGTTGGAAAGACAGCGCACAGTCAGAAAAAGGCGCAAAAGGAGTGATGTCGGAAAAAAACGAAAAAAACAAGCCTTCAACAGAAAAATTGAGACGCGGAACGGGTGCGGGGGCAGAGTCATTCTCCACTGGGGTTGGTCGAAAAGGGGGGAAACAAAACAGCACCGGAGGAAAGGCGAACAAATGGCCCCAAGACATAATGAAACTAAACCTTCGGAAGGGCTTTCAAATGGCTCAAGGAAAAAGACCCAACTTAAAAAAATCCATCCATGCTAATTGAAAGGGGACAGCCGATAGTCGAAATGAAGAAAAAGAAAACCTCAAATACAAGAATCTCCCCACTCCACCGGAGAAACATCGGCCAGGAGAAAAAAAAATTCTAAAGGGGGGCAAGAGATCCAAGATCACGAGAGGGGAACGCACGGGGAAAAAAAGGCACAGGGGGAAAAGGGTCGCAACCTTCCACTCAAAGGGTCGCCGCCGGGAGCAGGACCGTCGAGTCGAGTTAACGGAATGGAATTCACAGAAAAAAAGCGTTCCAACCAACGCTCAACTGGTGAACCCGGAAACGAGATCCATGGAGAGAAGCCCGCGAAAGCAGGAAAAGTACGATCAACAAATAGAATTCAGTTCGGCAAAACACAAAGTTCGAGGGACCCTTTGTAAGGAAAACCCCACGGAAACCGACAGAAAGGGATAAGAAGGAAAAAAAAGAAAAAAAAAAGAACAAGGCGGGAGAAAGACCAGAGGATCCGCTGCGGCCGGCAGTTTTTGATCCTCACCACCAAAAAAGAGGGGGGGGATAACAAAAGGGGGGGGAACCGAAAAAGGCTTGAGAGGAGGGGGGAAAGTTTCAAAAGGGGAAAAGGGAAGGGGTCAGAAGCAGGTTGGGACCTCGCTCATGAAAGCGG
>Ga0179591_1312105_pt1 | contig 11828 bp, 11 predicted proteins | sample CZOMad2_1_08_16f_FD_182891 | JGI IMG/M metagenome (GOLD analysis project Ga0179591, IMG submission 182891) | Vadose zone soil fungal communities from Angelo Coast Range Reserve, California, USA - CZOMad2_1_08_16fungal (PacBio error correction) | ecosystem: Environmental > Terrestrial > Soil >...
GGTCACGGCATGAAGTACTTAGGCGGGAGGAGTGGAGCATTGGTTCGCACTCCTCGTCTGTGGAAGAAGGGTTCACTGGTCATTGTTGTTATCTAACTAAGGAAAGAGGGAGGGGCGCCGCGCAGGGGGGTTCAAACATTCAAAGAACGGTTAGAATTATAAAAAAAAGATGTTAAAAGAGGGGGTAATTTCAGACCCCACTATCATGGGGGGAGGGGAATTTGGGGACATCGCGTAAAATAGGCGAAGATCCTGAGCAGGGAATTCAGGAGGGTTCCAAGAAATTCTCTTAAAAGGAAGGGGCAGAGTTTGTTTGCAATGGCGAAAGCTAGCCGAAGAATATTGGGATTCAATCCTTAGGAGAGTTGAGGGTCTAGAACATTTAATCGCTTCGGGGACGGGAATCCTGGGGGATCGGTTTGGAAAAAGCCAAGCTCCTCAGCAGTAGGGGGGGGGGGGTACTTAAAAGGGGGGTTAGACACCATCGATACTAAGGAAGGGGCAAAAGTCTATTCTCGCGGGAGTGGTCCGGGAAGGAGCCCTAGGAGAGATGCGTATCTATGACATATAGCCCAGATAATGGCTAAGCGTTTAATACTTGGAAACACGAAACTTACCCTAAGTGAGATAGGGTGGGCATTGCGCAGATTCTGCATCCTTCACCCCCCCGTAATAGAAAGGGGGGGGGCAACTCTTTCCGATCCGAAACGGAACGGCGTAGTCAATCCTGCTGAAGGTATTTAATTCCGGGGGGGGGAAAATCCAGCAAGACCGACTCATTCCGACCGTGTGACACTGTTACGAACTGGCACGAGGAAAGGATCGCTTAATTCCGAACTCCAATTTGGGGATCCGTCGGACCTGCCGGCACGTTAACGGAGAAGATGGTATGACGGAAATAAAACAGGAACACTCAGGGAGGGGGTGGGGGAGATTAAACGGTCTGTACTAAAGATGATGGACTCGCAGTTCACTTGTTGAGGGCCTGCAAGGGTTCCATCGAGTCGGGAGAATAAACGCCGTTCTCCTTAAAAGGGATGAAAGATCAGGAAAACATTCAACTCAGAAAAAAGAGGACCATCTTGTCTCACCAATAGAGAGAACGAGGGGGGGTTTGCTCAGATAGAAAAGGACGCTGTTGTAAGTCTAAGGGGGAAACAATAAAAAAAAAAGACTAATGGAAGAAAAAAAGACAAGAAAAGCGCAATCCAAGGATTAGAAATTCTCTTAAAAGGGTTCCATGAGGCAGGATGGAAAAAAAGTTGGAGGAGGAATACGGGAAGGAAGGAACGGGCAACAGGGGACAATACTCGGGGTTCGTCGCCTATCTAAAAGCTTGACTTGGAGAGACAGCAGGAGGGGAAGGGAACGACCAGGGAAAAAGGAGGGGAAACCGGGAAAGTTTATTTGCCGGAAAAGAGGAACCCTGGCGTCTACGGATCGATAGGGAGGGAGATCCGGGGGGGGGGTGAATAGAGGGGAGATGGGCGGGAGGGGGTGGAAGGGGGGGGAAAGGAAGTTGCTTCTTCTGGGGGGGGCTAGAGAAAGGATTTTCACTGACATGGGTGAACGGAAGCACGCGTGAGAGAAAAAACTGAGTGAATTGAGAGTTTACTCTTTATTTGGAGTTAAAAGGAAGGTCCAAGAAGGGAAAAAAAGGATTCCATCAACCCCCACCTAAGCCAAAAGGGAACAGAAAATTCAACAAATCCGGGGGAAAGCCCTTACCAAACAATGAAGGATCGCCGTATAAAATGTGGGGGAAAGGAGGATTCCTGCATCAAAATATTGGATGTTCAATAAAAGGGGGAAATGGGTAGTGACGGGGAGGGAGTGAGAGGGAAGGGTCCTTTTTGCGCTAACGCATCACCTTAACAGGGGGAAGGGGTTGAAATACGCAACGAACAGACAAATCTTGTCTCAGAGCAAGACCCTTGAACTGTGAAGGATCCTTTCTGAAAGTCAGGGGGGGAAGGGCTAGTGCCTCGCAAGGAAAGGTTGGGAAGCCTCTTCCACGGGAGTAGGATAGTTCCTCTGCTAGGAGAGGAGCTCCAAAGATACCGAGAGGGGAAATGGTCACCGAGGGGAATTGACGGAGACGTCGCCGGAAGAAGCGGCTTAGAAAAGGACCAGTCGGTAACTTGAAGCCTCGATGGCTCATGGGACCCCACAACTTTATAAAAGGAAGAATAACTTGTACAGGGTTTCAACGAGCGAACTGGAGGGTGACAGGCTTCTCACGGGGGGAAATAAGTCAACCGATAAACGTTTGGAGCCGACGCAGGAAAAGAAAGGGATTTTTGGAGTCGAAGAAGAGGGAGTTCGCCTGGAGAATATTGGAAAGCGGGGTCGTCCTGGAAAGAGGGGTCCTAAAGGGGCACCACTTACTGAAACCACGTCCTCAAAGAAGAAGGACTCAAAGGGGCTGGGACAATCGGGGACGGGTTGGAATAATGCTTTGGTTAGGTATGAAGAGGACGGACGAAACCCTAGGGGGAGGAAATTTCTGTAGGGGGGGAGGTTTTGGAAACAGAGTCCTAGCATTAGCGAGGAAGGGAGTGGGCTATCCGGGGAAAAAACTATCAAAGTAAAACGGTCCTCATAAAATCAAGGCCAAGCAAGTCTAAAAAATTTCAAGAGTCTCTATTTGTCAGGGGGAAGGAAACATGAAAAACCTCCTACTGCGGCAGTTGTCTTTCCACAAAAGAGGAGAATTCCCGGCAGAGGGGATGGAGTGTGCGAAATGACATATTGAAGAAGGAAAGGTAACTCTTCAGCAGTATTCCGAAAATCCAGTCAAGCATAAGTGGACCGCAAACCTGCATGTTAAGAAAAATGAAAAGATCTGAAGAAACTTTGATTTTACTAAAAAAACCGTATTTCAAAAAGCCCCTCTGGTTCAGCGTCAAGCACGCGTGTTAATCAAAGCGTAATTTGTACTTTTGGCAATGAGGAGAGATTACTTCATCTATGAAATGAAAATGTTCAACAGGAGCTGTCCATTTATGGGAAGCCTTCATTGAGGAAAGCCCAAAGTTCAAAAAAGGTGCACTTCTGCGGGGGAGGAAAAAGGAAAAAGGCCTCGCGCGTCGACGGGGGATTTCGGCTCCCAGGAAAACGAAGGGAATGGAAAAAAGTCACAGTCTGGGGGACAGAATTATTCAAATTTCAGATTGTAATAAGCCAGGGAAAGCGAAGTTTCAAGGGTAAAAGGGGGATCTCAAAAGGCGTAAAGGGGGGGTCTGGGCTCCAAAGGTACTGGGAAGAAGACCAGCCGAGTGCGCTTTAAAAAAAATCAGGAAGGAGGCGGGAGGGGTTATCAGGGAGAAGTTAATCGATCGGATATTTGGGAAAGGGCTTAGAAAGAACGAAACACCCAGGACGTCCTAACATCTGGGGAGGGGGTCTTTTAGAGCCAGGGAGGACTTCCGAGGCAGTTTGCGATGCATTTCGAAAAACAGAGCCCGGGTCATCAGACATACGCGCCGTCAAGAGTGGACAGGAGAAAGAAGGGGTAAAAGTTCTTCAGGGATCCTGAAAAGGAACCGGGTTCAGTCCGAATTCTACTAGAAAAAAAGAGATCGGTAGGATTTTCGAAAAGAAGGGCCGTTTCGGGGGAAAGTACGAACAGTAGACATGAAGGTATTGAGGTCTAATGGGGCTGAATTCCTACTAGGCGGAGACTTCTATCCAATTCAGAGAGGGGATTCGTAATCGCACTCAGGAAGAAAGAATCAGACATTAGCTTACTAAAAGGGGAACTTCCCTTCAGGGGTACCATGATAGAGGGGTCCGCTACTGCCGGCAATGCGTGCGGTAACTTCTGAGATGAGACTTCTTATTTAAAAGTGCCTACACAGGACTCGAAGCAATCAAGGGGAAAAAGATCATAGAAGCAAGAAGATTCGCACCGCAGGGGAATCAGGAGGACTTCAAGGAAAGTAGAGTGAAAAGAAGAGACTTACGAGGCACAAGTTGATCATCTCGAGAAAGAAACCGGCTCGGTGTGGGGTGGAATGGCTAGGAAATGAAGGGGTCTGCGATGAGGGGGGGGGCTCTCGACTATCGGAGGGCTGGTCGGGAGCCTGGGGGGGACTAGTAGTGTGGGGGGGCAGTTGAAATGGGGGGACTGTAAATTGTGTCAGCTAAAGGAAAAACCCGCTGCCCCAGGCACAGATGGGTGAGAAGGGGATCCTTTGCGGGCGCTGTTCAAGGGGAAAATCCTTCTTAAAAGGAGTCGAAAGATAGGACGAAAATAAGGAGAACGCAATCAAATTCGTGGGAGTAGCAATGTTGTCTCACTAGGGAACTGCTGTAGGAGGATTACGACATGGAGGTCGGGCACCTAGAAGGCAACATTCAAAGGGGTCTATTCATCGCTGAGGTGTTCGCGGAAAAATATGTAGAAAAAAAGGAGGGAAGGCCTTTCTTGAAGCTGGCGCAGAAATTGTGTCAACTGGAAAGCAGAAAAAAGAAGGAACCTCGACTGTTGGAGGGCGTGCGAAAAACTACGCATAGTACGGGAGAGAAGGGATGAGGATTGACTTTATCTAGCACATGCAGCTTCTTTACACTGCATTCTGATTCAAGGGTTGGAAACGCCAAGTGCACAAGGGAGGGGGTTACTGGCTCCCATCGGAAAAATAGTTCTTTCAACAATCTTTTCAGAGAAACTTGCGGTGTCCGGGAGGGGATCCCTTCTGGGTAGCAAGGCTCTCTAATGTAGAATATATCCAACTCCTCACTAAAAGGGTTCGACTTTTGTGAAAAAAGCACACCTACCATTTAGGGGGGAAAGAAAACGTTCAGCAAGGGACTCAGGAAGAAAAAAAAGATCAAGTCGTTAGCAAGCTTGCCCACGAAGGGGAAGATGGGAAAGAAAAACGAGTGCGTGGCCGGGGGGGGGAAATTCGTGGGGAAAGTCCTATTATGAAACGAAGACCAAAGTCAAAAAAAAACGAATTAACGCAGGGAGAGAATGAAACGATCGCGGAATTGAAAAAAATTGTTTTTGCACTCAAGGGCTGGGTAAAAAAGAGGAGCGCTTTGCACTCCAAATGGACTTCAACTCAGGATTGGTTCTGATATAAGAATAGAGAAGAACCTACCAGTTCCACTTTTGCTTTTGGAAACTTCAATGATTTTGGGAAAAGCTGTCTTCAAAAAAAGAAACCTCTTAAAAATGGGGAAAAATCTTGCAAGCCGCATGCACTCAATAATAGGACAGCTTTTATAGGAAAGCTCTCTTTAAAAAGCCTTTGTTGGAAAAGAGGAAAGAGGAAAAGTCCTAAAAAGGACCTTTGGAAAAACAACATCCTGAGATGAAATGAGCTGAGCAGAGAGAGGGAAGGATCACAGTTCTAAAAGGGGAAAGGGAATATTGAACAGTAAGGGGCATTTACGTCTTGAAAGTGAGGTCGTACGGAAATTTCCTCGAATAGGTGTGGTAGAGGGGGCGGCCCGGACTTAAACAAGCAAATAATCTTTCCTAGAACCCAGTGAAAAAGGAACCTGCGGGGAAAGTGGGGGGGACAAAAGAGAAAGGGTTCAGAAGTCTCGTTCAAAAAGGGGGTGGATTGGGGTTCCTTGAGAGTCGGAGGGGCCGGGTATCGGGAAGGGGGGAGTCTCTTCGGGGATAAAAGAGGGAATAATGTTCAAGAGGAAAGAACTCATCAAAGAAAGACGATCGACGAGGAGGAAAATAGCGCTTTAATCGGAAAAAAATCAAAATTACCACCAGAAAACAAACTAACCCCCCTAATAGAACAATTCACCGCAAATATCAAATAGAAATTAACCAATCCCAACGACGGAAGGTCGCCGTGACGACAAGGACGTAAGTCCGGCACAAGGGAAGTTTGGGACGGGGGGGGAAGAATCGTTTAAAACCTGGGAAGGGAAAAGGATCTGGCCCTTCCTGTTGCGAGACGACGCAGGGAACTGAACCGCGGTGTTGAAAACGTAAACTCCACGGGGGAGAAGGGGATGAAAAATTGTTCGCATCAAAACAAAGGAAAACTTGCGTCAGAGCCTGGACAGGGGAATCCATGAAGGAAAAAGGCTTTGGGGGAAGGGGGAAGAATACAGGTTTTGTGGAAAACCGTTCTGCTTCAAATTTGCGTAGTATAGGGAGAGCCGAAGATAAAGGGGCGAAAAACAAGTCATGGGGTAAAAAGGGGGTAGGGGGGATGACCCAGAAGAGTTGACGTGCTCATCTGATAAAGGAAGCCGTCTCCGGGAGTTGGAAAAGCCTCTATGGCACACCCGAATTGCAGGGCCAGGGAAAAGGATACCAGACAATAGGGCAAGGGAGAGGATACCGCTTCTCAATGGGACATTGGGAAGTAACACTTCAAAAGAAGGGATTCAAGGAATCCTACGGGGAAAGGGGATTGCCAGGGAAGTGCCGAAGAAAAAAATTTAGGTGAATTCTCAACGAAATCTTCGTTACATGGAACCGCACAGGAATGTAAGAAAAGGGGGGGGAAAAGTGTGAAGGAAAGGGGAAGGGAAAGACTTTCAATAAAAAGAAAAACCGCGCGAAAGTACTCCTCCGAGGGTCGGCCGAAAACGCTGGAACGAGGTGATTAGGGCCGTGGAAAACCCTAAACGGAGTCTTTTAAAGTCCAAAGGAGAGTTAGGACACTGGAAGGAGGGGCTAGAAAATCGAAGCAGAATCTAACAAAACATGGGCAAGACAAAACAAACCCAAGCCCGGAGAGGAAAAAAAAAAAAAAGAGTTTTGCCAAAAACGAGGGGGGCAAAAGGGGGGCGGAAAGAACGATACCCCCTACTGGAATTGTGAGGGACCCTACAAAAAAAGAGGGCCCCCTAACTCTTAACTGCGAACCTCGAAACTTGAATCTTAGAGAGATCTGGAAGCAAGGCCTGCGAGACAAACAGAATGAGCACGTCACCTGGGGAAGGCGGTAAATACTTAAGTATCTTCAGGTCTGACGGAGGGGGAAGCAAAATGGCAGATAAAAGGATATGGTGGGGGTCTGGAAATTTCATCGAAAAGTGGAAGGCGAGGGAAAATGGATCCAATTGGAGGGGGCATTACTTCTTTATTCAGGGAAGGCATGGGGGGAGGGTCTAAAAAAACTGAGGGTTCCTGGAATTACATCCTTGGGTCGTCTGAGGAACTCAAGAAGAGGAACCGCCGTTGAAAGGCTTGGTGTCTCCAGAAAAAAAAAGAAAGTTTTTTCGGGTCTGCTCAAGCGACCAGAAGTCAGGAAGATCATAAGAAAAAAGAACCAAACAGTCTTTCACGTCTTCCTCTGTCAATGGAAAGCGGTTTTTTAAAGCAGGGCGATCAGCCCGGGGGGAATCCAAGAAGGTATGGCTGGGCCGAAAAAAGGGGTCCTGCTCCAGCCGTAGCGGGTCGAAGGGGAAAGCGGAGATTCGAGAAGAGGGGTACGGCCGTTGGAAAGAGAACGATATTTGCAGGAAGAGCGCGTGGATCGAAACCGGGGGGACAGGGGCGGCAGAAAGGGAAGCGTTGCGAGTCCCGGGGAGAAAAGTAATTGGGTCCGCGGAAGCGCATAGCGGAGAGAGGAGGACCCGCCGCAATCAGTGTTCAAACTTAAACAAGATACTGCTCCGAAACGTTGACTAAAGGGGGGGGAAGAAATAGCCTGCTTTCAAAGCCCTTACGGTTCCGGGGAAAAAATGCTGCAGGACATAAGGAATGTGTAGGGTCCCCAAAAAAGCTATAGTGGGAGATTTGAGAAGAGTCCGCGAAAGAAGTGGGGAAGAACATCTCTCTCAAACGGGATTGACAAGAGAGGATGAGGGACTGGAACCATGGACTACGCTCCTAGAAAAATTCCCTCCAAAACGTAATCGGAAGCATCAGGGCAAGGATGAAAGGAATCGCAGGATGCAACTGACTAACCTGAAGGCAACTGCCTTTAACTAGGGATTATGGGAGGGAGAGTAGGCAGGAAGGACGGCGGAGTCTCTTTGGAAAGTCTATTCGCTTGGTGAGGAGTATGGGCGAACTACTGCGAAGAACCGCCCCCTAGTTCCCGAATCAAGATACGGCGAAGGCAGATGCGCCAAGAATGTTTTCTACGCGGACTGTTCGTTAAGATATTCTCATCGGTTACGATAAAGGATAAAAAAGGGACCAGAAAGCACCTCGCCGGGGGGAAAGCCTCCTACTATAGAGGCCGCGCCCAAGCCTTCTTAAGGCAACAAACAAGACCAAGGGAAGGGAAAACCTAAAATCCTCCGTTTTTCTCTTTTCAAAAGTGGCGAACTCTTATTACAATTCAAACCATTGAAAAGAAGGATTCTGGGGCTTTATGGCGGCATGGTTCGTTCGACTTTAGCCTGCTATTGGGGAGCCTACCCGAAAGGAGCTAGCTAAAGAGAGGGGGGAGAGGGGGGAAAAACTCAAAAAGGCCTTTGAAAGGTTCGCAAGTTTGTCGCGAAGCACTGACGGCGAGTAAAGGAAAGGCGTCCGAAAGGGGGGGGAGGAAAAAAAAAATAGGGACCCCTGACGCAAGATGGTCCATTCAACATTCAACGGGGTTTTCGGGGGAAAAAGACATGAAAATTTGTTAAAAAAAACTGCGAAAGAGGCGAAAAAAACTTCGAACGCCGGGGGGGCCTGCGGCTTTCAAATCCTGGAAGCGACTTTTTGTGAGGGAAAAAAATGGAGGAAAGGATGCCCGGAGGTTGCGGGATCTGCAAACGTGCCTACTGCTGGAACAATCGTGCGATGGAAAGGGGTCACTTTGAGGGGGAAAAAAGGGGAATAGGGCGAAAGGCAGTCTTTTGGTCCACTCCAATCTACCTCATAACCGGATGGTGAGGGAGGGAGGGCTAAACTCACAATAGTGAGGCATCTTTTCTAGAGCGCCTTTGCCCAAAAAAAAAAAAAATAAAAGATAGAGAAAGGAGAGTGGGGTCGATCGATTTAACGGTAAAGAGGTCTATTTATATAAATATAGCCCCGATAATAGAGAAACGACTGTAAAAAAAGAAAAATAAGCGCGTGGGGGTTTTCGAAGTGGACCAGAGGCCAGCATCCTTCAAAAATGCATCCCATTAAAAGACGTGAGACCAATCTGGTCCAGGAATCTTACGCTGCGTCAGCCGTGGGGTGTTGTCACGAAATTATTAAGAAGAAGACCCGACGAAGCCTTTCCAAAGGAAAAAAGGCGCCCCTTCGATCGCGGAATACAATTGGGGGGGACTCGACAAGAATACGACAACACGTGAAGCTGGCAAGATTATCAATGACAAAGAGCTCTGTCAACGCAGGTTGTAGCTAAAGGTATTGATCGAAAGTCATCACTTGGGGGGGAGGGGGGGGGGGTGGTGTGGCGGCCACAAAAAAAAAGCACGGCTCCGTACAGAAAATGCCCGCTCCTGAATCAAGAGAATAAAAGGTCAGGGAGAAAGCTGGGGGGGGGGGGGGGAAAGATGTTCATCCGCTGAAAGGAAAAAGTCGGGGTGAAGCTTTACCTGGGGCTGCAAAGGAGAAGCATACAGTCAAAAATGAGAGAGCCTTGGATTTCCCTCATGGTCCAGGGAGTGTCCTTATGTACAGAAGGGTGGGGGGGGGAGTCGTCACTCTGGGGAAGGAACGGGCAAAAAAGAAAATAGAAGAACTGTGGGGAGGGAAAAAAGGCAAAAACATCAGGAAAGAGGGGGAAAAAACCAATGTAAATACGATCGAAACACGGAATCCTCCAAGGGGGCGAAACGATCCGGGAGGTGCGGAGACGGGAGGGGATGGGGTTCAAGCTTTATCGTGTTCGGCGGGTATCGTTCTCTTCGGTGTCTTAGGGGGTTGGCATAGCTGGGGAGGGATTGATTCAAGACGAATAATCTAAGCCACCGGGGGGGAGGGGAAAGGAATGGTAGGGACGTTTTCCCCAGCCTAGAAAAACCCACCGTAATACAAGAAAAAGAAAACATCCGAACAAGAAAAGAACAAGGATGAAAAAAGGAGAAAGATCTGAACCCAGGGACAGGAAACGAATAACTACTTGCGGATTGAGCAAGAATCGTAATTTAAGGGTATTGACCGCTGAAGTGATCTAGACGGCAAAGGGGGGGACTCATCAATCAAAGGAGAGGACATTTTTGTTGAGGGTCACGTACGCCTCCCCGAGGGAAATGCTTGGTCCAGAAAAGGAAAACCCAGGCGGAGAAGACCTGGAAGGAACTCGACTGCTGGGGGCTAGGGAATCCCTTTCATAGGAGTTGGCATGCAAAAAAGGTTTCGTAGGAGGGTCGAGGCTGCCAATCGCGCAACCAAAAGAGTTTACGGCTAACAAAACTTGTCGGAATTGACTTCCTAAGAGGCCAGAAAAGACTGAGGCCGTCAGGGGGATGGAGGGGGGGGTTACCTCTATTCCGTGGCAGGAACCAAGCTGGAGCCCAGAGCAATGAATAGGGAAAAGAAAAGGTTTCCATAAAGAATGCAAAGTGTAGAGAAATTTTGGGGGAAAGCCACTTCCCTTTTTGAACCGCCGGGGGGGCCAGTGGATCAAAAACATGGGGGAGGGGGTCATTCGCAGGTAAGAAACGGTCGAGTCACACGGGGAAGAAAAAATGAGTCGCAGTTTAAGTTCGATTAGGAAATCAACCACTGCAACGCGGCTGATAACGATGGGCATCGGGGAACGAAGTGCATACTTTGAGGGTGAAGGGCTCAAAGGGGACTCTGGGCACTGGGACACAAAAAGGGGGTAAAGGGGTGTTTCCAAAAGTAAAATCTTTAGATTAGAAAGCTCGACAATCTAAATCAGGAAAGAAGCCCGGCGCGAATGCGCCGGCCCCCAGAGATACTCGCAAGGGAGGGTGCCGACTATTGAAAAGGAAACAAAGAAAGGGCAAAGAGAAACAATCCCCACCACAAGAAACTTCTTCTGAGAATGGCAAAAAAACCGACAAAGAAAAAGGAAAACGTCTCCCGCAGAAGGGATTGTGTTTACAAAAGCAAAAAGAGGGAGACTGAGAAACGTATTCAGCAGTGGAAGCAGCAGATCCTCACAAGCGACAGGGAATGAAGGAGGAGTCGGGGGGAGGAGGTTACACACTCAGAAGGAAAGCCGAACTCCCGCTTTTTTTTTGGGGTGAATATGTTCGACTAGGGAGGAATCTAAAACCGGTCCAGGGGGGGGGGGTGACTGTTTCAAAAAGAGAGATGACACTAAGGCGATTGGGCTACAAAACCCTTATGGGACAAGGTACTAATGAAAGGTCGTGCACGGGGGAGAAAAAGATGCACAGAGGGGAGATTCGATCACTAGCGCCCTCGGTGGTTCGGGGAGGGAGGCTGACGAAAAAGGGGAAGAATCTAAATCAATTGACAGGGGAATCTCACCAAGGATGATCTGTGAGGGTTTAAATAAAGGGAAAATTTCTAAAAGTAGTCAGGAAATGGGGCAGAGAGGGGATTGAGGAAGTCCCATTCCGGGGGAGAAAGGCTATCCTATCATGTAGTGCGGACTTCCGATAGCGTCTTAATCCAGCTACGGTGTAGACCTTCCTTTGATGGGCATCTAAGGCATCTTAATGACTTCGATATCCAAGAAAAAGGCCTAGAAGATCGTTAGCGGGGCGAAAATCTACTGACGTGAAGAGTCTACTGAAGTTGGCAGGGAGGTGGAGATTCTCCTAAATAACGGAAAAGTCTGAACTACTATAATCATCATTCAACTTAAGACGCGCCGTCCTTAGACGAATCCAGGGAAGAATCCGGTTAAACAAAAAAAGGGGTCCTTCGTTCATTCCTTGAATTGTCGGCCTATTGCCTGAAAAACCTCTATCGGATAAGTGTCAGGGGGGGCATCAAGGGTGGGAAA
>Ga0179591_1340185_pt1 | contig 11828 bp, 17 predicted proteins | sample CZOMad2_1_08_16f_FD_182891 | JGI IMG/M metagenome (GOLD analysis project Ga0179591, IMG submission 182891) | Vadose zone soil fungal communities from Angelo Coast Range Reserve, California, USA - CZOMad2_1_08_16fungal (PacBio error correction) | ecosystem: Environmental > Terrestrial > Soil >...
AAAGACTAGGGCCCCTCCAGCAAGGAGCACACTATTCGTTTCTCCTAACACAACGGTAAAAAATTTTTAAAAGGGTGAGAAAGCGGCGAGGTCTGTATTCGTCGCCCCAACGACGAGGCATGATCCATGCTCCAAGCCAAGCTGGCGACCGGGGTTAAAAGAGCGGTGCAGTAACGGGAGCAAAGGGACTAGAAAGTGCGAATTCTTGGTCGTACTAAGTGTTCCCTTCATCACGAGGTCGAGCCTGTCGGGAAAAATACATAAAAGAACCTATAAACGGACGGAGAGCAACACATAAAAGATGGAACGCGCGAAGGACGGGCGTAAAACTCTACCTGGGCACCCTAAGACGGTCGATCTGGAACCGACCCGCGAAGAAGGTTTCCCCTCTGATGGCGGAAGAGATCGAAACTGCCTCCGGAGTGGAATGGGGAATGGGAGGAACTTAAGAGATCGCTCCAAAGATTGTCCAAGACAAGCAACGGAAGGGGGGCCGGGGGAAAGAGACCGTCCATTGTGGTGAGCGCAACTCATGCCGCGGGAAAACGATCAAACAGAACAAATGACATCCATTCGGGACGGATTGAGAGGAACCTGGAGTCCAAAGAACCCCATCGAAAGTCTCACTCGATGATGGAGGACACTGAAATCATTTTGAATAAACGGAAGCAAAAGACGGCAAAGCAGAACAAACAAAGAGAGGATCTGGACGAATACTGCATCGAATTCGGACAGGCGCCTTGGGGAAGCAAAACCAAAAGTCGACATTCCCATGGAAAGAGAAAAGCATAACCACTCAGCAGCCCATATGGTGGTGGCAGCGCTGATTTTCGTCAATGAGGAGAGGGAATAATGCTCCAGGCTCGGAAAAAAGAAAGGGGGAATCACTTAAGGCAGAACCAGTTGAGCCCGTCAAAGGCGAAGAAAAGAAAAGCTGCAAAATAGGGTAGAGACGACCGGACGATCAGCCCTTGGTCTAAAAAAAACAACATGGGGAAGGATCGAAGGTTCGCGGCCGGCGAAAAGAGGATGAAGGGCGGTTCAAACGTCGACTGAATCCGAGCGCATAGGCGCGAAACGGTGCACGGCGAAAAAACATCCAGGCTGAGCTTGGAGAAGGGGGAACTATGTCTCGACGACATCGCATGTCGGCGAGATTCTCGTAACCAGGGCGGGTTGCTGAGGGGCAGTTCTCTCCCTGCTTTAATAGATAAAGCGGGTGAAGGAAAAATTGCAGACCCCCCGCCTTGGAACGAGTGGTATGCAAGCCCATCTACGAAACACCGAGGGAAAAGAAATATTGGAAGACGAAGAAAAAAGGCACCGCCAGAGAAGAGAAAGCGTGAAGGAAAGCCGTATACAAAACACAACAAACGCAGCACCTAACATTCCGCCCCGGAAGCAAGAAAGCGACAAAACATATCGCAGAACTCAAGCAAGGGAAGTACAGACAAAAAGGTCAGATAATCATGATCACGAGCCACAATAACTCCCCCGTCCTCTCCAAACGGAGAAATATGAGAAGACGAGGAACGAACCGCTCCAAAAAAACACCAAACGATTCCAACAGGAAATAAAGCGAAAGTGAAAAAGACCTCGCTGCCCAGAAATGTTGATTGAAGCCCGTAAGCAAAACTGCGGTATTCCGTGCCGCGACGTGCGATGAGACCCGGGGGCAATTGCGAAGGGACGGGAGGTGTCTCGCGGAAAAACATGCCGGAAGCGTGAGGAAACAATTGGCGTGACTTAAGATTCCCTCGTCGCACTAAAAGACGGAAGAACTCTCCAGAAGCACCAGAGGGGCGGATGATATGCATGCGGGAAAGGAACAGCTTTTTTGTCAAAAGAAGTCCGACGGAGAAAACAGGCGGTGCGTCACCAATTTGCTTCAGAGTATCAAACAAAAATCTCGATAACTCAGGAGCAGACGACGGGCGAGTGGCGTCATATTGCCGGCGAAAAAGGGAAATTCGTGACGATCGTTCCAAGAGGCCATGGGGCCCGCACCATATCGAGGCCGATGGGGGTGGGAAGAAGATATGGACGCCGAGGGAAGAAAATCCTGCCGCACAGTCGATGGGGTCAGTACGTTTCAAAGCTCAGACTCCAGTCGCAAAGGAACGTTATCATAGAAAGTTCGGGGAAATCTTTGAAGATCGAAGGGTCAAGTGAACAAAGAGTTAAGACACGCGGAAGGTCACCGATCGAGGTCGCTGAAAACAGAACCTGAGGGAGCGAAAAAGACCAGCCGGCATTGTCCGTTGTGCTCCAAAGAGATGAACATGGACCAGTTTTCTGAACGTGTCTGCTCGCCTTCCAGGGACGAGAGGGCTTGAAAACATAACGGTAGAAATAAGGGAAAAGGAACAGATACGACAAGAAGCGCATCAACCTATCCGCCAGATACGCAAACCGCGAGTCGCGAAGTGTCGAAATACCAAGGTTTTGCAGACGTCGCTCAAGAAATATCGCGAATACAGGGTAAAAAACAAGCCACGAATTGCTGGGGAAAAATCGGAGAAGAAAAAGAAGGGACCACAGATTCATGATCAAAAAAAGAGTATTAAAAAGAGAATCCGAGTTGTGGGCTACGATAAACTCGGGAAACGACAAGTATTCGTTAACGCCAAAGTAAGGAGGGCGTACGGGGAGAAATGCGAGAGAGGTCTGTCCGAAATGCAAAACTGGGGAGCCAAGTTTCGCGATCAAAAAGGGGTTTGACGGAAAGGGATCTGGCGGATCAAGAGGATATGAGGGCGACAGGAGGGGGGGGAGGACAGTTCAGGATCACGCTGGCTGGAGCGAGAATATTGAGGGCCTTCCTCCTCGAAGACAAAAACCGAAAATAAAAATATATAAAAGAGCGCGAGCTCTGTTAACCTGGAGAAGAAAGGAATGACGGGATCTTGTCAAAGGGCCACGGCGCGGGAATCCATGCGGCCGACACGAGATCGTTGAACATACCGTAGGGAAGGGAACGTGTCAGGCATACGACCGTCGATGAACAAATTTCTTCAGAAGGGGAAGGGAATGGCTATGAAGGGCCTTGACAGGGGGGGGAGGGCAACGCATGGGCGCGTGAGGAGACGAAACGCTAAGAAACCAGAACGTGCGGCGGCGGCCGTATGGAAAGAGGGCCACACCGCTGAGTCCATGTGGGGGAGATTAACCAAACAGGGGTCCATCCTCTGATAGGGCACGGGAAGACCGTCATGGGATCCGATAAAAAACGAAACGACCAAAAAAGACGAACGAAAAAAATCGAACGGGACGTCCTTGAGCAACGCGAGCTTCGGATACTCCTGAAAGGCAACAAAAGCGCATGTTTTTATCAAAACGAACGGAGAAGCCGCCGAGACGACCATTCCTCGGTCTGGTGGCGCAGGCGAAGTCGGAAAAGCGGGGCGATGGAACGAGGGTCAGCCATAAGGGGCAGACCACGCATACCGGGGAAGAAAGACCATTAGCTTCCACGGAATGGCGAGAGGGAGGAAGTCGAGCATTGCGAATTGTGGAATCCACACGCGTGCCAGAAGGCCGCGCCGCACGACGTCAACGCGAATTGTCTGCTACGGGCCTGACAGGGAAATAAAAGCAGCCGAGTGTTGAAACCAAAGAACAGGCCTGCTTGAAAAGAGCGCGCCCTCGGATCTACTGTAAAGCATAAGTCCAAAATGGTACCAGGGATTGACGTATTGGATGGGATCGCGTGCTCCATGGGAAACCGGCGAAACGAGGTCGCTCTAATCTCACATAATCTGCCGACGGAAATCGAAAAAGAGGCAGGTCGGCAGAGTGGGCCCGCGTCGAGCGGCCGAGATATAAAGGATACCGGAGGTTTCACGGGATGCTCTGGAAGGATGTATCCGGAGCTCTCGATGCTCAACACAAACAAAGAAAAGGAGGGTCCTTACGGGACAGGATCATCTCAATCGGGAAAACGTTCAATTGAAAAATGAAAAGGGGTCCAAGAATAAGAGTGGAGGGCCGCGCAGCCGCTTCCGCCCCGAAGCAAAGGAGCATGACCATATATTTAGGCAGATAGAAGAACAGTTGAGATAAAGAAGAGTGGCCGCGAGCGCCAGATAATAGTGTCAAGATACCAAAAAGCAAGAGGGCTACACACTGCGCGGAACTGATGATATGAGCGAAAAGATGCGCAGAGACAAGGCTTTTGAGAGTGAGCGGCCGACGACGTGAGAGGAAACCAACGGTGAGCATCCTAAAACAGATGGCAATGAGGAAAACCAGACTGCTATCGTCTTGCGGCGATTTATAGCAAGCCCTGTGAACCAAATGACTCTTGACGTGAAAAGAAAAGGAGCTTCCGCTCAGAACACTGATGTCCGCGGCCATTGCCTGATGGACCCTCGTCCAGCCTCAACGACGAAGAAAAAAGAGAGCAAAGAACGATGGGCGGATGGGAGAGAGGCTCGCCGGCAGGGGACCTACGAAGGGGGGGTTCAGCAACATTGCGCTAAGAAGCCACTGCGATCTCCAACTCCGAAGAGCAAAGGATGCGAGGAAGAGGGGCGTGGCGTCCAAGAGTACCGCGTTCGTATCGAGTCCAAGAAGACCCTTCCCGCATCCAGGAGGGAGTACCAGGGTTCAAGATACCACCAGGACGCACAGCGGGGGCCACGCGGAAGGAGATTGCATAAGCAGGGAGGGTTTCGGGGGACGGGGGGTCAGGATCACGCAAGGCTTTGCGCTGCCGAAACGTAGGAGCAATGAACTTCGGGGACAGACAAAACGAGGATGAAGGACAATTTTGGAGCGGAAGTGAAAGGGAACAAGATTCACTCAAGGGAAGTTCCCGAATCTGACGTCACTGGAAAGATGGAGGTAAAAAGAAAACGGTGACCAGAGAGAAAGCCATTGCCAGGGGGGAGGACCCAGGTTAAAGGCATGACCTGGACGAGGCGTGTCCGGCCCGTCATTGAGGCGGAAGGAAAAGTAGAAATAGGAGAGAAGTCATAAGAGACAAAAGGCGAACAGATTAGAGACAAAGGGGACATCAGCAATATCCACCGCCCCCGATACGGAAAGAACCGCGAGGGGGAGTAAATCGGGGCTTGCGAGGAGGACACAGTTTCATAACTCCGGACCAAGACTAGCGCCAGTTCGTCCAACACGCACATTGCAGCCTGTTTGCGGAACCGAATAATTCGCGAACTAAAGGATCGTAGCCCCAACGATTTGCAGATCAACACCACCGGAGAAAGAAAAGAAAAGAGCCGGCAAATCTGTGGGAGAGGAGTCTCTGTCACCGCGAATCTAGGGAGGACGGAAAGCAAAATTCGGGCGTCGAAAAAGGGGAAGCGAAGGGTGCGTCGCCCCACTAGCGAAAACAATGAAGGAGAAAACCCGATTGCCGAGTGTAACGCGATCGCTGTCTCTGGAGGTTAGCAAAGGAAATATTACGAGGGAGCAAAGGCATTTTCAAATAATAGGACTTAGATCACGAGCGGGATCGAGCCAGAGATGGGAAGCAATAACGGATTCCGCCTCACGAGGGCAGGGCATGAGGCAGAGAAGATAGAGGTCGATGTAAAATATTACCGCGCAAAGAACGGAGTCAAAATGCTATGGAAGGTCATCCAGAACAGGAATAAGAGCAACCGTTGAAAGGAAGACACAAATCGGTTAGAGTCAAGGAGTGCGTTGAACTGAAAGTGTAAATTTCAGGGGGAGCACCTGAACCGTCGATCGCAAAAGATTGTCCCTTCACCGAGGGGTGGGGGGGCTTTCTAATTGGTAAAATGGTCGGGAGCGCAAGCATAAATAGGATATCAGCGATATCGGCACCAAAACTAAATAGATGAGGTGATTTGGCGACTGAAGCTCAAAAGTGTGTATCGTGAACACCATCGAAGGGAAAAGGGAATCCGAGGGGCGGAAGGGGGGGGGGAGGGGGGGGGGGGGCGAAGGGGGATCGGCAACGAATACAACCGAGCGCGCAAGCATGACGAACCGAACAAAAGGAGTATTCCTTGAATGAAGATCTGATAACGTCCTGAAGCATCCTGGGGACGTAAAAATGGTTGGAAATCGACATGAAGCCTATGGAACTAGGAACGTACGGGACGAAATGCCCGGCATCATCAAAAGCGTCGTTGGCGCGACGGCGATTCCGTCGTTGGAGATTAGATGCGACATTCAGGGCGAATCCCAACGGAAGAGTCCGAGAGGACAAGGCATGAAGAAATGTTTAGTCCATCAATTGCGCGCCGCTCAAGACCTATAACCGCTCAAGGATCAGAGGCCTGTCAAAAGACGGGACCTTCTGGAAAAAAATGGGGCAGGCAACGCAGACCGGAGTTCACGCTCCGGATCAACGAAGGGAGGAAAGGGGCGCGGGGAATATCGCGGCAAGGTGTCCGAGGCAAGCGGTCCGCAGCAGTTTGTCGACCTCCGGAATAGCTTGGCTCGTGCACAGCCATATCTGGAAACGACTTAACGACGAGAGAATTCAATAAGAGATGTCTAAGAGGGAACAGCATCGAACGGGTAAGGGACGAGGGCAGCGTGCTGGGATACCGGTCTTGATGGCCGCATTTTGGTTCAAACGGTTTGCTCGCTTGAAGCTGGCGAGATTGCCTAGCCCCCATAAGAAGGGGATAGAAAAAGAACAGAACGGGGAAAGAGGATTTACTTGCAGGGGGCTCCAGACATCCCTCGCATCTTTCAAGCACTTCAAAATGCAGGTAGCAACCGGGCGAAGAAGGGCGATCGACCGCACGCAACCCGTCGATGACCATATAATCAGACATTGGAGAATGCCAAGCGAGAGTGACGACGGCGAAGATCAGGATGGATAAACAAGCCAATACAGCCTAAACGCTCGCGCGACTTAGAGCTCGGATCGAATGCGATAGAGGGCCAGCATTACGTAGCGCCAACCGACCCGTAAGTGCGGGCCCCCATGTTTGAGGTCAAGAGCCCCGTAGGACAGCCTGGGACGCAGACGATCGGAATCGCGCGCATTGCTCTTGTGCTCAACAAGGGGACCTTAAAAAAGACGTGAACTCTGAAGGCCGCGTCCCGGATTGCGATGCGTGGATACGCTCGTCAAGAGCCTCAAAAAGATTCTCACATCCGCTAAAAAAACGACGGCGATGAAGGGCATTGGCGCCTCCGGGATTTTGACTCGCAGGGCATGCGACGAGAAAGATGTCCACCAAGCTTAATGCGGCCAAGCGATGCTCAAGGAAGGCGAGACAGAAGGGCGTTGGAGTCGTTGAACCCGGGTCGTATTAATTTGACTAGAGGGAACAAGGAACGGGTGAGCCGTGTCCCCGACCTCCGCATAAGAGATTCCCATGGTGTTCGATATACCAACCCAAGAACATAGAGGTGCGGCCGCGCCAGAAAATCACCCGAGGCAGGGTTCTGTGCCTGGAGTGGGAGGGAAGGAATGCTTTGCCCCGAACCCATGCGGGCACATGGAACGTTCGAAGAGGCAGACACCAGAAAGTGGACAAAAGTTGGCGATCTAAGTCGAATTAAAAAAGAAACCGCAGTTCACGTCGAGGAGGGAAAGCTCTGAACAGAGGGAGGAAGCAACACAACGGTGAAACAGATCGACAGGGCCTCGTTGGGGAAATTAAAAACGCTGTACCATGACTGAACGGGGTATTAGTCAAGAGTAGTTCACAGAGCGGAAGGGTCATGGGGGTGCTTGCGACCATAACTGCACAATCCAGCTTGAGAAGAAAAGTCAAGGAAAAGTCGGATCAGCCGAAAAAAGCCCTTGGATCCCGCAGAACAAGAAACCGCATTCGCGATCATATTGCGAGATGGAATCATGGAGAAACTCTGGGCGAATGAAAAAAGAGCGAGCATTGACTAATGATTTTTGGACCGCTGTAGAGATAAATATAGGAGGGGGCACATAGACGATCGTAGCAAAGGGGTCCTACACAACTGAGTAGAAACGAGAGAGATCCTAAATAGGGGACTATCCGCGGAGGCAAAATGTGCAACGAAAGGTCGTTCTCGGAGAAAAGCGGTCAATGCTGGACTGCGGGCGCGAGGTTAAGAGCGACGCAATGGAATTGGAAGACACGCGACCCCAAGGGCAAGAGGCGCGATCTCGGTCAGGTACTAAGATTGGCTCTTCGCTGATTGCCATGAGGGCGTACTAATTTGTGGCCTGTCTGATCACCTATTCGGGAAAAAGGGGCAGGCTGACCATCCCGGCAAAGAAGGGAGCAGACTTACTCGCGCAAGAACGTCCCAGGGAGGAACCGAAAAACGGGGACCCTTGAGCTCAAAACGTGTCCCTGGTCGCAACACTCATGGATTCAGACGACGAAATGCGTAATAAGGGTGGAATGGACCTTGAGTGAAGAAAAATCGATCCAAAGATTAAACTTCAGAAGGGGGTCTTGAGAACGTTTGTGCCAGACGAGGGAGGGGCCACTCAGCGAGGAGAGAATGAACAGAAGAAAAAGGGGATCATGCCGCCGACGGGCGGCCCGACACCTGGTGGAAAGATTTGAGGAAAGTCCATGATATTTTGATAAGGGGCGCTACGATCGTCAACGAATAGAACCCGATCAATCATGACACCACGCCCTAGGGGATAGTCTGTACGACGTCAGGGACAAAGAGGGCTTTGTATAACGTCCTGTCAGTATTGGACAAAAAGGCGTTGCTCGATCGCGACAATGCAAAACTTAGAGGACGACGCTACTCAATCATCCCCCCTCATTAAGCGGAGGGATATAAGTTCGTCGGCGGGTATTACCTGTCGAAAGGACCGGGAAATGCCGGGACATAAAAGTCCCTGATCAGAGAAAACCGGGGGGAGCACGTCAAGAGACAAGCGTGTCTCAGCTTGCCCGATAACGTCGACCGGATCCGTCCTGTCTGCAAAGGCCTTCATAATAACAGGAGGAACGAGGAGCTGTTAAAGTCCAGCGCTCTTTCAGGATGGAACAAGCAAACGCAGATCGACTGCGGAACGGGCCGAGAGCGCATGGGCGAGCCGGGGGGGGCGATGTGGAGGCTTGGCGGTGCATCTCCACAGCCACGATGTGAACGAAAGCTCAAGAGGACGAGCGATGTCTGCGAGATATATTAGCAAAAGAACTGGCTGCAGTGGCGGCAAGGGCTGGAGACCAAAGGTTTATGCGCGGGATACGGTCGGGAGGAGCATGGATGACAGTGAAGATGGGAGAGATGGAAGGCAATCGGCATTCAACAACTTAGGAGGAGGAGAGAGAGGGTGCTCCGCATAAGAAGGGCCAGCGGGAGAGAGGCATCCTGCCGTGTAAAAATGCCGGTAGGGCAGGGAGACCGCATGCCGCTGCGCCAAACACATTCGATCCTCCATAGCTGCAACAACTGCCCTTTAACAGAGCCGAAGGTGGCCGGCGAGCGAAAGATAATCAGATGGTGCACCAAACGGTCCGCACGTAGTAGAACTGCGGCGGCCGGGGGGACCAGAATCACTCTTGAATAGGGACCGCCAAAAAGTTCCGCGAATAAGTGAGCCCGCCTCGTCATTCGATGCCTGCCCCAATGATTGCAAAGTAGGCGAACGCTGATCGTCCGACGAGGGAGACCGCTGCGAACCCGAGTGGCTCCTTGACAGAAACCGGGTCTCTCTCCGGAGCTCTGAATCCGCCATGTTCCCGATTGGAGGCCTGATAATAAAACCAAGGAGCCTAAACAGTCTCCACCAAGCGCCACAGAACGGGGCAGATGATGAAGATGCATTGCGTCGTGCATGCTGGCGCCAGACACGAGGAAACGGTGCGTCAACAAGGCGAGAAAAAGACTTATCCAGAAGAAGCTACGAGGACAATCGGAAGACGACTATCGAGGGAGCGTAGTACGCCGGTCGTAATAAATCGATTCAAGAGGGAGGACATGTACATTCGCCATAATCAGGGAGCTTTTCGTCATGTAAAACCACCTGACCCAAAGGAAAAGGCCGTCCGGCAATGGCATGAGCATTCGTGACTGGTGGAAGGAGGATCACGCCCATGGTTTCGCTAAGAAAAGGCGTTCTCATAAAAATCCACGGCAAAATGGGGAAGTGAGATCGAGGGGGGAGGCATCGACAAGATTCACCGGAATCACATAAGTCGTCCTAAAAAGAACAGGGTGGAAGGGGGGACACGGGTGACCAGATAGACGGGGGGGGGGCGGACAGTTTCGTTGGGGGAGAATTGAGCCAGGTTACAGGCCTTCCTCAATAGGGTCTGTCGCTAAGAAGACATTTTCACAGTATTGGGGGGGAAGGGATCTGACGAGATCACAGAACGTGATCCGAGCGAATTAAACAGGTCGCAATCATAATGCCAGAAAGGGGGCCCGCAAGAGACGGCAACCAAAAAACCGAGAGATCGCGTCGGGGGTCGCCAGAGGTGAGAGAAGGGATCATTTATGCGGTCGCGCGGCGACGATAACCCCGCACATTTCTCCAATAACAAAAGGGGGGACGAGGAGGTAGCCACTCATAGATTCGTGGGGAGAAGCTGGACAGACGTCGCCCCAATATTTGCAGAAACTCTCTCCAAAAGGAGGAAAAAGGCCGATCTAAAAAAGAGGGTGGCACCAGGAATGGTCGAACGCGAAGTTCGTTTCTCGGCTACAGCCATGGCGGCTGTACTAATGGGAAGATTTGTCGCCCCACTGCACCAGGAAAAGAAGGTGGGATTCTCGCAAGCCCCGATGATATTTCGCGACTCGCGGTTCAGCTGGAAGGTGGGCTATTTCGCTATTGCGACGAGTACTAATCTTCGAAATAGATATCTGAGAAGGGAAGGATGGTCGTCATGAACCAATTCCCAAAATGGCGGCAAGGAAGAACCGAGGGACGAGCAAGAACTAGGGGTTCCAGCGTCAATGAGAGTACCTGGATCCCTCCAGACCTGCCGGTCGATGTTACCCTGGAATCCATGTTTCTTGCTCTCAGAAGAGCGGCTGCCGCCGCAGGTCAAGAAAGACCCTTCGAGTCAACATTGCACCGAAGGGGCCGGGATGTGAGGTTGCCGACGTAATGTTCGGGAACCTGATATCTAAAGAAAACTTCGGCAACCAAAACTCAAGGGGGAGTCGGCGGGGCGGCCAGCTGGAACATCTTGAACACATCGAAGGGCCCATAGTTAGGATCTGGGGACAAGGGCGAACGTAAATTGGGATACAAACGAGACCCGCGATCGCAAGTGAAGCCCGACCCGATTGTAGGGGGAAGAAGGGCATGATCAGCGGCCGGATACTCCTGAAGCAGAATAGATAAAGCGCCTGTTTTTGGGGAGAAGGGGCGCAAAGGGTATGAAGGACGGACTCAATCAAGCTCAAGATACGCACTGGGCGCGCGCGGCGGTCGTGGCGATTGACTAGGTATGCAAGGAGGTCAAACGCCAATCCGGAAGGAAATGAAACGGAAAAAGCGAGAAATTTGAACAAGAGCATTGAGCAGGGTCTCACAGCGCTTGGAGATAAAGCGGAGAGGAAAGGGAAAACCGTCCTGTAGGAAGCCTTCAAACAGAAAGGGAATCGAAGCGTCCGTCTCCTGCGCTCATTCATGGGGGCCGTCAAAGACAGAACGAGAGAAGACCGAGACGCAAGGGGATTTGGGCCCGAATAACCGTGGGATGTCCGGTATGGAAAGCATCCATCCTTAGGATGGACCAGAAAGAGAATCACTGGCTCTAGAAATGGCGATGATCTGCCGAATATATGAGGCAATCGCCCTGGCTTTGCGGTAGGGGAAAGAGGGGGGGGTAGGCTGCGTTCAAACCCTAGGGAAAAGTAGAATTGAAAATACACGCATGTCGTTGATGGCGAATGTTATGCCGGAGCACTAAGGA
>Ga0179591_1147816_pt1 | contig 11826 bp, 15 predicted proteins | sample CZOMad2_1_08_16f_FD_182891 | JGI IMG/M metagenome (GOLD analysis project Ga0179591, IMG submission 182891) | Vadose zone soil fungal communities from Angelo Coast Range Reserve, California, USA - CZOMad2_1_08_16fungal (PacBio error correction) | ecosystem: Environmental > Terrestrial > Soil >...
TAAAACACAAAGAAGGGAGGATTTCTTTCTTCCATGGACGTTGGAGGCAATCGGGAGAAGAACCAATATCACGACGGACAGGAACCTTGATCAGGGGGAAAAGGGGTTGTTACGGAAAGGAGCAGTTCAAGGCCAAAGAGGAACTCGGGCTGAATCTCTATTGCACTGAATCGATGTAAAAGGGGAAACTACTAGACTTCACCAAGTTCAGCAGGGGTTTAGAAAGCGCACAGGAGATGTACACTGATTACGAGAGGAAAAAAAAATGCGCCGAGGCGACTGAGACGCTTTCCTTTAAAGTCGACCACGGGGGAGAGATAGGGGGAAAACTTGTTGTTCCTTCAACGCGAACCAGACCATCACGGAAAGGAAACAACGATCGGTGGAAACGGAAATAGACTAGGCAGGTCGAGGTCTCGCGCATTTCGGGGGTCTTGCCAACCCCTAGAAGGAGCTGGGCAAAAACCAGTGCTTCGTTTGAACGGCGGGGAATGGGGACGACAACTGCAGGAGTTGCCATCTAAAAAGCACTGGAAAATAATAGGACTCAACGACTATGTTGCTCGAAGAGGGGGGAACACAAAAAGAAAAGGATAAAACGGGATGGAAGTTTGGGAGTATCGGTCCAGAGGAAGGAATGTCCGGAACATCAAAAGAACTACATGGGCCCGAGGGTGGTGGCTGCCAGCTCCAGCTAAAACTAAAGAACAGAGCAAAGAGAGTCAGTTAGGGCAGGATCTGCCGTGCGGGTAGAGAAGAGGAGAAGCGGCGCATCTATTTGATGAAGGCGGTCCTGCGCTACCTGAAACGATATCAGGGAGGCCGACGCCCTAGGGATCAAATCTCGCGAGATCGGGCGAAGAATTGGTCCCCCACAGAAAATCTGGTCAAAACATCTTCGTGGTCTTAGAAAAAAGGGGAAGGCGAAAGAACCTCATCATTGGCTGGGTCCTGAAAGGAAGAAAATGAGTCAGAAGGGAAGTGAAAATTTGCAAATCGGATTTCGGCTGGTGTGAAAGGGAGAACAGCAAGAAGGAGCAAACGAAAATACAGTGTCAAGAAGGGCCATGTCGAAAACGAAACCGCTGTTCACACAGGAAAACGGGTACCAGCTAAATTGCCGACGTCCTATGAAGAACAAGACAGCCATGAACGGAATTTATGTTCAACATTGCAAGGCACCAGTTAAGAACGTCCAGCACGCTGCACTATACGTTTGGGGAAAAAAGGGAACCAGGGAACAAACAAATTACGTTTCGGATCGGCAGGGACCGACGTGACATGATTGGTGAAGGGGGGAAAAGGCTGTGTCTTTCAGGAGACCAACTGGGGCAGGAGGGGGGGAAGAAATATAAATGTTTGGAGGCCAGTTGACCGTAAAGCGAAGGGAAAAAGGAAACGAGTGCACGGAAGAGCAGGGGCGCGAAAAAATGGCTCTTATGTTCAGGGAAGTATAAAGAAGGGAAGGGCAAAAATCACAAGCCGACCGAAAAGCACGGAACGGCACCGAAAGAAAAAGCCGCGGGTGGGACCAGCGTCGTCAAACACAGGCTTAAAAGAATCAGGGGGGGAGGTTTCATCCGACAGGGGAAGGAGGAGAAAAAGAGTTAGCCGACCCAGTGTGAAGAGAGCGATTAAAACTCTCACGGTATACTGCGAGAGGATCGGAGATACGCGGAGCTGGCGCAGGAAAAAAAAGTCAAAGTTTTCTCGTCACCGCGAAAGGCGAAAGGAAAAAGAGGGGTCTTCTCCAGCAAAACTTTCCGGAAAGGCATAAAAATAAGTCGTGCAAAAAGAAGGAGGGAGGAGGGAGAGGGAGCGAGGGGAGGAGAGCTGGGGGGGGGGGAAGGGGTTAATGGAGAGACGCGGGGGGGAAGAGGAGGGTAAGGAAAGAGATGCTAGGGGGGGGGTAGTGGGGTTACTTGGATAGAGTGAAAAGAGGGGCTTCGAGGGAGGGAGGGAAAGATGGGGAAGGGGAGGGGGGGGGGGCGATGGGAAATGGGGGAAAAGGGGGGGTCAAGGTGTGGGGGGGAGGGGATGCGGGGTGGGGAGGGATGAAGAAGTGAGGTGGTAGGTGGGGGGAGGTGGTGAAGGGAGAAGGTTTGGGGGCGGGGGGTGTGGTGGGTGGATGATAGGGGGCTCAGGGGGGAGTGATGGGGAGAATTCGGGTGGGGGGGGGGTAGAGGCGAAGCAGGAGGCAGGGCTTGGGAGAGAAGGTGGGGGCGGGGGACAAGGGTGCGGAGGGGAGGAGGTGGGGAGTGGGAAAGGGAAGGGGGGCGGGGTGTGGGGGGGGTGGACGGGAGGAGGGTGGTTATAGATGAAGGATCCTTATCAGAACTACTTCCTAGACACTTGGGGGGGGGGGGGAAACGGAGCAAATGAAAGGATTCAAACTTCGTTCCAGCAGATCGAAGAAGAAAATAAATGAAGAGGGAGGAGACTGAAGCTGAAGAAGCCTCACAAAACTCTCCGCCAAAAAAGAAGAGATAAGAGACATCAGGAAAAAGGGAGAGATAAGAAGCCTCGGAAGAGAAACCTACGGAAATTCTGTCTCCGGTCTAGGAAAGCAACTCCGAAGAGGAGAAGAAGAAAGGAGGGTGAAAAGAGGCGCCTGACGGCACGCCGTACTTGGTTACGGCTGATCTTCTCGGCAGACATGCAGAGGGACATTCTAGGAGAGGAGGGGAAAGGAAGGCAAGGTTGATGTAAGAGCAATCGGGGCCTGAGCTTCGATATCCCGTAAGGCACCAAGGGGGAAGGAGGAAATGAAGGATGCAAAGGAATTTTCACGCTCCGGGTGTTGCGTCAGACGGAATAAGGGGAGGGACGGGAAGGGGGAATCGTTTTAAATATACATTCCTTGTTGTCATGAAAGGGTGGTTATTTATTGGCAATTGAAGAGAAGGTCGCAGGAAAGAAGGGGCAAGGATAAGGAGGATGAAGCTCTAGCCGTGCTAATTGCAAGAGACGGAAAAAGAAAATAAAGGGAAAAATAGCTGACTCTGTTCTTACTTCGAATAGAGTACTACGAGAGAAAAAGAAAGAGAAAAAGGGAAAAAAAACCGTAGAAGAAGAAAAGAAAACATATCGGTCGCACGGCTCGATCCTGTGAAATAGGGGAAAGTTTCAGAAAAGAGGTACGACTACTTAACAGACTTTATGGAATCACCCTCATGGCGTTGATGAAGGGAAATAGGAAGGAACATGACGCGGAGACGTTCTCCGGATCGTCGAGTTCTCCGGCGGGGGTAAAAAGAAGGGAGAGAGAAACCGCCTGTATCTGAGCGCGAGATGCCGGGCCAGCCGTTTCTCCTTCGGATGCGCTGCAGGGGGAAAAAAAGGAAGGGAAAGAAGGAGAATGGGAGAGGAATCAACAAGCGAGTAAGATGACGGCAAGAATACTCCGACGGAATTTTCTAGTTGAGTAGAAAGAAAAAGAGAAAGGAGGGGGGGGAGGGAAAAAGAGCGAAGCATTGCCCTCGAAAAAAAAAAACAACACCGTATTGGATTAAATAATATATGCATGAACTCCAGTATGGGAGAAGCCAAACGAGAAGAAAGAAGAAGATCGAGTGTGGTGGTTGCTAACAGACCGCAGTAAAATGAAAGGTAAGGGTAGAGGAAAGAAGAAAGGCAATGAGCTGTCGTCCCCATCTCCAAATGTAAAATACGTTTCCCATGATGAGACACTCAGGAAAGAAGTGCAGAAAACGTCTGCCAGAATAGCGCGCGCGAGCCAGGTAGGCGTCTTCAATAGGAATCGGAAAAAACTTGGGGGGAAAAAACGAGGAAGATACTCTCAATTTTACAAGTCGAACTTTCAAAGTTAGGAGATATGGAAATGGAAAGGAACAGAGGGAGGAGAAACGCCCTGCGTGTTCTTCCGCCATACAGGAAGAGAAGAAAAAGGGGAAAGGCTCATATGCCCAGATCTAAAGATGGGTAGGAAGGTAGGTTTCTTCTACGGGAGGGGGGGGGGGGTGGGGGGGGGGGGGACCAAGGGAACAATCGTCGAGGGAAAGATCGGGGGGCGTATTGCGTTGCTCGGAAAAAATTCAGATTCGAGACACTTCTTGTGGCATTCAGAGAGATATCCTGGGAGGACTGCCTCCATCTCTCACTACTTAAAGAGGAAAACGGTGAACATCCTTCTCGCGGAAGAACCAAACAGGAGGAAGAGCAGAAGACCACCGTCAGGAAAGAAGAAATAAAAAGGCGAAAGAGAAAAAAAAAAAGACACCCAAAGGATAAGAAACTGAGTATCCACCAGTCAGCCTATCCGTATCTCGGCTGCCAACCAAAAAAGTGAAAGAAGTCAGATCCTCTGTCACTGGACCTGAAAGTAAGAACTTCGTTAAAAGGGGCGGAAGAGGAACTGACAAACCATTTAACCATCACAGTGAACACGTGACGTTGGCAGAAGAGGAAATTTGGGGAGAAGAAGGGAAAGAGCCTGCAGGGAAAGACGACGACCATATCTGCCTTAACAAAATAACGCAAGAGAGAAGAAAGCGCCTTTTTGTCTGGGAAGAATTTTTCCTGACGGGCAAAAGAATTGGGAAGGGTCAGGCTAAAATATAATTTAGGGATCTCCTTAAAACCAGAGTTCGGGGAAGAGAGAACTGGACCTTCATCTGAGTGGCTGCCGTAGGGATAAAACAGAAATTCTAGGTTTTGGGGTTGGAGTCATTTGACTACGAAGAAAAGGAAGGCGTCAGAGGGGTTCGGCTTTGATCCGGATGGAACGCCTTCTTTAAGAAAGGAAAAAAGAAAGGCCTGTTCACCAGTGGGATCTATCAGGCGGAGCTGAAGGGGAAAGATAGGCGACTTCTTAAGGCTTCATGGGTGAGGGGAAAAAGCTTCATCCCTTGTAATCTCCATCGCTGCGGTAGGAAGAGGAGATGAAGCAGATAAAAGAGCGAAATAATCCTTCTTTCGTGAAAGAAGAGGAACATCCAGGAGTGAAAACAAAGACTGTCTCTCCCATGTGACTTATAACATTCAAGTGTGAAAGAAGGAGGAAGTTCGCGATGAAAAAACCGCCCTTGGAGAAGAAAAAGGAAAAAGCGAAATGCAGGTACATCATCAGTGGCTTTTGTGGGGTCGTGAGGAGGAGGGAGGGGTGGGAAAGAAACGAAAAGGGCCCTCATAATCATTCCTTCAATTAAGCGAGAAGGAAGGAAGCATGAGAAAGAAAATTGAAACGCGCTTTAAATGCAGAAGTCGAAGAAGGGTCAAAAAAACAGTCTGGGACTTTCTTGCCCGCGCAGCAAGAAAAGTTGCTTGGGGAAAGCCGCCACCGGCCGGGGCCGGAACCACAATCAAGAAAAGCACCGAGTGGCAAAGCCCGCAAAATAGTTGGAGGATTGGATCTTGGATCGGTAAAGAGGCAACGGAAGTAACGGCTCCGGATGAACGTGTGATCCTGAAACCGTGGAAGGAGGAAAATCAGTGGAGTCGAGCTGGCTTGGTAGCAGGGCCGGTTCATGAAAAATATCAAAAGTCGGGGAATTAGGCAATTCTGGGAGCGCGGGAATGGCTGAGAGGAGGTGAAGGGGCACACATCAGGCCGCTTTTTACTGAACGCGACTCGACAAAAATCATAACTGGGGAACAAAAAGAAAATGAAATGCTCTCGGAAAATCCCGAATGATCGGGGCTTGGAGTTCGAACAAGGAAACGTCCGACGCCTGAACGACGTATTTGTCCAAGTGCAGGGCTTATCGTTGCTGGGGGAAAGTGGCAGAGCGATATTGGGAAGGGCCTCCATATGGTCGGCGAAGGAAAAAGAGGGCTATTTTCTGTCTCTCCAGGGAAGAGTGGCATGAAAAAAGGGCCGGAAGTGAGGAAAACTTATGTGTCTCATGAATACGACCCGTCAGGAACGCACATGCGCACTGTACCCAAAGTCGCCCCTGGCTGAGGGCGATCGGGGAAGATGTAGGAGAAATGCCATTTATTTAGGGATGGCCTGACATCTGGGGAGGAGGGGGGAAGGCAAGAAGGAAAGATTAAAGAAAAAGTCCCCAGTCGCCCTCTAGTAAGGGTCCTTATCACGGGGGGAACAAAGTCCCGGAGGAATAAATTAGGCATCTCATCCGCACGAACAAAGGGAGAGATATGGAGCGTTGAAGGTGCATAATCGGCCATTTTGTAGGGACTGGGGTCCGAAGGGAAAGAACATAGGAGGAAAAAGGCACCCCTCTCATTGGCAGCTGGGTATTCCGCAAAAAACGAGGGAAAAGACGACTAGACGCAAAGAGAGGCAGCAGCGATATCAAGTTCCGACGACAAAAATGGGGAAGTCCGGCGTACGGTTTCTCAGACGAATGAAGGAACAAAAGCTGAAAGGAACACGAAAGAACCGATGAGGGGTAAAGCAAGTGCTCTCGAGCCTTGTAGCAATGGCACCCGGCAAAAGGAAAAAGGGCTTAAAAGACGGGGGTCGGGCCCGAAAAAGCGGTACATTGGGTGAAGTGTAGGGGGATTTTAGTTCGTCTATAGGGGAGAAAAAAAAGGAACGTCGATAACTGCCACAATCTCATTGGGGGGGGATAAAAAGAGCGGGAAAAAAAGTCAAGATCCCGTTTTCACGCTCAGTCGTAATTGTCAACAAAAAGTAAGCGTACAAAATTCAAGCCCTCAGAACTGAAGGGGAAGTAAAATCTCAACAGGGGAGGTGAAGCGTTTCAATTAATTTGGGAAGAGAAAGAGGGAGTCCAAAAAAGCTTTAATCATATCGGGAAAAGTCGTGGGGATCAGGGCCGTCGGGGACATCGATTCCATTTACGGACACTCCACCCAATATCATGGGAAGCAACCCTCGGCTCCAAAATTAACAGAGATTCCAAGAACGGGAAATAACAAATAAGAGATCTTTTCATCAGGGAACCAAGGGAGTTTCAAGGACAAGAGGCGGCCACTTTACCCTATAAGCCGGAAACCAGACCTCAAAAAGGCAGTTGCCGTTCTGCGTCTCAGGGGACCCCTACACGGGAGTGCTAAAACCTCGACTTAGCATCAACTGAGACCCCCCTCTCAATACGACCCAAGGAAACGACCCGAGCCGAAGCTCTCGTTCCAAAGAAAATCCCTACCAGGGGGGGAACTAAGTCAGTTTGTCAGCACCGCAAGGCAGCCCTCCAACATTGACTGGGGGAGAAGGGGCCCTGATCTCCTGACCGGAAATATGCGATCTCTAACAGAGAATGAGAGGAGATTTGCACTCATCATGTGGCCGCCGATGCAAGAAAAGAGGGTGAACCAAAGGACGTGCGGGAACGTACGACGCCATTGGGGGGAGGGGCGCCTCGGGGGTGGGGGCTGGGAAAGAGAAAAAAAAGGAAAGAGGGCGATGAAAACCAGCTTCTTACTAATCGCCAAATAAAAGAGGCGACATGGAACCGCAACTGAACTGATCTTCCTGGAGAGAAAGAAAACGCGATCTGGGGGGCATAAATCCAACACACACAGGAAGTGGACCTGTGGGATTTGGTAAATTTTGGGCGATTGGGTTTGATAGAAAAGACATACTTCAGCGGAGAGCTTGGCAGGGTGGATAACTACCTTGCGAAAAAGGAAAGGAGAAAAAAAAATGCCCACGATAAGCACATCGGAAGTCGAAGGGTGCCACTGTCAAGTCACCCTCGGCAGGGGAGGACCAGGGGTGAGAGACTCGAAGAGAGCATGGGGATGAAGAACGACTGTATCAAAAATATGAGTGCAAACGATTCTGGGGCGCAGAAAAGGCAAAACCGTGCTAAGAGAAAAAACAACAACTTAAATGGGAGGGTAAGCGAACGGGTTGCCTTACAGCGTCACCTCATGCGACAAGCAGAGAGAAGTCGATCTTTGGACAAGCTCCGGGATGTGGGCTACGTCGACGAACAGTTCATAGCCGATGCAGAAGGAACATATACGGGGGACATCCGAAAGAGGGGATGGGCTATGTTTGGCTGGAGGCGGAAGCTACTCCGAGAGACTCACTGGAAGTTCTCACGACCAAAGAGAAGAAGCGGGAGTCGTGTCAGCGCGATCAGAACTATACGACCCCAAAGGCATATAATGCGGGTTGGGTGTATTGATTAACAACTCGAATAGGGAAAAAAGGGGCGGAACACGTGTCGCCTAGGGAGGGCGCTCGAAGATCAGAGAGGGGAGAAAGGGGCAAAGGGAAGTTTCGTAGTTACGAGACACACCTATAGTAAAACATAAGGGAGCACGTTTCCGAATGAGTGGGAAGCTAACTCACGGAAGAAAAATGATGCACAAGTTCTAGAGATCGGAAGTCGCTTACGGCATGACCGAAAAAATTGGATCATGGCCAACAGGGACTTTTTGCTGCGTGGCAAGAGCTGAATAGAGGAAGACTAGTTTAGGTGGGCGGGGATTAAGAGTGCGAAATTAGGCCTCTGGTGCCTTTGCTGTAAGGATGCGGAGGTTCAGAATTTGAACTCCCTGGATCTAACAGTGTTTGGTCGAAATAGGAGGGAAAGAAAATCTGCAGAACTTCAAACATCGTTGATGGGGGGAAAAGACAAGGAAGGGGGGGATTGTGCAACACTCTGGGAAAAGCCTCGTTGAACGGTTACAAGATCAGCATGTATAGGTGGCTTTCTGGAATGAGAGCAGGGGGGAAGGAACCGCAGGGCGGAAATTTAGGGAGGTGGGGGGGGGAGGAAAAAGTCACGTCACGGGGGGCAACGCCAAGGGAAACGCAATCTTGCAATGCATATCTGGCGAGACGAAGAAGAAAAAAAGGGATACGGCAAGCGGAATTGCAAAAATATTTGCATAAACAAAGCCAAGAATTGATCCGGCGGTCGTTGCCAGGGGGGCAAGCGATCGGCAAGAGAGGTGCTACCAAGATCAATCACGGACTATGCAAAAAGTTATCGCCGGTGGGTAACCAAAGAAAAAAACATTCCTCCGATCCATTCAGGCTTCGTAGATCGAGGAAGAGAGAGATAATAGAGGAAGCTAATCACTGAAAAAATGTCATCGGTAAGGGGACTAACGGCGCGTCTGGGGCAAGCCATGAAAAGTTCGGTGAATCGCCGGTCAGGAAGGGAAAGAAATTAAGAAAGGCGGGGGTGATTTTATATCGGGCTGATTTGTGGGACCTTCACCAAGGGGGAACCGGACCAGCAAAGGAAGATGCGGGGGGAAAGGGGAAAGAGGGCGCCTACTGGTCAGATTAAGGAGCATTGAACGTGCGCCAGCCCCGCTCATGTCAAGGTGCCTATCGTAACGCAAGAGCGTGTTCCGCTTATATTGTCGACAACGGTCATCTTATTCATCGAACTCAAAGAAAGCAGGCCCCAGTCCGGAATGAAATGCGCTCTTACGAAGAGTTTGCGCAACAGGCACAAAACGGAGCGCGCGTGTAAATTGGGCGAATTGTGAGTAATCTGGAAGAGGAAGAAGAGCCGATGTCCTTGAACTCTCGGAAAGGACATCCAGATAAAAGGTTTTAGGAACAGCCGGCAACACCCGGACACGAAACAAGCGCTCGCGCATTCGGGCTTAATCATGGCAGGCGTAAAAACATGACGGAAAGACGGAGGCATCTGATGGGGACGCTGCCTGCGCAAAAAAGGACGACGGACGTCGCCCGCCCTTGGCAGGAGGAAAGCTCGCTCTACAGCGAAGGGAGAAGGTAAACTATAGCAATCTGGGTCCAAGACATAGTCGGGTACTGGCGTCCGCCGTTCAAGGCGAAGCAGCCGGAAATAAAGGGTGGCCGGGCGAGCATTAGCGAGCAGCCAATTTGCAAACAGTGAAAAGAAGGGGGAGTATGTGGAGAAAAACTCAAGCGGGAGCGACCGCTAAAAGATCGAGGACAAGCTGCACCAGACCGCATTTGCTCCCAATACGGGGACGCGAAAAGGGAAGATGAAAAGGACAAAGACATGCTAGACAGAAATGACGCAGTGAGGGTCAACGGTTAAATCCCAGAGGAGCAAAGAAAGGATACGCCGACGCTACTTTTGCTCACGAGATCATCTCAAGGAAAAAAAATGGAGAAGGAAGGAAAGGAAAAAAAGAAAGCGTGCGTTAACGGGAGTTGTTGGACTTCACGGCTTAGGTGAACAAAGCAAAGACACTGGGGTGGGCTGCTGGAGTGCAAGAAAGGAAACGACGTTGGAGGAATCACTGGAAAGTCTCCGGAAGACGGTCCAGACCTAGGGAGGGGAGAACAGCGGAGGCAGTGCTCGGTTTCATGGGACGGATTATGATGGCGGCGCAAGGGAGAAAACCAAAAAGACCGCACATAAAATCCTCACCGAGACTCGGAAACGCATTTGTTAACAAGAGGAAAACACATAATCAAAGCCGGCGGGTTCATCGAGGCCGCGCGGTATAAACGGAAAGGGCTCCTACCCCGGGAGCGAAGATGAACGCGCCTGTCCATGAAGAGAAAAAACGCCGCCGGAATGGCTCTGCGGCTCTGTGTGCCACTGATAGAATGGTTTTCTGGGAGAAACGGCAAGAGGAAGAGAAGGAGGCGGGCAAGAGTGAGCAGAAAAAACCAATGGTCCAAAAGGAAGCCCTGAACGCGCCTATTCGGTATGGACATGGAGACGTAGAGGAAGGAAAAGATGAGGGAACCGGAAATGCCTACCGTGCCAAGGGATACAGTAAGGAGTACAGCAGTACCAAAAGAACTCACTGGAAATGAGCTTCGGATGGGGAGGAAAAAGGGAAACAAACGACACCGTCCAAGAATGCTAATACCCTAGAAGGAAAAACTCGAGGGGCAAAAAGCGATCTCACCGCCACCTCGCGCCAGAACTAGCTAAATTCTGTGGCGAAAAAGAAAGAAAAAAAGGAGATAAAAAGAATGCGGAACTCAAAAGTAGAGGATAGCGGGCCTGACGCAAGAACGGCTTGGGAGAAGATAGAGCGTCCGAAAATGCAGTCTGTTCAGGCGCTGAGGCAAAAGGCGAAGCTGAAAAGGCAAAGGAAGGTGAAGACGGGGGGAAGGTTGAAATCCGGTGCAAACGTCTGGTCAACAAGGGCACACGGGAAGAAAGGCCTTGGAGATAAAAGCCGGGATGCGCATGGGGTCACGCGCTTTGTTGCTGGCAGCCGACTAAACGCAAAGAGAAGGAGATACCTGAAAGGGGGAGTAAATTACCGTGTGCATGAAGGGGGGGGTTGGAGAAAAGGAAATTTAGAAGTCAGGAGTTCCAGAACGATCCAAGGCGATGAAGGCCTGTCTGTCCGTGTTAGAAAAAGAAGGGTCAGTATATACAGGCACGGCAAAAAGCTTAAAAGGGGGGTAGGTACCGTTCGGAGTCTCACGATGGCAGAAGAGCTTCGAAAAGCTACGGATAACCAGAAGAAAAATGTGTACAAGAACCGCGAATACAACCTACAACCGCCAAGAGACAAGCCGGCTCAAGCGGACCATCACACTCGGTCGCGCAAGTTCCCAGAATACGGAACGATGGACGGAAGGACACGCCGGGGGAAACTGCCCGTACAGGGCATTGGCAAATGCTGCTATTCCGGGGGGCCGGAGTAACGTTCAGGGAGAAGTCAAGTCCTAGGACCGGGAGGGTACGGAATAAAAAAACGGAAGAAACGCAGGAGGAAACTGAATACGCCGCGCTGAAGCGCATCGAGATCCTGGTCAACAAAGAGCCAAAAAAATGGATGCAAAACAGGAGCATGCAAAGGAACACTAGGTCCCGTCTATGTTGACGAAGCGCAAGGCAAAAGAGTACTATACGTCAAGGCGACGGGGATTAGGGAAAGAACACCACGAGAAAAAAAAAGCTGGCGCTGGCTGCATTAGGGGAGGGCGAGGCAATTATCAGC
>Ga0179591_1259179_pt1 | contig 11826 bp, 8 predicted proteins | sample CZOMad2_1_08_16f_FD_182891 | JGI IMG/M metagenome (GOLD analysis project Ga0179591, IMG submission 182891) | Vadose zone soil fungal communities from Angelo Coast Range Reserve, California, USA - CZOMad2_1_08_16fungal (PacBio error correction) | ecosystem: Environmental > Terrestrial > Soil >...
CTTACTCATAAAGAAAATGGAGCACCGCTTGGTAACTGTTACCAAGAACGGGGACGAAAGACTGAAAAATGTCATCAAAAGCTGGGTAAGATAAAGGGGGACGGGGAAAGAACCAAGAAGCCTACGGGGCACTTGCACTGGAAGAATCGACGATACGGTTCGCACTGCTCTTAAGCGCCGCGCTTGAAAGAGGAAAGCGAGAAATGAAGCCGGGGTGGGGGGCTTCAAATGCTGGACAAGGGCGACGTAACCGCTGAGGAAAAAATCTCATAATGAGGGAGGGGCGGGAAGGATACGATCTCTGTCCGCAAAAGCCCCGGAGCCCATGAAAGCCTCTTTTACCCTTTCTTCTCTGAGGGAAGATTCATCCAACGTCTTCACAGCGAGAAGCGGATCCGGCAGTCACCGAAGACAGCCGAAGGGGCGCGCCGCCACGGTGCGGAATTACGCGACGTCACGGGAATCGGAGGCGGCTTGGAACCGGGTGGAGCGCAGGAACGACGGAAGGGGACGCGCGGGGAAGCGCCTGCGATGACATTGGAGGCAAGGGGGCCAGAGGAGGAAATAGCGGACGCGTCGGAGAAGCAGTCGGGCGGTCGACTCTTTCTGCAGAAGCCCGAAAAGGGTCAAGAAGCCGTCGGCTACCCGATCTGCTCTCGAAGTCGGAGGGCCTATGATGGCGAGCCTCAGGACCTGCGGGGGGGTCGAAGCGGGGGGCCCCAGAACTGGACTGGGCATGAGGCCAGAGGCAATCCGGTCCTGCCTTCGCGAGTAAGATGAAGGGATAGACCTGGGGCTAGATTCCGGTGGGCGCGATGGGGCCCAAACGTGGGAACGAGAGCGCGGGTAAAACGAAAAAGTCAGTCTGAAAAGCGGCAAAGCAGCAATGTGGCGAAACTTTGTGTGATTCTGGAGGGACAAAACACAAAACAAAAACACACAAAAAAAAAAAAAAACACGCCAGGCTCTTGAAAAGGGGGAGACGGGGGGGGGAAATCCGGCCGTAGGAAAAGGACCTGGAAGGAGTCAGTATCTGTCCTCGAGGAGGGTGGAAGCGAAAAAGTGTCAAGGACAGAAGATGTCGCGGCACCTGTTCACGCAGGGTAAAACTTTGCAAGGAAGACAGAGGGGAAGTGAATGAAAGGCATAGGCAAAGAAAGACCGATCGCCGAAACATCCGGCACTTTCTAGGACGCTGGACAGAATCAGATCAAAAAAATTGCAAACAGCGGGGAAAGCAAGGGAATGCCGAACTAACATGATGCTCCGAAAATAGAAGAACGGATACCAAAAATCGGGGGGGGAGTGAATTAGGGGTACTCGGTGAACGGACGACGGTCGGGACTCCAAGACACTACGCGGGAAAAAAATCTCTGGGGAATGCCGTAGCTAGGACGCAAAGATCTATTCTAACTGTGTACAGACCGGGATATGAGAGGACTTCGTCTTCCCAGGGCAGTCCAGACAAGGGAGACCTGATAAGCAGGGTCAAAACTCAACACCGATTCGCAACAAAGTATCTAGGTGGGCGCGCCAGTCCCGTAAGGGGGGGACCGAGTAAGCAAAAAACACAAGGACGAAATCGACAGGGGAACTGGGAAAATTGCGAAAACACGGGGAAGACTGTGAGAACTCAACGTAACCGGGTGGGAACGGCCCTCTCTCACTTTCGCGAAGGGAAACGGGGCGAATGGCATGATCTCACCACCCCAACTGATTAGGAGAAAGAATAGAGATCTAAGGGCAAAAGTAGGAAAGTGTCGTTCGAAGGACTTCCAAGTCATTCAGGAAGGGATCTCAAAAAAAACTCCGGCCGGACGAGGCGGTCTGGCGAGACGAAAAAAATAATCACCTCTTCTGGTTTACCATAAGGGGAAAGGGCGGGGGGAAATGGTATGAGAGGAGCATGGAGGGATTCGGTCAAAAAGGTTCCGTAAAAGGTGCGTTCTTCCTGAGCTTGGGGGAAAAGGTAAAAACAGACAGATCGTCTGACAAAAGGGACGACGGGGAGATAGGTTTCGCCTAGCGCAAAGAGATCCTGGTGAAAAAAGCAAAGAAACAAAATAGGGCAGAAGGGGACTGGAAGGGGGGGAAAGAAAGAGCGTTTAGAAACAGCGGCCGCAGAAAAAAAGGAAGGGGGAAAACTGCCGACCTGCACGAGACGGTTCGCGAACGGAGGCCGCAGGAAGGGAAACAGAAGCACTTATCAGGGCGGCCTTCGAAGAAAAAAGTTTCTAAATGTCGGAGGGGCGGGGGAGAAGGAGGCGAGAACGTGTTATTCCACTAAGGCCCTTCGTTAGACTACGCATATGAAGTCAAAGGAAGCACATAGGGAAAAGTACGGGGAGAAAAAACACGTTACGTAGGGGGGTAAAGACCTTCAGACCCGGGGTTTCCTGGCGCGTAAGGATCACGTGGGGACAAGGTGTGAAAATTCTTTTTCATTGCTGTAAGGCTCTGCAACTGTTACAAACCATCCCAGAAACCAGAACAAAGTACTGTGAAGAAATAACCAAAAGGGAGCCGGACGGAAGATGGTGAAAGGAAGAAGGGGAAGGTCACGTCTCTTCGCCTATCGGGTCAGGAGACTGCAGAGGAGAAGAGAGACTTCGAGATCATGAAAGACAAGCACGGGAAGACAACGTCTCCGAGCTGGCACCAAAAGAGACAGGCGGGGGAAATTCACAACGCGGGACTGTCCAGAAGGAATCTCCTTTTCAAGGAGCAGAGTATTCAGGACGGAAACGATGAGCTGCCGGCTTTAAATGTTAGGGGGAGGATCTCCAACTGAGCACCCGGCAATGACACTATATCGACTTCTTAACGGCGGACAAGAGGAGTGGGTACGGCCAGCAATGCATCTCAGAAAACGGGGGGATAGGCAAAATTTCCTCAAACCACGGTCGTTTCAAACGTAAATAAGGGTCACAGCATCCTTGGATGGGTCCAGTGAGAGAAACAAGGCGAGGCAAGGAGGAGGTTTCGTAGCGGCCGAGGATTCTTGTCTCGGGAGGGGCAGCGATGGGGTAGCGAGTGCAAGGTATTGAGTAGGCCGCCGCGCTAAGAAAGTGGGGGAGACATCCAGGCAGGGTACTCTATTTCGCCGTGTCTTACTCGCTCGTCCGACGGAAGAACGAAGACGGACGGAGGCTAGGGGGGAAGGCCAGGGGAGGACTCGGATACAGTCATGATCGTTTCGATCAGGGGATGACAATGAGAATAAGAGCCTACGGTCGTATCGTGTACAAAATAAGTAGTATGATTGAGAGGACGACTCCATTAAGGACTCGACGGAAGGTGGTCTGGTGTAGCTACCGTCTTATAACCGGAAACTTGAACGGCGAAGGATCGTGCTCGCAAAGGGTGAAGAAGTAGGAAAGGTGGTCAAGGAGTTTATCGCTATGTCAAAGTCAACCAGGGGGAGGAACACCAAGAGATTCTCACAGCTACTAACCGCACGAACGCTAGTAACTCAAGAATAGGAAGAGGTAAGTCTAGAAATGAGAGTAGAGACCGGCGCTCATGTCATTCCATTCTCGGACTGTACAGGGGAGTAGGCTACATAATGCGAGATAGGGCATTGAAGGGTGTTACTAGCGTAGAATAAGCGCGCGTAGGCAAACAAGTTTATAGATTCAACAAGAGGACGCGAAGAAGGCGACCATCAATCGACCTAAAATCGAACTTAGGCCGTGAAAAAATGTGTCGGGGCACAAAATCTTTGGTGGAGGACCTCTAGTGAGGGACGGATACGAGCTAATGAGAAAAGGGAAGGAAACCGATGATCAACATGACCGAGGGGGTAAAGAGACCTGGGATTAAGGTATAGCAAGGTAAAGCGAGTAATTCGGACACGGCTAAAGAATTACTTCGGGGACAGATAACCTACAGACTCGTTAAGAAGAAACAGCTGGAGAACTCTAGGAGACCAGGTAAGTAAAGGGGAAAAAAGTAGAAGGGGTAGTTCACAAGAAATAGAATGAGTCTGGAAATGACGATGTGATAGACAGCTTCGTCGGGGGAAGGGGTCTGAGGGTCACGTTTCCATGGCAGATCGCAAACTTTCACTAGGCCTTCCAACGTATTTGGACGTCAGTAACAGTCGCGATCGTGTGACTTGCAGCTGTGTGCAGATCGAGGGTGCCAGCGAGACTCCCCCATTCATATGGGACCGGAGCAGGATACTGTCAAGCAGTCAGGGGACAAGCGGGGGACGCGCTCGCGCTCAGGAACGAAAGATCGAGCCACGACCGAAGGACATGTGCAGGCGAGGGCGAACGACGTTGGGACCGAGGGAAAAGGATGAGCACACTGAGATCCTCGGCGACGAGGCCCTACGCTGGGGCGCAGAAGAAACTGACGCATCAGAGAGGCCTCCGTGATCTTGCTCAAAAAAAAAGGTACGATAAAGGGAAAACATTCGTAACGGGCGTAGAGCGGGCTGATCTAGAAACATAGTAAGAGTCGGGGAATTTCTACAATCAAGGGGGGTCATGATCGAAACTTACTACTCAACAGAGTACGGGAAAGATACTCACTTGACCTCCTGCCGATTGCAGGGAAACCCGTCTTACAGACCCGCTGGGAGCTGCTTGGACACTCGGTGCTAGATGCTGAATGGTACAAGCTAGCGAGCAGACAAAGACTAAGTGCACAAATACTTCAAGAGAAGTCCTAAGGGTACTTAAAAGGATCCGAGAGAGAGAACCGCGAGTCGACCAGACTTTGGCCCGAACCTCTCTCGTGGCAGAAAGATATGGCGAGGAAGATCACACCAACACACGGATTAGGGGGGAAAGAAGAGATATCGCGACCCAGGAGGGTCCATAGAACTTCTGTTCGTTCTCTTATGCGCAGCTCAGCTAAATGTTCTCGGGAAGGAAACTATGCCTTCATTTAGGTGGGCCTGCGAGGAGGGGATAAGTTCGCGGTCGCATTCTATCGTAAAGACGATCAACGTCAGTGGGGGGGGAAGGGTCTGTTTCAAAAGCTGCTTCTGCTTTCCCCTATGCCGGCAGGCCTGGGGGGGGAGCGGGTGGCCCTCTACTCGGTGCTTCTTGTGCATCAATCGTGCTGGCCTAGGAGGGAGCGCCAACATTGTGAGTCGCGGCCTGGACCTAGGTCTAATTTCTCTTCTGTCCAGTTGGCCGAGCACTAACGTAGCAACCGTGACACAGTTCCTGCCGACGGCCAAATCCTCTGCGCATAGTGGTCCTGGCATCATTCTTCTTGAGTAATCGGGTGAGGGGGAAGCGCCTCGCCGTTCCGTGTCGGTTCGCGCATCAGTTCCTTGGGGGGTTTCTCTGGTCTGAGCGCAGCGATCGGAATGAGGACGTTTTGGAGTGGGTTGTATGAGGATGGGGACAATGGATAAATTGCGCGATGGGCGTGGTGTCGTTAATCGGCTCGTCTCTTCATGTGGGGGGGGTCTAGGGAAACCGGGAAGGGCGGGCTTTGCCGTTGTGAGCGTGGGTTATCGCTAAACTGGGCCCCTCGGGTCGAACTTTAAAGTTCCTTCACTCAGCGTGAACGTACGGGCGTGATGTTCAATGTTCTACTACGGGGGCACATATGTCGTTCTAGGCGCGAACGGTAGGGTCGTACCGGAAAGGCAGCTAGACTTGCGGACGAGATAAGGGGACATGACTCGAAAGAGACGTGAAACCAAGTACGAAAAAGGGTGCGAGAAACTCTGGGCAGGGAGCTGGGGGGAGTGTCTAGGCGGAAGAAGGGGTGACGGATGTATTCCGAACGGCACTAATCGACGTTCAAACGGAGAAAACAGCCCTACAGGGGGAGGGGGTCGCAACTTTAAGGGAAGGATGCGCAGAGAGTCAGGGACGGTCGCGGTGGGTGTCAAGGGGGGTGCTTGGAAATGACTCGAAATTGGGGAATGGTGTCGAGCTTGAAAAATGGGCAGCTGCATACCAGCGCCGGCGTGCGGACAGATCCCATAGACGATATAGCCCATAAATCGAGCCTTCATGTTCTGGCCTGAGATGACGTCGAGCCAAGTCTACAACAAGCCTTAGAAAATGAGATTTTGGACCGTTTAGGGCGTCGCTCATACGTGCTCGACAAACCCGTAGGGTCGTGCGGACTGATGTCGCAATACGGCGAACCCTCCAGACTTCTGGCAAACGGTGAAAGAGGGTACCTCTAACACTAAGGGCTCTTGTGAGACGGCTTTGGAATCTTTTGCCAGCGGAGACACGCGCCGCTAGCGGTCAGTTCGGCTGCGTAGGTAAGAGCAAGCGACTTAGGGTCGAGGACAAGCGAGCCTCGGACTGAAGAGCTTGAACAGCCTGAGCAACAAAGGAACAAGCCGCAGTGCGGGAGGCAGATAACAAATGATGAAGTACCGCCGGCCGCTGGGCACGAGGGAAAGGAGCCTGGTCTACTACCGGTCCAAAAAACGAAGTCTGACCGTATCTGAAGGGGGAAGTGTGAGGAGGCTCGGTACTAAGGAAAAGACAAACTTATGCAGCTCTTATTAGAGTCAATAATCGCGACTTGAGTCATTTAAAAGCTACGTCATCCTCGTGTCTCATCTCTCCCTTTGCCACTTTCAACATCTGTCCTTTCTTCGTGTTGGAGCCCTGTTTACGCTCTCAGGGAGAGAGGTGCAAGCGTCGGATATTTACGCTAGGAGCATACCTCGTTGAGGGGATTGCTATCAACAGATTAGATTCGGAGTGGTGCGAGACTTCTTCCGCTGTGATTGAGAACCGCTGGAGAGAGTCTTGGCTTGGGACCATCTCTTACCTCTATGACGCTTAGCGTGAAGGGGTCATCCTAACCTAGAAAGAAAACAGCTGGCGCTTCTGTTGAATCAGAATCGGAGGGGAATCTAGAATGATCTCTGTTCCGGTTTCCTTTAAAATCAATCTGAACGGGCTTTTGGGTGTTTTTCCTCAACCTCCCGCCCGGGGCCTGAGGGTGAAAGCGGGATTCTGTGGGGGGGGACGTCTTCTCTTCATATTCCTGGCGCGAGGTTCGGGGTCTTGGCTCGTGCGGTCGTTAGCTTGGAGCCTCGGTCCATCAAGTGGGGACCAGGGATTGTGTGGGGTTGGAGATGTCCCTAGTTTCTCTCGGTTTCTAAACGGGTTGGTGAGACGGGTTCTTCAGGTGCCGAGCCAGTCTGGGACGGGCCGACTGGGATTTTCCTGCTGCTCCTCGCTGGCTTGGGCCTGGGGGGGGGTGAGGAGGCTCTACCTGACTTTATCTGGGGGGGAGTGGCCTTGAAGGCCTAGGAGAGGTAGGGGGCGGGGGGGTGTTGGGTTCTTACTTTGGGAACTACCCAAAGTAAGGAATGGAGAAGAGATGTGATGGTTGCGGCTCGAAGTATTGGAAAACCGGGAAAACGGAATAAGCATCCCAACCTCAACTTCTTACAACCGGGTGTAAAGGGGAATCGCCGGGGTGAAATCGCGTTCGTGAATTCCTTGTAGGGACTACCTAAAAGGGGCCCACCTTTTCCCGCAGTCAAAGGGGATGGCTCGAGGGAGAGGGGAAAAGAGGTGGATAATAAAAAGTAATTTGCAGAACCGGCCTGGCACTGACGTAAAGACAGAGCGAGTCAAATCGACGCGCATTTACGAATCACAGGGGCAGCCCTTGGCAACGCTCCGGTGGTGACTGTGAAAACGACTAGAGGAAGTGGATAAATGCTAGTAGTTTAACGAGAGGAACGCGGGGGACAAAAGGGGGGCTCATCTAGAAACGGGGGGGTCTCGGCAGCTCACGTACTAACCAAGGCGGTCCTCTGGGGTCATAAGGGGGGGCACATGAAGGGAGATGGAGAAGGGTGGCTCTTGGCTCTATACGCCTGTTAAGGCTTGACGCACAAGAGACAGAAACGATATGACACCACGATTGCCTGAAGATCTAACTCCGGCACTGGACCAAGCGGGGACAAGTCTATAATGGTACTAGAAATATCACCTAGCTTATTCGGGAGGAGAGGTCGACCTCCTTGGCCAGATTTACAATGCGAGGAACTACTTGCACGATGGACACGTATCAGGAAGTACGGGTAGAAGCATCGACAATATTGGACCCGCACCCCGGCCTTATCTCATTTTTAACAAACCTACTGAGGATTACTTCTCTTTAGACCTACGAAAAACAACCAAATACGTACGTAGGGCATGACTGGCGGCAATAGGGCGGGGGAGGGGATGCTCCGCGCCGCATCTAGTCTGCGAAGGACAATCGTGTCGCGAAAATGGGGATCCGGGGAGACGGTGAAACCGACTCTCAACAAATCTAAAGGAGGTGGAAAGAACGTTGCAGGGAGATAGCGAAGTCTCTGGGGGGTGGCGGTCTGGCGGACGTCGGAGTGCAAAACTGAAGAAGCCACGCCGACGACGGGGACGACGACAGGGACGCGGTCGGGGGAATCGGGTCGAGTAGTGAAGGCTCGAGAGCGGGGAAAAGCGGGGGGGACGGGAACTCGAATAGGCGGTTCCTCTCTTACCAGCAGCTAAAAAAAAAAACGTAGGACCGTGCGACAGGGGCTCTACGTCGGGGACGCGCTATCTGAAACGGACCTGACGGAGAAATCTACAGACGGGCGGAGGTGTCTTAAGTTACAAAAAGAAAGGTGCGCTGGTCAGGGACGACGAGCAAGGGCAAACAGTCGCGGGAGAAGTCGATAAGTGTTGGCGTGAGCTGACAGCAGAGAGGATTAGTAGAAGGTCGTAAAAAAGTCAGTAACGAAATTATATCAATTATGTCAACCCGTGGCACGCGGAAAACAGGTCTACGGGGAAAGGACAGCATCAGAAGGTACACAGTTGCAAGAATAAAAGGGAGTGAGAAAAAACGGAAAAAGGGGGATACGAGACAAGCAACAAATAAAGCGTGGAGCGAAGAATGTCCGTAGCGAATGAGGGCGTGGTCGTAGAGGGGCAGGAACGGGAGTTCAGACCTTGCATATGTCAATTCATTCACACAGCCGGGAACGAATCAACTGAGCTCAATAGACGGAGACAAGAGGAACCGAGATGGCATCTAATACGATAAAGAGCGGCGAAAAAAGCAAGGGGGGAAAAGCGCTCAGGAACGGTGGAAAACAGGGGTGAATGACGGGGCTTGTTCGAGGGGGGTTAAAAACAAAAGGGTTCTCAATATTCCTTCAGAAGGAACCGAATGGACAAGGATAGCGGGAAGCTCATGAAAGTAACGGTGCTGGCGGGACATCGTCCTAAGCTAATAACGGGGGGGGCATAGTCAGGGGGAATGTCGAGCAGGATAATGCCCGAAGAGGCGTCCTTGGGTTTCCCAGGCAATAAGCATCAGCTACGGCAGTCAGCGGTGCCAAACAAAAAAAAAAAATAACAAGCCGAAGCAGGGGTCGTGGCGAAGCGTAAGGCAAGCAGCTCAAACCGCGGTCGCAGTGTAAAAAAAAAAAAAAAAAAAAAAAAATGTGGTGGAGGGCAAGGGAAGCAGTGAGCAGACGACTACGTGAAATTACAGAACAACTTAAAAGTAATAGGGGCTCTCAGTTCTGACCAAAAAGTTCTCAAATCCATCCTCTCCCTGGGATACAAGATGGGACTGCTTCGGCCCAAAGGCGTCGGCCGACGAGCTACGGAGGGGGGGGAGGACCTTGGCCGGACGGGGAGGCAAAGGGGGCAGAAAGAGACATCGGGAGAAATGGTCATCTAGACTGAGGGTGCGTATCAGTGAGACGGCAGAAGCTGGGGGGGGGAATACGTCAAGGGCTAGGGGCACGTCACAGGACAAACACGAGGGCTCTCCCTACACGCCGTCTGGTCACGGAGAAGTAAGCAGAGGAAGATGACACGGGGCAATAGTTTCAGTCTAAAATCATCGGGGGTCTGCTGCAAAAGTTCGCCTTTAGAGCTGGGTTCTGTTACAGGGTATCCGGGGGCTGGTGCTCGGCTCTTTCTATTGTACAGGGGGGGAGTCCCTGAGAGCCGGGATGGATGCTGGGAATTAATCGGGTAGGTAAGAAACGTCACATGTCAGATTATACGTAGAGGGGTGGGGGGGGGTGGGGGGGCACGCCGGGAGAGCTAATACATCTTCATCGGTCAGAAAGAGCTGGGAGCGCGAAACGGGGACGGGCGCCATGTGGCGTGACGCTGGGCCGAAGTCAGATCGGAACGGAAGCAAGGAAATCGAGGCGCGATGCCTGCGGCGGTAGAGAAAACGAAGCGACCCTAAAGTCGTCGCATCTCAAAGAAGAGAGCCTCCGGAAGGCTGAGTGGTCCGGGGGGGAAAAGCAGGAACGATATACCATTCGGTCAGCGAAAGGTCACAGTAAAAATAGGACCAAAAACACACAAAAGCAAAAGAAGACCAGGCGAAAGAATACAGCTAAAGCATTAGACAACGGAACAGAGTGATCAGAGAAAACGCAACAAAAACACAACACAGAAAAAAAAAGCTCGAAAAGTCACCTCTAAGAGACATCTTGAGGTCGGCAGTAAGTTTCGGTACGGAGTTAAAGGGGGTCTAAATAGACGCTGGGCGATTGGGGGGATTCTTAGAATGTTCGGGAAAGAAGGATCCCCTGACGGTGGAACACCACCTTGCCACCAGCTGATTAAAAGACTTCCAGACCAACGAGTATGAAAACAGAGTCTCCTGCTTTTAGGCTAACCCAAAGGTAACCCAACAAGGGGCATTTTTTCGAGGGGGTTTTGCGTCACAAAAAAAACGGTCAATAACAAGAAAGAAGGAAAGGAAAAATGAAAAAGGCCAGAAAAAAAAAAAAAAACAAAACCGGGAAAAACTTAAATTCACTGTCCTAGAGACAATACGGGGCTTTTGTGGGCAGAAGTCCTTGCCTGGGGGGAAAAGATGTCCTAGGGCGCTCTACCAAAGAGGGGCCGTCTACACAGAAAGGTAGCCTCTTAAACGGGTCAATCTACAAATATCCTTTCTTGTCTACAATATACAGGTTTCGTAAAATCTAAAGATATCGGTCTTTAGGCACGGTCTGTTCTGGAAAAGGTACACTTGACCCGGCTTCCTGGTCCTTCCGTGGCGTCAAGAGGATCCTGAGTTCTTGGTCGTACCGGTGCCTGGGCCAACCGAGAAGGAAGGACTTTGTCGTCTGCCTCTTGGTCTCACCTTCTTCCAGTCTTGGGAGCCCGGGTGCTGCTGGGAGAGGGAGTGGGGTCGGGGTCCCCGTGTGGAGCACTGGTGTCCGAGGACATGGCCTGGGGGTCTTTCCGCGGGGGCCTGTCGTGTAGGAGGGAGAGGAGGGGAGGGAGCTCCCCGAGCGGGTGTTGAGCCGATGTGGACGGATATCGACATCCTGGAAGCTCTCGGTATGAGAGGTAGAGGGGGGGCTCGGATACCGGACTGTCCCCAGACCGGACGGGAACTTGGTAACTGCTGAAGGACGGGATTAAGCTGCAAGACTCGAAGCGAACGTAGGATGAAAAGGAGCACTGAGCTCGTTAATGATCGGTGAGGAACTACGAGACTTATGCCGACCAAATGTAAGGATGAAAGTCGAATCAGGAAACTCAGCGGGGAGAAAGGGAAGCCAGAGTGGCTGATCATATAAGCGAAGTGATGAACGCTAAGGGTCATAAGTCCCTTCAATCCCCACACCAAGGCCGGCCGAAGCCAGAAACGCAGGGGGAACACAAGAGCGGGAAACAGGCGAAGCGTCGAGTGATAAGGGACAGCTAGAACGGAAGAAAAAACAGACAATTGCAAACCCAACGTACAGCGACGCGTCTAAGGTCATCAGGGACTTGGAAAAATCAGGAGGAGAGCTCAGAACGAGCAAAGAACCAGAAAGGGACGCAACAGCAAGGGGAGGTGCTAAACGAAGATGTG
>Ga0179591_1262324_pt1 | contig 11825 bp, 6 predicted proteins | sample CZOMad2_1_08_16f_FD_182891 | JGI IMG/M metagenome (GOLD analysis project Ga0179591, IMG submission 182891) | Vadose zone soil fungal communities from Angelo Coast Range Reserve, California, USA - CZOMad2_1_08_16fungal (PacBio error correction) | ecosystem: Environmental > Terrestrial > Soil >...
GCGCCCACTTCGAGAGTTGTCGCGTCAGTGTCGTGACTCGCTCCACTATTACTCTTAAGGAAACGGTCGTCGGAGGAACTGCCAGTAACGAGAGACAGTCTCGCCCTTGAGAATAGAAAACGAAACGCTTGCCCGAACCTGGCATCCTTTAAGAAAAAGACCGGGCTAAGAAAAATACGCCGAACAAAAGAGACGGTGAAAGGACGGGTGCGTTTCGAAAGAAAGAAATCGCCATAGAAGGCCGCCCCGCAAGGGTTCAAGATGCAGTGTGAGGGAGTAACACCGACAAGAGCTCGGAGAAGAGAAGTCAAGGCGCACGATGCTTACGGGGGAAGTCTAGCATAAAAGAAAACCTGCAAGGGGGGAAAACACGCCAAGGAATAGAGAGATTGTGACACTCCTCTAAAAGGGCAAAGCCTCGACGAACTTAGGCCGCCAGGAGCATCGAAGGGGTATTGGAAAAACCGACCGGAGGTCAAAACGGAAAGGGATCACTTCTTACAGGCGCGGGTCTGAGGAGCATCGGGGAACGAAACGAGAGAATGGGCGGCGGACATTAGGGCAAACGTCAGGGGGTAGGAGTCAGACGGGTACCAATTGGAAGGGGTGAGCAATTTTGAATCCAGACACATGCGCTCAAGAGGTGACTACACTTAAAGAAAGAGACCAAAATCAGCAGTCCGTGCTTGCCGACAAAAAAAAAAAGCTGCTCATCAAATGAAATCGAGCTATTTTCGAAATTTACTTTATTATGGGGGGAGATCCCGGATAAAATACTGTAGCTAGGGAAGGAGACTAAACGCCGGAAGATCGGATCTAATGGCACGAGCATCCCAGAGTCCGGAAGGGGGGCGGATCAGCCCGACTGGGTGTTGACGGGAGCATAGGCAGATCGAGCGTCCGATATGCTCATGAGAAGGAGGGGTAAGTGGTATACCTCGATAGTGGTTGACTTCGAAATGATCGGCCGGGGAGCGAGAGCGGATAGTGAATAGCCGGAGAGGAAAAGAGGGAGGCTTAAGAAAGATTAATGCCTACACGTTGACGGTCGGTGGTCGCGGCGGTAGTAGAGTAGCCTACCAACCTCTCTGGGATCTCTTGAAGACGGAAACTACGCGCTAGCGGGGGGTCCACTCTAACATGGCAGGAAGGACTTCGATTATCCATCGCATCAGCGAGGCTTGATGAACTCTAAAGACATGAGGTACGCGTATAGGAAAGTCTACGAGAACACAACAAGGGAGGGAGGATTAGAAAGAAAACTTCTAAAGAAACTATGTCTTCCCAAGCTATCACTGTGGGATGCTAAATCTAAGATAAAGTGGGCCTCCGAGTTCGGCCTCGTATAACCGAGTCTTCAAGAGGCGAAAGGGCTGTCCAAGAGGACAGGTCCGGACCACTGCGAAAAAAGGCCGACGAAGTCTGTCAGGCTAGCCTAAAAAAAAATGAGGGAAGACAAACTTCTAAATGATAAGAGAAAGCTCGACTAGACTCGATCCTGAGGAAACAGGGGGACAATAGTTTTCAATGTCCGACAACAGACTTCCCGCAATAGACGCGGTACGCATAGCGGGCTTCAGGTCTTCGGGGGGCGCGGAGGAATTAGAGAAGGACGACTATGGGGGCTGCCTGGAGAGTCGCGCCGGGTCGTGCCAGGGAGGAGGAGTGGGGAACGGGTCGGGAACAGACGCCCTGGGTTTCGTGGATTCGACTACGAGAATCTCACTTGCTAAATCGTCGGGACTAAGAGAGGGAATGGGGATATTGGAGACTACGGTAGGAATCAGGTCGGAGGTTGAGGTCATCGGGCCGTGGGCCGTTCGCGTAACTAAAAGGAGAAAGGGGCTTAGCCCTTGACGCGTGAACTGATGAAAACCGAAAAAAAAGTGTAGACCGAGAGCGGTACGGCACGAAGGCATAGGTCTTGTGAAGCGAAGAAGAAACCGGAGCGCATGTTAAAGAGGCAGCGACGAAACCGAATGGACTGCCATAGGGAGTCGGGGAGGAAGTACGAGTTCGAATATAGGGGGGGGAGGCGTTAAGCACCTGAAGAGGGCAGAAGATGTCAAAGGACTGGTAGGCCAGAATGGCGCTGGCAGCGGGGATAAAATAAAAAGAGAGTGAGCACAATACGCGGAATTGTATCTCGTTCGCCGGGAAGAAAACCGGCCGGTGAAGGGTAGAAAAAAAACTCAGACTGAAAAAACAAAACTTCGCCGTCGACCCTCGGGTTCTCATGATTAAGATAGAGCGAGATCTTAAGTGTTTCAAGAGAAATCAGCACCTCGTGAAGAAAGTGAGAAAGTGGTGGGATCAAGGGAGCTACCGCAAAAAGGGAGGGGGAAAGGTTTTTTCTGTAGTAGGAGAGAGCTTCCTGGTTAGTAATAGCGGTTTAGATGCCAAAAAATGAGGAAGGGAAAGTCGACTTGAGGTGGTAAAAATGCTGATCAGCGGGAAGCTGGAATCTCTCCGTAACGTATGAGGTCAACCTCTCAGAAATCCAGCTCGTAACGAGTTATAGAAAGTGAGAGCAAGAGAAAATATGAAGTTTTCTCAGAGGTCTATAAAGGGAGGTTTAGGAAGAAAATTAGTCTAGTCCGTAGGGAGATCTCTAACTAATTACGATCTGAAAAGTGCGATACACGCTATTTGGAAGCTCGCAGGCACGAACTTGGTGAGAGTCGAGTGGGTAGAGGAAAAGCTCAAAGAAGAAAGCAATCCAGGGTGCGTCATTTATCATACAAGAACATAAGTCTTTGAACGTAAGTCAACGAGACAAAAACCTCAAATGACTAAGGAACCGCCGAAAAGGTGGGAGAAAGTGCTGGTCCGTTCGGAAGCTATGTATCGTGAGGCACGAAAAAAAACGCGTGGCATTAGAAGAGAGAGAAAAACGATAAAAAACACTAAGCGTGGCAGGGGTCTTAGAACTAGGAGGCATCCTTTCTCTATAGTTGACTCTACATGAATTTTCTACGTGCCGGATCGACAGTCTTCATGGGAAAGAGAAAAAAGACCTCAGCGGAAGGAAGACGGACGAGGTTGGTAGTATAAACCAATAAGCTAAGTGTAAAAGCTCTTCTTGAGGGAGGGGAATCACCGAGACGGAGGAGATCTGCATGAATGGGATCAACGGATCTGTCTGAAGAAGGAGAAAGAGACGACGCATATGATGAAATGTTTGGAGTATAGGGAGCACGTATTGGAGAACGACTGCCTCCGGGATAAAGGACCATGGTGGAGGGTAGGGCAGCCGCGACTAGGGCAAGACAAAGGAAAGACTCAAGAAAAGCATTTCTACGCTGGGGACGCAGACTGCTATCGGTCACTTCTTGGGGAAGTTCCGCTCCCGAACTAACTTCTTTGAGAAAACGTTAGACCGCGAGGGACGGAACATGAGAATTAGCGGAAGCGACGATCTCAGAACACAACAATGAGAGGGGAGGAGTTCAGGGAGGCTTCCATTCGTGACTCCCTCGCGGGGCTACGGCCCTTGTCGTGATCCTGGGAGCCGTTCGCCTGCCCCCGACCAGCACGGACGCTGAAGTGAGAGAACGCGCATGAAGCGGAAAAAGCGTAGGGAGACTAGGGGAGTCGCTAAACGGAATCCAAATCAAGAGGAAGACTAGTCTAAGCCTTCCGGGACCCCATACCGAGCGGAAAACACGGGTTAAGAAAAGTTAAAGGAGGCCAAAGGATATGAGAAGCTCTGCCGGAAAGGGAACCGGGATCCTTCAAGTCTTCTACTGTCGGGATTAGGAGAAGTCCATAAAAGGCCTTTACGACAGCATGTCGCGACGAATTAAGGACGGCATGGCCCGCGGAGGGCGAGGGGAGAAGCCAGACGAGTAGGCTTCAGCAAGCATTCATGTCGCTCCGGGGAGGTGAGGATCTTTACCGTTCGGGTTGCGCCCGCTTGAAAGAAGCTCGTTTAAAAAGGTAGGATGCGAGTTGCGAAGGGAGACAGGGCGCAGCGGGTAGAAAAATCGTAATCGACATACTTGGGAACAACACGGGAATTAGGGACTGAGCCGCTGTCGGTGATGGCAGTGGGAAGGAAGTAAGAACAGACAGGAAGTCGTCTCGTACTCGCTCATTGAGTGCGAAAGAAATCGCATGGCTAAGGTCCGCCAGACCAAGAAGAAAAGAAAAACCCAGTGGGCGGTGTGGGGGGGAGTTAAACACTAGCGGGGGTTCGGAGACACAGGAGCTGAGAAAAGTAACTCGCCGCGGACAGGAAAGTAGTAGGTGGACGGAAGTCAGTACACCCTCCGAACTTATAGAAAGCTCACAAGGAAAATATCGTCTCTGCGTCCGGGGAGGGATAATGCGCCTCCCGGCTGGGGGAGGAGACTAGAGAAAAGTCAGTCCTGGAGGACGGATCCCCAGCACACGCCTTCGCGCCACCACCCTCAGACCTTGCCCCTGAGAAGTTTCATCTCCCACTGGAACGAGGGACCCAGACTACCTAGGGAGGAAAATCCGGGTCGGGAGATCGAAGGCTTTAAATTATGGGATCAACCTTGACAGTTAACACCGCAGGAAGGAAGGAAAGAGTATTTTGAGGGAGTAACCAGCACCCTCTTCTCTGTATGCCGGGCAAAGAAGGGAGTCTAAGTAGATTATAAGAGGCCGAGACCTGAAAACCAAAGAAGTTTATGAAAGGCTCACGAGAAGGAGGAAGGGGACAGATTTGTCGAATGGTGAAGTCTCATCAGAGGGAACGCCGCATAGCCTACATCAACCACGCCGGACTCACTGTTGAACAGAAGTTGACTGGGGGGACTAAACGGATGCGTCAGCAAAAGTCCCTATCTGCGTCAGACAAGGGGACGTCGCAAGCTTAAGAAAGAAAACGCCCGGGTAGAGGTCAATACTCAGGTCGGTCGGAAAAGCTGGTAATGAGCTGGAAACATATGGAGGACTTCATTCACGATATAGGCTGCACTGAAGATCCCCTTGAGGGAAAGGGGAGAGGGAAAAGAGACAAAAGGAAAGAATAATCAGCTGAGAGGACTCTAAATACCAAAAAGGGAGAAGGTAACATAGCATCTTAAAAAGACTATGACTTTCCTTGACCTTTTTATAGAAACTACACTGTGAAAGGGTTAATAGACCCTTTCCATCCTCTCAGGTTCACCATCTCGGTAATGCAAATATCATCTACATCGGAACGACTGTAGCGAGAGCCCCACCACGAAACCCGGGGGACTTAGCTACCGATAGCTTTCTGAGGGAGGGAGGGGGGAGTCGATGAATACCCGTCACGAAGCCGGGTTGGTAGCGATGATAGATGAAGGCGATAAATTGATATAGAAGGGGTCTTTCAACTCACACTGAGAAGTAGACAAGACTTTAAAGTTCTGGGTCGAGGGGCGTCTAGCAGAGCGGAATCCGAAAGAGTACTAAATAAGTCTGCTAAGAAGAAATCGAGCCTCTGGTACCTCTAGACTCAAGCAGCGGCAGCGGAAAAATACTCTTAGCCCAGAAGCACGAGAAAAGGATAGGGCGAAGAAACGTCGGTAAGAGGGAGAGTAGAGAGACAAAATAGAAAATAGAGTGAGAGCGAAAGGGGGGGCTCGCCTGATCTAAAATAGATGCTGCTAATGGCTAAGAAGAAAAATAGGTTAAGCGCAGGGGGCGGACTGCGCGGTAGTCGTTTCAAGAGGCGGCTTAATTCGGCAAACTTCTGAACAAGATTCTTTAATGAACACCTCTTAGCTGAGAACTACCGTCAAGTCTTAGGAGTCATCTCGCTGAGGGTCGGAAGAAAAGCTGGAAACTAGGAACTCTACTGACTAAAAACTTCAAATAACAGCTCAAAAAGGGGAGGTCCAGGTACTCCTACCACTACTGAAGCAAACGCGAGGAGATCTTTCGAAGGAGGGGAAAACCAGGGGCTCGAAGATTTATATCGCGCATGAAATGGAGAGCAGTGTAATAGCTCGAGTTCTGTGTCCGAAGGGGAAGTTGACTAGTTGCGAAGCAGCGGTCGAGGGAAAAGAAAAGACACACGCTAAAGCGGGAACTGAATAGGCCACTCCATTGAGGGGATCTTGGACTTAGCCCGGAGGGGGGAGTAACGAGAGGTCGCGGGGTTGAGGGGAAACGAGAGGCAATTGTGGTCGGACCAGAGCGACCTAGGGTCTGAAGCCGTTCGCGTAAGGAATTCCGGGCAAAGGGAAGCGAACAGTGCCACGCCATGAAACCGGGACTAGGCGTTGAAAGGAGAAGAATGCTGTAGATTTCAATATTCTAGAAAAAAGGGAAAGAAGGGAAGGCGTTGACGGACGCAATAATCGGGTCTAAGGAGGGAAGGAGGAGGGTAAAGTTCTAAGAGGGGTGGGTCTGCCTCTTCCGGGTCAGACGAAGCGCGACTTCGAACAAGGAGTCAGGGCTTTTGGCAAAAGAAGAGGAATATATAACCTAACATTCAGGGGGAGATTCCCGTCATCTCGACTGTCACTACCTCTGAGCCTGTGACTTAAAGCTATCATCAGCGAGGATGGCAGGGGTTGAATCACGCATCATCAGCGTGAGCATGGGAAAAAAAAAGAAGGGGTCATTCTGACTCTGAAAAACTCACCAAGGTCTAACATGATGGGGGCTTTAGGAGTGGAGGGCCAGTCGGAGGTGGCGTCCGCGAGGGGCGGATCACAGACTTAATTCAGACGGTTCTACTTCTTCGCCTCTGAATGGATAATCTGTACGGCAGCCACGAGCAGAAACGTGCGGAGGCGAAAACATTGAAAAAAGTAGTCATCGCAGGAGAATTTGGGTAACAAAAAACGATATGAATGGGACCGTCGTAAAAGTCGGTGCTGGGGAGTACGAATGAAGACTGCCGCCGCTGGTCGTTCTCGCCATCTAGGTAAAGCGCCAGAGGGGGTCGCGGCACACTCTCTTGTAACGAGGGCAGGAAGGGTAGCTGTCTCTTCTGAAAGACAAGGAAGATAATAAAGGGGAAGAAATTGGCGAAGAAAGAAGTAGGAGTCGGGGAGTCAACTAAGGCAGTCCTACATCAAGGTCCATACCGTCTGGGAATCTCACTGTTTTCCGGGGGGAAACTGGGAGATAGGGGGAGAGGTAGCAGAGATCTATCATCTGAAACTGCCTGAAAGCTAGTACTCTTATTTCGGCGACCCGGGTAAGAAGGAATTATCGGGGAAGATGGAACTCCTGGTTCGCGGAGAAGATAGTTCGGGTTGAATACTCAGAGTAACCGCTAGCAGGAAGAAGTGAAACTGAGGATCAGGGAAAATCAACGGAGAGGCGGAGGAAGGCTTTCTAGATTAACCTTTCCTAGGAGGCCTCGGGCCTTCTCTAACCTGAGAAGATGATGACAGACATCTACAAGAATAGTTAGAGACTTCAGGCGGTGGAGAGTTACCGAGAAAAAAAGAAAAAAGAAAGGTGACCTTAACCTCGGAGAGAAATACTCATGCCTTATCAAAGAGGAGAACTAGGTAGTAAGAGAAGAAGGGCGCACGAGGAGTGAATAGAAGAAACAGGGGCGAGTCGACTGAGATCTAAATGGTCCTCCTGCTCATTATTATGAAGACATAGAAAACCAAACGATTTCTTACTCATAGGGTGGAATACTTCTTACGCAAAAAGGAAGAGTAAGCGTCAACAAAACGCGGGAGGAGGAGTAAATAATATAAGTCGGCTTCTTCTTTGGGGCGTCATCTCGTCTAATGTTCTTCAAGGCATGGCCGTTATCCTGCCAAGGACCGATCACTGCGCGAGAATGAGGGGAGAGCAAGCGCTGCAAAAAAGGGGAGAAAGATAGTCATCTCTTGGGTCAGAGGGGGGGGGGGGGACCTTAATTCCTTCTTCATATATACACGATCGGAAGTCGAGTAAACCCATAACTTGAGCGGAGGCGAAATTGAACGATCTCACGGAAAGAGTAGAGTTGCCTAAGGCAGCACCTTGCAAGACTCATCTGGAATCAGTAAGGGTCTGGAAGACGGTGATAAGGGACAGGAAGAAAGAGAGGGGATTGAGCTCGAAAAAAAACATTTGCTAAAGTACTTCTTAGGTACTTAGTCGTTCTAAGGCTAACCGTGTAGGTCTTAACCCGGCTTCCATTAAGTTCAGCAGAAGTCGGAAAGGGAGGGAGGAATTAGGGTTTGAAGAAAAGAGGCAAACTGGTCTCTTTTATAGTCGGGAAGGGAGGGGTTGAAGCCGTCGGGTTACGCGTCCTAGGAAAGGAACGCCCAGCTTCATCAACGAAAGGAAAAGGGGGAGGAAGCATGTCGTGATCGGAGTAACTCGGACAGTCAAACTCGGGTCGCGATAGAGAATGAACGACAATGTAGTGGGGCGAGAGACAGCGGAAGGGCGCAGGAACTCCCGCAAAAGCAAGAAAGCACAGTTGGAGGAGCTTCTATTGCCAAGGCCCGCGCACTTAGGGTGAAGCTCGTCCGCGAAGCGCGTAGAACGTCGTCTTCCGCAGGCGGGAAGTGGCGAAACGAGAGAAAAGGGCTCGACGAGCGCCAAGGAATCTAGAGTTAGAAGATCTTAGAACTTGACAAAAAATGCGGGAGCGCGGTTTCTCCTGAGGCAAACCGGAGGAGAAGGCCGTTCAAGCAAATTACGAATATTCGAGAGCACCCGCAGCGAGACGGGGGGAGAGAGATTGTTCTCAAGCCTGAAGAAAAACAAAGGTCTAGTACAGACAAAAGAAAAAACCGAAGGGAACCGACCCTTTTGCGGGGCTGCAGAAAAAAGACCATTGCGCATGAAAACCGCAGTCGAATTCACTTCTGATGGATGAAACCAAACTATAGGGAAGGACCAAGAAAGGGTCTTCGAAGATAAAGAGGAGAACCTGCCAACGGGAACTGAAAAGGAAAACACTTCTTCACGAAGGAGGGGTGATTAGGCTAACTCGTAGCTGGTTAGGAATTCGCTCTAGGAAATTCTCTTGACCAAAAACAGCAGAAGATGAAGGATCTCAGGCTGAAAAACAAGGCATCTCTTCTAAAGAGGTGAGCAAGAAACCGCCCTTCTGAGGAAGGAAGTAGTAGGAGAATCTTTAAACAGGAACTTGGTGAAAAGACGAGATTTGAAAGGCGCTGGGTAGTGAGAGGGACAAGTAGGGCGAAAGGAAAAAGGCCGCGGGAAGGACTGCTCAAGGGGGAAGCTTTCGATCAGAACTTGAGAGACCGGCAATACTCTGAGGACCGAAAAAGAGAAAGAAAGGGATGGACCAGTCACACTTTCAGACAGTTAAAAATGATCATCATCAAACTAAGAAGAAGGAAAGGGAGAACTGGAGTGGGAAATCAAGGTAGGGAAAACGGACCCTTCCGGGGTCAAGATAACTGTTCAAAACGAACTTGAAGACATTCATCTACGAAGAGATGCAAAGGGAAGCTCCAATCTTCGAAATGGCGAGGGGAAAGCGAGGTCACAGAAGGTTTAAAGACATGATCAAGAGTAATCTCAGCTTAAGGAGGCTTTTAGATATGATCACAGAGGGATATTTGCGATCTTCAGTCGCTCTTCTGCGGGAAGAAGAGAGGCGCAAAGGGTCTTTCCTCGGAAAGAAAAGAGAAAAAAGTGGACGTGACGCGGTCTCAAATATCGTCTAATACCTGAGGAAAGAGGGTCGTCGAGCCGGGAGCACATCTGATCCTGGGTAGCCCGCAGAGAAGACGCGCGGCGCCTGAAAGTCGAGGAAACAAGGAACGATACTTAGATGCTAATAAACGAAGCTTACTAATAAAATAGATCAACAACAAAGGGGTATTATTAAAGGAAAGAGAAATAAGAGAAGAACGATTTTCTTCGCCGACGCATCGAAGATACTGCGGAGAAGTTTTAATCCGAAAGAGAGCTTCCAGGCTACCAGAATAGCAGGTGCTCTTCGACAAGAGGTCGATCGAAAGGAGCAGGAGGAAAAGAGCTAAACCCCGAAACACCCAAGCTGAGGGAAAATGAAGGAGGGTCATTACTCAGATTTTGAGGAAAGAAGGCCCGTCGGCTGGGTCTCTCTATACTATCCACGTAATCTCGGTGCTAACCAGAAAAGTACGACGAGGGGAGGCAGAGCAGACCAGGGCCCACGCAGAGAGGGGGGAGGGAATGTCGCTCTTAGGCACAAGGCTCTTGCGTATCTAAATCCTAGTTGAGACAGTCCTCGCATAGAGGATGAGGGAAAGGAGAAGGCTTTGAGGTCTATAGAGAAGGAAGTGTTGCGTTCGCAGGAAAATCGCACTTTTCCATCTCGAAAGAATGGCTGAATGGTTAGATGAGCACCGGTTAGGCGCATAAAAAAACTTGCTCAGAGCGCGTGCCGTCATTCTAACGTCAGTGAGCCATTGGTGGCGGAGTAAGGTAAAGCGATTAATGCTGAATGTAAGGAAATCACTGAAAAACAGACAGCCGAACTCGAATTGTACAGCATAAAAGGATCTATTTTCGTTCAATAAGAACAAAAAATATTGATTCGTTCTCACGTAAGACGTTAGCCTAAGAACGCAGCTGTGGGAAAAAAAAGACTGCTCTGGGAGGAAGTGTTCGGATTTTCCGGCGCTTGGAGAGGCTTAACAAGGCTAGGAGGAGGGGAAGAAGAGAACGAGGGAACGCGGCAATCAACAAAAAAGGTCGGGGAAGGGTCACTCGCAGAAAAGGGACACTAGTTTCCTTGACTGAAGAGACGCGAGCGTCGTTTTTCCTAGAACCTGGAGAAATAAGAGGAAGAAAAGGGTGAAAAGGTGTAGAAAAGGTGCCAGCGTTCAGCAAAAAAGAAAAGGGTCACCTCTGGTTGGCTAAACCTCCCATTGGAAAGGGGGGGCAACCCCGCCACGGTAGATGGGAGTCCAACTGCTCGCGAGTGCACAAGGCAAAGGCATGAGCCTTTCGCTAAGGACTAACGAGATTTCCTACCTAGACGTGCTGTGCGAAACCTCTCCGAAAAGGGCTAAAAGGGGGGGAGGCAGAAAGTTTCGGAAGAAAGGGGGAAAAGGGGGGAGAGAGGCTCTCCCGCGAGGAGTGAATACGGACCAGGACTTGATGGCTCTCTCTCTAGAGCTCCAAAGAAGGGGAGGCAGGAAAAAGCTCTTTTGCAATCGGAGAAAGGAGAAGGGGGAATAGATCTGGCGGACGCTACCTTCGCCAGTGTATAGCTATAGAGACCATTCTGGTCATGTATCTCTACTGGGCAAAGACCGTCAAAGGCTTCTTTGAAAGTAGTAAGTGATCAATCCCAGAAACTTCCAAAGAGAAAGGAAGTGTTCGAGGAAATAATTTGCTTAGAGAAAAAGAATTACTAATCACCTCTCAGTAGAAGAAAGCTCCTAGGAATATAGGACCTTCAACGAGTGAGGGGACGGGTCGAAAAAAATGAAGCTCAGGGAGGGATCTTCTTAGATGAAAAGTTCGGGGAGGCCTATTCGTCTTCTTTCAGACTAAAGGGAACCTCCTCGACTAATCAAGGGATTGAGAGCGAAAAATGAAGAGGGCAGTACATCTCTCTGCGGGGGTAAGGGAAAGCGATCAACGTGGCCAAATCCCACCTCTGTCCTGCCCCCTACCGAGCAGGAAGAAGAAAGAGAGGCTCAAAAGCGTGAGCCGTAACGGTACGGGGTAGAAGGAAAAAGAGAAAAAAGGTCAGTGGTTGATAAAGACTTCCCGCTCTGTCTTACGAGAACGGGGGCAAGATACCAAAGTCCTACTCGCTGCGCCCGAAGAAACGGTGAAAACTAGAGCGGTTCACGATTCAAACTCGAAAGAGCTCCAATTGCTTGGGAGGAGGGAACTCGAGGAGGGAAGAGACGTGCCTATCCCGGTGAATCTCCCAGCGAAGCCGACGA
>Ga0179591_1262357_pt1 | contig 11825 bp, 8 predicted proteins | sample CZOMad2_1_08_16f_FD_182891 | JGI IMG/M metagenome (GOLD analysis project Ga0179591, IMG submission 182891) | Vadose zone soil fungal communities from Angelo Coast Range Reserve, California, USA - CZOMad2_1_08_16fungal (PacBio error correction) | ecosystem: Environmental > Terrestrial > Soil >...
GGGTGGTGATCCAAAAAAAGAGGGGACTATCAAGACCCACTATATAGACCCAATCAGGGGAGAGTCGTTCAACCTTTTTTACGGAAAGTAGCAGCAACGAAAACGGGAACGCCACGGTCAGAGTGAAAGGGGAGGGTTTTGCTTCTCAAATCAACAGGGTGGTTCATCTATCCTCTCTAAGAGAGGGTTCTGGGTGAAGGGAGGGGAGTGTCCAGGACAGATGGGTCCCAAGTCCGCGACCGCAAGGCGAGGAACAGGGGCGTACTTCATAAAGGAAAACTCGGTGAAAAAGAGCGAATCTTGGTCAACTAATAACGCGGCACACAAACACCCTTAAGAAGACTGTGAGGCGAGCGAGTAGGGAAATATTTTCATGAGGAACGCAAAATGAGCCGGAGGGACACGTCCTCCGAAGATCGACGAGGAGTCATGTAGGGAGGGCCAAGTACAAACCGATCTCACGACATATTGCAGGGGGGACGAACGCAGGGGGGTAAGGCTGGGGGAAGGGAGTCAATCCTGTGCAGAATATGGAGAGTCTCGCCATCGGTTCGCAGAAAGAATCCGTATCCCAGCTGGTCCCGGTCTTCTATCACGAGGGAGTAACGAATTCCCCCTTTGGCCTGCCATCTAAGAGTAAAACGTCAGGAAAATAGCGAAAGAAAAGAGAAGCCAATCCTGATACAAGAGGGGGAGGTTTAGAATATATCGCATCTTTTAATAACGCGACCGCGACGGCAAAAGCGCGGTGCCAAAAGAAGGGTAGGAGCATTAAGGAATGGGAATGGAAATGCGTGTAATCGCAAATTTCTGTAAAGATTGTGAACAAAGCTTACGGAGAAGTGCCGTCCGGGTTCATAAGGACTCGCATGGCGTTGTCGGACGTCGTTTGGAAAGGAGAGGCTGATCGCCATTTCAAGGTATCTCCTCAGGGCTGTAGGGACTAGTAAAACTTGTTTTTGATATTAAAGTGCATTTGAATGTAAGGACATCCAAACGTTCTGCTTGAAGACGTCACAGGGGTAGGGGATCCTACCAGTCGTCTTAATGTATCAAAAACGGGTTGAATTGAGACTAGAAAGTTCGATGGAGTTCGGTGTAACCGGGATAAAGCTCAAAAAAAGGAGGGAGGGATTCGGCTGCGAACTTTTAAAAAGGACAGTGCGCATTTTGTTCACGGCTCGTCCACGGAGTGAGAAGAAAGGACCACCATTTTTACCAGACGTTGGTTGGACGCTTGTGGGCGAGAAAGATGAAAAAGAGGGAGAAAGACTGGCTGACCCTCTAAAATTTAAGAAAGTGATAAAACTGATTAATTATATAGGAGGAAGGAAATCCCAACTCCACGTCGAAAGAAATCTTAAAAAAGAAGAGCGGGCAGGAGGCGGGTCTTGGGTTCGTGAGGGAAAGACAAGTTACCCGGGGGTAAAATTAAAAAGTTCAAAAAAAACCTCTCAGAAGACGGGTAAGGGTTTCCGCCGGCGACCTGCCTGGGGGTCAAATCGACAAGACGAAAATTGTTATTCATGTAAGCAAACGACTACAAAAATTGAACTCGGAGGCTGCGAAGTGTGAATAAAACAAACAGGCGCCGTGACTTGAATGGCGGGGGAGAGGCCTAACTACCCGGGAAAAAAATGTGCACGTATTCAAGGTCGCGCAGGCGGCCGGGTGGCAAGCTCAGATGGGAGAGGGGTTCGATGAGGCAAAGTTCAGAGCCCGCTAGAGGGGGGGAGGACTTGTAGTTATAAATCTGTCAAAAATCCAGGTTGGCCACCTCCAAAAGCGTCTCAGAGGAGTTTGCTGGCGGACAGGACGCAAAAAACAAAACTATGTAAGAAAAAGGGGAAGGCCTTACTATTCATGGGGGGGGGAAAAGCGTTAAAGGCTGATCTAGCGGCCGAAGCACGGAGACAAAAAAGGGAAAGGAAGGTACGGACCGACTAGAAAGGGGGCAGGGGGAAGGGAAAATCGAGCACTAGCCAGGACTACCAAAGCGCGGAAAATTCAAGTCTGCTCCTCCTATCAACCTGGAACGGCGCTGGTTGAAGGAGAGGTCGGAGGGAATCGGGCTAATGGAAAGAGGGAAGGAGTCCATAATCGCCGCGGCTGGAGGGAGAAGGTGCTCTTCGATCGTTCTCTAAAGTATCCTTGCCCACTAAAATCACAAACCAATACCAGAACACCAGGGAACCAGAACCTCTATTTGGGGACTCGTCGGGCTGGCGGAGAAGAAACACGCTACAAAATCGCGCAAGGCTGAAGAGAAGGGATAGGCCGTATTTAAAAACGTGAACTGGAAATATCGGGATAATCACTCGCTTTCATCTGTCTCCCTCAGAGGGGCTGGCGAGCTCGATCAAAAAAGCAAGTAAGGAAGAGTAGCGGCAGGGGACGTGGGGAGAGGAGGGGGAAGCCCTCGCAGCTGGGTCTACGAAAAGGGAAGAGGGGAAAAAACCCAAAACTTTCCCTCTTGTGTAAAATCTGAGGGAACGACGTAAAGGAGGGTCCCGTTGCTACGGTCAGCCGGGAGGGAGCTTCGGTACGAAGAGGATTGAGGAAGGGAGGGAATTTAGCAAGGTAACCTAGGATATCGTCGAAGGGTATGTCTTTCTTGTGACTAGGGAAAAAGCGCTGCGAGGGGGGACTTCAAAAAGAGCGTGCGATGAACGGGGCCGCAAGACTGCACACCCACGGAAGCTGTTGCGCGTTCTTATGGTCAAGCCAGAACCCTGACGCTGAGTGAGAAGAGAGGGTCTACCCAAGCCGCGGCCGATCGAGAGCGCGGGGGCGAGGCGAGGGACGGGGTCAAGATGCTGCTTTAACCAACGGCAAAAAAGCTTCTTTCCTCTTTGCTAAAGGACGCAAGAGTAATCAACTCTTTCTACGATGGGGCATCGGCAACGACTAAACAATCGAGACAGGGGGGGAGAAGAATAACCACCCGGGGGAAAAACCAGGGAAGGTTCGCATTTCTCCTTCTGTATCAAAGGGAAGGGACTCTTGGGGACGGGCAGGTGTTATTGAAAAAGGGCCGCGCGAGCAAGGGGAGAGCTAAAGGTTTCCGAAGCGGGGAGGAGTATCTCTTTTCTTCGACTCGACGGCACGGCGAGTCTTTCGGATTGGGAACGTCCTCCTAAAACATACGGGACGGGCTACCGAGGGCCTGTAGGACAAGGGGGAAGGGGGGGGGAAGGTTGATGTTCCTTCTAACCGTATCGGAAAAAGGATGGCTTGTTGCTTATCTGCTCACGATGAAATGGAGGTGGAATCGAGGGGAGGAGGCGGCGCGAGGGAGGAAAAGGGGTTGCTTGAAAAGCGGGGGGAATCAACCGAAGAGGAAGATGCGGGTAGGCGGTCTTTCTGTTAAATTCTGGGAAACTTGTAAGAATCTCCTTTGAAGGGCTCAATTACGGGGGGGAAAGCGTGGAGGTAGAGTGAAAAAGGACAGGCTGGTGGGATCGGTCACCGCACAGGTTGGGTCATGGTATGTTTCTCAAAGGCCGGAGGCGTAAAACTCGAGGGATGTACTCAAGTTTGGGGTCAGGAAATTAAAAAAAGCAAAAGTGCGAAGGTACGCGCAGTCCAGTAGGGGAGAGGGAGGAAGAGGGCATGTCCATGAGCCAAAAGGAACAAATCTCAAACAAGGAAGTTAGAGGGGACATGCGAAAATCCGCTGAGAATAAAAGAGGACGTTCCCAGCCACGCCGACGTCAAGGAGGAAAAAAGGGAACTATCTTTGTTCTCGGTTTCGTGCGGTCTGTGCCGCCTCCTTGAGGGAGAATGAAGAGGGTGGGAATTCACTTATGCTGGCAGGGGGTGTGAGAGAACCTCCAGTCCCTCGAGGGAGTAGCGGGAGGCCTTTCTCATTTATCGTCCTAATGAGTACTCCGGTTTAGAGTGGAACATAAAATTATCAGTCAGGGGAGGAGGGGAAGCGTAGTGAAGAGGGGGCGGGGCCGCAGGAACACTCAACTTTCTGGTACTGGAAAAAGAAAAAAACCTCGCGTCTTCGGTTTTTCGCCTCTGCAGGGGACTTTGGGTCGCTAGCCTTCCATCATGATGGATCGTGCCACAACCAGAGAGAAAAGGGCAGTGAGGGGGACGAAAAACTTCGCCCTTTTGTAGGTGCCAGAAAACTTTCTTTCACTTATCAACCATCGCGGGGGAAAACCGAGCGAATGGGGGACGCCGGTGTCAAGGAGGAAAGGTGGAGAGACCGGAAGGCACAAAGGTTTATGCAATGAGCCTGATTTAGCGGCGGAGAGGAGAAGTCTGGGGGGTCGGGTCTGGATATCTGGGGAAGAGAGGAGGGAGGTTGGCGCTTCCAGGTCATCCAAGAAGGGGTTTCAAGTCCCTACAATCAACAACGCAGCAAAGGGGGCCGAGGAGGAATCGATTTTGAGCTGGTCTCTTTGGCCTCCTTTCTACGGGGGCCCCGTAAAAATTCAGGGTTTGGGAAAAAATGTGGGGCAATCCAACAAGAAGACTATCCCGTCCTGGGGTGGGACGCAGTAAGGGTACAGGGCTAGGTGAAGCAACGTGGTTGAAGGGAGGGGGGGGGAGGTTGAAGGGGGCAGATACTGAAGCTATTTCTTTGTGATCTATGGGGTGGGGGAGCACGCATGGGAAAAGGGCCTGGTGCCAGCGAAAGGAATGAACGGGTAGCCCAGGTCCGAGAGGAGGCTTTAGGAAAAGGGTTTCCATACGGTGTCCTTCTCATTCTGAATGGAGGAAAGGGGGGGGGGCCTCAGTGGTAACCAAGCCAGGTTAAGTCGAGTCTGCAGGACGGGAAGGGAGCGAAATGTCAAAGGGGGAGAAACGTCACTCTCTCCACAAACAAAAGGGAGATACCCTTTGACAGGCAGAAAGACGCTCAGAGTCAGAAGAGAGAAAGGGCACTGAGGTGATCAAAAAAAAAGAACACCTGGTGGACTAAAAATGAAGGCAAGGGCGGGGACAACGTGTGAAGTCACAAAGGGCCAGCTCTCGGCCTACTTCAGAAGGGTTGCAGGGAAGCAACACTCAACTGTACACATGGCGGAAACCCATATAGGAGCAGGAGAACCGACCTCATCCCTCTTGCCTCCCAACCTGACACCGCCTACTCTACCTACTTTTAAAACAGGAAGGAACGTCTGGGGGGTCAAAGAAAACCAATGGTCGTCTGGAAGAAAAGCAAAACGCAGGAAACCAGAGAAAAGCAAAAGCGAGACATCATAGTGATTAGGGCTGACTGGTTCTCTATTTCTTTCCAACCTTGCTAGGACAACTGGAAGCAAAACCTCACGCGACAACGCACCGAAGATTATAACCAAATAAAAGACCGAAGATCGAGAAAAAGGCAACAACTTAAGTTCATCTTCATCGATCTTCTGAGGAAAAAAAATAAGCTACTACCCCGACTTATAGACGACCATTCGCGGGCGAGAAATAAATTCGTGAGAAACGTGCGAACCGGGACGCAGGGCAAGACGACTGGTCGCGGAAATGGGGCGGCACTAAAAAGGAAGGAGAGGGGGGCGGCACAGAGGCACAGGATGAAAAAACACGAGCCTCACACGGTCCCTACTCTAAAAGAAGATAAGGAGGGGAGCGACGGTACAGTACAACTCCTGTAGGCGTGAAGGAGGCAAAACACGGAAAACGGGGATCCCCTTAATAACGCGGGGATCTTCACGGGCCATGACTAACTCCTGGAATATCCGACGAAGGAATCAAAAAAGAAAGATAACCGTACACCTTAGACGTATCAAAAAAGAGGAACAGAAAAACTTGTCCAACGAGAATACGTGACGAAGATGACTCCGAGGAGGCAGGTCCGAAAGGAGATAACTAAAGCCAGCATCGTAGGAAGGAAGTTGATCTTCTTTGACTTATACGACTCGGGATCTCGTTAGCAGGGCGACTACGTTAAAGCGGGGCGCTCGGGAGCGGGGGGGGAAGAGGGGAATGGGTTCATCAATCTATCATATAAAGACGCTACCCGACGAGGCTCTAGTCCTGACGAACAAACAGAGCGACTCGAAGAGATTTGAACTCTACGGTCCTAGTTGAAAACCCGACGACCCCTTAACGTGTCGACGACCACCTTACACAATAAGGCATGTCTCCATGGCAAGGCGATAAGGAGAAACGTACCAGCAAAAGACATAGGAACCCGAAGCGAACTGACAAGAAGCAGGGCCACATGTTCTTATTCCCCATCTGGGAGAAAAAATTTTATACAACTCCTTTTTTAAAGTCGCAAAAGCACAGGTGATCTTGAACGGTCACGTCGCCGAAACAAAACACGCCATCCTAAAAAGGCCGTGTGCCCGCGTAAGCCGAAATCTCGAAGGCAAAAAGGTTCAACTGTCAAGTTCAGCGGGAGTAGGCCTCACTGCCAAGACCCTAGAAAGAAGGGAATCCCCCAAAACCCAGGGAGGTCTGGGAGCACGGGGAGAAGCCCAGACACAGACTCGGTAAGAGAGAAAACTGCTCAGACCATCAGTCTAAACCTCAAAAAAAACTAAGAGCCCTCTCGCCATCCTTCTCCATGCTCAAGAAGAGCCAGTAGCTTTTGGTGAGAGGATTAGGACTGAAAAACTCCAGAAGAGAGTCGAGAGATTTGAATCAAGGGGGCTTCTAAACTAAATTTTCAAGTTGGCGGGAGGACGTCCGGATTTCCGTTTGGTTCCGAGTAAAGGGCCAAACGCCCAAAGAGAAAAAACCCAGAGCTTCGAACTCCCGCTGGTTCTACTTGAAGTCACCTTGACGTTATTTATGAGGAAGCCCAGCCAGCTCAGCCAGCTCCACTCACTACGGTGCAGAGGAATAACCGTCTAAAAGATAGTGGAAAAAAAAAGAACGAAGTGTTAAAAATCGCCAAAAAAAAAAGGAATTACACATTCGATGATGACTAGGGTTTCCTGCAACAACGGCTAAAACCATGCCTCACGACTATCCGCAGCAGAGAGGGGAGAGAGCCGACAAGAACCCACCTGCTCGGACAACCCTGCCCGGTATATTCTGAACACACATCAAGGGGAAGGGAGAGCAGGGGTCGAGCATCAAGGGAAGAGGGGACTCGCAGCGCGAGGCGAGCACTCCGATTACAGAAGACAGGGACGTCACGGAGGCTCTGTCCTGAAAAAAAAAATCGAGCCAAACTTACGATATATAGTGGAAAACTGGAGGGAAACCGCACGTATTACGACACGCTGGACCGGCGCAGATATCGGAGCGAGCCTGCGCCGAGGGTGGGGCGGGGGGGATGAGTAGTCACTCTTTCAACGGGGTTTGCCTTGTGTCTTTTTTTTTACAGTGAACCGGACAGGGAAATACTGGGGAAGGGGGGGCTCTCCAGCCGAAAAACGCAAAAAGAGAATCAAACCCGGCCGCGGCGTCAGCGACAACAGAGGAGAACTCGGGAAGAGGGGACCCTACGGTTTAAAAACAACACCTTAAAACGGCTGCAAAGGGGAGCTCTGGCCTCTTTCTAGTGCGGGAGGGTTGAGGGGGACATCGCAGAGGAGGATCTCTGGCCAGGGACCTCCTCTCCTCTAGTCGGAAGTAGAATTGGAGGCGCAGCGGAGGGTGAGCGAAGATCTGAAGAAGGAGCGAACAAACTGAGTTGAAAACAAAGAAAAAAGTTTTGGGTTTCTTAGGTCAGACAGAGACTCGAAGGAGAGTTAGCACAGGCGGTGGGACAAAGGACTACCGGGGGACGGAGCTGGAAAGCATTGCCCTAGAAAGAGAGCTTTGGTATTGCACAAGAAACCCATGCCAATGATCTTGGACCACTCCGCCCTGAACAGATGGGACAAACAAAAAAGAAGTTCAACCACGACTCACCCTTTAATAAGCGCCAAAGGAATAAACAAGTCAAGCGGGTTTGTTGGGGGTAGGTTGAACAATCTGACGCATCAGAAGAGTTCCTAGGGGTTATCTTGGAAAGGCACCGAATATCTTGGACGCGTTGATCCACCAAGGACAACCCCCCTGGGCTCAGGGCGCCAAACGCACAAAGGGAGGAAGGACTGCGGGGAGGGGGGGAAAATCATGTTAAAAAGAGTCCTCCCTTTTGGCGACATCCCTAAGAAGACCGGAGCGCTCGACTGTGGAGATGGGTGACTGTGGAGTGGGGAAAGACGCACGCTCAGCGAAGGAATCGGAATCTGGAGGTAAAGGCCTCTAAAGAAGCAAATATCTCCGGGCTTTCAAGGATAGCAAGGGGAAAGTACAAAAATCTCCTAAAATGGGCTTCGAGGGGGAATCCGGGCTACGACAGAGGTAAAAAAAAAAGGGAGAAAGGCGTGCTGGACCATTATACAAAGATCCAGTTGGCTCTGTTGTGGGAAAAAGACAAACAAGCTCAGACGACGATATCAAGATCGAAAAGTAATGAAAGAAAGGATCGAAGGGCGGACCTACCCTTACCAACGTGCGAAGGAGGGGGAAGAATAACTAAATATCCGCATCTTGAAAAAAAACGGTCTCTACACCACCTAGAGGCTGATAAGGCATGGGGGTGGTTGGGGGGGGGGGGGAGGACGCAGAAGATACGGGGGGGGGAAAAACGAAAGACAACGCAAATCTGGAAAGGGGAAGGGAAAAAAGAAAACTTCGGGTCAAGCGATTAGGGAAGAGGATAACCTCGGGAATTGGGAAAGACCGTGACCTATTCGAGCGGATCGGAGGTGGGATCACTCATTTTTCGTCGCGGATGGAAACGGTATATATCCGGGAAAACGGAAAGAGGGGGTTTGAGACAATCTCGAAATACTATGGGGTCGAGCGGATGGGCAGCAAAATGGAATTCAAATGACGCGTGCTGCTAAAGCCGCGGCGCACGTTGCGGTGGGAAATAGGAAGAGGGAACAGGGCATAGGACTACCTCTCCTGGCGCAACTAATTACTAACTCAAGAATACAATGCGTGCGGAAAAAAGAGAAAAGAGAGATCACGTGCTCAGAGAGGGGATTTGGAACGTCTGGTCGACCTCCTCGGAGGATCTGGAGGGGAGTCTACCCTACCTCATGGGTCGGGGGAACATCTTTAAGAACGGAAAAGAAAACGGGGGGAAGATTCTTGAATCTTGGAGGTGAAAAAAACTTAAAATGGTGGGTAAGAGTAGAAAGAACCAAACTGCTTACCGAGCCTTGGTAAGGAAAAGTATCACGGATCTTCTTGCTTGGAGAGACGGATCATCCTTGAACCTTGCAAAACCACACGCGGGCTAAAGAGACGGAGCAAAAAAATGGGCAAAGAGGGGTTTCCGAACAAAAGAAGTAACTGGTTCCTTGCAAACGGAGGAAAACTCAAATATCACCTTGGGGGGGGGGGGGTTTAACGATACGAGGCAAGGGCTGGCGATTATGTGAAAAAATTCAGAGCATCCGCAACCTTTGAAAATGGCAAATTGGGGGGAGGGGGAAAGGGGGGAAAGAAATTCAACAACAGTATAGAGTATCATTCTCAAAAAAGGGGTAAGAGGGAAAAAAGGGGAGAGGATGCTAGTCTGACCACTAATCTACAGAAGATGAAACAACAGGGATTCTTGCGCGGCTCCGCTTGAACCGTTGGGGAAAAGAGCCAAGAAGACGAACCCTTCTAACATTTGTCGGGATTGGTCGGAACAAAACAAAGAAGTCCCATTTGGGTGCTTCAGAGCGAAAAAGCGCAGATACAGGCTGGGGGGGTGAAACCAAGAAAGGAGGGAATCGGAATCGGTGCCAGAAAAGACGTTCTATTATACGTTGCTTCCTCAGAACGAGGGGTATCAAAGAGAGGAAGTCCGGGAGGGCGAAGAAGACCCTACAACGGGTGTACGAAAAGCAAAGGAACGAAGCCTGAGCGAAGAGGAGGAAACAATTGCCTCTGAACCAAAAAGGCGGGCCGGTGGCATCGCCCTCTGAGATCGAAGGAAGAGGGAGGACGAGCCAGAAGAAATGCCGGATCGGATCCGACAGATAGATTTTTAATCTTGTCGAAAAGAACGAACAGGGAGAGCTTGGGATTCTTTTGCTATATTCATAGTCTCCGCAGGAGCCCTTTAGCAAATGGGACGTCGGGCTTAGAGCAACCCGCTTCTGTCAGGCGAAGGCCCTGGAGCTCCCTTAGATTCCAAAGTCCGGGAAAAAAAAAGGCATAGCTCTTTGAGCACAAAGTAAAAAAAAAGCTATTGGATGGAATTAAATCGGGGGGGGGGAGGGACGGGGCCTATCCGGACGACCAAGCGGCGGGGGAGTTAAACAAAGCAAGAAGCCCGACGAATTTAAGGCTCACAGGGCGCTTGGCGCTACTGATGGAGGAACAAATTGGCCAGTCTTCTCTTGGGGACTACGCCGTGATGTTCGTCGGGAATCGCTTCTGGTCGGAAGGTTGGTTCACCAGGGAGAGAGGGATGTACTAAATTAAGTTACAGAAACGCCTGGACGTAGGATTGGAAGAGAAAGCTTGTGGTGCCGTTGGGTGAGCGGGGGCAACTGTTCATTTGAATGGCTAAAGAAGGGACCATCCACGTAATTCTTACACTACAGGGGAAAACACTGTAAGGTTATTTCGACGCGGACTGATCTGTAGACAGGAAAGGGTTTGAGGATTTAAATCGCAGAAAGGAAAAAAGACGAGGAAAAAAGTGTGTCGGTGGGAACAAGGATCCACTAAACGACAATGAGGGCGTATGCGTGCGGATGGCGCCGGCACAACCCAGTTGTTATCCCATGAGGGAAAATCCCGGGAGCAGCGCCCCCCTTTTTTAGGAGATTTGTGATATTTGGCAAGTATCGAGAAAGGGAATGCGTAGAATAGACTAGTTCGCGACGGGGAAAGAAAGACACTCAATGTGAGTGCGGGGCAAATCCAAGGGCTAAAATAACGAAGGCGGGAAGAATCGGAGGGCAGGTCTTGACGGGATGGCCCGCAAAGACACCGGTGGAGAGAAGATACATAGCCGGGGACAACATCTCAAATCAGTTTTGCGCCTCCTCAAAAGAAGACAGGGGGAATCAACGTTACGAAACTCAAGTAGTTAGGTACCAGCTAACGAAGAAGAAACAAAAAAAAAGAGGATGAAGTTCGTCATATTAACTCAACAACATGACTTGCTCATGAGGTGCGTTAAGTCGAGAAAAAGGTGGAGCCTCTTAGGGCTTGGCACGGATGAGGTCGCGAGGAAAAGGGGGGGGACAGAATTACTGTGGACTTCCACAATATGACCAATCTCGTGACGGTAATTTGAGAAGCTTTCCCTGGCAGTTGTAAGGGTAAAAGACTGGCTCAGGAGGAGAGAGTTCACGGGTCTCTTCATAAAAAGAGTTTGTTTGTCAATCCGGGAAATGATTGGTGTTTCTCTGGGAAAAGTCAGTAAAAGAAAATCAAAGCCAAAACGAAGAAGACAAAACCACTCGGCAAATTCTCCTCGGAAGAGAGTTTCTGGGCAAGCGCCTCAGCAGGGGGGGCAGGACTCGGAACCAAAAGCAATGGAGGGACTGCTCGGCTCTGTAGCCTGACCATGCGCCGAAGCGTGTGGGACATGGTGGACGGGAGGAGTGTAAGCTTAAAATATTACCTTATGGAAAAATTTCTCGGGGGATGCGGCCCGAAAACGTCTTCGGATTTAGAGTGGCAGGGTCTTAGGAAATGGAGAAGAAAAATGCAGTGATCCCTCTTCCCTTAAAAAAAATACGACCCCAAATTCAAAAAGTACGCAATCGGGTTGCAGAAGAGGCGGCTTGCTGGAGCCGGGTAACTCCCAAACACACAATGAGAAGGCGAAGGGAGACGACAGGCCAGCCTTCGGACAAAGGTTAGGCGCCAGGGACAGCATCGACTTAACGTGA
>Ga0179591_1397597_pt1 | contig 11825 bp, 10 predicted proteins | sample CZOMad2_1_08_16f_FD_182891 | JGI IMG/M metagenome (GOLD analysis project Ga0179591, IMG submission 182891) | Vadose zone soil fungal communities from Angelo Coast Range Reserve, California, USA - CZOMad2_1_08_16fungal (PacBio error correction) | ecosystem: Environmental > Terrestrial > Soil >...
CAGGCCTTGCACTAAAAGTGGGGGAGTTCGCGGGCCTCCTTATCTGCCCGATTGATCGTCCGCATGGATGGTCGAACGAGATCCGAAAAGAAGGCCTCCTAGTGACGGGTACCGAAACAAAACTACCGCGAGGGGTTGTTGCCTCTATCGCTGGATCAGCGCTAAATTCTTTCGCGGGAAAAACTGACAGCGAAAAAGATCGTGGGTCCGGTAGGCCGCGAATGGAAGAATCCGGTTGGTTTAAGGCCAATGTGAAGTGAGGGCATGCTGAGCTTTGATCCGGGTAATGGAGGAAGTGTGCGCAGTGTTGCCTGGCTTAGGGGCGAGGGGGGGGGGAGGGTCACTACCACGCCTGGGCGGAGAATATATCTTAGCCCGGCCTAGACTTGAGGTTAAGTCTCTATCTGGTCGCTACCAAGAGGGGAGTTCGAGAAAACAAAGGATCAAGATCTCGTCAGAGCAGCAATTCGGATTTTGAGAGCGCCTTTGCCAGATGCGGGATCAGCTTTCATGCTCGACGTATTGCGAAGAGAGGGAAACTAATAAGACAAGAAGAGTAACCCTGAGTGCGCGTTGCAGGTCATCCCCTCAAAGCTGGTGGGGGGGTCATACACGGTTTCCAAGGCTGTCGCGGAAAAAAAAGGGGAAGATGTAACGCTGCCGTCACGTAGCGGTAAAGCAGCAAATCCGAATCACTTCATCCTCGGGGGAAGACAAAGAAGGGGAGAAAGGGAAGAGAAGCGAAGAACATCCCCTGAAGGACGTGTTTCATCAGCAACTAGCAAAACAGCCGATGGAGAAAATCCCTTAACCAATAAACGGCCATGCAAAAAATGGACAGAAAGCGAAAGCGGCCGGAGCTGAGGAACGGGGCCGGAAAAGGATGGGAGGGAGGGCTAGAACGAACGTGTATGATTATTATTTTTCGTCGTCGGGAAGATTGGGGACCCATTGGGGGAAGGGAAGGGAGGAAAAAAAGAAGGAATAACAGCCAAAATTCAGAAGGAAAATAAGGGGTCTCGATAGGCTTCACCGTCAAGGTAGGTAGCTAAAAGGGGAAAGATCGGGGAAAGAAAGGGGGGTCGAAGGGTGGGCGTGCCTTCGTTCTCAAGTGACTGGCCTACAGACCTTGCTATTGTTGGGGCCCCTCCTCGGAAAAGAGGCAAAGACTCAATCTTCCTAGAAAGCAAGAAACAAGGAGATTAAGCGAAGCGGCAGTCGTTCGAAGAAGGAATTCTTCGGGAGGACAAAGCGGCCAAAGGAAATAGAGATGAGGGGGAAGGTCGCCTGGTCCATACGGACTGCAAAGGAGATGGGGGTGTCTTAAGAGAGGGACGAACAGGGAAAACAGGCGGGTAAGAGCTTAGACGCTATAAAAGCCTACGATCCTCATGACTCGGACAAAACGGTTCAATGCTATGATCGACCAAAGATGGAGTCTCTCCGTAGGCAGAACAACGGCTTCACCGACATGCGAAAGAAGTGAGGAACGCCTTGGCTGTCGATAAGGGGTAAGAAACTCTTCGAGGGAAAGGAAGCAAAGGAAACAGCTCGAAAGAATAGCTAGGGAGGCGTCTGCAAACCAGTAAACGAGGAGGTTGCTAAAAGTCCCGAAGTGAATAAGAACGAGATGGGGGGGGGCCTACCGAGGATTACCTCTGGGCATGGGAAGTCATTTCGTCTGGCCCAAAAGGAATAACGGGGAGAATATTAAGGCCTACAGGGGGTGTCACACCGGTGGCACATCCAACCTCAAGCCACAATCGCCGGGCGTCAATAAGGCAGCCGCGCGTCCCTCGAAGAGTTTTTGGGAGATTGTAAGATTCGTTCGTGGCCGCACCAGTGAGACACCGCGTCCCAATGCAGTATCCGGGATCAAGATCCCATATCTGAATTAAGAAGGGGGGGCTAAGCAGAGGGAAAGTGAAAAAAGTAAAGACCCGGATACAGGGGCAGCCAAGCCCAGACGCTTTGGGGAAAAAGCTATGCTAAGCTGCTCTATCTCGAGTACCTTACGAATTGCGCGGGGGGAGAGGGGGCAAGAAATCGGCAGGGCTATGGCCTAAAACGCCTGAATCAGTCAAAAAAGGCATCGTTGTTGCAACGGCAAGCCAAAGGAGCCGACATGAGGGATAAAAGCCGGAAAGGCCTAGCGTGACGACTGAAATCCGCAAGCTCTGAAGAACGGCGCGCAGTTCAAAAACGGAGGAATCGTGAAGCCAAAACTGGGCAATGTGGATTCCGAGGGCACCGACGAGTGAGGCGAGGCCGAGCGAGCTCAAGGTGAAGCGTCCCCCATAGGATCGATCCGAAAGGCCTGAAAATTCAACGTGGGACCGGCTGAAGCTCGGCACAAGCCCCGAATCTCCTCAGAAAGTCTGAGATCCAATCGGAGATTTTGGGACTCCGCTGGGATGAGGATGGACCCGGGGCCGAATCTGTTTCCTGGGGAAACCGTTAATGGGAGAAAGAATGTCCAGGAAGATCACACGCAGTCCATCGGGAGTCGGTTGCCGTTTGGGAGAGAACCGTTTGTCCATCGTTCGTGAGGCAGGACAAGTCTTCACGCCCTAAAAAAAAGGGGAGTGGAATCTCGTGGGTTCTCCAATTGACGGGAGAAACGTGCCGTGATCGATGAGAATGATGACAGCTACAAAAATGAAATGTGATGTCCGCTGCCGGTGAGTTTTGTGACCATGAATATAAGACCATTATGATGACGCCGCAGCTCGTGGTCAGGGGCGATTGACGGTGACGGGGGATCTAAAAAGGATCTCACCGTCGTCTATAAGTCTTTCACGCAGGGAGGTCTTAAGAAGATTCGAAAGGCTTCGGGGGATTGCCTCGCGAAGCTGCGGGAAAAATTTAAGACAAAAAAGGCGATCGCCCTCTGCTGTCCTTTAAGAAGCAAAACAACGGGGAATGAAGAATGCTCCTGGATAAAAAGGTCTCTTCTCGAGCATTACTCTAAACGGATGAAAATACCCAGCGAAAAGAAGACGGTTTGCACCGGGGTTCGAATCTATCACCGTAACGGATCTCGCACGATCTGCGGGAGTGTGCGGCACGTAAAATCAGATTATTAGCGAATTTTCAAAAAAGTATACCGGGGTCTCGGGGAAAAGAAAAACTCCAGGGGGCCATAAGAAGAAAAAAGAAAACTGAACGTTGTCTTGGCGAGAAAGGATATCGGCAACAACAGGGGATGTATCAGTTAGGTGTACTCTTGTGGTTGGGTCTGGCTTTTTCCACCTACCTGATTTAAAAAAAATCTGGGAAAAAAACGGAGAGAGGAAGGCGTAGGGAGTATGCCAGGGGACTATCCGGGGATTCAAGACGTTCCATCGGTTCCCTGGAATCGGGGTCAGAGGGGGTCTTCAGAAAAAAAGCGGGAAACGAAAATTTACTAAGAAGAAAGAAAGGGTATGCTTCCATCGTCTTGGAGGGGAGTGCCCATTGATGAAAGTCGCTATAGTATTCGATTAAAACCAGGGGGAAGGCGGAGGGAAGAGGGAAAATAAGGTGAGGAGTCTTCACCGGGGGAAGTCATTGTCTATCGGCCAGCGGCAGTCTCAAAAGAAAATCGTTCTGCTTAAAGGGGGATCACCAAGAGCTGAGGCTATGTTGCGGGAAGGGGTGGCGATTCAATGAATTCGAGCTCGCGGACTAAGGTTCTGGGACGTCGGATATGCCTTTCAGAGCCTCCATTCAGGGGAGGAACGATAACAATATGGTAGGGGGAGAGGTAGTGCACGAGTCCGTCCTAAAAAAATGAATGTATCAGGAGGATGCGCGATAGGACCTAGGGAGTCGCAGGAAAAGAAAAAACGAGAAAGAGGCGGGAGAACTCGGACCGCTGGATCTCTTCGCGCTTTGAACAAAGCGATGGGGTTGGCCTCTTCCGTCTCGAGGTTAAAGTGGGGGCTCTTGAAAAAACAGAAATTGGAAAAAGAAAAGGAGAGGTTATCTCTTCGCCAGGAGCGTGCCTTGGAAAGATGATGAAAGCGTACGGCCTGAAAAAAAGGCAATTTCTCCCGTTGCCCAAGGGGGGGGGGAGGCCCAGAAAAAGGATCTTCTGTCGGTCCAAGGGTGGCCACTTGAAAGATGCGGGCGGGGGGGGAGTTTGGTGAATCAGCCGGTGAGAGTCCACGTGTGCATTTGTTCGGGGAAATTGAGGCTGGAAGGATTTTGGTCAGACTAATGAATTGGGGAACTCGACCTCATTGCCGAGTCATCATGGGCGGCAAAACATCCTGCGCCGAAGCACGATTAACGGAAGAGGGGAGGAAAGAATGACGCAAGTGCGGAGAGGGTTGTTCGTTTCTTCTTTTTCCTCCTGACGTGTTTGCAGAAGTCTTCAAGGAAGCTGGTGGTGAAAGAAAACAAAAAACAGCGATAGCGTGGGAATCTTCTCGACAGCCACACCTTTGAAGTCTGTTAGGAAGGCGGACGGAAGGTGAGGGCGGAAAGGAGAGAGATACTTGGGGTCGAGACAACATCACAAATTCGTCGGCCAGGACCTCGGAGGGGGGGGGAGAGATTAAAAGACTCTTAAAGGTTCCGGTGAGGGCCGGCAAGCAAAACGTAGTGGAGATATCACGACCACGCTTGGGGAAAGATCACAGGTTGCCCAGTAGGGTGGTAGGGGTGGCGCAGGCTTCGCAACTTCCCCAGGCGGAGATCTTGCCGCTCTCTTTGGGGCACGAGGGGAAGGCAAAAAGGGGGTTCGGGGAACGGCGCGACAGGGGAGGGACGAGTCAAGGAGACGCCATGTCCGGCTCGTCAGGAAAGGGTAGAAGAGCCAGTCGAGCTCACCGCGGAAACTTTTCTATTTCCGGGTCTATTTCGGGGGGGAAAAGAAGGAACGGGGGGGGAGAAAGAAGGTAGTTGATTTTGGGGGAATGCGGACGAGACCTGAGCCCTTACGCACGGGCAACAGCATTCGAGGGGAAGCACCGAAAGAAAAACTCCAAGGCGGCGGATTGAGCGGCATCGCGAGACCCGCTCGTCGCTCGGCAATTTCGCTGCGGGGGGGAGGAGCTTAATTTTGAGAGCATTTTAAGGTGGCCGGAGCAAGAAGCCCTTGGAGAAAGTTGGGAGGACAACACAGGAGTGCGATGGGCGGAGGCTAAAAAAAAGATCTGTTCAAACCTTAGTGGGTTCGGGAGCTCTGGGCTAAGGGGGGGATGAGTGAAGGTAGGCGATTTGAGATCTTCGGGCCAAGCGATTCAGACGGGACAAATTTGCCGTCATGCAAACTTGGCAAGAGCTTGAGAAAAAAAAGCAGGTGACCACGCTATAGAAGGCGCCGTTCGGAGGGGGGGGGCGTATCGTTTCGAGAGAAAAAAAGAGCATTCAGCTTGTCGAGGAGAGAAAACCCGCCGGGAGTAGGGAGCTTCAGGAGCGCCTAGAGACGCCTCTGCCAATGACTCCGGGCGTATCGGGGGCAGGCCAGACTTGTCTTCAAGACCAGAGAGAGGAAAGCTATCAACAAAAAAGAGGCACGCAGTCTAAAAGCCGCCGCAGTATTGATTCTAACACTCCGACGAAAAGGGAACGGGGACATAGGAGGCAACCGAACCAAAAACATCGAGCGTCCATGCGCCAGGAGGGAACGTGGGGAAGCGCTCATTGGGATAACGGAAATTGGGCGTTGGGCGCGGAAGAAGCTTCTATCCGTTAACGCAACAAAGGGGCGGGCGGGTCAACGCGAAAGAAGATCTGAAAAAAAGCGCCGAGCAGCACAGAAGATCCTAGGCTGCTTTTGTCGAAAATTGAGGTAAGACAAAAAGATCGAAAAAATCAGGTGGTCGGGGAAATCCAGGCGGTACGAATCCTCGGCATCGATAAATAGGGGAACGCGTACCGGCCGCAGTTTCTTAACGGGGGAAGGGGGTCCTATATAGGATATCAGGGGGGGAGATTGGAAAGAAAAGATATATCCCGTGCGCTAAGGGAGGGCCTTCGCTCAAAGTCAGGGGGTTCTGATGCCCGGTGGGGATCGTCTTCAGAGAAAGGTGGAAAATACAAAAAGTGGGACCGGCATTCCGTGTCTGAGACGCGGAGCCCCTTCAACAACCTCATACCGCGACTGTGTGGAGAGTGAGTACAAAAATAGTCGCTGTAACGGACAATTACGACACCGACGAGTGGGCGTTAACGGTATGGCGGAAAGTCACCAAAAAAAGAACAAGAGGAGACTGCAAAGAGCGCTTCACAAGAATGGTCTACTGCGGCGCGGGGAGGACGATCGATTTGCCCCCAACCAAAAAGGGAAAGAAAAGAAAGACAATGGTTCTGGTGCCGGAGCTATGAAAGAGGTAAAGAGGTAGAGCCTCCTCAGCGCGAGGAATCGATGCCCGGCAAGGCGGAGGTGGTCGCGTCCCGAAGCGGGAGGAAGAAAAGGATGGGGACGAAAAGATCGAACCTCATTGGCAGAAGGGCTATCTCGTCGAAGAGAGCAAGGCGATTGTCCTCGAGACTAAAGACTGCGGCTGGCATCTCCTGAACTTCAAGACGTTAGGAGTGAAAAAAGGAAGCGAACGGCCCTCCTCGAATACTTCCGCCTTTATCGAAGGGAAACTAGAACCTCGGCTAGCTGGTAGTCAGGCGAAGAAGGTAAACTTCGGCTGAACCAACGTGCAAGAAACGGGGAAGGCCGACGTCGAGTAAACCAATCCAAGGCAAATCGCAAGGCCGCCTCGCATACGACCTCAGGTAACATAAAGGAGGCCTAGGGGAAGAATCGCCAAAACGGAGTCTTGTTTGGCAGCCCCACTACGCAAAGGGGGGGGGCTGATTCAGCCGATGGAGACGACAGAGGAGAAACTCCTAAAAAATTCAAAAATTAAAAAAAAAAAAGGGACGGGTCAAGAGAGACCGACCCCCCCCAACCCCCCCCCAACACCCCCGCCCCTATAGTCCGAGGGAAAGAGGATAATGAAAAACGCCTCTCCACTGGATGATTAAAGGATTTGCCTTCTCGGAAATGCTACAAGGATACTTAATGTAGGGGGGGGGCGACGACGAGAATGGCCCAAATCAGATTAGAGGAAGAAGTGCACTCTCGATTTAGGAGGAACCGTCATAGACGTGAAAAAAAAAAGGCCGGCGCCAGCGATTAAAGCTCGAGCGGGGGCCGGAAAGTCTGACTAGAATCCTTGCAGTACTAAGTGCGATTTAGCTCCAGGCAGCAGAGGGGAAAACAGGCGCCAATCGAGGTGCACAACGGGAGCTGCAGATAGGACAGGGGCAGGGAATTCTTCGTAAAATCCGATAAAATGAAAAAAGAAGTGGACGCTCAAAGGGAGAGAGCGGCACGCAAGTTTCGATCTCTGAACACGCTGCCTAACAGGTGACGGAGGCCGTCAACGGAAGGCTTTCCAAAAGAGCTGCAGAAAAAAAATCAAAATCAGTGACGCGCGGAGAAACGAAGTGGAGAATGCTGAAGAAGCAATGTCGAGCTCCTCAGGAGAAGCAGACAGCAAGACACGTCGTCACCGGATGCGAACGTGCCTAGCGTCTGGCCTGGTCGGGAGAAGGAACGCTATTCTCGGCGAGCGCGAAGATGGAGAGCGAAATCGGCGAGAAGATCTAGGAGCGGCGCCCCGAGGTAGGGATCCTGAAAAAGTTCCAGAGGATTCGGAGGGATAGGAAGAAGCGACCTCAGAGACAATCGTCAATTAGTGGGGCAGAGCTCACATCATTCGGGGTAGGGCACAACATTCACCTCATTCTCAAAGACAAAAACCGACCGTGGGAGACCTTCCTGATCAAAGTAAGAGAAACTCATAAAGCAAAAAGACAGCTCGTCTCCTCGGAGATGGGGGCCGAAGATTTGAAGGGACATGCTATTCTTGGGGGAAAAAACCCGTACAAGAGAGCGGAAGATGCTCGTGACGAAAGTCAAAAAGATCGTCGAAAAATTTGCAGAGCGGCGGAAAGTCGGCGAAAAAAAAGGCAAAAACCCGAGAGGGGGGATGGGGGCCGCCAAGCCCACGCATAAAAGCGCGACGAGCGATAAGAACGGCTGGGAGAGAACCCGCGAATTGCCGCGTGATTCTCTCTCTGGGAAGCGAACCTAGCTATGGCCGAGAGGTAAGAGATATGGCCGATGAGTATCGTTGGCCAATAAAGCATACCAGCCGCGACTCAGGGTCCCAAACAAAGGGAGCGTATGCAAGGCCTAGGAAGACTGTTACTCACGGAGGGAGCTGGAGAAAGGGGGAAGCGCGGCCCAAAAAAACAGCTGGCAATCGTTAAACATCCCTTTCAAGGGTGATTCCGGACAGGACAAGACTGATCGACTATGCGCTTGAGCGACACTTACTAAAAAGGGATACGAGAGACAGAGTAGAAGAAAAAACGTGTTCAAATCGGTATTGTTTAATAAAAAACGGAGGGCAATCATCTGGGCACAATCAAGAATCCAGAGACGCGGATAGAAAAGTAGAACAAAGTGGTGAGCCATACAAGGACCCTATACCTAATCGGGGGGGGGGGGGGGGGGGGGCAACGGGAACCTGCAGTTATCTTCTCTCCTGAGATAGATCACGAAGTTGATGTGGCCGAAAGTACGAGGTTTCCTGGGCAATCTCACTTGCGCCCCAATAGGCAAGACTGATGAAAGGGGATCTCGTTGGTTTCTCCATAAGCCGGTTGAAGGATCGGGGAGGAGGGATTGCCAATAAGGAGAAGGAAAGGGGAGGGGAAAACACCCCATTGCTTAGTAATAAGAATCTCCTCGGTAGTTGCCAAGAAAAAAAAATTGCTAGATGCGATGGGGGGAGCTGCTTCAATCCAAATATCAAATCCTATGCGCATTAGAAAATGGGGACTCGGTCGGTGACCAGCTACGAACGAGCTGCGGAATTTGCTCCAGGGAGGCGATCGGGGCAAAACTTTCAGGACAAAAACAGGATGAGGAAGAGAGAGGACCAGGCGATTGGCAGAGGGGGGAAGGAAGTCAAATTAAGAATTCAGATGAAAAGAAAAGAGAAAACCAAAGATCGACCCCGGCGGGAGGACATATACGAGTGGTGGCTATCTCGGGTCGAAGGATCAACCGGTACCGATCTTCTTTGGCATGAAGGAACCCGCGATAAGACCCACAAGGAAAATCAAGGGCGCGTCCGATTGAAATCAATCTTCCTCGATCACGTGAAAGGTCATCGTCATTGCGAACCCCACCTGGGAGAGGCACCAAAGCGGGGAAGCTTTACGCTTGTTAGCTGAGCTTTTGACCCTATAACCTAATGGAAAGAAGGAGGGAACTGCAAAACGAGAAAAAAAGCTTGAGATTGCCGCGAGAAAATCCTGGGCGGCAGGAGGTCAATCGGCCACGATGAGGAATCGGGGTCCAGGAGTTAAAAAAATCAACATCTTGAGCCGCACCGAGTGACGTGGAAGCCCTGCTGAGGAGCGAGGGCGAAAAGTACGACTGAACTCTTCGGGGAAGACAGGGTCAGGCGATGTCGGGATATAACTCTGTAGGCTTCAGTCTCAACTTCGTCAGGGCGAGCTCTCAAGCAAGAGGGGAAAGCTACATTTAGGGAAATCGGAATAGGATGCTGCGGCTTTCACGAGTTGCGAGGTTTTGGCGAGGCAAGGCCCGCGCCTTCGAGCTCGTCGTAGAGAGGAGGCCCCGGGGCAAGATCCGTCGGCGAGCGGTCAAAATGTCGCGGGCCTGGGGACGTTGTATTGGGCCACGAAGGGAGTAAAAGGTCTGCTGTCTAGCTTCCATAGAAGGGGAAGGTCGCAAAAAGGAGCCTGGGAGGAAGCCGTTCGTAAGCTCAGTCGCCTTGTTCAAGCGCTGGGCATTGGCGGCCCTCTTCCTCCTGGGGTCTGGTGGGGAAAGAATCTTGCACTAATTCCTTCTCAACGCGGAGAGGAGGGGGCAGTCTGGTTATCTCTGCTTCAAAGCAGGGACGATACTTTGTGCCTGAACAGAATAGCATTTCCCGGACCAAAAATCTTTCGGCCCCCGTCTCGGAAGGAGTAAAAGTAACGCTGGCCACTTAGCGATGCGGGGGGGAGGTTATGGGGGGGAGGAGTAAAGGGGTGGGGGGGGGATAATGATTTGCACACTGAAAGACTCTTTTGTGCACAAAAGAGGGTTCTCTACCGACACGAGGGGAACCGCGTCGGCGACGATCACGGGGGGGCGGAAGGATGCTGCGGAATTGAATCCGCGAGAAGTGAAGTGTTGCAGCCGCGAGAAGTAGCTCTTGAGGAGAAAGAAATTTTTGTGAAAAGAGGGAAGGGGAAGCACGTAGGGGCAGGAATAGCGTTCTGGGAAAGAGTCTCGACAGCCCAGGAAAATTGCCTCGGCCTTTCGCTGCAGTGAAATGCATCAGGTTCTGCAGGCGGCTTAGAAGGGGGGAAGAGAGGGGTACCAGATGTGAAACATTAATCAAAGGAAAAGCCTCATGAAAAAAAGATGGAGATGATCGGTTTAGGCAGACATAGACGGTGATAGGCCTGCGATCAAAAGAGGGGGGCATAGGTAGAGAAAAAGACTACCCGAACCGTCTTAAGTCTGGGGGAAGAAGATCGGATCCGAGATTCTTTGCCTTTGGGAGAGGGGGACTGGATTGGGAATTCCCCGCATGCGGACGAATGCCGCTCGTCGTTGGTGCACCAGGAATGTTTTTTCAGGGATCGGCGCGACAGAGGCGGACGCTAGGGAAGAAAGGAATCTCGGGGTCGTCAAAATTGAAAGATAAGTTGAAGCTTCGTCGACCTCGGCTGAATGTCCTAGAAGCCAGAATTTCGAGGGGGGGGGGGGGGGGGTTGGGGGAAACATTGACGACTTAGGAGATTTGCTTTACGAATCGGAGGGTCCTGAGCCTCGGGGAACGGTCATCACTGGGCAACTCGGGCTCCATCATCTCCGCGGGGGCGGTCGGAGAAGAGTTAGCTTCCGCTCGAGGAAAAAAGAATCGGGGCGCTTGCGGTCGCGTTACTTATTTTGAGGAGCATTTCGGCAGTTGTCTTGGGGGTAAAGGCTGTCTTCTCCATCAGGCTGAATCTTGAAGGGTTGGGGACGTGAAAGTGGGGGGGGAAAAAATGGGAAAGGTCGATGGGGGCGGAGCTCGTAGCCACGGTGCCAGCTGCTTGAAAAAAACTGAGGCCGGAAGGATGGGGTCCGGCGGGGGAGTCGGAAAAAAAAGGATTCATCGATCGTGCGTTGCTTTGGGGACCTGGCTCATCCGTGACAAGAAGGGAAGTCCGATCGAAAAAAGCAAAAAGGAAGTCGGCCTTGTTCTATGATTTCGTATTGCGGTCAATAAGCAATTCATAAAACCATGCGCCTGGGGGCGAAAGAAAAACTCCTAATAGGGTGCTAGAAGAGTGAAGAAGAAAGAGATGGAGCCGCTCCGGTCCGTGGGCGGTATCGCGGGAAGAGGAAGAAAAGAAACAAATTAGAAACTAGCGACGGAAAAAAGCTTCCGGCAGTGCCGGCTAAATCTCTCGGGAAGGCCGCTGGTAGGAAAAAGACTGCGAGCACGGGAACGCGTCCGTCACGGAAAAACATAGTCCTCTACATCTCCGGGGAGCCGTAGGAGAGGGGGTAGGTGAATTATGGGTTTTTCTTCAGGGTACATCTATATACCGAAAGCAAGTGGTCTTAATTTTAAAGTACAGCGTAAAGGAAAGTCTCAAGCAGCGCAACCTTGTAGGCTGCTTTGGGGTCGAGCAGTGTCAGAAGGGCGTGGTAAGACACTGAATGCCGTCGGCGACACGGCGGAGTGGCGCAGGGCTGAAGACGATCCATAGGGGGTCATCTAAGAAAGGCATGAGAACAGGAAATCCACGGTCCGATA
>Ga0179591_1406017_pt1 | contig 11825 bp, 15 predicted proteins | sample CZOMad2_1_08_16f_FD_182891 | JGI IMG/M metagenome (GOLD analysis project Ga0179591, IMG submission 182891) | Vadose zone soil fungal communities from Angelo Coast Range Reserve, California, USA - CZOMad2_1_08_16fungal (PacBio error correction) | ecosystem: Environmental > Terrestrial > Soil >...
CTCTTGCAACATTCACAATAATCCCATTCGCCCTCTTCATTTTTTTTCCATCGGGGGAAAAAGAAGGGGGGGGGAAAGGAAGGGAGGGAGAGGGGGGGAAGGAAGGGGAGGGACGAAGTATTGAATCGCGACGTCCACTCGTTGCTGACGCTGTCGCCTTGCTTTAGGATCATTCCATCTACATCAGGGGGAAGAGGGAAAGGGAAAAAAAAAGGAGGAAGGGGAAGAGAAGGAAAGGGCAAACGGTCCGAAACTGCTTCACCTCGACTCCAGCCGATGACGATTGACTTTCTTCACTACCTTCCCGGGAAGGGAAAAAAAAACAAAAAACACAAAACAAAACCCCACCCCCCCCCCCCCCCCACCCCCCCCCCCCCCCCCCCCCCCCCCCCCCCCCCCCCCCCCCCCCCCCCCCCAAAAAGGAAGAAACAAAAAAAAAAAAAGAAACAAACAAACCCCACCACCCCCCCCCCCCCCCCCGTTCGAATAGTTTAACGTTTCCCCTCACATCCTTCTTTAGCTTCTTTTGGGGGGGGGGAAAAGAGGGTAGGAAAGAGGAAAGGGAAAGGAAGGAAGGGGGAAGGGAAGAGGAAGGAGAAAGCGGCTAGATCCACTGTCTGCTCCATGAGCCATCCAGTCCACTTACTACATCAATCACTTCCATTCCCTTCTCATCTTTCCTCATCACAGGGAGAAAAGGGGAAAAGGGGGGGAGGGGGAAGAGGAAAGGAAAAGAGGAAAAAAGGTCGTGCGCTCCAGGTTGTAACATTCCTTTTTCCTCCGGAAGAAGAAGAGGGAAGGGAAAGGGAGGAGGGGAAGGGAGGGGGAAGAGGGAGGAGTTAAGACACATCCTCCGATCGAAACTGCGCGGTTCAAATCCATTATCAGCATTTTCCTTTTACGTGTTTCAGGAGAGAAGAAAAAAGAAGGGGAAAAGATAGAGGAGAAGGGAATGGAAGCGTCGACCGGCGCGTTTCAATTCATAGGCTGCTCCTCCTAGCGCCTGTCTCTAAGTAAAGTCCCCCTTTCCCCACTCATTCGGGGGGGGGAGGAGGGTAAACGGCCTGCCTCTATCAGTAACCCGTACTTTCTTCTTCCCTCCTCTCAAGCATAGGGAGAAAAAGAAAGAGAAGGGAGAGTCCCGTGGAGGTTTCGGAACCATTTTCATATTCTTAAATATTTTTCTTCCCATACGCCTGGTTAGGGGGGGAAGGGAGAGGGGAGGAGCCAGTGGCAACTACAAAATGGGAACGCCGTTATCTCTCATCTTGGGAGGGAAGAAGGGGGAGAGAGGGAAAGAAAAGAAAATCTCAGCCTGAATCGTATGAATGTCCAAGGCTGTTCCTTCAAAATCCTCCTATAAAAGGGGGGAAGAAAAAAGGATGAGGACACGTCACCAGGTCTTTGTGGCCCGCTCGCGTCGGTAAACACATGCCGAATTCAAGAAGAAGAGAAAGAGGCCAGGCCCGCGGCGCCGTCAGGTCGCCTCGGAGGTTTGGTAATACTGAAAAGGGGGGGGAGGGGGATGACCCAGCAATGCCCTTGGCGCGATGGTGGCGGGCCCGTCGCCAAGTGGCGTCGGGAAGGGGGGAAAAAAGGAAGGAACGCCCGCGCGGAGAGATTCCACCAAAGACCATTCGCTCTCACTGATAGTAAGAAAAGGGAAGGAGAAAGGAACGGGCGCCAACCACCGGCATCCGTCAACACCAAAGGGGAGGGGAGGAGAAAAAGATCGCCACCTGTAGAGGGAAATGAAATGAACTGCGACGTTTGTGATCGTCTTCCCTTGGCTATCCGGAGGGGAAAGGGGGAGGAAAAGAAGGAGATCCTGTGCATCGCCGCTGGCAATTCTCTCTCAACCACAACACGTACTTATTCTTCCACTATATATATCCGAGGGAGGAAGGGAGGGGAAAAGGGAGGAAAAAAAAAAGGAAGAAGAAGTCTTCAGGCTTATTCGCGGATATCCAATGGAATCCTATCCCAACCTCGCCAGGAGGGAGGGGAAGGAGAAGGAGAGAAAAGCAATAGGCTGTGACGGATTCGAGTTTTTTTCTCCCTTTCATTTTAAAGGGAGGAGGAGAGAAGGGAAGAGGAAGGAATGTGGTGAATCTCTCGCGCGCGGGCTGTTCATTCCTGGTTGACCACCTTTCCACCCAGGGGAAGAAAAGAAGGAAAAAGGGGGAAGGGAGGGTCAGCAAACCGCCGTGCTCAAGTATACCACTCCGGCTACCTGACTTCTCCTCATGTCCTGAGGGAAAGGGGGGATAGAAGAGAGCAGAAAAAGACCTGTGACATGGTTCCTACAGCGGCTGGAACTACCGCCCAAATCTTCAATCTTTTTATTGTTATGGGGGGGAAGGGGAGGAAGAGAGGGAAGGATGACTAGTGTCTTTTTCTTTCCTCTCTTCCTATTTTCTCCATGGGGGGGGGGAGAAGGAGGAGAGAAAGGGGACCTTTGTAGTTTTCCCCTTTCTTCTACTTACGCAGGAAGGGAAAAGAGAGAGAAAAAGAGGGGAAGCAGAGGAAATGGGTTCCGACCTCCACGGGCGCGACCGTGACGGGCGTTTTTGACGCGGTGCCGAGGGAAGGAAAGGGGGAAGAAGAGGGAGGAAGGAAGGTTCAACTCTGCCTCGAGTTCGGGTACCTTTGTATTCTGCAGGAGGGGGGAGGGAAAAGGGAAACTCACTCTGCGACGGCTCGGCGAGCGCCTATGAATTTGCCACTCTGCCGGTAGGGAAGAGGAGGGGGGGAAAGAGAGGGGGGGGGAAGGGGGAGATTTTTCAGTTGGAGGCTCGGCGTCTTTTAGCTTGACCACTCACCTGCCCCTGTCTGCTACTTGCTTTTTACCGCGCAGTTTCGAGGAAAAAAAAGGAAGAAAGGGAGGATTGGCCTCCATTCAGGGAATGCCTGTTCTCCCTTTCTCGAAGGGAAAAGAAGGAAAGATGCGACGCCTTTCCTTCTTTGATTTCCGGAGAGAGGAAAGGGGAAGGGAAGGGAGGGAGGGTAGTCTGACTTGGCTGGCTCAGTGGGCATACTTGGATCTAGCCGCTGTCTCCCTTCCCTCCCTTTCCTCTTCCCGGAGGGGAGGAGAAGGGCAGAGGAGCGAATTGGACGGATCTCAAAACAGCCGCACAAGCCTTCCTGTGTGAGAGGGAGAGAAAGGGAAAAAGGGGGTCCGCAGGCATCGCCCCGGGCTTTATTTACGCCATTCCCATGCGTTCAATCGTTGAGGAAGAAAGGGAAAGAGGGAGGAAAGAAAGGGGAGGGAAGAAAAGGAAGAAAGAGTGATACCTGCGCACCTCGCTTCCCTATTGTCGGCTTGAATTTATCCTCAATCAAGGCGACATCGGGAGGGGGGGGGGAAGGGAGGATGGGGGGGGGAGGGAAGGGAAAAAAAAAGGGTGGAAGAGAGAAGAAAATCGGGCGATGGCAATGCACGGGCGCACTTTTATTCTTGGTGAATTTGTCAGCGAGGGAGAGGGAAAGGAAAAAGAGAGAAAAAGGGAGAAAGCCTGATGTGCCATCGCCCGATTTTGTATTCTCGCCTGAACCTGTGTTTTTCCATTCCGAACAAAAAAGAGGAAGGAGAAGGGGGGGGAGGACGCTGGACGGCCTTGTCTTGAGGATCAATTCAAGCGACAATCCGTTATCGATTTTCGCATTTAAGGGGAAAAAAGGGAAAAAGGGCCGAAACCGGCACCTCGACGCCACCGATTACTCCTTTACTTGCTTCACTACTAAAGAAAGAAGGGAAGGGGAAAAAAGAAAAAGAAAGGGGGACGAATAAGTTTAACGATTGCCCTCCTCCCAGCCGGCTTTTAGGAGGGAAAAGAAGAAAAGGGAAAGGGAAGGGACGAGGAAAATGATTGCCGGGGCGACCGCGCTAGATCCACGTCTGCTCCACTTTAATCCGCCACGTTCACTTACAGGAAAAAGAGGGGATGGAAGAAAGAAAAAGGAAATAACAGGCCCGGAAAGGCGGTCGCCTGAATAAGGTAACGTATCTCCATTCACCTCTACCACGGAGGGGGGGGGAAAGGGGGGGTAAATGAATGGAGGCCAAGCCTCCCGGAGCGATGCCTGGGTCACACTTGCTTATTTCCACCCCAAGGGAAAAGAGGGAGGGAGAAAAAAAGGGGAAGGTGACTTGGTTCAGCTAAGAGACGCGCGCCTCCCCTTCAAAATCTCCACTTCCCCCAAAAAGGGAGGGGAAGGGGAAATGAAAAAAAAGGGAGAGACAAGGCAGCGTGTCCAATTCATAGGCGCTCGCCGTATCCGTCGCATGTAGTTCATTTTAAAGTTTCCACTGGAAAGAAAGAAAAGGGGAAAAAAGAAAAAAGATGGGCAGAGGGTGTAACCGGGCCCTTTTCCTCTCTCCTTACCCCTTCCTGAGGGGGGAGGAGAAAGAAGAAGAACGCAACCGGTCAAAACTCCCGTCACTTCGAGGGAAGAGGGAAGGGGGAGGAAAGAGGGGTATGGCCCATACCCGGGTCGGATCCAGATCCGTCATAATTTCCTTCTCTTCTCGAGAGGGAGGAGGGGGGGAAAGGGAGAGCGCCATCTTGAGTCCAGACTCACACTCCATTATTACTTTAGACAAGGGGGGGGAAAAAGAAGGGAAGGAAGAAAAAGAGGGATGAATGTCCAAGGCGTTTCCTCACAATCCCAAGGGGGGGAAAAGAATGGAAGAGGGAGGGAGAAAAAAGTAAAGTCTTTGTGGCCGCTCGCGTCGGTACCACATTTCCTAATTCACATACTCCCTGAAGGAAGGAAAGAGAAGAAGGGAAGGGCGCCTCGGAGTGGTAATACTGATCACGTCTTTTTCTGACACCAGCAGGAAAGGGAAAAAGGGGAAAGGGAGAAAGGGGGGAGGAGGGATTCCTGCGTCGATATTGTTGTAAAAGTTTTTCCCCCCTTCCTTCCCCTCCCTCGCGGGGGAAGGAAAAGAAGGAGGGAGAGTAAAGGATATAAGCAACACCCTCACTCATCTCTTCATTCTCAGGGGGGGGGAAGAAGAAGAGAGAGCAAAGCCGATGCGTTCGAGATCCTCTCCACCTTGTCATTTAATTAAAGAACTCGACGTTTTTCTCTTCCTTCCCTGAGGGGAGGGGGGGGAGGGAGGAGGGGAGGAAGTGTCGCACACCTGGCAGATTCCTCTCTTTTCCTTAGAGAGATGGATCTCTCTCAACAACAACAACTTTATTATTCCATCTATTCTCCCTCTTCTAGGAAAGGAGGAAGGAAAGGGAAGAAGAAGATTAAGGTAGTATTCGCGATAGCCAAGGTAATCCTATCCCCAAGGGGGGGAAGGGAAAAGGTCTCCAGGTTTCTATATCTCTCCCTCCTCGGAGGGGAAGAAGGGGAAAATGGGGGAAAGGAAGGAGGAGTGAGGGTGTGGCTTACTATCCGTATTCTACTTGTCATTTTTTCATCTCCAAAAAGAAGGGGGGAAAAAAGAGAAGAAAGGGAAGCAAACGCCCATGGCGCCGGCCCGCACCGATCCGCGCCAATGGGGCATTTCTTTTTCATCACCCGCAGGGAAGGAAGAAGAGGGAAGGAAGAAGGAGGAACGGGGGAATGGTATTTGAATTCGGCATGTGTTTACCGCCGCTATGCGTCACCCCTCCCCTTTACTGGGTGAGAAAGGAAAGAGGGGGGGGGAAGAAAGGAGGTGGAGGGTAGGAGGATTTGCCGGAAACGCCTGGACATTCATACATTCCTGCTTACTATTTTCTGTGTGCGGGGAAAAGGGAAAGAGGGGATAAGGGAGGGAGTCTGACTCAAGATGGCGCTCTACTGTTTTTCCCCTTTTGTATTTTCCACTTGCGTCGAGGGAAGAAGAAGAAAAAGGAGGGACAGACCAAGCTTTTACGCCTATGAAAAATTGTTTCCTACCCGAGAAGGGGGGGAGGAAAGGGGGGGGGGGAAGGGGGAGGGGGGGAGGAGGGCGAGGACGCCCGAAGTCCCTGGTTCCTGTACGCTTCCTTCTCTTTTACAACGAGGGAGGAAGGGGGGGAGGGAATTCGTGTTTCCAGTTTTCCTTTTCCCCGAAGAAGAGAGGAGAAGGAGAGGAGAGACGAGATGATTGGCACGCTGCCGGTCGACTCGTTCCAGGTACGCTCCTCGGAAGGGGGGGGGAGGGGGGGGGGAGGGGAGGGGAGAGTTAAGCTTGAACCACGTCACCGGCCCCTGGCTGCTTACTTCTTGACGCGCAGGGGAAAAAAAAAAAGAAGGGAAGAGAAAAAGAAAAGGGAAGAGATCCGGGAAGGGGATTTGCCTCCATTCTTTAAACGGAAGGAGGGGGGAGGGGGGGAGGAAAGGGGGAATGGGAGGACGAATTTCCGGCTGGATTTCCAGGTGCCTCGGACGCTGCCTCCGTTCCTGGCCTTTCTTGATTATTTCAGGAGGGGGGAGAGGGGAAGAGGGGGAGAACCCGGCAATCCATGCCTCGGCCGCGCCGCTTCAGTCATTCATCTTCTCTTAACAATTTTTACTTCTCTAAGGGAGAGGAGGAAGGGATGTGTGTACCGCAGGCCATCGCCCCGGCGTTAGTGTACTCCAGTCTCATGCTTTCATCGGTTTTCTTCGAAGAAAAAAGGGGAGGAAGGGGAAGGAAGGGAGGAAAGGAGGGAAACGAGGCCGACCTGCGAACCTCGCTCCCGGATTGTCGCTTGAATTTAATCCTCATCAATTCTACATCTTAGAGGAGGGAAGAAGAAAAAAAGGGGAGGAGGGGGAGGAAAAATGGAAAAACAGGTTTCATGCGCGAATCAATCGGGCGATGGCAACTGCCATTCTTTCTCATTTTATTATTTTTTATTTGAGGAGAAAGAGGGGGAGGGAAAAGAAGCAAAAGAGAAAAGGAGACCGCTGCATTTTGCATCGCCCGATTTTGATTCGCGCCTTAAACCTTTTTTTCCATTCCCTAACAACGTGAAAGGGAAAAAGGAGAGAAGGGAAAAGAGGGAGGAAGCGGTCGCCTTGCTTGAGTATCAATTTCAAGCTACACTCCTTTTCTATTTTCTCAGTTGAAGAAAGAGGGAAGGAAAGGGGGAAAAAAGGAAGAGCCGCACCTCGACGCCACCGATTAAACTATGTACTGCTTCACTAACGAAAAAGGGGGAGGGGAGGGGGGAGAGGGGGGAACTATAACAGCCGGCTTGTAGCGGCTGTTTTGAGATCCGTCCAAAATTCTCTACTCTTCCCTTCCTTCTCCTGCCGGGAAGGAGGGGGGAAGAGAAGAGAAAAGGAGAAGGGAGAAATAATCACGGCATGCCCTGCGCAGCGTCCTCATGCACCTTTAAATCCTCTTTAAAATGCTTCGCCTTAATAAGAGGAAAGAAAAGAAAGGGGAGGGGAGGAAGGGGAAGAAAAAGGGCCGTTTCCCGAATTGAGTCCAATCTCCGAGCTAATGCCTTTTTTGTCAGACTTGAGGGAAAGGGGAAAGGGGGTAAAGAGTAAGCAGCCAGGTTCCGGTGACGTGGTTCCATCTAAAAGACTTTCCTTCTCCCCTTAAAAATCCCACTGGGGAAAAAAGAGAGGAGAGGTGCACTGGAACGCGTCGACGGCAGCGGTGTCCCAATTCATTATGCGCTCTCCTGAGCCTTCTAGGGGGGAAAAGAATGGAAACACGAAGGCCCTCCACAGGTACCCGAAACTCGATTGCGCGTTTTTCCCCCCCTCGCCTGAACTTCGTTTCCTCTCCTCCTCCCCAAGAAAAAAAAAAAAAAAAGGAAAGGGAAGGAAGCCCGTGGAGGTCGGAAACCTTTTCAATCTGCTGTCCATATTTTTCTTCCCATACTCGTGTTCTGCTCCATTAGAGAGGGGAAGAAAGGGGGAAAAGACAAAAGGGGACCCGTTAGCGCGCATCTTGATTCCTCCTCCCCGCCCTTCGGGAGGAGAGGGGAAAGGAACCAGCCACTCGTCAGCCGTAATCGTATGAATTTCCAAGGAAAGAAGAAAGAAGGGGAGGGGGGGGGGCGGGAGTTCCAGCCGGCTGTGTACCTCGTACAGGTCTCGGGAGGGAGAGAAGGAAAAGGGGGACTCTGCATCTGCCAGGCCCTGCTGCCGCAGTCCAGGTCGAAGAAGGAAGGGGGAGGGGGGGAGGGGAAAAAAAGCAAGACCCCATGGTCGCTGATCGGTGCGGGCCCGGCTCCCAGTGGCGTCTTGATCCTGCTTGCAGGAAAAAGGGGGAAAGAGGGAAAACAGACACGCGGAGAGATTCACCAATGACATTCGCGCTCAACGGATAGTAATGGAAGAAAAAAGAGAAAGAAAGGCGAAAAACCACTCGCATCCGTCACAGCCGATGCTTTCTAGATCTTCCCCCTTTCTCTTTCCTTCCCTTCCCTGAGAAACCCTTGTCCTATCCCTCTACTCCACCTTCCTCTTCTTCTTGCCTTTTCTCGCCAAGGAGGAGGGGGAAGGAGGGGAGATATCTCACACAACAACTAGTAGCTTCAAAATAGATATATCATCTCCTTCCCAGAGAGAAAAAGAGGAAAAGAAGGAAGGGGAGGAAGGAGCGGATAGCCAAGGGATCCGATCCCAAACGTTCTCCTTTCCCTTTCCTTCCCAGGAAGGGGGGGGGAAAGGGGGAAGGGAGAAGGGGGGGGGGCGACCGGGGTGAATTGGAGACTGCCGCTGAGTGAGGGTGTGGCCTTACTTCTCTTGAGGCGAGGGAAAAAGAGAAAGGAAGAGGGGGGGGAGGGAAGGAAGGTTTGACCAACTTTCCCACCCTATCTCAAATCATTAATCAAATACTCACCTTTTTCTTCCGGAGAGGAAAAGGGGGGGGGGGGGAAAGAGGGGGAGAAAAAAGGAAGGAGACAAGTATTCACATCGAGGCGACCTGCTGCGCCGAGTGCCTGCCATATTCATTAACTTTTAATGCGGAAGGGGGAAGGGGGAGGGAAAGGAGGAGGGGAAGGGGAAGGGGAATAAGCCGGCCTGGAACTACCGACCAATCGTCAATCTTTTTTTATTTTATTCTGAGGAAGAAGGGAAGGGGAGGGGGAAGAAAGGGGAAGGGGCGGGACGCGCTTGCCGTAGGGTCTCCTTATTCCTTTCTTTTTTATTCCTGAAAAGGAAGGGGGAAAAGGGGGGTAGTTTGCCCTGGCGTCGAGCTAACTTCAATCTTACTATCATGGAGAGGGGAGGGGAGGAAAAGGAAAGGGGGGGAAGAAAATACCACGGGACGAGACCGTGACGGGCGTTTTGAACCTTTTCGCTCTGTGATGCTTGCGAGGGAAGAAAAGAGGGGGGGGGAAAAAGAGGAAAGGAGGTCGGGACCTTGGAGCTGTCCTTCTTGTTGGGGAAAAGGGAAAAATGAACTACTGCGACGGCTCGGCGAGCTCCTATGAATTGACACGCGAAGGGAAAAGAGGAGGGGAAGGAGGGGGGGGGGGAAGGGAGGGGAAAAAAGGGGTGTCAGGGGGAGGCGCGCGTCTTTTTAGCTTGAACCACTTCACCGGCCCCTGGCTTCTGGGAGGGGGGGGGGGGGGAAGAGAGAAAGGATGAAACCAGGCATCGCTCCGGAGGATGGCCTCCAATTCAGTGAAACTTCCTTTTCTCCCCTTGCGCGGAGGGGGGGAAAGGGGGAAGGGAAGGGAAAGAAGAGGGGAGGGAAAGGGGAATGCCGGACGCTGCGCCGGGCCTGGCCGTGATTTTATGTATTCTTGACTTTTCTTTCTCCTTGGGAGGGAAAAGAGGAAAAAAAGAAAGGGAATAGGGAAAGGACGCGGAAGGCAGGGCAGAGTCGCTAATTTGGACGTATCTAACCCTTCTCTCACAGAAGGGGGGGAGGGAAGGGGAGGGGACAAGGAAGAGACCCGGCGTTAGTGACGCCAGTCCGATGCGTTTCATCTGGTGTCGTCGAGTTTCCGTTTTCTTCCTTTGTGCAAGAGAAAGGGGAAGAAAAAGGAGGAAATCGCGCCCGGGATTGTCGCTTGAATTGATCTCAAGAAGGCGACCGCGTCATCACCGTAGTTGACGTCGCGATTCAAGGAAAAAAGGGGGGAGAGGAGGAAAAAAGAAAAGAGGGGGAAGGGGAAAAGGAGAGGGCGCCTGGGATTATTGGGGAATGTGCAAGCGATCTCTCTCCCCCCCACCCCCTTCTTCTTCTCCCCACTGAGAAGGGAGGAGAAGGAAGAAGGGAAGAAAAGAGGGGGGGGGGGGAGGAGGGAAGCCTGAAACATGGTTGAATTCCGAACAAAAGAAGGCAATTGGATGTCCGACTTTATTTAATCTCGACCGTCCACTAAGGAAGAAGAGGGTGGAAAAGAAGGGGAGGAAGGGGAGGAAGGAAGGCAATCGTGACTTGATAAAGCCCTGGAGTCGACGTCACTTTCACAACGGCCTACCCCTCCCCTCTACGGGGGAGGGGAAAAGAAAGAAGGGGGAGGGAGGACCTGCGTACCAAAGCCCGTGCGAATAATTTTTACACACCTATTTCCCTAGAAAGTGGGAAGATAAAGAAGGGGAAAGAGAATAGGAAAAGGACTGCCGCCGGGGGGCCCGGGCCGAGGAACCCTGTATTGCCTTTGCTAACTCTCTTCTATATCCACTTTCTTCTCACACTGAGAAAGGGGGAAAGGAAAGGAGAAAAGGAAAGGAAGGAGACATGGAATCCAGCCGGAAATTCGTCGCCTGAATCATCTTAAACTTAACTCTCCATTAACCGCGACCACGGAAAAGGGGGAAAAAGGGGGAAGGGGGGGGGGAAGGAAGAAAGAAAGAAAGGAATGGGGGAAGAATTGGGAGTTCACACACACATCCTCCTATCGAAACTGCGGGGGGGAGGGTAGAAAAGGGGGGAAAAGAAGGGGAAAAGAAGGGGGGGAGGAGCAAAAAGGAAAAAAAGCGAACACGGCCCCCCCGGTTGCCCATATCGAGGAGCTTTTTCCCCTGAACTCTTCTACCTGCAGCTTTTCCAAGGAAGGAGTCCTTCGCCGAGCCGTCTCAGTATTTCAGTTTAAAGGGGGGGAAAAAAAAGAGGGGGGGGGAAGGGAAAAAGGGACACGAACGAGATTGCAAGCGTTGTAACCGCGAAGGGAGGGGGAGGGGGAGGAAGAGCAAGCATACACCGCTTCCGCTCTTTCCCCCCTCTTCTTCGAAGAAAGGGGAGGGAAGAAAAAAAAAAGGGTCAGATGGCCGTAAGATTGGTCGCCCTACGCCGGGTTTCGTAATCCCTGTCTTTCAAGGGGGGGGGAAGGGGGAAAAAGAAAAAAAGGGGAACCCGTTTAAGCGCGCCATCTTGAGTCAGACTCAAAACGCCAGGTAAAAAAAAGGGAGAGGAAGAAGGAATCGAGGAATGGCCAAGGGCGTTTCCGGCAAATCCGCCTACCTCCAAAGATTGAAAGGGGAGGAAAGGAAGGGGGGGAGAGAGAGGCGTAACACATGCCGATTCAATACGCATTCAAAGTTTACTATACTTCAGAAAGGAGGGAAGAAGAGGGGGGGGGGGGGGGAAGAAAGGGAGAAAGGGCCGGTTGCTGACCCCATCAATTCCCATTTTCTCTTATCTTTTCTGGAGGGGAGAAAAGGGGAGAAGGGGGGGGGGGGAAGGGGGAAAACGGAAATGAACACCCGCGCTGAGAGGATTCCCAAATTACCTCTCTCTCAAGGATATAAGGAGTCCACACCCTCCCTCCTTCTTCATTCTCCAATTAAGGGTAAAAAGGGAGGAGGGAAGGGGAAGAGAAAAAACGGGAGAGGGAATGAAATAAAACTGCGACGTTTTATTGGGATCTATTCCCGGAGAGGGGGGGGAGGGGGAGGGGAAGGGGGGAGCACCGGGCATGCGCTCTGTGCATCGCCGCTGG
>Ga0179591_1244765_pt1 | contig 11824 bp, 10 predicted proteins | sample CZOMad2_1_08_16f_FD_182891 | JGI IMG/M metagenome (GOLD analysis project Ga0179591, IMG submission 182891) | Vadose zone soil fungal communities from Angelo Coast Range Reserve, California, USA - CZOMad2_1_08_16fungal (PacBio error correction) | ecosystem: Environmental > Terrestrial > Soil >...
ACTATAGGAAGGGAGTTGAAAGGGGAATAAAGTCCATGCTAAAGCCGCTATTTCTGATGCGCAGGAAGGGGGGGTATGCGGAGGGGGTCACTCTTTCCGTGGACATCAATCTTCAGTCTGGGACGGCCTTGCCAAATAAGAATACATCAGAAAACGGAAGGTAGCTGGTAAAACTGACAGGGGGAGGCGTCGAGGGAGAGAGCGCTCACGGGGTACCTATCGAGTCCATTACCTGCTGCAGCGTCCAAGCTCGGCATTCTAAGAAGCACCTGGACTCGGGGAGACTTCAAAAAGAACTTCAATATCGCAAATTCAGTGAGGAAAGGTCGATACAATCTAAGTTGACGGAGGAGGAGAGGGAGTCCCTGACACCTGTTCCACGAGGGCGATGAGTAAAGATCGTCCTCGAAGGATTGACAGAGGGGGCCGAAAAAAAGGAAGCAAACTGTCGAAAAAAGAGTTCAGTACAACGAGCCTTTAAGGCAGTTGATCAAAAAAAGAGGAAAGGAGTAAAGCCGTTGGCAACTTTGAGGACAGACGCTGCGGAGGAAAAACGCGAAGGGGAGAAGAGAGAAAAGCGAAGGAGCAACAAAAGGAGAAAAACTAAAATGACGTCGAAGAAGTCTACACTTAAAAAGCGAAGCTGGAGCAACGTTAGCACACCTTTTATCAACACTACGGCTCCCACAGCGGACTTACATAGTCCGAGGATGAAAAAAAGAAAAAAGGATGAAGAGGAGGTAAAAGTTTTCTGCGCTTCAGAAATAAGCAAAAGGACGCGGGAAATTGCGAAAGCCACTACTTTTGAAACGGGGAAAAGGGGAAGTGCCAGGCCTCAGGTGCAATAAAAGGGAAGAGAACCTGGCAGGGGTAACCAAAGAAGAGAGAAGTGGAGAGGGATTCAACGTGCGGAATAAAATAGCGAACTGGATCGGACAAAGAGGGGAGGATTAGACCACTCACCTCAATTGAAACATAGGACGTGGCAAGAAGGGGGACGACTATGAGATCGAGAGTGGGGCACAGAAAAGGGGGGGAGATTGGCACCCGGAGGAAAAAATGAGCAGCTTTCCTTCAAAAGCGAACGAATATCGCCGCGTAATCTCGCAGCCTGCGGCTAGCAGGTTACAGGGTAAGGGAAAGGGCTGGGGGGCAGGACTAGAAAAACGGACCAGCCAAAAAAAAGAAAGAGACGTTAGTTGGGTGATGGTCAAATAATGCCTGAACCTCCGATTTGAAAAGATGTCAAAAATCATTTGCTCAAAGAAAAGGAACGAACAACTAAGCATCAAAGATGACCTTATTCAGAGGCAGCATCGAGCTACAGAAAGAATGAGATTTGACCGGTAAAGGAGAGAGGATGCCAGCGACAAAGTGTGCAAGGTGCAACGAAGAAATTACGCATACATTAGTGAAGAACGGCCTTTCAGGATCTGAGGCATGGTGTCCCACCACTCTGGAGGAAGAGACTAGGAAAAATAGGGCGAGGGGGGGGCGCAAAGCAAAAGGAGGTGTGTTGACTAGGGGGAAGGAGAAAAAACGAGTGAACAGGGATCCAGAGAAGACAGAGTAAAGCCGAAAAATTACGCCAACTAGCTCTTATTAACAAAAAACTTGTCTCGGGAGGAGGTCGAAAGGGGAGGAGAAAAGGTGGGGGGCCCTGTTTGGGAGGGGGAAGTGAACATCGCCAGGAGGGGGAAAAATCAGCGCAGCGAGGGGAGGTAAGAGTTTGTTGTGTGGTTCGGTACGCCTTAAAACGTCAAAAGATTGCACTGCGACTTGGGGTTTTCAAACATAAATAGGGGGGCTGCGCAGAGTGACAGGATCTGAGAAATAAAACAAAAATGAAGGGGGCGAAGGGGAAAGAGAAAGATAAACCAGGTACTGGGAAAGGAACGAACCGTTTCACCCATTGCTCCCTCGGGAAATCGGGGGGGCGGCTACGAACCACCAAATAAAGCCTAAGCCGGCCTCGCTGATTCACGATGCGCTGGAACGAAACTGAAGGGAAGAATGACACAAGGAAAGAAGTCGGATACACCGCGCAATTGCTGGGAACCAGAAGAAACTACGAGGAGGAGAGGGGGGGGCTTGAAGTCTGACTCTGAGAAAGCGTGCTGAAGTCAACCACGGGCTCTATTCAACTATTTTGTGGGAGACACTAAAAGAAAGAAAACACGGGTGGGGATGAGCCTCAGGGGCTGTATCTACAGTGGAAACATGAATCAGAAGAAAAACTGACAGGCAGACCAATACAAAACTGTCAGGATTACAGGCTCCGGGAACCCCGGCCCATGAGGGGGGAACGTGGTCGAATGACAGAGGGGCGCGAGAAAGGGAAACGGGAAAGGGGCGGCGTTAGACGTACGCCGAGGTTATCCGGTGTCTACCGAAGGGGAAGCACGCTTGCGCTCGCGAACACCTGATCCAGTGCGAAATGCGATAAACACGGCCGACGGAGGGGGGCCTGGGCAATGAGGGGGACAAGCTACGAAAGCCGAAATACTATTCACGCTGATGGTAGGTCAGAGTCGAAGGCAGATCTACCAATGGCAGCCCACGATAGAAGGGGAGTCGTCGGGAAGAAGAGCGAAGCGGGAGGGCGCAAGTATCCGTCTAAAGCAAGGCAACAGTCAGCTTGCTAAATCGCACAATTCCGGTTCGGGGTAGTCAATACCTACGAAAGGAGTCGAAGAAGGAGTAACACCATCGTGGCAGGAAATCCATTTCGGGTGATTGAAGTTGGGGTGAAGAACGAGAAGCGCGTATGCCTAAGATCGACACGGGGTTCTCGAAAGGACAAGGAAGGAGGAACGCACGTCGAGCAGAAGCCCCACGCCGCACTATACTCATTTTTACAGCAACAGTTGAAACGGACACCTTGGATGGGCACAAGACGGCAGGGGGCAATCATCGACCCATATTCTGGCTTACCACACTGAAAAGAAAGGAATGACTTCTATTTCGGGGGAACCAAAAGAACAATCCGCATAGAAAGCAACTGTGGGGGCTGGGGAAAGATTAGGCTCTGATATGTTGGGCCCCGTGATCCGCTGAACGTGTCGTCAGCATCGAAGAAAGGAGGAGACGGGTTCGACGCCGGAGTCTTAAGGAGGTAGACGTGGAGGTCCCGCCGCTTGGCCTCTGGGCGACAGGACCTTCTAAAAGAACGGGCATAAGAACTTTGCGCCCGATTGACTTCTACAGATCAATGCTCAGGGGGGACCAACAATTAACAAAACAGAGATCGAAAAGGTCGAGGAAAAAGTGGTCGCAGTGAGGATCGCTTCTTCCGAAGCCTTGGCGAGGGAAGATGGGGAAACTCATCAAGCGAAGCCTGAAAAACAGTGAGACTGGTGCCAAAAACCTCGCTTGGATCCGAGGGACGGAAACAAATGAAATCAATGTCTCCATGAAGGACCTAGGGGAAGGATGAAGTATCGCCAGGAATAAAGAAAGATGATTGCAAAAACGTGGCGAAAAAAAATTCGGACTGCGGACCGGAGGGATGGAAAGCAGGGTGGGATGGCGGGGATCGTGTGAAAAAAAAGCATTCGAGCAGCCAGCTCGTACGCGACCTTAACCAGGAACACTTGATGTCTGTGGGAAAAAAAGGCAGGAGAAATGAGAACGAGAAAAGGCAACGGGAGGGGGAAACGACGCAGCGGGCGCGAACTACCTAAAAATCCCCACTTATCGAAGGCTAATCCGGGCGGCGCGGTACAAGGAGTCTTAGAGATTTGATGACTGTCTGGGAGGTCGCAAAACCTCGTCCAGATCTTGATCTCTCACAAAAAAAAAAAAAGTGTGAGAGCACAGACTACGAATCCTTGTGGGGAATTGAGACAAAGAAAAATCAGAAAAAAGGGACAGCGGAACAACAAGACTCTCTAGTTCAGAGGACGCAGGCGCGGTACTCGGGGGGGGCAAGAAAGCGGCGGCGTCTTTGTCTAGAACGGCAGGGAATCGTCAGGGAAGCACCTACTCAAGACTCAAGAAGGAAGGTAGACTTAAGAGCCGCTGCGTCCCAAAGTGCGGATTAAAAACTCACCCTACCCGAACGGAGCTGTTCATAAAGATGCGAATGGCGCACGCTCGCCAATCCGAAAGGCTAAAATTCTTTACCTGGGGCACTTGAACAATACAAGCAACGACAACGAGAGGAACATGAAGACCGGAATAAGTCAAGGGGACCCACAGAGCCAAGGCGAGTGCGACCAGAAACCTTGCCGGAGGAAAAGACGATCTGGCGCAGGAAAGGAAGCTGTCCGACGCAGACAGATGAATTTCAGGGTCTATAAAAAGGCTATCCGGGAGAGTTGAAAAAAAGAATGTTGGATCACCGAGCAATATATTCGAATTGTGTGTCAATCAGGGGCTACTGTGAATGATACAGACGCGGGGAGGAAAAATCAAAAACGTTAGAGAGGGACGGCCAAAAAGCGGAAAGAAACTCGTCTATACTGGCGCTGATCCCCGCAGCATTCGAAAAAGTCGACGCATGTGAGCGAACACCGGGAGAAAAATAACTCCAGACACTCGCTAAAACAAACCTAAGAGAAAGACTCAGCATACCCATCAACCGTTCGGGTGCCTCTTGTCGTTCGGGTTTACGTTGTGGTCCGTGAAAAGGGGGAAGCCAACGCGCGTGCAAAGGGGGTTGACAGGATTAAAATCAAGAAACTACGTTGCCCGGGGGACTGAGGCCCAAGGAAAAGAGGGGGATCAAAGGGTGACTGCCTGGGGCCAAACAATGGACCTTTTTAAGGATTCTTCTCTACGGGGGGCTGATCTCCTTGGTCTCGAGAAAACGGCGCGAACTGGAGTGAAGAGAGAAGAAGACAAAAAATTCAAGAAAACTAAGGCACAAATGAAGGGTAACTATGATACTATTTTCCAGAAAGTCATTTAGACGTCGCCCGCATGGACGACCTAGACTGAATGGAAGGAAAAATAGGCGTGAGAGCTAGAATCGCCTCGTGCTGAAAGACAGCGGCTTCAAATGACTGCCTACTGGGGCGGCTACAGTTCCCAACGGCTCAACGACGCATAAACCGAAGCGTGGGCAAAACGATCCCGGTCGGAGTGATGAAGCTTGCAAAGAAAGACGAAAGGCGGTGTCAACAGGGCGCAACTCGCTCGCGAACGTAAGTACCGCGTGACGACGACTTCAGGAAGAGAACCGGATGCAGAAAGAGGACGGCATCGGGGGCGAGCAAAAGACAATAAGATGTCAAGGAGTGCGCGGATGTAGGACAGCGAGTCTTGCGGTGTTCCACGGGACGGACGCGCACCAGTGGAGGGCCTCAAAAATAGGGGTCGGGACTGTCATTGAGGTCCAAAGTGGTGATCGAGGAAAAGAAGAAAAAAAACAAGAGGGGCGAGACGCAACCAATGATTGGGAGGGAGCGGGGCGAACAAATAGTGCTAGAGAGAGGAAAAAACCCTTTAGAGAGCTTCACGTGATTAAATCGAGGAAATCCGCAAAAAAGCGAACTGCGCGTAAGTATAGCAACGACAGGACGTGGTGTCGCGGGTTGAATGGATAGATGGGGGGGAGACATGTTGCATGGAGGAGTCCAAAGTCAAAGGAAAAATCGCTCGTGCATCATCAAATAGCCTTTTGCATCGTTGGGCTGTACGCAGAACGGGGTTCCAAAGGCGATGTCCCAGAGGGCGAACTTGGGGGAAACCCCCAGCGTACCGCCGAAACACAGGAGGAGAAGAGGAGGGGCGGTCAAGTACGAACAGAATGGGAGGGTGTGAAAACCCCAATCGTCCAGGCAGCCTTTAACGCACTGCGTAACTAACCACAAGATGCCAAAGCCGAAAGACGAGCTAAGTCAATGCGCTGTACAATTAAAGGGAAAAAACCTGCAAAGAAATGCAGATACAGAGTAGACGACATAAAACAAATTGGGAAAAAAAAAACCTCGGAGAACTACAGCGCGGCAGTTCTCGGGTTGGCGGAATGTTCCGGGCAGAGGGACTTCACGGGAGGAAGGCTGAAGGCAACGAAGGAGAGGGGAAGGTTGTTGCGCACTAAAAAAGTCAAAAGAACACTCAAAGGGGATGCGCTCAAAATCTTCCTATTCTCAACGAGGTGGACACCATTAATCTCGTCTACAACTGACAGAAGAACCATACAGGAAAGGAACTGGGCAAAAAAACGCATTCGGGAAACCCAAAGGCAAAGAAATCGCGGGGGGTCGAATCCGCTCTCAAAGGAATTCATAGCGAGCGATTCCGCAGATGTTCAAACCGGTTCTCTGCAAGAGTCGTCGCGCTTGGCTCGTTAAAGGGAGATGACTCGAAACCTGAAATCAAAGTGGGGGGGAAAAGTAGAGGAAACAGCTAAAGGGAAAGCGGTAGCCTCCATCATACTAGGTCTCTATCCGCTGGGCGGAGTGATGGAAGCGCGAGCGTTCGGGGAGCCTGAGAAGAAAGGAGACAAACACGCACAGGAGGTCTGCAAGGGGACGAGCAGAGTTAAAAAAAAAAGTTCTGCACGCCGATCCTCCATGCCAGAGGACAAGCTCGGGCAGGAAAAAAAAAGGGAACGCTAAGCCGTTCTAAGCAAACCAGACGATCGCATGCACCCTCTCGGGAACGAAGAGGGCATGGGGAAAGGGGGAGGGAAAGGGGGAGTGTCGACTCAAATGGGCAAATGAAGAATGCGCGCCAAGGGGATCGAAAGAAAAAAGAAGAAAAATAAGAACTTCGAGCAGAACTCCCCTCAGAACAAGGAGGGAGGAACGAGTGTAACCACAGGGGGAACTTCACCTGAGGGGAGACACACCGGGAAAGTGTAGTAAAAACAAAGTAGTGGCCTGAGTGCTGAACTCTGGGGACACGACAGTGCAACGCGTCCGTGAAGTTCGAAAAAAAAGAACGAAAACGCAGAGGCACGAAAATGGGTGAATTGGTTCAGTATTCGCTCCTGTAAGTCTGGGGGCGAGCCCGAGATACAAAACGGGAGCTTGAAAAAGGACGGGGAGGTGTGGAAAAGAAAACAGATCTACGGGGTAAGAAGGGAGGGAGGTCGGAATCAATCGCAGTAGGAGACAGGGCAGAAAAAGCCCTCGGAAGTACCGCTTTCCAACGTTCGCATCAACTATGCATCATAATTCAACAGGATTGCAAAAGGAAGACTCACTCGCTCAAGGTGCAGGCCAACAAGGAGAAGGGAAAAGCGAATCAAAAGAGAGGAGAGGTTCAGCAACCAAGTGGTCGCATCTAATCGTCCATTCTTCCCCAATCTTCTGATTACGATCGGGGGGGGGGGAAACTAAAGAGAATCAAAACCGCGAGGAAGCAATGGTCGACGGGAGAAAAGCGCCTTGCATCCTCGGGCGAACACGCTATAGAGGGATCGAACTCAGAGCGTGTGTTAGTCGGAGTGATCGATGTAAAAGGAAGAGCACGAAAGCGGGGCTAAATATGTGGAGCTACCACCAAGATGAAGTCGAAGGCAGCAGCCGGGGGAGGGAGGTTTAGCGGTGGACTCCGGACAAGTCTAAGAAGCCAGAAGCTCGACCCGGACGGGTCATTGTGGAGAGATGTGTTGGCAACAAGCAACCATCTCAAACTGCCGCTTGCATCTCTCACCACGACAAGACGACTAGACAAAAAAAGGCACCAGGCGCTTCTATGAGATCTACCTTTAAATCGGCGTCGACTAACGTTTGGAGAGGTTAGGAGTGGAGGGGCAGCACCACGAGTCACAAGAGGATAGAGAGAAAAAAACAAAAGAAAGATAGGAGGGATACTATCTGGACTTTGCAGGGTCAAACTCACTACTGGGCGCTAAAAAACAGCTGTACCGAGGACGAAACCGGGATGTCGGACAACAATTGTGGATGGGGGGAGCTGGGCGCTCAATCGGGAAATTCCTTTAAAAATGCTCAGTGAAAAAAAAACGCTTGGACTCACCGGGGAAGAACATCAGAAAGGGGAAAAGGGCGCGGAAGGAAGCGGATGAAAGAAGGGGAGGAGTGTCGACCTCAAAGACCTCCACAACAGGGGAGAGGGTTCAATTAAAGGGGGAGCACAGCGATGTCGCGGAAAAAGGATTAAAAGGACGAGGAACTGATCTGGAATTACATCTCTCAAGAGTCTACACCTCGAAAGCCTGCTGAACAATGCGACAAGGGGTTGCCACAGATGCATGCGCGGTTCAGCCGGACAACCTAAGAGGCCCTCTAGGGAGGGCGGGGTTAGGGGGAACACGATAGTGGAAAAGACGTGCTTGGGCAGCCTGAAACGCGGCATATGACACTACAATCTGGTCTAAAAAAGGCGCGAGCCGGGGTCGATGGTGCCTTCAATTTTTGGAAAGAAAAGGGGAAATCGGGATTGAAAGTGGGTAATCAGGGAAAAAGGGATGATTACGTCTGACTAAAGACACTAGTTTCCTGCGAAATTGCGAGCAATCAAAGGAGCACAAAGGAGACTAAAGGGGGCATATACAGACAAAATAAATGCGAACACCGTCAACGGGTGTCGCTAATGGGAGCACTTAGTACCTGCGCGACCCGTGGAAGACACGCGGCGATAAAAACACTAAGGACAAGGGACGGTAATAAGAAACAAGCAAAAAGAAAGGGAAGGGGAGGTCGGGTTTCAAGTTGTGGTCATCGTGCAAAATAGGACCACAGGACGCGTGGAAACTGTGTCCCATTGCAAGGAAAGAACGACAGGAAATGCGGAGAAAGTGACAAAAAAGATTGCAGAAAAGGGGAGAGAACGCTTCAAGGTCCAAGTCGTCAAAAGGGGGTGAGGAGGGATTCCTCGACTGGAGATCTTCCTTGGTTCGATACACAGGCAGCGAGATGGGGAAGACGGAGCGCCATGGCCGCGGGGGGACACAAAAGGACATCACCCGCGGACAGGAAAAAGATTATGGAAGAAGGGGAAGAGATGAGAAAAGAGCCGTTGGTTGCCTCGAACAAATTGAGCGGCGCCGGCAGCTGACAGAGGGAAAATGGGGGAAGGGTTCTAGAGGTCACCTCTATGTCGTATCTAAAAGCACTGAGGCCGCGTGGAACAACCCCCCCCCCCAGACTAGGGGGACGAGGGGGGGATCTCAGCTAACTAAAAAAACTCGCCTGACAAGAACGCCTAGGAGAAACGAGGGAAGGACTGCGTGGGGATTGCACGCTCATTTAAACCGCCGAGGCTGTGTTCAGCGAGGCGAAAAGGGAAAAAATAAAGGGACTGCGAAGGGGACAGATCAGGGGGAGAACTAAAATGCAGAGACCGGAAGACATAGGACGACAAAAAAAAGCCCGAACGCAGAAAGGGCAAAAAATGTGGCTCGTCAAAGAGAGAGGCGTTCACCGTAATCGATTTGCAGCCAGTTCGTGCAAATAAGTAACGATGTGTCGGACTGAAGGGGGAAAGGAGAAACATTGTGGACAACTAGGGGGGCGAGACTATGCAGAACAAGGACCAATGGTGTGAGCTAGGTGAAGAAAAGAACTATGCGAATTAGCTTAGCTTAAACTAAGGAGTAAAGCGACTGAAAAGGTCGCAAAAACAAGCGAGAGAGTAGAACCTAAGCTGGGGGAGAAATTGTCAGCGGTGAGGAGAGAAAGTTTGAAAGCCAAGTGCGGAAGGGAAAAGTCAGAGGGCAATTTAAGCGAGCTCGTCGGCCTTTGTCTCTGTGGTGGTGGTTCGGTAAGAAGGTAGAGTTTTAAGGCGATGACCTAGGAGAAAGGGGAACACATCCAATCGTAACTGACAAAAAAGGGACAGGAGAGAGATCACACAACAAAGGGGAGAAAAAAGAAGATACTGTCAAGGTCTGGCACGGAGAATCCCTGTTCCCAGGTCGCCTCTGCATCAGGTTGGGAACGCCGGACGACGGAAGGAAACCACACCCGGGGGCCAAGAACTACGAACCTCGAGGATTCACAGAGCGGGAAAAAGGGGTCGGGGTGAGAAAAGAAAACAAGGAAAAAGTGAAAGGATCAAATCTTCTAGGAAATCCAAGCACCACTCAATTCTCATGGTCGACTACGCGCAGTTCGCGTTTTTGGGGGACGGATGGGAAACGCTTTAAAAGCACGGGAGAAAGAGACAGCTGGCGAAGAAGCAAGGGAGTAGGAATCTATTTGGAAAAAAAAAATCAAGACAAATCATTGGGAGAACGAGATCCCTAAAGACTGGCATATCTACACACTGGACACCATGAGATCGCTAAAACGGAAAGAACCGACAAAAGGCAAGAAAGGATGAACCAAGAGAAAATCTCGAGTCCGGGTGAAACAAGGAGAAGACGAGAGCTGGAGGGGAATAGAAAGGGGATTAAATCTCATATTCAAGTGCCGAATAGAAGTTTGCGAGGAAGGAAGTCAAATCGACGCTTGGGCGACGGTAGGACCGATCAAGAACAGGGGAGCCCTTCTGGGAGGGAACACCGGGAAATAGTAGGGGATTTTTAACCATTGGAGATCTCCGTCACTCTGCGTCAAGGTGGGCGTCAGTCTATCCGGAGGGAAGCACGAAAAACATCCGGAGAAAGGGGCAATCCTCAGTCAGGCGAGAGAAAGAGCAGAATTCAGGGAGCAGCCTGGAAAGACTGCAATCTGAGCAAGTTTCAGCTTTCTAAAAGCAATAGGGGACTGAGGGACAAACCATCGCGTCATCATATTAGTACCAAAGGTGCTCTGCCAAAGAAGATGGGAAGGGGTCTAGGGTGAGTTGGAGGAGTGTAGACGAGGGGAAAAAGCGGGAGCCGATCAAGTCTCGACGCCTGTTTAGCGAATGAAACAAGAAATACTCCTAAGGAGAAAGAAAGAAAAGGCGAACCTCAATCTCAGGTTTCCACTGAAGTTCTCTAAAAAGAACAAGGGAAGTACTAAAGGGCGGGACCTTGGTAATCTAGAAGAAAGGAAGTTGGGTCTCAGTGGGCTGAAGGGCAAGGGAACACATTTGGGGAAATTCCTTGTCTTCTTTCTGCCGCCAACAAAGGACCCTCCGAATAGACGCCCGTTTTGAGGGTTGTCACACTATAAAAGGAGAAAATTTGTCAGGGGATCCAAGCCTGGCACCGGAAGTTACTTCTAAATCTAAGCTTCTCTAAAGAGAACGGGTTCACTGGGCTAAGAGGTATCAAAAGCCGCAGGGGGTTGGAGGGGGAAGAAGAAGATTGGCACTAGCATCTCTTCAGTGTCGCTTCTCATAGCTAGGAAAAATCAAGTGTCATACCGGAGGGCAAATGCTAACTCCGAAAACTTGGGGACCAACAGTAGGGGGACCTTCCTAAAGAACGCTCTATCAGTCCTCGACCAGCTTGCGCCATTCAGCATACAGACCAAGGCGGAACAAGAATTACGGGTAGGAAACAGAGAGGGAACTCATCGACCGCGAGCCTGCACGGCGTACGTCCACCGCGAACTGTAATCCTCTTGTCGGGAAAACCTTTAGCTGGGCGACCCCATGGGGGACAACCCTTTCCAAAGGCGGGTGTAGGTGAACGGGTCGGGGAAGGGTGATAGGAATGAAAAGGAAGAGCACAGGACATTTAAAGGTCAGTGGTCGCGCCAAGCACTATGAGTAGGGAGGAAGCGAACTTATGTATTGGGAGGTGGGGGGGCTTACGAACCTAGGCGAATACCCTGTCCGCGATTCCGGTATTGTCTAGGGGACACGGAAAGACCCAGCGCCCTAATCGTGAACAGGAGGTTCAAAAAGAAGCCGCTTGTCTCTCCCCATATCCGCCTAGAAGGCGAAGACGTAACTAAAGGGACGGCGGAGGGAGGAAACAGTGATTACTTTAGAAGGGGGACTGGAGGTAGTTTCGAAACACCTCGTCAAAGGT
>Ga0179591_1350725_pt1 | contig 11823 bp, 10 predicted proteins | sample CZOMad2_1_08_16f_FD_182891 | JGI IMG/M metagenome (GOLD analysis project Ga0179591, IMG submission 182891) | Vadose zone soil fungal communities from Angelo Coast Range Reserve, California, USA - CZOMad2_1_08_16fungal (PacBio error correction) | ecosystem: Environmental > Terrestrial > Soil >...
GGATCATAAAGAATATCAACCAAAGTCTCGAGCCAGGGATGTTGGCGCCATACTAAAAAAAGATCCTTTTTTGAGGGGAGAGAGGGGGAAAAAGAAGGGGTGAACATCAACAGGGAGTCAAAAAACAACTGATGCGGTCTTAAGGAACAGATATCGAATTGGAGGTGTCTCCTTCCTGGTCTCGTCTCTCGAGTTGAAAAAGGGTTAAAAAGCTTGAAGTGTAGAAAAAAGGGATCTATGCTCATAGGTGGTTCCAACCACATTTACAGAGGGAAATCTCCACTTTGTACTACTCGAACGAAAGGATCAGGGGACGGAAAAAGGAGGCCGATCAAGTTCCAGACTGACAAACGAAATGTCTATGAAGGGGGATAAAAACATTCCTGCTCACCTCTAACCTCCGGGGGCTCTTATTAGGAAGGGGAAAGATAACAAACGAAAAAAGAATTCACTTAGGCAAGTTGCGCCACTTCAGGTGGCAAAAGGGGAAGAAGAGTCTCGCTAGTCCTCGGCGGCCTTGAAACATCAAGGAAAAACTCTGTCTCAAGTACGACTAAGTCACCCATTATTGGGGGCAAAAAAGAAAGGGTATGGGAAAGCAAAATAAACAGGAATGAAGATGAAGAAAGGGGAGTTGGATTCGTCTTTTCTCGAGCGTTTGGTAAAAAAAGGAAAAATAAAGACTAATCAGACAGGAAAAAACTTTCGGGAAAAAAAACTGAAGCTCTCGGCCTACTTCGTGCGACTAGATAGGGTAAAACGCACTCCGAGGGCCGCAGCTCCTGTTGATGAAAAAAAAAAAAAATTAACTGCTAAATCGTCGACACTGCGTCCTCAGGTAGAACGATTGATCCCTTCAGGTCTTCTTCAAGGCAGAAGGGGGAAGGGCTGCGATACGAGTAGAAAAAGAACAGCAAGTTCAGGCGTTCTACTGGGAATTCAATTCTCGCACTTGATTCTAAAAGGAACGTTAATCTCCGACTGGCCATCCCTGAAAAGGGGGGCTTCACTAGAGAAAGAGAAGGAATGGATAATCAGAGACGCTGGCGTGTTGATTCGGAAACAGAGGAGAAGGGGAAGGTCAATCCAAGTTGGGGAGCAAATCGCTTTTTCTATTACTCCCGAGGTGGTAACGCACCCTTGGGCATCGGGGGGGATACAGAGATAATAAGACAAGATCAGAGGGTAGGAAAGTAAAAAACCAGCTGCTTACTAGCGGCGGCCTCTAGGGAAGGGAAAAATACTTCAGAGCCGAAAGACCCAAGTAAGGGGAAGGAACAGACATTCTCTTCTTATTTGAGAAAAGGGCGAAGGCAGGCAATAGTTGAGAAAAGGAGCTAAGGCGCCTCCATCTTAATATCTCAAAGAAATCACACATGGGTATAAAGAATAGAAGAAGTTAAAGAGTGGGAAGAAGATAGTGGGAAAGAAATCACAGGGAGAAGTCATGGGCAAATGTTTAGGGGGGTCAGCAGTAATCGTTGCGCCTCCGAGGTAAGTGTTAAAGAGGCCCAGAGAGGAGAAAAGAGGGATCAGAAATACCCGAAGCGACGTGGGGGTGGTTAAAAACGAAAGGGGGTAAATACACGCAGACATTGACTCGTACGAAGGAAAAATAGAAGACAGACGAACAGCAAAGGCGAAAAGAGAGAAGGTCGAGCATGAAAAAAAGAGGCAAGTAGGGAAGGCCTTCTGGTAACATTCGCTTGTTTTATGGTGTGCTCCGAACTTTCCATTCTACGGAAGGACCTGGGAGACCGGACGAAAGGAGAAGTAAAGGACCTTAGAGACCTAGGGATTAAGCGTAGTACAACATGTGGGGGGAAAAAACCTCGGTTTGGGCGAAGTCGGCGGGAGGGGGGGACTCGGGACTTTTCCCTACTAGAGTCAATGAGAAAGCAGGATATAGGGGGTAAGAAAGGACTCGAAGACCACCCTCCACGCGAAGAAAGAGTCGGAGAGGATGGTTCCATCCTTATATACCAAGTCATCGTCAGTTCGAGTCGTCTACTTTCCGGGGGGGGGGATTAGAAGGAAAGGGGAAGAACGGAAAAAAGTGTAAGGGAGAGGACGAGTGGGGGGAGAAGTGCTAATAAAGAAAAGGGGGGGTTTTCAAGGCTAGGTGTCCCGAATTGTTATGTACTCTCTACCTCTCCTTCGCAAAGGATTTACTCTTTTGAACTTGGAAAGGAGTTATAGGGGGGCTCAGAAAGAACGAGAAGGGTACTAGGCGAACTCTCTAACACAACGGAGAAGAAAAATAAGAATTGTGCCCGGAGAAAACCAAGACCAAGAAAGAAAATTGTTTCTTGACTACTTTTCAGGGGATAACCTCTGTAAGCATGGGGGGAAAAGAGGGCTTCTCACAAGATGAAAAGGAGAAGGCAAAAGGCAATTGGTCAAGAAACGAGTCACTATCATTGATCAAAACCAAAAAAAATCAACGTAACCATAGAGGTCGAAAAAGAGTGAATGATAAGAACACGTTTGCCATCCCAGGAAGAAAAAACCCCTGAGGAAGGCGTTCGCTTTTGTTGAGAGGCCTCTAACTTCCTGGAAAAGTAGAAAGAGCGGGGACCAAAGCGCTGGTTCCGATATGCGACCGCAAGGAGCTAGTAAGACTCTGGCTCTTGAGCTGACAACTTTCCTTCTCTAGGCTTGAGGGAACCAGGAGGGGAAACCGGAAGGCGGAAAAAAAGGCTGAAAGACAAATGCTAGAATATCAAGGAGACTCAGAGCTTCGACTCAGGATTCTTATCTCTGAAGGAGTCTCCCTTGACCTTGAGAAGAGGATGAAAATAAGGCAAGAGAAGCACTACCGGGAGAAAAAAGAACATTACTTCTTCTCGATTGGTTTACTGGGGGCTATATTCTGGGGGATCTGAGAATAGTTGAGGTAGGATGGGGGTCAGGGAGAGGAGGGGGGCGCGTAGAAAGAAACATCGTTTCCAAAGGCTTATTCAGGACTCCTAGTCTGATGCCCTAAGCCGTTCTACGCTCGGGCTTTTATTTCGGAGGAAGCGGGAGTACTGAGTAAAAGTCCCCATGGATTATGTCTCAACAAATAAAGGAAGGTTAGGTAAAAACAAAAAAAAAAAACAACTCACCACCTCCTCGGGTCTCTAGATTTACTTGCTTAAAACTGGGGAGATGTCTTCCAAGTTACCGCGACTCTGTAGGAAGGAAAAATTTGAGGGGGAAATGGAGTGAGAAAGGTGGAAATAAAGATCACTTTTCGGCCCGGAGGAAAAAAGTCTACTACCAGGACTTACGTTTCGACTCGAAAACTCTTTCCGTATGAAGGAGGGGGGGCTACGCCGCGGGGAAGAAGAACAAGGTCAGAGGTTAAAAACAGGGGATTGACGACTCGGGGTACTACCACGCTTTTATCTCACCAATCTTGAATCAGGGAGGGGGAAGAAGAGGAGGATATAATTGTGAAAGGTTTCACAAGAGGGGTCCAATTACTCCTTCCTCCCTGGGGGAACCACAAAGAAGATTCCAGTACAAAGGGAAAGGAAGAAAGTCCATCTTCGGATAAGGGGAAGGGAGTCTCGCCTCTACTATCGGGATTTGGGGACGAGGCGGAGAAGTGAAGGGTTAGGAAAACGTTTGGGGACGACTTTAGAAGAATCGAGGGAAGTCATTAACTTGAGTACTTATCTAAAGACACTTCAACGCAAGAAGAATTACGAACGATAGTCGATAGAAAGGGTATAGTAACTCATCCTTCGTCCTTTGCGGAGAAGCAGGAAAGGAGAGTCTTCACGACCTTAGTTTCGACACGTAGAGCTATAAAGGAAAAAATCTAACGATGTTGTCTTCAGACTATAGGTTTGGAAATAATTGAGTCCCGAAGGAGGGGCCCCGGGATCGTAGAAACTAAGGGGAAGAGGAAAAAGACACTCTGTTCGTCTTAAGTATGTCGGGGGAAGGAACGAGGGGTGTTGGGTAAAGCAATTGTTGCGGTGTAGACAAAAAAAAAAACGATGGAGCGCGTGGGTCCTAGCGGAGGGGGTTCGGGTGATGCCCTCGCCGACGAGGTTCTATCAGGAAAGAGACTTTCAAGATGGCAAGAAACCGAACGTGGGATGCCAGTGGGTCGGGGGTGAAAAAGGAAGTCGACATGAGGGGGGGAGGAGAAGCCATTCGGACATGGAGTGGACGTCAAAGGAAACCGGCGCGTCCGTAACTGGATTTGGGGTACGAGGAAGGAAAAGGGTAGAGAAGAGCGCTGGCAGAAAAAAACGAACCCATATAATTCAAGGCAGGTCACACAGTTTAGAAAAAAGGACGAAGAGGAAGAGGCTGGGCACGGCATGCTAGAAAACGTCAGCATCTCTGTCTACTACGAGAAAGAAGAGTGGTGTGGAAGGAATTGTGAAGCAAGGCTGCTATAACATTAAACTGGGCCTTCCGTCAGGTTTTCACACCATCGAAAGCGATATAGGTGGGGGGAAAAATAGGGTCTGAAGTGTCTTGTACTTGTTACCGAAAACTGATCAACAAGAAATAGGGGGGGGAGATAGGTGACAGGATTCCCCTTCAGCGTCAGGATGTTGGGGACACCGAAATGAGAGAATAGAAGAATGAGGAAGTGGTGTTAGCGAACGACTCTGGGAGATGGGTGAAGGGAAAGGGAACTCCGTTCACCTCCCCTTCCACCAAAGATTTGATAATGGAGGAGTAGAATCACAGGAGGGTAGGGATGTATTTAACCTTCACTCGGGAACCTCAGCTAACGTCTCAGGGAAGAAAAAAAAGGGTAACTGTTAGTGTACTCACGAAACTACTACTGGACAAGGAAAGGATTCACAGGGTTGTTTTGGGGCCTCGAGAGGAGACGATAGAGTAAAATGTCGACTGGAAAAAAAAAAGGGGGGCCGGCCTTCTTTTCCGACTCAAAAAGGAGAGGGGTACGAGAGGGCCGTGAGAACAAAAAAATACACCTCTAAAATCCTTTTCCTTGGCTCTCCATATGACGGATCAAAAGGAGAGAGTAGCAAGAGAGAAAAAGTAACGGGGTATGGCCTGAAAAGAAGCGACTCCGACTATGCACAACCTAGTACCGGAGAGGGGCGTCACTCCAGAAAAACGAGAAAGAACCAGGATACGCCTACGGTAACCATGGACACCCTAAAAGCGGACCAGCCACCTCGGTACTTAGTGGAGTAGGGGCTGGAGTGCTTCTTATGCTTTCACTCAGGGGGGAAGATCATAACCGGAACCTCTAGGATGAAAGAAAAAAACGGGAGAGGAGACGATGACTCTGCGGCCGCTCGGCCTCACGAAGGGTCCTAAAGGAAGAGACTCCTTTTAGTGGGAGGAGCGGATGAAGGAAATATTTCATAAAATGGGATGCTATGAGGCGAAAGAATTTATGCAGGAGGAATGACCGTCGTCCTTCGCGGAGGGACTCGCTCAATGACTCAGGTCATTGGCGAGAAAAGATGTTAGAAGAGGGAAGTCAAGAGAAAATTCGGGAAAACAAATCCACTTCACTGCGGCAAAACCATATGATCGTAGAGTCTGGAAGAGCCCTCGGAGGCTGGGTAGATACGGGAAGGGAGAATGGTCGAAAGAGATCGTTAATTCATCGTCACTGGGCGGGGGAGAAAAGGGATGGCAAGCGTTGGGGAAAAAAAAGGTCATCAAAAGGGGAATCGAAGAGAGACAACAAGAAGACGGGCTGAATAGAAACAAGGGTTCACCTCGCGGGAACCGCCTGGTGCTTAAACGACTGTAATAGAACTTCGGAAAAACACAAAAAGAAGGAGCCAAGGACCAAAGAGAGGCGGTCGAAAAAAGCCGCTATTTTAAAAAACCCTTTAGCGCCAAGGCCAAAGAAAAGAGACGGATAAAATGAGGAGACAATACCCTCAATGGGGAATACAGATTCCAACTGGGCAGCGGCAGAAAACAGGGCCGAAGAGGAACATGGGTAAGGACAGCTTGCGGTTTAGGTTGGGTACGCCTCTTTAAGGATGGGGGGGAGAGGGAAAATGGACGGGGGGGGGGGGAAGAAAAGAGGTAGTACGACCTCAAAAATGCGAACGCGACGTATAAACGGGCTGAATTTCGTCAGAGGGGACGAAAAACAAGGCCCAAATAACCTTTTCGTCGACTAGAAAGAACCTATCCTACCAAGTCCTCTCCGGAGAAAGACTGAATGAGGAGAAAAATTAAGAAACAAAAGGCGGCGAATGGAGACCTCGGGGGGGACTGGTGGGGGGGGGAGGGTTTAAGGAAATCACGGATGCGGTTAATGCCGTCGAAAGAGATAAGACCTTCGTACCTCTCTTGAAAATTGCGCGAAGAAAAGTACGCGAATTCACCGGGAAGGGTTGATAAGCGGGTCGCGGAGGTGAGAACTATAGAAAGTATACGGCCTCAGGGACAAAAAGAGATGCCTACTTACTCGAAGAATAGCGCGCGTAGGAGTGGGCTGCGTCACTGGGGACAGTCCTTAAGCGCAAGAGGGGAACATTCATCGGAGTTGCGGAGGGGAGTCGAGGCGAGGTGGGACTCTCAGTCACCTGACATCACCTGTGTCAAGTTAGCAGTGCAACGGGGTGGAAAATGGTGCTTAAGGGCGGGTAGTGGTGTTGGGGGAAATCTTCATCTTGAAGGGGAGGGAGAGATGGAAGAATCCGGATGGAAGAGGAGCCGGACCCGAGTACTAAAAGTTAGCTTTAGACAAGAGCGAATATTGCGTAACTCATTAATTTCCGTTATACCGTGAGGACCATATCTCAGCCACGGATTAAGGGATATGAGTCTTCTACCTAAGGAAGGAAAGAGGGGGGTAGAGAAAGAATAACCGAGGAAAAGGGAGGGAGAAAAATCGTACAGAAGTGAGAGAGCAGTCGCGGAGCTGGGAAGATTCAAAAGAAACTAAGCTCGCTATCCTAACACGGGGACAGCCACAAAAGAAAGAAGGAGATGACCAAAATACATCGCAAGATAACACCGTGTGGAGACGAGACACTTTTGGGCAAAACCTTGACACTCCTCCGACAATCTTCCAGAAAAAAGTCAAGATGGAATGGGGGGGGCTAAATGTCTCTATGTGAAAAGATCGGTCGCGTAATGGTCCTATCTATCTTCTCCTCAGTTATCATGTACATATATCTTCTGGGGGACCGGGGGGGAAATGAGGAAGTTCGAAGCTCGAGGAGGAACCTCTCTAACCTAAACAACGAGGATTCACAGGGCCTGAAGAACATGCCGTGGGTCCTGTTCAGAACCTGGAAGATCGGGAGTTTCGTTCTTACTATTAGAACTTTGGTAGTCAGAAAGGGCCCTTAAAGAGGAAGTGGGGAAAAATCATAGAGACAAGGCTGCAAATTCAAAACGAGTTGTTCACATGAACATGATCGGTTGCGGTAGGTCTTTTTCGTAAGCAGTAGAAAGAAACACGAGTGGGAAAAGGGTGGAAGGAATAGTAGCGGAGTACAGAGTCAGACGTGGCGTAGGACTTTCGGGGATGAAAATTAAAAAATAGTTAACGAAGTCTTAGAGATGGAAAAACCGACAACCTAGAAGAAGGGAGCACTCACCCCGGAGAGCTGCGCGCAAGCTTGAAGGTGAACGTGGACGGGAAATTTTGACAGAGAAAGCCAATCGACCTTGGAGGCGATCATATACCCTCTTTATGGGGAGAAATGTTATATCAAGAGATTTGGAGGGGACTGATATAAGAAAAAAAGCCGGGAAGAGCTTCCCCGGGGATACCTCGGAAGGCCAGAGGGGTAATTCCTAGGCAGGGGCGGGGTCCTCCGAAATCTATATCACAAGGAGGGGGGGGGGGCTACGCTTTTTACGCCATGAGCTACCATAGGGAATATTGTGAGGTGAGAGAGTAAGATAGAAATTGGGATGAATTTCCCACGCTGAGAACTCGACCCCGAGAGTTATCTAAAAACGGGCAAGAATACGTTCCAAGAGAGACGAGCCGTAGAAGAAAAGCACTGATAAAGATGAACTTCATGGATGGCTTCAAACTTCTCGGGAAAGAAGATGGGGGACAGTAGGAGGAGGAATTTGCAAGTGGGGGTCGCGGTTTTATAAAAAGAAGCAGTCTCATTCGACAGGCTGATGTCCTCAGAGAGGAAAAGATAAAAAACTGACCAAGGAGAAGGAAAGAAAAGGAAAGAACGATCAGCGCGGGCGTCGACGATACAGAAAAAAAATTATGAAGAAGACGCAGTTCACTGAAGCATCAAAGTAAGGAGGAGGGGGAAGGCCAGGAGGAGGGAGGGAAAAGAGCAGGTAGTAGCAAGAGAATCAGAAAAAAGTACTCCTAGAGGGGTAGGCGGATTGCCCCAATTCCGGGCCGGTTTGACATTGCCCCCTAAGACTACCGGGGAATAGGGAAAAATAACACTATTCTGGAATTATTAGGTAAAGGACCTTGTGAGGGAAGGTGTCACCGAAATTGTTTCTGAACGGGTCAATCGCGCCCAGAGAGGGACTCTTTGGTTGGGTCACTAAAAAGGAAGGGAATGACGGCTAGACAGAGACGGAAGAGGTGTACTCGCGACGGTGGCGATCAAAAAAAATGGTCGTGTGGATCTTCCAGACTTCATGAAAAGAGGGGAGGCTGACGTTTGGGGCTGAGACTCAGGAAAAAGGAGTGGGGAGTGCAAAGGTAACTGGGACCACCGGGAGGTTCGACGGGAGGATCAAAACAAAGGCGCTAAAAGGGAGGGAAGTTTCCCTCCCCAGCTGACTGGGAGCTAGGAAGAGGAGAAAAAAAAAGAGACCTGGGGGGGAAACCGTGAGGAAACGCGCGCCTGTAGGAAAAAAAGGAGGAATAACAATGAGGAAGGGGAAGCAATAACACTTTTTTTTTCTTCATGAGTTAACAGAACTGAGGGGAAACGGATAGTACCATTAAAAAAAAACAAGGAATAAAGGAGGGGGTGCGGAGCCCATAGGCGACTAGCAACCTTTTTTTCACATCGGGAATTAGAACAGAAGAGAACCTACTCAAAAAAAAACGTTATAGGAAGACTACTGCCTGGTCACAGGAGAGGGATGTGGAAAGAAAAACTTATAGAGTAGAAGAGGGTCCCGGTGGGGGCGTCCCGCGAGGTTAAAGTTTAGCTAGGGGGGGGAACAACCTGGGAAACATTACTTCCACATCTTAAGTTCTTTTCGAAACTCTCGGATCGGGAAGGAAGACTTCAGGAGTACTCTCAGCGACCTCGTCTTTCCTCAAGGTAAACTGGGACTTTTATAAACAAGGAAAAGAGACTGAAGATATTTGTAAACTTGCCTTCACTACTCTCGAGGGGGAGGAAATGTTTAATAGCGAGACCAAAGAGTACTCATTTCTAGATAGGACGGTTTCCGAGGGACATCGCCGAGGGGTCCGGGACAATCACTAAAGGAAAACGAACCTCTGATCCTAGTTACGAGATCACAACTGAAAAAAAGAGAGTCTTCAATTTTAGAAAACGTCCGGGGGGGGAGAGGGGAATCTGAAGCGGTACTGCTAGATAATCGGCTCCCAGAACAAAAGTCTGCAGGGCAAAAGGCAACCTCGTAACAGGGGGAGAATAGTGTACACGTTTCTTTCAATCAAAAGGCAACTCGAAAGGTTTAGGGTAGGAGTAGGGTTCGAGAGAGGGGATGGTAACCGACAAAAGCAAGTGAAAAAAAAGCGAATGAACAAAGGGGGCAAGGGAGGGGTTCATTGACTCTTCTTCTACTCTTCTGAGAAGCGGAAGGTCCTGGAGTAGAAAGCTCAGGGGAGGGGGGGATAGGAGGAAAGTAAAAGAGAGGACTTGAGGGATCCTGCGGCTCTCGCACGGTAGATGAGGGATCCGACAGGAAGGTTCCTGCTGCTTTTCCTGCGGTCTGAATCGCATGGCAGCTTCCATACTCTTGGACGGAAGGAAGGAAGTCAAGTCGAAGAAAAAAAAAAGTTATTCTACTAAGATAACTTCAAGGACAACCACCACCCGACTAGAAATATCTTCACTCCAAGATCTACAGGAAGTATATATAAGATTGGATGGTCTGACTACGAAGCCGATATCTGAATGCATCTACTGGGTAGGGGTAAGCATTTCTTGAAGTAGTGTTGTAACCCCAGGGAGAAGAAAAAAAATGTAGATAAAGACTAGATCAAAGGGCTGAGTCAATAATTGGGGAACCGCTAGTCTCCCCTTGGCTGGAATGTGAAAGTAAGAGGAGGAAAAAGCAAGACGGAAGAAGGAAAAGAAGAGAGAGTGCTCAGGGGGGGAAAAGCTTACTCAAGTTCGGGTTGCAGGATCTCCGACGACTAACCGCCAACGGGAGAGGGGGAGAATGAAAATGTCTCAAAGAAAGCACATTGGTAGCGTGCCAAGTTCAAAAAGGGGCCAACTATATGGGTCAAGGGGAAAAAAACTACTTCACGAATATCAGATGAGGTGCTCGGGGGGGTGCAGAGGGGGGGTAGCGGGGGAAGTGGGGGGGGGGGGGTTGGGGGGGGGGGGAGAGGGGTGGGGGGGGTGTGGAAGGTGGGGGGGTGGGGAGGAGGGGGGGGGGGGGGGGGTGGGGAAAGGGGGGATGGAGGGGGGGAAGGCGGGGGAGGGGGAGGGGGGGGGGGGTGAGGTGGGGTGGGGGGGAGAGAGGGAGGGGGGGGGTAGGGGGGGGGAGGTGGGGGGGAGGGTGTGTGGGGGGAAGGTGTGGTGTAAACGCAACTTAAGTGGGGGTGAAACTCCTTCGAAGTTGGACGACCGCGCAGAAAACACAAGGAAGAAAAGGGGGGGATGAGGGAGGGGCAAGGGGGTAAGAGAAATAAGGAAGAAAAAAACCAGGGAAAAGCACGTCGAAGAGCGCAACACCGATCAAAGAAACGAAAATAAATGCAGACGTAGTCGCCTGTCGCCAACTCATCCTGGAAGCGCCGGGAGGGGGGGTGGGTAGTGTGTATTGGCGTCGAAAGGCCAATTTGGGACAAGACGAAAGACAAAATAGCCTGAGATGGAACAGAGAGACGAGGCACAGGAAGGATTAGGAATTAAGAATCTTGAGAGGGCAACCCCGAAGTTTTGCCTCAAGGGGGAATTCTTGAATGAAGCTGTGTCTAGTCTTCCCTTCTAAAACACCGGGGAGAGGGTAGGAAAAGGCCTCAGGGGAAAAGAAAGGAAGGAGAAGAGGTGAAGGCAAAGTTGCCAACCCTGTATAGCTCCTGCTAAAGCGGCGTTGAAGGACGTCGGGAAGGGGGTGATTGCCTCCGATGAAGGGGAGAAAGAAAGGAAGCAAAGGGGTCCAGGGAAGGGGAAAAAATTGGGGTTGCAGCTGTGGGCAGGAGAGCTGCGGTGGGGAAAATTCCAGGGATCTATTTCAACTCAGGAAAAGAAAAAAATGGGCGCCTGAAGTCGGCGCCGTCTTCACAACAGGGAGAGGTTTCTCATCACGGGAATAAGAGGAGAGGAGAGGAGAAAAAGGGGGGGGGGAAAGTAAAAGGAAAAGAGAAAAATCGCTCTCAAAAGATATAGATGAAACCGGGAATCAAGCCTCAACGGGGTAAAAAGGCTCCGGCAAAAGTCTAACCTGCGACATCGGGGGAGGATGAGGAACTTTGAGGAGAAGGGCGGACACTTCATGAAATAACTAAAAACTATCAGTGCAGTGTATCACAAAAAAATCTAAAGATGTCTCCAAAATCGGGGAGGAGACAAAAGGGGGGGGAAGGTCTTACTAACCGGTTCATTCCTGTGCTCCAAGAACATAAAACCATCCCTTCAAAAAGACCTCTCAACTTAAAATGCCTGTACTTTGTTGAGCGGGAGATCTAAGGCCAACGTCGACTGCGCCAGGGGGGGG
>Ga0179591_1132072_pt1 | contig 11821 bp, 8 predicted proteins | sample CZOMad2_1_08_16f_FD_182891 | JGI IMG/M metagenome (GOLD analysis project Ga0179591, IMG submission 182891) | Vadose zone soil fungal communities from Angelo Coast Range Reserve, California, USA - CZOMad2_1_08_16fungal (PacBio error correction) | ecosystem: Environmental > Terrestrial > Soil >...
ACCTCAGAAAGGGTGATATTGCAGGCTTGCTCCTCAGAAGAGAAACAAGGCAGGGGTCCCCTGAAAGCGGCAGGCAGAATTAAAAGCATGGGGGGGGCCTAAGCGATGGGGGTGGAAAAAGGGGGGGGGGGACTCTCCTATCGAGGTGGCCGCGCGTCTTGGGGGAAAAGAAGGGTGAAGGGAATGGAATCCAGGGGACCCCCAACCTCACGCCAGGAGCTAAGGAAGGGAATCTAAACAGTAGGTCTTATGCGGTGCTTCGTCTATCTCAGTAAAGCAGGGGAAACCAAAAAGAACGGCCACAGCAAACGGCATCTGAAGGAACGACTGCACCTTCTGAAAAGGGGAAAAACAAACTACCAGCAACAAAAAAAACGATAAGGAGGGGGAGGGCAACGCGCCACCATTTTCAACGGATAGGAAAACGAAGAGAACTGGCACCCTGATACAATTCCGACGAACTTCGAACAATCCGAGAAAAGGAGCTAAACCGTCGGGAGGGTCCTTCGGGACGGGTTGGCTAGGGCGCCAAAGAGCTAAACGACGGGGGACGTCGAGAGGGCCGGGAGATACGGCACGGCGTCTAGAAGATCATGCAAGGATCTTCAGAACGCCGGGCAACGAAATTGGCGCAGCGACGGGGGAAAACTTTCACTGCACGAAACACCCGTCCGTGGCTAAAAGTTGATAAAAACGCGCCAGGTCCAGCCAGAAGGGGGGGACAGGCCGCGTCGTGGATGAGACGATTGCCAAAGTCGTGCTCGACGGAGGGGGCCAAGAGGGGCAGGGGGACGGGACGAATTACCCCAACCTTCTCAAAACCATTTAAAGAGGAAAAGAAAAAAGAAGGAAACGAAAGCCCGCGAGCGAGCCGCCTGAACAGGGAGGAGGTTGCCGATGACCACGATCAAGGAAAACCATCCTTGGTCAGTAAAAACTCACGGCTACCGAAAGAGACATATGAGAGGAGGTACGGAGCAGCCGACCAAGTAGGATCAGGACTGCAGGGTACATTTGCGGAGTGGAGCAACGACCAAGTGGAGAGCCGGCTACTGACTACAAATGCTTGGATTTTGAGTAGGCACCTCGAGCAGGGAGAACAGGAACCGGGAGCCGGGCCACGTGGACTCGGTAAGGCCGAAGGGAGGGGTGAGAAGAAAAAAAAGAGTAGTTTTCTCGTGCTTGTCGTTCCAAACGAACGAAAACAGGGGCGGCAAGGTGCGGGTACGACAAAGGGCGACCGCACCCCGTGCCGAGCGTACCAAAGCGGGAGAAAGAAAAGAAGGCGGGAGAGGACCTGAGCGACCCCGAAAAAAAAACGGTCGGGGGGCCTGTCGCGACAGAAGCTCTAAGGGGAACCGGGACATGTTACCACAAGGTAATATGACCGGACAGGCGGGGGGAAAAAGGAAGAACAATTCGTAAATCAGCGAGCTCCTCTACCGGAAAAAAGGAAAAAACCAAACAGTGGGGAGCTCATCGTTCAATGCTGGGGGGCCCGACTTTAGCAGTGCCAGTTAGCCGCCAACCAGGCGGAAGAGTAATCCTCGGCCGGAGAACTACCGGGTCGCTTTTGAGAAAACGACGGCCCAGAACGTGGGGGTGGGGAACCCCAACAAGGAGGACGGCAAAGGCCACAAGTTTTCCTCTCAAAGAAATCCTCAAAAAAAATAGGGAGACAAGACAATATTATCAGAAGGAGTTTCGGACTCGCTCACCTCAAAACCAACAACACATAGTGGGGTAGTCAAGAAAAGGTGCTACCTCATAATAACGGATAAGATTGTCGGCGGTCAAACTTTACCCGGGCCAGCTGGAAAGTGGGAGGGGGCCGAGCACCCTGCTGGGGTGCCTCCTTCTCCTGTTGGAAAAAAGACCAAAAAACGGGGCTGATCAGATAGGACTAAGTCACATCCCAGGAAAGAAGAGGGAACGTATATCAAGGGGTGCGGTCTCAGAACAGGGCACACAAAGGAAAGGGCACTAGAATCTTCTTCAGACAGAAAAAAAGGGGGCGGGAGAAAGGTCTCTGGCCGAGGCAAAGCCTTTAACTTCACCTGAAGGGAGGTCCAAGAACCGGAGAAAGAGGGGGACCGGTCACCTTCGCGAAATTTAGAACGACGCGTGGAACGACCCTAGACAAAGGGAAGGGCGCCGTCTAGGGTCGCTAAGGCTAGACACCGTGGACGTTAACCAGCGTGAGGATTCTCTCCCAGTGCTTCGACAAGGGTGAAACAAGGGAAAAAAATTCTTCGCCACCTTTGTTCTCTTTCTCCGGGGACCTGTGTGAACACTCACAAAAACTACTCCAGAAAAAATAATCATACACCTTCTAATCCCAGAGTGAACACCGTGGAAAGGACGCGGCATAAAAAAAAAAGGAGCTATCTTGCTCGGAGGTGGGGTGCACACAAAGAAGGTGGTCGTAAGTACTAGCAGGGGACTTCTCAACGCCGAAAAGGTCCGAAAGGACAGATAACTACGAAAGCAAAGGGGGACAAACCGGCGGCGCTACACTTCTATTAAAAAGTCCTAATCCAGATAACGTTAATGTGTGCCAAAAAAGGACGAAATCGGGATCTTTGGCATCGGTCAACCTTTGCCGCAGGAGAGGGAAAACGAGGAACTTGGAAAAAGGGGAGGGGCGGGAATGGGGACGACTGGTCGGAAGAAGAGAAGGAGTGGGGGGCTAAGGAAACACGGACTAAGCGGAAAAAAAGCCATCACAATGACGTTGAAAAGAGGAAAGAAAAAAAATAAAAAACAAGAAAAAAAAAGAAAACAAAAAAAGTGACGACCATCCTGGGGGCCCCGGCTTGGCGTCGGTCTCGAGGAAGGCAGTGAATAAGGGATGCAGGAGGAAGCGAGGGAGGGAACAAAAAGGTAGACCACATAAGGAAAAAAAAGATACTGAGCTTCCAAACGCCGTGCCTGCAATGCTCCCGGCACGACAAGAAAAAAAAAGAAAGGACAAGGGGACGACCCTCCCCCAACCCCTTCCCCTAGAACAAGGCCCCGGCCCGCCCGGCGACACGAGCTGACGACGCAGGGAAGGTGGATCAGATTAAGACTCTCGATCCCTTGAAAAGGGTTCTAGGCGAAAAAAGAAAGCTGGTAAAGACGTGGTGTCTGGCCGGGGTGCTTGCAGAATTGACGAAGGCAAAGAGCGGCGACAGGGGAACGTCGGAAAAAAGGAGGCGACCCCTGCTGTCCATGGCCGACGGGGACGACCCCGCAGAAAAAGTGAAGAAGGAAACGCCGGTCTAGGTGGCGTGAGAAGGAGAAAAAATAAAACCCGACGAGTAAAGCAACAAAGACGCGACAAGACACGCGACCCACACCCCTGTGGTCCCACAACGGGGATGACCCTGACAGGCTGAATTGAATCCTTACCTTCAACGTCTGCGAAGTGAATGGACGGTTCGAGGGCAGGAGCCACCAGAAGAGGCCAACGGCTGCGGTCCGCTGCGCCGAAGAGCGAGGGAAAGGGGAGTGAGAAAAGAAAGTGTCCGTTTCTGGCGAGAAAGGACGCGTGTTGAGGACTCCGGGCGGTAGACTGAGGGTTGTTTGAAACTCAACAAAAGGATTATCCGGGGGAGGGAAACAAAGGGAAGAACAAAGATGGAAAAAAAAAAAAAGATCTCTAAAAAACAACCCACGTGCCCTGAAAATACAAAGAGAGATAAGCGACGTTTCCCAGTCCTCCCGAAGGCGCTCCACGAAGGTGGTGAAAAAGGCGGTCAGCGAGACTCTCAAAGAGAAGGGAAAACACGGAGATGAAAAGGGGAGAAGGAAGATCCCTGGGCCGACGCCGACAGTGCGGCAAAGAGAGAGCCTGAAGCCCTGCCAACAAAAGACCGGAAAAGACCACAAAGGAACATACGAGAAAAGGAAGGAACACACATATTCGATCGCAAAGGAAAGAAGCAAGGCTTCTGCGAAGCGAGGACTCGTCACCAGGGCGGGGAAGCCTGGGGAGGCAACAAAGACCGGGGGACGAAAGACAACATGCTCTTCAGCCAACGGCAAATCCGAGGTTGACACAAAGAACCAAAAGACGAAAAGTCTCGGGTGGTCGAAACGACGCAGGGGAAACCAAAAAACGCCGCCTCGACGGAACGCCGGATCCGTCGGACTGGGGGCAAGGGGGCGAGGGAGAGGAAAAATCGGAAAAGGGAGGCGGACTCAAAGCATACTCTCTCATACACACCAAGTATAGAAAAAGCAACGCAACGAGAACGCAGAAGGTGAAATGGGTAGCAAAAAATGCATCAAAAAGTCTGGCAAATCACGAGGCCGTCGGCCCGAGAGGGGGGGGGGGGGGAATTCTAAAAGGGTGGGCCCTTAAACAGTCGGTCTACACAAGACATGTTGCGCGAGATGCCGCTCAAGGTAAAAAAGAAGAAACCACCTCGGGGGGGAGGGAAAAGGGAGCATTTGGACGCCGTCCTGGAAATAAGGAGTGCAGCAAACATCCCAGGGCAATCACCTGGATTATCTCGGGTCGCGGGAAAACTAAAAAAGATGCCGAGGACGGGAAAAAGTCGAAGAGTTGCTGTGTCTGCCTGGCATCTTAGCAAGGTGTCGGCGAAGCCTCGGGGGTCAAGGAAGGGACACACTGAGCTATCGAGAAAAACAAAGGCTATCCGTGGAAATTCTCTGCTAAAAAAGTAATCTAGGGGTGCGGGGCACGGTAGAAGGGGAGATCTGCTTGGAGCGCATCGAAAACCACGAACCGAAAAGGGAAGGAGGTAAGTAGAGGTAAGCAAGTTCGAGTCAAAAAAAGACCGTTGGGTCATAGAGGAAACACTAGAGATGCAAAAGAGGCAAAAAAAAAGAGGGAGCCTCTCGGGGATTAGAAGATCCAGCATTCCCAGGATTCAGATCAAAGACAGAAAAAAGTCAGGAGAAACCGCCAAGGCGGAAAAAAACGTACAGCTCCTACAGGAAAGCATAAAGATCGTACCTCAAAAAAAGGGAAAGGGGAGCGTCGGCAGCTGTCTCCGCAGCATGTGGGGCTATTTCCTGTCAGTGAAGGCCGGGGGCGCAGGGCGAAAAACGGGTGGAAAAAAAATCCCCGGGGGCCGGCCGGATGAACGAGGTAATTTCGACGGTTTCATGAAGAATGGAAAAAAAGGGGGCAATCGAAGATCGGTTGCACGCTAGTTTGAAGGAAAAAGGGGGGCGGCGATAAAAAGTAGACGACAAAAAGCAAGGCGCGTACGCCACCACGTGAGTCTGAGGTAGAATTCTTCCAGGCCAGGAAGAACGAGCACGGACCACGACAGTTGGACAAAAAGGCAAATAGGGCCGTGAGCAACAATCCTGAAAAAGAAAAAACAGGACAAACACCAAACGACGAAAACAGCTCTGGCAGTCGGCACCTGAAAGTGATATAGAGGACAATCGACGGGCATAGATAACGAACAAGCCCGCGCTCACGGTACCAGGAGAAGGCTCTGGGGGCCGAAACCTGGCCGTACTGGACGGGGTGTCGGTGGCTGTTTCTTCAAAGCGACGTGACTGGCGTAATGTCGGCCGGGGAAAAATGCCGCGGACGTGGGCTGGGGAAAAAGGATGCATAAAGGAGAAGCAAAGGTAAAAAATGGCTTCAGAGGGGGGGGGGGGAAGCCGCCCTATGTCCCTTCTAAACGAAAGGCCGGGGTGAAAAAGTTGAGACAACAAGTCGGAAAAAGGACGGCATTGCTACTGGGACTCGCGTTGGGGCGAAGATGGAAGGGAAAAGTGAGGGGCGGGTAAAAGCTTGCGTCAGATTTGTCTGACGGGTCACATTTAAAAAAATCTAACACAATGGATCGAGTAGAAAAGCGGGAGGCACTAAAGGGCCCGAGACTAGGAAAAGGAAGAGTGTCCAGCGTTATGCACACGATCAAAAACGACCGAAAGAAGGTGTCAGCAAAATCTCACGCTCCTCGGGAAAGAGGGATGTACTCAGACGAGAACGAGAAAAAAAGGGAAACCCATAGGAGAGGTGCCGTGAGACCTTGGGGAAGGAATGAATCGTGCTAGCCGCAGCGTAAAACAAAAGGAGTACATGGGCTGCTAAGTCAAGCGGCTACGCAGAATATCCTTGTCCACTGTGGCCTCGGGGGAAAGGATCAGGGGTGAAGCCATGCTTACCTATAGGATGGGGAAAATAGTGGCGGGACGGGGCCCAAAAAATACAGGCGAAAGTCGGAAAAAATTTGGGAGAAGAAGGAATGGGAAAAAAAAGATGGGGCTAACTTGCCGGGGTCATGCCAAGACAGCTGGTCATAACCGAAAAAAAAAGGGAAAGCCTTACCTCAGCCTTCGACAGTCAAAAAGGTTAGGATAACCTAGGGAAAAAAGTTACTCGGCCTGGATAAAAAACGGTCAGATGAAGCTCGTAAAAGGTAAAACGGGCATCACGGCGTCACACCAAACAGGACACGGGAAAATAAACCGCCCGTCCCCGGGGAAAAAAAGAGTAAAGACGAGAGAAGCACCCGGAAATTTTAGCTGCACTTAGCTACCTCACCATTCTATGATAAAATCAGAAATCCTCGCAGGCGACGCAGGGAAAAAAAGACCACGTAGGCAGAACGGCCCCTCAGCGGGGGGTTGGGCAACCAACAAAAAAAGACTCGCCAACTGGTGCTCTGCAAAGAAAGAAACCATCTTACCCCTCGCCGTTTAAACACTGGGGAAAAAAAACAACGATGAAGCGATGTTGAGGGAGAAAAGAGAAAAAAAAAAACAACCACGTAAAGAGGAGAGATGGAGAAGAAAAGGGACATATCATCGGGGAGGGAGGCATCGTGTAACGGAAAGGTCGAGTATGTGCATGGACAAAAAGCGGGCCAGCCGCGTGTGGGAGGGGCCCAACCAACCACTTCTAGAAAAAAAAATCGAGAAGTGGGCGCGCGGCGCCGAAGAGAGGAAGAGAGTAGGAAAAGCAGGTAGGAGAAAGACCTGGGCCAGATACAACCACGGCAAGGTCCGAGGAATGCAAGGAAGGACGCCCCACTTTTCTTGCTTCTAATCATGCGGCTCAAGGGGGGGGGGGGGGGGGGGTGGTGGGGGGGGTTGTGGGGTTGTGTTGGTGAGGGGGGTTTGGGTTGGGGGGGTGGGTTGTGTGGGGGGGGGGGGGTGGGTTGGGTGGGGGGGGTTTGGGGGGGGGGGGGTTTGGGTGGTGGGGGGGGGAGTGTGTTGGTGATTTTTGGGTGGTCTGGGTGGGGGTTTCTTCCACACAGACTAGACTTCACCTCCTGGCATTTACTCTGCCTCTCAAGTCCTACATTCCGCCTTCTCTCTGTCGAACGACTCGTCCAATGACCCCTTACCGGGCGCTCTGATTTAACTATCTCTCACAAGAGGGGCGGTCATAAACTGTCGGGGAAGCTTAAATAGTTTCCTACATAGTCGACCCAATCCACAGGGCTGCGAAACCTGGGTGCGCTGGGCGCGTGAGTGTTTTCCCTCCCTCACGAGAAACTATCTCGTTCCCAAAACGATCCGACGCATCCCCGATGACACCGGGGACCCTTCCGTCTACTCATTATCGGCTCTAGTGTGGGGGGGCTGACTACGCATTCCACAAGTGGGTTATTAAAATAGGCTCGCCGTATTTGCCGGCGGACAACGACAAATGGGAAAAGGAATCAGCCTACCTGGCGAAAAATAGACAATGGGAGACGTGCTCTACTTCTAGGTACCTCCTCTTCAAGAGGAAGACGTAAAAACCAGGACTGAAAGGGCCAATGCTCTTTAGAGAAAAAAAGACTCTCAGTGCTACGAGGCGTCGGAAGCGGAAGAAAGGGAGTGAACCTTTTCCTCCCGGGTGCAACTCCTAAATAAAAGTGGTGGGGGGGGGAATGGGTACGAAAATGGGGACAGGCCGTCCAATAGGACCGCCGGAAGTAGTGGCCATCGGCAAATCGAAAAACTCGTCCTGTAGAAAAGAAGTTTGCAGGGAAAGTTGGAAAAAAACTAGGCGGTCTAACTCACCCGGCTTTGATAGCCGTGCCAGATGGATAGAAAGAAAGGAGACTTGCCGAGCGGCACCAGATACTGAGGTCTAAAGCAAACAACCGGAAGGGCAGTGAATCAACGCGACGCAAACCCGAGCATCCTTAGAAGGAAGCAAAAAACGGCAAAAATGAAAAGTAAAGGAAACCCTACTTTGCCCACCCAGCGAAATCAAATCGGCGGACAGGAGGGGCAAAGAGAGAGTCAGATTCACTGAGGAGGACCTCTCACGCTTGAAATGTTGCTCTGACTGAAGCAGCTTGGAAAATGGAGGAAGGTTTGCTTTCCGTTTTGCGTTTCATAATGTGAGAGTGGGAAAAATAAACCGACGGGTGCAAGGAGGTGCACTTGAGTCGGCAAAAACCTTCGTTCCGCCGAGCGCGAACTCCCTCGACAAGTGGGGAGGAACGGACCAGGGAACTGCCGAGGGGGGGATAACTTTTCCAAGCCGAAACCGACATCAAACCAACAAGAAAACGCGGACAAGTCTGGAGAATCCACACACTGGTAAACTGAAAACCCGTCTAAAGTGATCTTTGCAAGGAAGGCAGACTAAAAGAACGGGGCTTTCGTTCTCGAACGTCTCGCCAGCATCCAGAAAAAACGAAAAAGGCTGCCTCTTAGGCGCGAAGCTCGGAAAATGAGGAAAAACATCTGTTGAAGGTATGGAAGAGTGTGTCGCGTTGGAATTTCCGACCGGGCGGAGAGGGAAAGGGGGGATTGGCCCGGAAAATGGAGATGATCCGCGAGGGCAACCTCTCCTCAAGAGCGCTTCCAGTCGTTGCTAAATAAAGTAAAAAAGGAGAAACCAAAACACGTACATTCTCGAGGAAGGGAGAAGATACGGTTCGCAAGGGGACAGACCGAAGCGCTCCACTAGTGGTCAGAGAGAGAAATCAGCATACGGCAAAGAGGCGAAGTTAACCGAACCGAGATCTACGTGGTCGCAAAAGGAAAACCAAGGGGGCAAGACACGGGCGCAAATCGCTCAGATTGGGAAATTCAAAAAAAAATTCCCGACCAAGGGCACTAAACTCAAAAGAAGGGCAAGGCACACCGAACCAAAAAAAAGGGCCAGGGAAGGGTTACGGGAATCCGTAGATCCTAGTAACATGTGCGTGCCGCTGTGAGGAAAAAAGACGAGACACACTCGCGGCCATAAAACGACGGTTCCGCACGCAGAGATGCCAAGCGGACATCACCGGAACTGGTCAATCTAGAGCAAAAGAGCTCGGGGGAAAAAATAGCGGGGGGGACATGCCACCTGCCCCCTCGAGGCCCTTAGGCCTCTTCGACCTCGAATGGAAAAACATGGGAAAATGTAAACGAAGAGGCAAAGGAGGAGTCTCAGCAGGGGAAGATCTGAAAAAAAACAAAAGAGAGTAATACGGCCAATCCGAGACGCAACGAGTGAAAAGATGCGCACAAATGCCCTCAAAATGGGAGCCGACCCCATCACAGTATCCTTATGGTCCTTCGATGTCCTACGATGAGGTGAAGCCAACGCGAGACCACGCGAGGAATTCGCGAAAGAAGAAAGGGGCGGGCCCGTGAACCACTCTCTTAGTTGCGGAAGAGAAATGGTGGCCCGGCCTGGGAAGTCCTTGCCGGCGCCCTCCCAGGCTGCACGCACACGTGCCGTGACAAAAGGAAACGTACGGCCGCGAGAAAGAAGGCAGCGAACATCGAAGGGAAGGCCTGGGATCTTCGTAGAGGTTTTCGGCATAATATCGGGGAAGGAATAAAAATCGGGAAAGATGAAGTAGGCCCCTAAGGACGTCGCCACTTAAGAAGGTAGGAAAAAAAAACCCGTCGAGAGGGGAACGAGGCCTCGATGAAGGGACTAGCGCGAACGTCGCCTTCGGGAGGCGGGTAACCGGAGAGGGGCATAATTCGAAAAAGGGAAAAAGTTTTGTTCATTGAAAAAAAAAAAAAAAAAAACGAAAGATGACGAAGATACACGCAAAAGGCGCACTGGCCTTCGGAAGGCCTAGCGAGGAAAAAAAACCTCGAGCGGCTTGAACCATACAACCCTTAATCTACCGAAAAGACGGCCTTCAAAAAAGATCGAGGACATAAGGACCACGAGCTTCTCATATTCCGGTCAAGAGGAATCGCGAGTCGGCAGCAGCCAGGGTCAGATGTCAAGAAGCCGCCGTCGAAAACTGGACCAAGGGGGAAAAGGCAAAACGGAATGCAAAAGTTTGGAACGACGGGGCATGAAAAAGCTGGAAAACCAAGGGGGTGGGGCACGCCGTAGGGGGGAAACGAATCGGTGGGCGGGAGACGCGGTGGCAGGGTCTATGGACAACATTAGCAAGGGAAAAAAAAAAAGTATCGTACGGCTTTCACGCCCCCTGGATAAGCGAAATAAGCCGCAAGCATGCTACCGGCATCAGCACTTCAACCAACGGCCGATCCTGCGAGCAAAAAAAAACCGTCGGCACCGCCAAACGGGGAACGCCAAAAAAAAGCAGAGCAAAAGAAACAGTTCAGGAATATAGAGGCTCCTAGAAACGGGATATGAGGAAAGCGAAAAAAAAAACGACAAAGACGCCTATTATCCGTAGCAGGGGCGGGCCCCTTCTGTATGGAAGGAAAGGTGCGGGGGGGCCAAGACTGATTCAGAAAGGGGAGGAGCTGACGCCGGGGTAGCAATAGGGAAAGAAGGGAGGTGGTCACGTATAATCTCAGGATCTGCAGCATTACTTACCGGGAACTTGCTCAAGAACGAATCGGGGAAAAAGAGGGAACACCCCCTTTGCGAATTTGATTACCGACGACAACGCCGACGGAAAAAAAGGTCACCACTTCCTGGTCTACTTTATACTTGGGGCAGAACGGGTATGTAAAGAAAAATCAGGAGATGACGGACTTCTGGGTGGCGTTACGGACAGGTAAAAAAAAATTACTCTCCCAACGGAATGAGAGAGTCTCCAAGGGCAGGCAACGGTAACTTCCCTATCTCAGGGCCAAAAAGAAGGAAAAGCGGATGCAAGGGAATGAAAAATCAACGTGCCTTTGGTTCATAAAACTCACTTTCGCATCTTTACTATTATTTAAGAGGACGTCGTTATCAAGCAGCCAAGTAGAGCTAGGAGCAAAGGAGAGGGGGGACGAAATCCATTTTCGTTCTTTGACTCATGTCAGAAAGGGAAAGGCGGAGGGTCCGGAACAAGTCGGGGCCTGGGGAGTCGGCCATAGAAAAAGTACGCATGAGACCGGGAGCCGGGCAAAGTGGGAACGGATCAAACGATCTTTTATCAATTCGGCCCGATCTTATGTGAGAGTTATTCGTCACAAGACACGGGGAAAGGTGGTCTCAGTGTAGAAAGAGGGGAAAAAGGCAATGAGCATAAAAACTGCGTTCATGAAAACCCGGGATTGAATGAAGACCACGAAAAGCCTTCGAAAAAAAACGGAAGGTTAATTATTTCTGGTTCTTCTACCGGCAGAAGGGGGCCGAGAAGGTCAGGGTTAACCCAAGGTCAGAACCGTTACATCATGTGAACGCCTGGAGAGCCCGGCGGACGGGAGCGAGATCCTAGAATTAAACAAAAACACAAGTTGGAAATCCGAAATATTATCGGGGGGCAACGGAAAGGGGGCAGGACGCCCTCACCATTAAGAGGAAGGACGTCCTCAAGAGGAGTTCTACTCCTGTGAGCTGTACCACGGAGGCTAATAAATTACACTAAGCCAAAGGTTGGTGGTGTCAAATCCACTCTCCGGTCTTCCCAAGCCTGAAAAGACTCCCTCCTCTACCAGCGGCCTGAAAGACGGGGAAAAGCAAAAAACTGTTATTTCGGAC
>Ga0179591_1347004_pt1 | contig 11821 bp, 11 predicted proteins | sample CZOMad2_1_08_16f_FD_182891 | JGI IMG/M metagenome (GOLD analysis project Ga0179591, IMG submission 182891) | Vadose zone soil fungal communities from Angelo Coast Range Reserve, California, USA - CZOMad2_1_08_16fungal (PacBio error correction) | ecosystem: Environmental > Terrestrial > Soil >...
AAGTTGCATCAAAAACATTTGGGACCTGGGACGGGAGGACAGAGTGCATGGGTTGTATTCGAAAGTCAGGGCTACAATCTGGGGAAGAGTTTCTCAAGACTATGTCAAGGGCAGGCGAAGGGGTGTTAGGGTTGCGAAAAGAGGGATGTCAAATATGGAAAAAAGCGGCAAACGATAAAAAGGGGCGGAAGCGAATGGGAACCGGGGGTATAGTGCCATACTTCTAATGCATCCGGAAACCGGGGGAAACTGAGACGAGTAGCGGTGGAAATTGGCAGTTTAACAAAGGCACGCCGTCTATCCACCGCATTGCACCTTCGCGCGGGCTGGGCTGGTCTGGCGGTGCCCCAGAGGCGCGGATGATGACGCGGGACAGATCTCATAGAGGGTTCACCTCAGCGTCGCGGGAGCGAGGGCTAGAGTTGTCGGTCGTAAATGGGTTCGTGGCATCTGGGGGGGAGAGAATCTACTGCCTTGGATTAGGGATTGGAGAACAATTTGAGAAATTTGTGGGGTTGAGAGTCTCCTTGGAAAGAACAAGAATTCGATTTTGTCTATTCAGTAACAAGGACTTTGGGTGGGGTTCTAGGTGTATGGTTGAGGAGAGCGACGGCTTCGCCATCGAGTGGGGGTATCTCGCAGAGTTAGGGGGGGTTATGATGTTCCTGACTTCCTGGACTGGTATCATTCCCGAACTAAAGGTTAAGTGGGAAATTAAAAAGATGGCCTCAAGATTGACGAGAAAATTATGGGAATCAAGTTCTGTAAAAACGGAGGCTCTCTGCATCGCTCAGGGTGGGGGGCGAGTTGTTTTGATGGATCCGTAGAAAGAAATCATATCTTATCTTCCTTGAGTGGGTGGGTTGAGTCGTGTGCACCGAGACAGAAGGGGGTAGCTGGTGTCGCCGACGTTATAAGACACAAAAGGGATAGAAAGGGGCTACATGACCACGTAGACGTTTGGGGAACATGCATTAAAAGTACCATAGAAGACGCTCCCGCGAAGAGGGGGGGGAGAAAAGGCCTGGGGGAGACAGATGAAGAGCGGAGTGGGTGAGGTTTTGAACATAGGGTTTGTTTCTTCAAAGGACCAAGAGGATGCAAAACGCGGGGGGAATGAGGGACTGACCTCTTAGGGGGAAGGCCAAAGAAGAAGGTTGGGGGGGGGGAGGAGAGGGTTTTAGAAACGAGCAACGCACCCGTTTCTAGAAAAACACTCCCAAGGGGCGGCAGCGATGGGGATTCCCAGAAAGCAGGCAGTTAACTCAAGAGGGATGGGGGGAAGATGGGGGATACGCTTTTCAAAAACGGGGCATAGATTTAAAGAGTTCACAGAACGAGGGGGAGAATATTATTTTGTCGAAGCGAACAAAGCAGACGATGGGGCTGGAAAAGGTTGGTTGGGCAGGGGGAAGGGCGTCGGAAAAATCTTGTATGTTGAAAGGAAGCATTCTCGGAAATAAAGCGAGTGAGGTCACCAACGACAATAATCGTGGGGGGATGGGGGTAGACAGGGAGCATTGTTCAGGACCCTAGCGGGAAGTTCGTAAAGCGAGGAGGTTGCGTACACATCAGCAAAGGCAGTGTCCATGACCATTTGGAGGTGAAAGTGCCCCACGCCCCCAAAACTCGAGCAGTGCAATCTAGGATCACAGGCAACAAAGCTAATGGGGTGTCGCAAAAAGGTGCGATCCGGCTTCGAGGGAGCATGCGTTACACTAAAGGGGAACAAACAACCTAGGCAAAAGAGCCTCACGTGCAAAGAAGGAGCCCCACGTGTTCTCAAATAGTTTAAAGAAAAAGGAAGAGGGTCAAAATGTAAAGCCCAGGTCCTCGCAAAGACTAGTCTTTCCTCCCGTTTTGAAACTAAGAGGGGGAGGGTGAGCATCTCTAAGAAGGTGGTGCACAAAAGACGAGACTTGTTTTACCATTCGATAATGAGCTGGGACATGGAGGAACATCCTCAGGGAAAAGAAGCCCTTGCAAGCCTAATTCCTTTAGGGGGGGGGAACCACAAATTCTCTGAATAAGGGTCAGGTACGCCCCTGATACGCTCACGGGGAAAAGGGGTTTGGGGAAAAAGAGAAGGAACAAAACGGAGAGTAATCCACAACGGCCGTTTCCCATATAGGGAAGCTTTTCTTATAAAACGAAATTCAAAGACGGGTGGTTCGAGTGACGCGCCGGACTAATCTCTAAAGGTTGAACTGCAGAGATGGCACTGGGGTTGCGGAAGGTCCCTAAAAATAGGGAGGGGGCATGGGTAAACAGCACTAAGGGGTTTGGACCGCATGAAGCGATTAGTAAGCGAGGCGGTGTTCCACTTCTGGGAAGAGGATCCGGGTGGTGAAAAAAAGGGGACCCCCCACCCCCAAAATCTGCAAAGTCTCTTGAACCACAGAGAACAGCGAGCTTTGCATGTTCAAAGGGAGGGCATCCTTGGTTCGCGAAGGGGAGCCGCCAGTTAAAATGAACGGGGGGGTGAAACAATCAAAAAATCGGCAATCAGACAAAAGCACACCAAAAAGAAAAGGAAAGAGGAAAGAAACACCAAGAAACACAAAGAAACCGATAAGAGCACAACCCACAACGAAATAGTCTCAAAAAACCCTTACATTTTGGCCCTGGGCAATCTACTATTGAGATCCCTAAAAGAACGTCTGGGGGAAAACTGGAAAAATGGTAAAGCGTCATGTGTTGGCGGGGACAGGGAAACGTCTGGTGCAAATGGTGAAGAAAGAGTGTCCTCCCAGGAGGGGAACGAGGCCAAGAACATCCACGTATGGGGGGTCATACTTGGTATTCCGAAGTGCTAAAGATCGGCATTAGCTCCAAAGAGCTCGCAAACAAAAGGGAGGTAGTTCACGCGCGAATGTCGAGGTGGCAGATCCAACTCTGGGCAAAAAAACCTCTGGAAGAGGTCCCGAGCTGCAGGAAAAAAAGGAGGAAGAATAGCTCAGGACTCGTTGACTCAGAAACCTGCGGAAGAAAAAAATGACGCGACAGAATTGGGTGGCGTCTCCCATGGAGAAGGGGGGAAAAATTCAAAACCTCAGAAATCTAGAGCCGCAAAAATCAGTCTGTTTCGGTTAAGCGGGAAGGAAATCCCATGGGGGGGGGCGGATCCTGAAAATTTCTTAAGAAACCGAGGAAGAAACATTATTGGATAAACGCTCATTCCTCGTAACGAAGGGGGGAAAGTGGCCAGAACTGCGCGTAAGCAGGTTCCCGTCCTAGGAAGGGAATGGATGTATCAAAAGAGAAGGCTGTGAAGGTGGACGAAAATTGGAAAAGCTTGGATAAAAAGACATACACGTCGCTGGAAACTCCATTAAACAACCCAACTATCGGTGCCAGCAAGAAGAGTCGGTCGACTCCTCAGTAGTGGAGTAGACTTATATTACTATCCACGGAGAACCTTGGTCTCTTCATACTAGCGAAACGGAAAAACGATAGAGTAGCTTCGCTCTAAAGAAAAACCTTGCCATTTCAAATGTAACGAATGTAGTTTGTAAGGATACTTAAAAATAATGACAATGAAACCTAGACTAACACTGTGAGAGGATCACACTCGTCATTTCAACGATCAGAGAAAACACTTTTGTTGTCGAAGAAAACGTTAAAGGAAAAATTAATAGACCCACTGGAAAGAAAAGGACCAAGAAGCAATAACCTTCCTATCAGGACCAGGCATCGGAGATGAAAAGAAAAAAGACGAACCACGAGTCAGCTCGTTTGCCGAGTCTCAATTCTGTGGGAGAGACTGGGGCACTGAAAAGGAAGGCGGCAGGCCGGCCCTAGCGTTTACGCTCAAAATGAGAAAGGTTTCAGAAAAAAGGCAACGAACCTATACTAAAGGTGCGGGTGAATTTAAAAAGCCAGTATGTGTTGGAAAAATCCGCGAACACCCCGCGTGGGCAAACTCAGGCCGATTAACCTGGGGAGGGTTGCCGCTCTTACTTTGGACAGGATCTGTTTCCTCAAAAACAGAAAAGCAGAGCCCTAGGTCAGGACGACTTGCAATTGAAGGACTGGGGGAGGACTTGGTCTCCAAAAAAAGAAAAGCAGAAGAAAACCTAAAAAAGAAGTTGGAATGAAAAAAAAAAAGGAGAATCTCAACCAACGTATGACGAAACAGAGATAGGGAAAGGGGGGTCACCAGAATTGGACGTTCGGTGGCGGCCAGGGGTGACCATGGTGTCGAAAGTGAGGAAGGGGGAGGAAAAAATCTGTGAACGGTTCGAAGAGGCAGTGCGTTGAGTTGTTGGTTACGTTTAGGTCCACAGCGTAGGCAACAGGAGTCATCGGGCAAAGGAAATAAAAATGAGATTCGGCCGTTGAACGGCGTGGCATGTAATTGTGCAAAACATACTGGGAAATAAACCTCCGGAAAAGAAAAATTAAAGAGCGGTGACGTTGACAGTGGCGGGACACAGAGAACCAGTCATACCAAGAGCAGGGAAAGGAAGATTTGTCATATGACAGTAAAAAAATAACCGGCGACAAGAATGGAAACAATAATAATTGGGAGTTGGCGGGGCAGGAAGAGGATCTTCTATATGAGAGGACGATTGCAAGAGGAAGTTACGAAGGGGGTGTATTGGGAACTCATGGCTCCAGCCTCGGGGGGTTGGCGAAGGCTGAAACGGGGTGTTCCCTGGGGGTGGCATCGGTCGAAGGTACAATGGGCTCAAGAAGAAAGAGGGAGAGTCGGTCATGTAGTTCCAAGTAAAGGGAACGAAAAAGGCTTCAATGGAAAAAAAAAGATAGCGTGTGGTAAACTAGATCGGGAATAGGAAACACTAAAGCTGCGGAGACTAACATTACTCCATGTTGGAGCGTGGGGTGGATGAGGTGCATCTAACTCTCACCAAGAGAGGAGATCTTCTAAACTTGGGGCTTCTGGGGGGTTGGCTGAAGTGCCACAGCTCGCGGACGGTGGGTAGCTGAGTTCGGTCACTATTTGAATGAATATTTTCCCGGAAACAACCAAAAACAAGAAACGTCCACAACCACCAAAACCAAAAAAAAAAAAAAAAAAAAAAAAACAAAAAACACACCAAAAAAAAAAACAAACAAACTCACATAGAGAAAGGGAGAAAAAGAACGCTCGATTTTGAAATCCAGGAGGCAACTAGAAAAAGAACGTACCCAGAAATGAGACAACCTTGGACCTTAGGAGCGGGGGGAGCAAGGACAGGGGTTTTCAGGTCGTGTCGGAAAGAAATCTAATTCGGAATCCAGGAGGGAGATGGAAGGATACGCAAAGGGATGAGGGGTTGGGCAAACGCGCGGGACTTAGAGAACGGAAGAACTCAACTTGGTCACGCTTTTGACACAAAAAACATGGAAAAGCAAAATTCTTGGGAGAGGAAGAGGAGGAGAAGGATGCTTCGGTAAAAGAAAAAGGTGTATTTCGGAGAGGGGGGATTCGGGGGGGATTTACCAGAAGGGTCACGAGGAGAAAACTAGGGTCTTGGAGGGGGGGGGTTTTGTGTGGCAAACTAACAAAAAAAAAGTCGACGATCAAGGGGGGGTGGAACGCTTAAACCAATTCCTTTTTTTGTAAGGGGGAGATGGACACGTCGAAAAAAAGAGGAGGAGGGTCAAAAAAGACCGAAGAGTTATGGCAGTAAGGGGAAGGAAAACCTCATTTGGAAAAAGCCCTAATTTCCAAAGGCTCGGGAGGTCTTGAAACAGCCAAACTGATGGTGGAACTAAGCTGGTCGTGGCTAAAAAAGTCGCTCGACTGGATCAGAAAAGAGAAAGGACTTGCCCCGGGAAGCAAGTGGATGATACTGGAAGGCTATGGATGGGTACACAGCACTTTCGAGGTTGTAAAGGAGGACTGGGACAAACGAGCCGAAAAAAAGAAGACAAATAAGAAAAACAATGTTCTCAAAGGAAGGGGGATAAGATCGTTAGAATTACAGAAGCCAAAAGTAGAGGGGACAAAGAGTGGGTGACAAGCGCTATATTGTGAAGCAGTCTATGCAGGTGTCCACCATAGCAGGTGGAACCATCCGCAGAGATCGGGAAGGACGAATAACTCAGGACGGAAACTCGAAATGGCAACCGGGATACCGAAAAAAACGGGAATCTAAAATGTCGTTTTTTGACTGGGGGGGGAAACGCGAACCATGATTTTCTGTTCAGTGAACTCACAAAGAAAAGAGGAGGAGGAAAGAGATATAAAAAACACGCACGTTGGACAAGCAATCAAATCTACTTGGGGGAATTCCGGACCTACTCGAAAAGGGTGTAATTCAGGAGGGACGCGGATTGTATCTCGAAAAGGGAACAGCAGTATATCGATTGTTCCACAGAGAAGGAAAGTGGGGGGGTGAAAAAACTCATTCTAAAAAAGACTCGTCAGTGGGGAAAAACACACATACGCTCGATAGAAGGGACCAACGTTTCAGGAGCACCTCGAGAGACAGGAGCTTTTCATAACTTTGGGGCGCTGTATTTATGAGGAATTTTAGTTGATACCACGCGACAGTGTGAAGCAAGGCATGGGGGAGGAACCAGCTAGCGGCATATCAATGATGAGAATAAAAATTTCCTGTGGGGGCCCTTGTCTCATCGAGGGGGAAGACTCGCCGAACAAAAAAAAGGGCCAATAACAAAGCTTTGGATGATGGACAGCCCCCTTGGGACGGGGAAAACAACGTGAAGAGAGTGGTAAGGATCCAAATGAAAGTCAAAAAGGATCCAGAATCAAGTATTGCGGGGTGAAAATCAATCCTTGCTACGGGGATAAGAAGTTCCAAAGCCCGAAGGGGGGTATCACGCCGGCCGCGCAAACAAGAGGTGAGGAGAAATACATCGCTCTCTGGTGGAGCTTGTCCGCAATCTCTTTTAAAAAAAAAAGCCATGAAAGACGTAAAAAAGAAAAAAAGCTAATCCATAGGATATATTGTGTGCCAAATAAACCTAATCGCTGGGGGCCTGAGAGAGAGTGTAAAAAAATAAAGGGAGTCGGCAGAAAAAAACCATCGGGCTCGGAGAGTAACTCGAACAAGCGCCCAAGAATCTTTTGGGTCGGACCCTCTGAAGCGGAAAGAAGAGAAAACCTAGCGAAGAACCGCTTCTATTTCATAACAACTAAGAATGGAGACCGCGCTCATTAAGGTCTCCAATGAACGGGGGAAGAAATCTGCCGGCTCGGATCCGTCAAGTGCCAATGAAAATTGTCGGGCCTTAGGTGGCAGGATATTACGAAACTGAGAAGAGTGCGGGAACTACTTGGAACGAAAGGAGGATCACCTAAAACCCCCCTATCAAGTTCACAAGCATCCAGAAATCGAACCTTCCTCTCAAGGGTGATTGCGAGCCGGAACAAACTCAGCCCCCAAGGGCCCCAAACAGGCGCTAAAGTCTCGCACCGAGTTTACGGCACGCGTAATCGTAAATACTCATAGCATAACGACCCTTGGAAATAGGGACTGGGACACGGACAGAGTAGACGTGACTTATGCGAGAACTTCCTGTAGTCAAACCCGACTCCGGAAAGGACAGGGGGGTCTAGAAAAATAGGGCGTTCTCAACTCGACGGGCGCCACATCAGGGGGAAAATCGGGGGAAAAACCAGCTAAGGAGGGAAAAGGGGGATGTATGTAACCTCGGCACATCCTCATCCGTTACTCCAGGTAAGATTAAAAGACGGCGCTGATCGGGTTTAAATCTCTGGCATAAGCAGGTCCTGGCAGGGATAAGGGGGAAAGGCAAAAGGGCAGTACTGGCAAACGGGGCAAAAAACTGCTTCTGGAGCCGCTGAGGACAGAGAAAGCTTTGAGGTTGGGAGGGGGTAGGATAGGAGGAAAAGATGGGGTGCAACTACGGAGGCCAACGAGTTAAACAACTCTCCGGGGGGCCGCCATTTGGGGATCGTTTGGCGCTCTAACCTTTTGGGGGAAAGTAAGAGTGAAGACCGAAACAACCCCTTCTGAAAACGCAACGACCGAGGCGAGGATCGGGATCCCTAGGGAATCGGGGTAGCATAATCCAAACAAAAAATGCCGCCGCAAGACCCAAATTTGGGGAAAAATGAACATCTAGATAAAAGATTAGGGATTGAGACTGTTTCATCACAAAGAGTCGGACGGGGGGGGTGGGGGGGGGTGGGGGGGGGGCAGGTAATGGTTGTGGAAAAGGGGGAGTGCTTCTAAAAAAACAGGGTACAAAAGGTTCAAACTCCTACGCTGAGGAGGGAAATGGGGGGTTTTTTGGGGCACCAAATATGTAAAAGGGCTACACCGAAAGGAGGGGGAATCACAGGAGAACGGGAAATCGGGGTAAGGAAAAACCCCTACCGACCACACAAGGGAACGATGAGATCGGTTTGTCCCCGAGAAAGAAGGGAGAGAATCTAACATTCCAAGCTTCCGAGGGAAGGGACAAAGGATCCTGCACAGGGAACTAATTTGGAACCACGAGCAGATGAGGCAGGGCAGCAGAAACTCGGAGAAAAGAGGGCCGAATGCGATACTGGTTTCTTAGTGTACGAGGGAACAGATTTGGGTGGATTAGCTCATTAGACAAAGAGATGAGTATTCGTAACCACTTTGGGGGTGCGAGTTAAACGACCGCGAAGTGGAAGCCAGCGTATGGGTAGAGGGTACATGAGATATTGGTAGTTGGAACCGAAGGAGGAAAAGGAAAATAAATTTTACCAATGTTGAGTTAGTCGCGGTTTAAGATTAAGCGTTCAGAGAAAAACACGGGAAGGCGTCTTAAAAAGGGGTGCGGCGTTGGTTTATTAGGGGCATCTCAGGAGAAATCTAAAGATTCGATTGAATGGCGTTAGTGCTAAAAAAACTCTCTCGACGGTTTTGGGAATGGGTGGTCGAAAGGGGAAGTAATGAAAGTTCCAGCACCTAAATCAAGTCCCGCGGCAAGCTCGAATGGGGGGATCATAACAGTACACTGTCTCTTGGAAAACGGATACACAGAGAAATTGTGCTCAAAACAAAAAGGGGGGCTAAATGAGCCTCGAAAGGTGGGGAACAGTATTGAGCAAGCCAGCATTCGGTCTCAACTTCGTTGGAAGGGAAGTCATCAGCAGAGGCCTAAGAGTATGATTTTACTCGCAGCCGAGGGGACGGACTAGAACGGCGGAAACGGGGGGTAAAATCAACCAAGGGGTTAATCTTCTTGTGGAGATGACTAGGCATCGGCTTGTGAAAAGTCAGGGGGAAAAAGCTTTCTTTCTCTTCGTTTTTGGCAAGGGAATTTCCTCGGAGAAAAGTGAAAGGGTGAAGCGGAGAACCAGAGCGCAGGGGAGAACATACAGCGGGTTCTCGGAACGGATGGAAAAAAAAAAAGCTGAGCTTTTTGGGGGGGGGAGGAGTAGACGGAAGGGGCGGAGGTGAAAAAGCAATGAGGGGGGTCTGTAAACGAGGGGGGGGGGAAAGTTCATGTAGACCACTCAGCAAGGGTATAAAATCATCTCGTCTGTGCGACGAAAGCAAAAAAGCGGGAGGTCTCAAGCGGTCTTGGGCAAGCTGGAACGAAAGGCAAATCAAAGATGGAAAAAAAGAGGAAATGTGGACTCTGCGATATGCTTCGTATGAAAGTGGGATCACGAGTTCCTTTTGAAAGGGACGTAGGGGGAAACTGATCCAGGAAAAACAAAGTAGAAAGCAGCCGCGCAACAATTTTAAAACTATATAGAGGGTTGGAAAAAGGGAAGTTGACACGGGCGTCCCCTCGGAGAGAGAACCTTTTGTTGAACAAATCTATAGGGTGGGAGAGAGAATCCCAAAAAAACACTGCTGTGGAACCATCCTCTAAAAGGGGGACCTGGCGAGAGAAAAGCCGCCGGCCAGTCAACCTTCAACCCGCAAGGAAGGCAAGGGGAGAGAAAAAAAAAGAATCTTTTCTTCCCCAAGAGAAGAGCAGAATGCAGGGCCGTTGCAAATCTCACACAAAAAGAGGAAAGAGAGACAACTGCACGGTTTAACATGGCGGAGCGGCTGAGTGGCGAAAGAACTCGACGGTGGGGATGAGTCCGGAGTCAAGCTCTTTTTGGTCGGAGGGAGGGAAGTGATTTGGAAAAATCACCTATAAATCTGGTCCCAATCGAAGGCCGGTTTCCACGAATGTCGCGTGAAATTACATAGTCGTTTGTCAAAACAAGACTGGGGAAGAGAACTATCAGAAAAAAAAATCTAAAAAAAAAGGGAATCATAACTGTTTGGAAGGATGGGGGGGGAGGCAAACCCTTGGGTCGTCTAGGGAAGTAAAAAACGAAATTTAAAGGTCGAACGCGGAGGACCCACAGCAAAAAAATATCTAACAACATTTACGCGGGGCGGAATATCGCGAAGGTATAGTCACTCGAAAATCAATTTCAATGACCCTGGAGGAGAAGCGTTTTAGGCGTAAAGACCCACCGGACGGAGGATTTTGAAATGAATGGAAGGGGGAGTGGCCAATGAATTCACCGCGGGAGAACAAAATACATATTGTTCGGGTGGGGGCCAGCAAGCGGGGGGGGGGTTTCCGTTCTAAAGGATCCGCCTTTAACCACTAACCCAGAAGGGTGGTTCACAAGCTCCTGCGCAAAAACAGAGGGGACTGTGAGATCAGCGACTCAGGAGCCGTTGCCGCAGAAAGAAGTTTTCAGAGCCGAGGAAATCTGGTCCTGCAAACTAAAGCGAGAAAAGAAATTCAATGACTTCTGGGGACCCGAAAGTCCGAAGAGGAATAGGAAGACGGGAAACGCTTGAGCGAAAAGTGGCGCCAGGTGAGGGGAGGAAAGTGCTCGGAGTCCTCCAGAGCAAGCAGAAAAAAAGACTGTTGCTTGCCTACCAAATAGAAAAGCAATATCCACAAAGAAAGAGGGTAGTGGGCTGAACAACTAAGAAAAGGGCATGCTCACGCGCTCTAGAGTCTCCAGGGGGACGGGGGGTTGAAAAAAAACTGTCTCAGGGGAGCAAATGAAAGAACTGGCCCGAAATAAAATAACGGGAAAGAGCGCAAAGTGCTAAGGGTGTGGACTATTCAACAAGCTGTAAAAATAACAGAAAAAAACTTTCGAGCTGGGGAAAAGAAAACAAATCAGCTACGACGCAGCTAAAAGTGGTCATCAGTTCAAGAATCCCCCACCCACCAGGGGGAGCGCGGCAGATCGCCAAGCCGCACGAGGAAGATCAACGACTCGAGAGAAAGAAAATTGGCATACTTTGAGGGAAGGGGCTTTAGGGACAAAAGGGAAGTCGCGAAGCCTCTCTGACCCTCTAAAATCCCGCCCTTTCCAAAAAGCGGGTCGTTAGAAGTCCGAAACCACCAAGAACGGGGAGAAGCGGCTGCTGAAAAAAGAGCGAATCAAAAACTGGGGGGGACCAGCTAGACACGAGAGCATGCTGGCAGATTACGAGGTACGGACGAAAGCTCTCATTCTTATAGGTGGGGTCGCGTCCAAAAAAAGGGAAAAGGGGCCTGGAACTTAGGTTCACGAGAAAGAAACGGCAGGGAGGTGGGAGGCCTCGTTTTCATCGCAATGTAGACGTCGCCCACAGGAAAGTACAACCGATCAGGTGACACGGGGCTTAAAAGGACGTCGAAAATGGTGGGGGGGGCACGAAAATACCAAAACTTAAACGTCACGTTAAAAAAGAAAAAGTTTATAGGAAACTATCTCAAATGTTAATCAGCGTGGGGGGAATCCATCCTAAAAACACATTAGAAAATCAAGAGGGCACTCTTAAGTGAAACCAATGTGGAAAGAGGATCTCTTAGAATTAACAGTTGGCAACGCCAAAAACATTCAGGGCGGCAAAGCAAGACAAGGACAAGATTGGGGGGGTGGTTATTA
>Ga0179591_1310536_pt1 | contig 11820 bp, 6 predicted proteins | sample CZOMad2_1_08_16f_FD_182891 | JGI IMG/M metagenome (GOLD analysis project Ga0179591, IMG submission 182891) | Vadose zone soil fungal communities from Angelo Coast Range Reserve, California, USA - CZOMad2_1_08_16fungal (PacBio error correction) | ecosystem: Environmental > Terrestrial > Soil >...
CCTGTTGTCTTCACAGAGCCTCACGGGCGATATCTGTGCTGGACAAGGCAGGGGGGCAGAGGGATGGCAGCCAGGTCTACCTTCAACATACAAAGGGGGGAAAGACAGAAAGTAAGAAAGAGCACAATTCAGGCAGGATTTCAAGTCACATACAGATCGTTGCCTGAAAGACTTAGGAGTCAAGACAATGGCCAGAAGGACGAAAAGAGGGGAGAGGAAATATGGGGGAAAAACTCTATGGCGACTGCCAGCAAATATTCCCGGGAGGGAAGGGAGGAAGAGGGAGAGAGGGGTGAGATTGCACGGAGAAAAAGACCGAAACTGGGCGAGCCCCGGTCCTTTTATTTCCGGCTCGGGAAAGGAGGAGGGCGGTTTTCCTTTCTTAAAATATTCCTCAACCACCACAATCAGGTATTAGAGGAAGAAAGAAAGAAGAAAAGGAGTTTGAGCGAGGAATACCACATGCTCAAAAATAGAAAGAGCGAGGACTAGCTCGCTTACCAGCGGCGTTTTTTCATCGGTTGGGGGGGGAAAAGAAAAGCGGAAAAATACGAAGAAAATCCTCTACCCCCTCCCCTAACGCCAACAACAAGAGGGGGGATGGGCCAGGCCATCGAAGCCGTGAAGTCAAAGGATTGTCGGCAGTCGGCATCGCCGAAAGGGAAATTACAAAAAGAAGGGACAGCAAATCGGTGGGACCTAAATTATCCTAACGGGGGAGGAGGGAATATGCGAAGAGAGAAAGAACCAACGTTATCTCTTGCGTTTCATGGCGGGGGAAAACGGGACGGACTGGACGAAGCATAAAAGATCGTTCCACCAGAACAACGGGGGCAGAAAGGCAGGAATTGCATCATCCATACTCACTGGTGATAAAAACGTTCACAGAAAAAGTAGGAAAAGAACAGAATGAAACCTCTTCCAAATGCGACCTGGGAAGAACTCGAAACAACTCAGAAAGAACAAGTGAAGAAAAGAGAATCTCTTGAATGTAAGAGTTGAACGAGGTCTTACTCCCAAGGGCGAGCTGGAATTTGAACAGGACAAAACCTAGCCGAGGAAAACCTGGAATGCGGCCAAATCAAAGATCGCGAGTCTACCGGGGGAAGGAAGGAAAAAACTACCGGAAGGGGAAGGGGGGAAGAGCGTATTGTACTCTTTCCACCACGAAAAGAAGGGGGAGCTGAAAGGGGACAGAACGCACTCGAATAGCAAAGAGATAGTTGACCAAGGAATTTAAGTCACATTTAAAAGGGAAAAGACGACAATCCCATGGGGGGCATGGTTCCAAATCCAGGTGGAAAGAACAGACCGTGGTGAAAATACAGTCTCGCTTCTTTGGTCCAAAAAAAGAAAAGACCAGTGGAAACAGCAAGAAAAAAGACCTGAAGCGAGGGAGGCGACCATTAACTTGGAGAAGGGCATTTACAATCGCTCAAAGGAGAAGAGACAGCCGGGCGGGATTAAAAGAGAAGATATTGGAGTCCAACGCCGGAGTCTTCATCCACCCTCCGGACCAAAAACCGGCCCAGTTGCGGGGAGCTTATATTAAAAGTTAGGAATAAAAAGAAAAAATCACTTCGAAGGGACTATACCGTCTTCTCAGACTGGGAAGGAGTCTACCCAGCATTGTAGGCGTAGACGAAACGGGTAAAGGTTCGGGGGACCCGTCTTTTTCTTTTCCGCGAACAAAGATAGGTTTGAGGAAAGCAGGCCCACTCAACGCGCAGGGTGCAGCGGAGGAGACAAAAAGGCATGGTCGAAAGAGGACGCCTCTAGCGAGAGTGGGGAAAAGGTGACCACCCATACGGAAAGGGGAAAAGAATTCGGAGAGAAGATGGGGAAGAATCCACGTTACAGCGGGCGACATGTCATGAAAAAGACCAGAAAAGAAAGGGAAGCTGTTTGAAACGAAAATAGTGGAAAAAGGGAGATACAAGAGGGGATTAGTGTCCCGTCGACACTTGGGGGGAAGAGGATAACATTACGAAGAAAAGGAGAAGACCTGGTGTCCGCTATTAGCAAACTTGAAGGGGGAGAGTCTTTAATGGAATCCAACCGCAACACCAGGAGCGACAGGAGAGAACCAGGGTACTCCTCTCAAGGGCAAGGCAAATTTGGTTCGAACAATATCGAGTAAGGAACAACATTCACCTACGGAACCCAACCACTGGAGTGGGACCGGGGATATAAGAAAACCAAAAAGGTTAGAAACCTGTAGGCTGAAGTGAAAAAAAAAGCACCGCCTTCCTACTTTCAATCGAAGGGGAACAAACTCTTATCAAAAAAAAGAATTGAGGGGGGAAGAGGAGACTAAAACAACAACTTATTAGTCTAAAAAGAGATAGAATGAGGGGGGGAATGAATTGGGAAGCAAGGGAAAGTTCTTAGGCAGGCAATTTTATTGGGGAAAAGGAAGCAAGAAAAAGGATAACCGGTTGTTTTCTATGATCCCACTAAAGGGTGCCGAACCGGAGGGGAAAAGAGGGGGGAAAAAAAGACGGATATTTTTCCTGCCCTCTACAAATTGGAAAAACTGGGTGTCTCGAAATGTACGGAAGGTGGGGATGAGATAAAAATAAAGACAGCCACCACGAGAAATTAGGGGGAAAAAAAAGTCCCCAACGGGACAACCAAGTCCGGCGCGAATGCCGTTATTGCCGACCCATTTGAAGGGGAACAGGACAAACTCTTGGCCCCGTCAGATTGGGCAAAAAAGACCCAAATTCCCTTTTTGGTGAAGACCTGCATTCTGACCGCGGAAAGGACCTGTTAGAGTAGACAATGAGAAGGGATGAAGTCCGTCTCGGTTGGACATTTACAACGTCTCGATAAGAAAGAACGAGAGAAGTGACATCTACTGAGGTGCTGGCAGAGGCCCGCCGCTTGAGATGTCCTGCACCGGAAAAGATCAGGGGGGGAGAGGACAGAACCATCTCCTCCCCTTCCAAAAAGGGTAAAAACGGAGCGAAAAGGGAGACCAAGCTGGAGAGCCCCAAGTAGTGGAGCGGGAAAGAAGAGACGCTTGATGGGTAGGTTAAAGCCGGGAAGCGCACCCGGGATGCATTTTCTTGGGCGTGGGGGTATTAATCAGGAAAGGGGGGGGAGACAAGGAGACCTTCTGCACCATGCTTGAAACCACGACAGGCTGCAACAAACCGATGTCCAAAGAGGGAAAGAAGGAAAGGGGGTTCCAAGTGGTTATATAAAGGTTGTAGAGGGGGTGAACAGGATTTGGGGGGGACCACCGAATTCTGAAAAACAAAACACGGTGCCGTGAGGGTGAAGGGGAAGAGGTGGCGGGCGTGACAAACCCTGAACCAAGGGGGGTGGAAAAAAGAGAGGTAGACAGTGAAACGGCTTTTTGAATGAAGGGGAGAAGGAGGTAAGACGAAGAAGAAAAAGTTCAGACTGGGATGGGGCTACCAAGTAGCTGGCGGGAGGGGAAACGCGTCCAGCAATCTTCTAGTAGTGGTAGACGGCAAAAACGGACGGAACATATGTTCTCCATCAAAGACCGGCCCTCAGTTTGTGCCAGAGGGGGAGGGGAACAGTTCAAAAATTCGCAAGGGGAAGGAAAAAAGACCATCAAGCAATTATTGGGGGAAGGGAAGGAGCGAAAAGAAGGGTTCGGGAGTGGGGTGGGGCAGGGCTCTCACAGGGGGAGTGGGGGGGGAAAGTGGAGTAATTTATGGACTGAAGAAGAGAGGGTGGTAATACTCACCCGCATATCTTTCCAGCCGGAGAATTTGGGTGGGGGGGGGGTGGTTGACTAGGGGGGGAAGCCAAATTTAAGTTAATTCAAAATTTGGCTGCGGAGGAGAAGCAACAAGTTTTCCTGAAGGCAAAAAAAGGGATATGCAAAACCACCTAAGCTAAAGGAGTTTGGTCCATAGGAAAGACAGGGGGAGACTATTTAATTTCTTAATAAATGTTCTGCACTGAAGACGGAAAAGGAGGGGATCGCAAGAGGAAAAGCCTCTCGGGCAAGGAGGCACAAGGAGGGAGGGGAGGAGGGAAATTTTCTATTTGGAGGAGGTTAAAAAACGTAGTTCAGAGGCAAAAACCGACAAGAACAACGCGCTGGAGCTGTAAAGGGAAAAAAACGATCTTTCAGAAAGTCCAGGAGGGGGGCCGGGGGGAATCCTGTGAGAATAGGAAAAAAAAGAAAAGAGGATGAGTAAAAGATAGACTCTAAAGAGGAAAACCAAAGGGACCACATAAAACTCCGAAGGGCAGGCCAGAAAAAGAAGAAAAAAAAAACGGACGAAGGGCTCTCTTACCATCTGACGGGGGGCCGCAGAGGAAAAGCTCGAAAAAGATCGACCATCATAAAAAAAAATAATAAGGGAAGGTTTTCTTTCCACCTCATAATCAAATACGGGAATCATAGAGATCCAAGCAGGGCGTCAGGACGATTGTCGAATAATAGTAAGGAAAGATATGGTACTAAAGGGAAAATTTCTGGAATAGGAGAGAAGAAGAAAAGGTTTATGGGCGTCGGCCCACCTCCAAGGAAGTTCCAGGAATTGAAGAAAAAAAGGGGGAATAGGCAGTCCAGTTGGAGGCCCAGGAACAAACGGAGAAGGAATGGCAATAACAGAGGGGATGGGGATAACACGAGATAAAGTATTCAGAAGAATAAATCCCGTCCAATGGTCAAATGCCTTACTACGGGAAGAAAAAATCTCACAAACGCTACGAACCGAGAGAGAGGAAGGAAAAGCCTGGGAGTGGGGGGCCCAAGGGTGCAAAAAGGGGCTAAGAACAAGTAGGAGGGGAGGGATTTGAACAGACCTAGGACCAGAACAAAGGACGGCAAGTCGGCGTCTGGGGGGAAGAAAAAACGCGGCGGAGTACAGATGGGCCGGAAAAAGAAGAGGAATGGAAGAAGACGTTGGGGGGATTGACAGTGGGGGGACTCCTCATAAACCTATAATCGTAAGGTTCAAAGGAAAATTCGCGAAGCTCATATTAAGACCCCGAAAAAAAGAGGGAAGGACACATTGAGCCTCTACGACATAACCATGGGTGGGTGGGGTTGCAGTTGGTTCACCAAGAAAAGTCATTCAACGGGGAAAAAAAGGGGGAAAAAGGGGGGACCACCGAGATCGGGGGGGCAAAAAAATGTCACCACTCAGATCAGGACTTCAGATCTACCAGGAAGAGGAAAGGGACATGAACCTAGAGAAAATGAAAGGGGGGACTTCAAGACATGGGGGGCAGAAGGACTAGTAAGTTGTGATCAACCAGGTAAAAGGAGTCGGCAAAAAAACTCTAAAGACCCACGAAAACAGTAATTGGAAGAGGTACCGGCGATGAGAAGAAGCAAAAGAAAGGAAGAAAGGACTACGGAATCGAACGGGGGGAAGGAGGCCAACAATACGGCCCTGAAATCTAAACAATGAAACGGGTAACAGGTCTTCGCTTCCTTGTGGGAGTGTCAGAGAAAAAAAGATAGGGGAGGCCTCAATACTTCTTGAGCTGCAGGAAAAAGAAAGAGGTACATGTGACGGAGCATCAGGTGAAGCGCCCTCGCAGGAGTGTAAACCTGTACCCGAAGGGAGGCATTCAGACGTGAGAAGGGAAAAGGAGCTACTATTTGCACCAATGGATGGCCCGGAGTTACCGGTCTTCAAAAACCCGACAAAACAACTGGAAAAGGGGGGGGATTGGAAAACCTAAAAAAAGAAAAGACCCCGTGACTTCGGCTGAACTGGTTGAGTGATGGAAAAGGAGATCCGCTAGGGGCCCTGTAACCGAAGGGAATTTAGCGGGAACGGTTGACCGATTATCAGAACCTTGTCTTTCGTATAGGGATGTAGGCGGAAGAGAAAACCAAACGTTCGTAGAGACAAAACGGCACAATTTTGCGAGGGCAAATGTTAGAAACAATAGAGAGGAACGGGGATCTCACCTAGGGCCACACTAAAAAGGTTCGGTAACGTGGGAGATATCAAGCCAAAAAAGTTACCGGGTCACTGCGGAAAAGGAAGATGCAAGACCTACGGAGCAGCCAGAGGTCAAACGGAGCCTCACCAAACAGAATATACAGTGGCATTATCTTCCTCCCCAAAAAAGATTAAAATAAAGCAGGGGGGGGGGGAAAGTGCAAAGGCATTGGGGGGGGGGGAGTGGGGCTAAGGTAAATCAGTAGGAGGTACCACCTTGGTGTTTGAATGCAGAAGACACGGGGAGAACCGGTTTTGTTGAAAGGTCTCACGTTCCCTAATAGTGCCGCCCGGAGGGCCAGGAAGGCACTGGAGTTTTTCTTATTTTACGGGAAGGGAGGGGTTTCTACCGGAATACCAGGGGTGTGGTGGAGGGGATTATCGAAAACCAGTAACAACTAGCACCATGGGGGGGGAAAGATCTCCGTTGGAAACCAACGGGACATTCGTGTGCGGCGAGGGAGGGGACACGCACCCAGTGTCGCATTGAAAGTCACTCAAACCCGTCAGCGAAAAGCGAAGGGGGAGTAGTACTCACCCCATTCTTTGGGTCCCTGGTGGGGTGAAGAGCTACGGAACCGCAGGGAGGGAATTGGGAGTAGGCCCCGTCCTGAAAACGGGCCGGATGAAAAGACGAAGGGCAGGGCATCAGCCGTCTCTAGAGCGTACCGGAGTGAGAAAAGCTCAGGAGTTTCTCCAATGCACGTATTCCCCGCCGATTGAAGGGGCCGCTAGGCAAACTAATCTGGTGTTTCGCGGAAAAGAAGACAGAGGCCGCCCCGAACATTCCACGCGACCCTGATGTAGATACGGGAAAGTATGGGTCGGGGAGAAGAATCTTAGTCGGGGGAGAGGGTATGGGGGGGATTTGGGAAAAAAATCGCCGGCGACACGGAGACAGTGGCTGGGGAAGGAAGGGGTGTGGGGAGACTTACTGGTGGAACTCCAAAAGGGGGAGGGACAGTCGGCATTTCTTAATAACGCCTGAGAGGGAAAAGCCCCGGCAGCGCTGCGAAGGCCGAACCGGGGCGGAGGAGGAGAGGGGGAAGAGCTTGGGGAGTTGTACATGTTGGTGTGAAACCCCGAGACCTAGCAGGCGTTCAAAAGAAAAATGTTAGTACCAAATGAATTTATCGGGGCGCGGACAAGAACAAACAAACTATGGCCAGGAGACGTGACTTGGAAGGGGTAATCCTCTCCGGAGTGGAAGAAACTCGCTTATATATGATAAGGGGATGGAGAAAGAAAGGAAGCGGAGCCGCTTTCTTACAAAACGGGAATTCAAGTGCCTTCCGGTCGTATACGGCCCTGGACGACAGATAGGTTGGTCGGGTGGACCAACATGGGACAAGGAGGGGTAGTTTCACCTGGGTGAAAAAGGAAAGAGGGAGGGGCTAAGTGGGAAAAAACAGAATCCGCAAAGTAAGATCAAGAGAGTCCCTTAATGGGTCTAATTGCGGGGGGCGTTGGGGGGAGGGAGTGGGGAGGGAAAAAAGTAGATTCTTTGTAATTAAATCGGGGGGGCGATTTGATGAAGAAAGGGGAGAGAAGTGGGGGGTAGCTCACCCTCGCGTCAAAGGAAGAAAGCGGAGAAGGACGACAAGGTGTGTCGGACCTGGAAGCCTCACATTTGAAAAAGAGTATGAGCGTACAGCGCAAATTTTTGCGAATGGCGAAAAAGGGGGAAAAGAAAAACTGCAAAAGCGATACGAACCCGGGTGCACGGAAGAAGCAGGCATCTTCCAGATACGGGGAGGACAGATCGTGCGGAAATCTAGTATCAAAGTGGGGCAATGCAAAAGGAAGAAGGTTGGGATGAACAGGATTGATCACCATCTCTGGCAAAAAGGCCACATATTCAAAGGAGTAGAAGGGAGGCTGGGTACTAGATTATGAGCAAGCAGCGTCGGGGAGGAGAAAACGAAGCGAACAACGGCCTCTGGTAATCTTAGTAGCCGGGGATAGGGGGGGGAAGGAGCGGTAGAAGAGAAAAGGGACTGTTATTTCAGCTAAAAGGAAAAAAAAAAAACAACCGGAGGAGGAGGAAAGGGGAGAGAAAGCTCTGTCGACAGGATTCTTAAATTCGAAAGACCCATATCCCTGACTATCCTTGCTTACCAGCGTCGGGGGGGCTAAGAGGGGTGGGCCAGAGCGAAACTGAAAAAAAAGAAAAGGCAGTAACACCATCATCGAAGAATCCTTAAGGGGGGAAAAAAAATGAAGCGGTTTACCTATTGATCCTGCGGAAGTCAGATCGAAACGCAGAAGCAATTTTCAAATATCTTTTGTTAAGGAATCTCCAGGGAAAGAAGGCTGATACGGACGGGCGCAGACCCCGGTTCTGCTCTTGCAGGAGGGCAGAAAATCCGCAAACTTGGACGGGAAAGCAAGAAATATCGACAGGAAAGGGGGATCCAGGAAGCAAACATTTCGCCCTGAGTTTAACACATCCAGACGACGGGTAAGAAGAAAAACGCGATCTTAAAACAATCAAAGGACAAAGGGAATTCCAATCACTTACGCCGAACCTTGCTTCGGGAAAAACTCTAAAAGCTAAATCACTACACCTTAGAGGTAGGAAAAATCCGCACGGCGTGAATGGTCTCTTTTGGGGGAGATGATACGACCACGTGGGAAAAAAAGGACGAACTCGCCGATGAAAACACCTGGCCTAGGCGGAAAAAGAATAACTATCGGATAGGAATGACCTCTCTATGAACATACCTTAATCAAGCAGGAGAGGAGGGGTGATTGCATCTTTCTAACTCAGAAGAAGAGAAGAGAAGGTTCAGCAAAAGCAATTCTATCATAAGTGGGAAATAGAATTAAGGAAAAAGGGAACTGATAAAAGATCGGAACTAACCCTAACCTGTTTTGTTTGGGGAGAGTGGGGGGGGGTCCCCTAAATTCATTCAAAGAATAAAGGTGGTGGACCATTGACCTGTGGGACCAAATAATGGTAAAAATCAAATAAGCAGATGCTCTCCGTCTAAGAAAACCGTGGGGGAGAAAAAAGGGGACTTGTCGTCGCTGAAGGACAACAGGAGGGTTAGGGGATCCCGGGAAAACCATGTTTTCAGGGGGAATTGGTAGGTTGGGGTCCAAAAAAAGAGGCCGTATTATTGAAAAACACCCTCCGAATGGACACCAGAAACATGTTTGATTAGAGAACGGCGAGAAGACAAAATCCAAAATAACTGAAGTCTCGGAAGAGAAATGGGCATGCTTCGCCAACTAAGTTTTGCTTTTTCACGGATTACCTACAGCCAATCAGTCTCGGAAAGAAAAGTAAAGGTGAGGATGACGGAGTAAGGGCGCTCTTTCCGGAAACAAAAAGTCCAGTCATCATGTCAAGGCTCTAGAGTGAAGGGGAAGAGAACATACTGATTTTTCCTTTATCTCTTCTTTAGCGACTGACTAGGAAAAAGAGGGTATGTCACCCTATCCTACGGTCATTCCGCGTTCGCATTGTAAAGCGAAAAGAAGGGCTCCGACATGGGAAAGGGGAAAAGCTTGCTTTCTTAACCAGACCAAAAAGATTTTGCGGTGGCAGAGGGAAAAAAACATGCTTGACGGGGGGAGGACAGGGGGTAGTCAGGGACCATTACCTGGGGGGGGCAGCGAAACGTAACACAGGAACGCAGAACTATTCTGACAAATGTGGGAAATTAGAAAAGGGGCAAAGGGGTGAGCGTCGGAGACGTCGGAAGAGGGAGAAAAGAAAATGACAACAAACTTTTCCGTCAGACACCAAAGTGCGAGAAATTGTGTCAGGTCACATGACGGATGGGCAAATGTCATCGAGGCACTAGGAGGCAAAGAAATGTCCGGGGGTATAGTCTGGACCACCAAGGGACAGTACCCAGTTATGAAGGGAAGTGAAAATATCCTTCCTTCCTACCAGCGAGACACTTTCCGTCATTTCATGACCAACGGTAGGGAGGGAAATAGATAGGCAACTGAGGAATTGTGGGGATTCACGGAAACGCTTTCCCTTAGAAGATATTATTAAGAAAAGGGTAGAACCTGGGGGGTTTTCGATATCCCCACTAACGGAAGGGGAAGGGGGGCCGAAATGATTTTAAACTGGGGGTGCTAAGAGGGTTGCTAAAATGGGGCCACGCATTTCTCCAAGGGTGTAGGCGAGAGAGACATGTGGGGTTTATTATCTCAGGACAGAAGAAGAAAGTTTTTTCAATTTTCGCCACCAAGTTCAACGCCGAAGTCGGTTGGAGGCGTTAATGCCGTAGGGAACGGGGAGGGAAAAGTGGCAATAGGACACGAAGAGAGCAACGATGGGTTTCTTGTGGTTGTCAGGTCAAAGGAACTAAAGGCAGTTGGGGCAACGGGGTTGGAGAAAGAGGAAACCTCTGTAAGCCCTAAAAAGCAGTACGCTAAGAAGAAAACTTAATGACACTGGAATTTAAAGAGGTCGCAGAGTCTCTACACTGGCATAAGAGTCGTAACAGAGTGGAGAAGGCGGGGTAACACCGCCGCGGTGAAGGGGAGGAATGACTTCTGCTAAAAAACTAGACGGGGTAGCTAACCTAAAAGAGCGTCACATCACGGCAGACAAGAAAAAGGGTACATGAAGGGGGCGCTAAGACCATCTTTTGGGGGGATATTAGGGAGAGAATTAACTTATAGTAAGGACGCGTGCTGGTGGTCAGTATAATCGCGGGTACCTCTCACGTCACGAAAAGAGACGTCGTTTTCAGGAGGTTGCCGGACCGGGGGGGGACTCCAATCAGTTCTGCACTGTGATCCACTTGCTGAAAACAATAAAAGGGTGAACCGGGCAGCTATGTAATGCTAAGTACCTCAAACAAATGAGGGAGAATCGAGAGGACGGAAGGAAGATGGGGGAAATTTTGGTTGGGCCGAATCACAACGGTCACTTAGTCCACTGTTGAAGTTCTCTTGTGCGCAAAAAAAAAAAACGGTTTCGCGAGTACAGTTACTAGGATGGTTGGAAGTCCTTCTGAGGAGGGAAAGAAGAAAGCCGACACTTCGAATGGGGGGGGCCCCTGGTGTGTTCGTAGTAACTGCTGGGCTGTCGAAAAAAAGGCAATTATACGTGGTGAGAAAACAGGTGAATAGCTCCGTCCGTCTGTAGCAAAAAAGGTTGATGTCGGTCCAGCCTTACCCCTGAGCAGAGGAGGGAGGGTACGGGTGTAAAAAATAAAATGAATGCCTAGCGGGGGGGGGGGGGGGTGGGGGGGGGGGGGGGGGGGGGGGGGGGGGGGTTGATTTAATAAGAACAAGAAGAAAGCAAGCCTTAATGATGTAATGTCAACATCCTCGGGGTTTTCTTTAGCGTTTGTCAGGCGAGAAAAGGAGTAATCGGTGTAATGGCGTATTAGATTTCTGAAAGGATCGGTGTGGGTATAGAAAAAAGAGCGCGGATGTGCCCAATGCAAACAGCAGGTAGAAGTGGTCCGGACCCACTGGTGTGCACGATCGGGTTCTGGGAAAAGGAGGGCAAAGGGGGGGGGATGTATCCAGCTACAAATGAAAGCAGAAGACCGGTGATATGCGAAAAAGAAAGATCATCACGGTCCAGGTCCGAGATATTGTCATAGGGACCCAAAAAAAAAAAGGGCTGATCTAGTTAAAATTCCCTATGTGCACGAGCAGGACGCTGAGAAATGGGATAGCAATTGGAGAAAAAGTCAGCGACTGGCGCAAAGGGAAAAAGTACGGAGTGCGGCTGGGGGGGAAAAGAGATGAGGGGGAGTTTCAGCGTCTCAACGCGGCGGGACCCAAAGAAGCAACAGGAAAAACGGAAAGGAAAAAGGGAAGGGGGGGGACCTCTTTTCCCGAAAATGCTAGAAGGGGGGGGTATTCACGCATGGAGAAAAAGAAAGGG
>Ga0179591_1339102_pt1 | contig 11820 bp, 9 predicted proteins | sample CZOMad2_1_08_16f_FD_182891 | JGI IMG/M metagenome (GOLD analysis project Ga0179591, IMG submission 182891) | Vadose zone soil fungal communities from Angelo Coast Range Reserve, California, USA - CZOMad2_1_08_16fungal (PacBio error correction) | ecosystem: Environmental > Terrestrial > Soil >...
AATCCTGCACGAAGGCGGTCACTTACAAACTAAGGGGCGCTTCAAGGGACCAGAAAAGACGCACCGCAAGAGTTTGCCTACGCACTTCTTTACAAGACGAGCGGAGGGATTGATACAGGGGGGGGGGTGAAGACCTGGGCTTCATGGAAAAACGAAAGTCGATCTAAAAAAAAAAAAATTCTGGCGTAACAAATGGAGAAACGCAATAAAGCAGAAAAACGTTGCCCAAAGTCGTGGCCAACGCTTAAGGAACAACCACCCCCCCCAACGGTGCACTGGAAAGAAAGAAAAAAGGGGTGCTACCTGACCAGAAAGAGGCAGAGAGGCCAAACGAAATCCACAGGAATAGAGGGACGCGGGAAAGAAAGGAATCAACATAAAATGGGGGGCTAGAGCAAGAAAGAAACCCAAACCATTCACCCAAAGGCTTTGGGGCACAACCGAAAATAGTAATCAATCGAAAGGGCAGTCATGAAAAAAGAGAACGAGAAATGGGGGGGGGGGGGTATGGGCATGAAGGTTTTGCGGAAAAAGTTCAAATAATAGAAGATTAATGAAAACCAAAGGGAATCGGACCAGCGGTGAGGCCGGGAAATCGACCGGGGGAGACAAGACCAGGCAGGCAACCCGAGGGACAGCCTGACAAAATAAGATCCCACGGAAAGAAAAGAAAAGGGAAAAGGATAAGCCATTCAACCTTCAGCGCAATACGGATACAGGAGGGGTGCCCTTCCTTCGAGGGCGGGGCCCGCAAGGACACGTAACATCTAGATGGATGAAAAAGGAATCGGGGCAAGGGAAAGAGGGGCATGCCTGTTTTGTCGAGTCGACAAAAAAAAAGGAGGTCAGCAGATTGGGAAACGGAGGCGGGCGGAAAGCGGTCACGTTTCGTTGGGGGAAACCTGGGATGGCCATCACGGGAAAATGAGGATTTGATCGAGAAAGTTGGGGGGAAACCTTACAGGTGGGGGTGGGGAAAAGCGGCGCAAGCAATTGGCCAAAGGCGGGGTATCATCCGCCTTGCTGATTCAGAGGCAACCTCAAGACGTAGGCGGATTGTCATTCTTTTTTAAAAAACCAACATAGCGCCAGAAAGCCCATGGACAGTCGCGAAAAAACGTCCGGGGTATAGCCGGCAGGTGGGGCGGTCAAAAAAAAAAAAACCGGTTACTCTCCAAGCTGGGAGAGTAAACCGAGGAACCGCGTGGGGAGGGGGGAAGCACGGGACTAAAAAAAGCGGCCGTGCGAGAAACAAATTATGAAGGAGACTCTAAAAAGACTAAGAAATCGGACACGACGGGGGGGAAAAAAATCTCGGAACCAAAGCGAACGAACCTAGTCATGCTATGGGCAAAGGCAAGGAAACCCGTTGGGATAAGGAGAAACAAAAGGAGTCCCGAGCACCGATGTTCGGAGATCGGTTTTGCGGGGTCCGGCGCGCCCGCAACATTGAAAAACACAAAAGGGAAAAGGAGGCGGAGGACTCAATAGGGGAGAAAGATACCAAGAGGAGCTCACGACTGGCACGGCCTAAGAAGAGAAGTGGAGTCTTCTCGACCGGACCCTTCTAAGGATTTGAAAAACGAAAGAAGAAGAAAGACGCATAAAGTTTTTATGTTCGGGTCGGCCAATCTGGGTCTACAAATGAGTCCAGAGAAGATGGAAAACCGTACGGTCCCGCGCCCAAAAACTGTCGGGATGAGGCGCGTGACTTCAACGCGGCGAGCGCGAAGGGGAGAAAGGAAAAGGTGGTCATAGCGGGGGATGTCGGAGGGAGGTACCGACCACCCATACCCGAGAAGTCCTTTCTGACCAGTGACCAGGCACTCGGAAAAATTTACCCGCTTCGTATTGCGTAGGGGAAGATAGGGACGCATTGACCAAAAGGTTCACTGCGAGTGGGCAATTACTGTTAGGGGGGAAGAGTATGCCTAAAAAAAGTGGAGACGAGGCGACGAAATGGGAAGGTATCACAGTTGGCAAAAGGAGACCCTCGGGGTCGCCCCGACTTAATTGTTCAGCGGGAAAATGGGATATTTCGCTTTGGTTGGGGTATTGAACAATACCAGTCGGGGGGAGAAAAAAACCCGATCCCTCAAAAAAAAAAGAAAGGGGGAAGGTAGAAAGACAGGAGTCGGGAAAAGCTAAATGAAAAAAGGATAGTGGTGCAGAGCACAACTAAAAAGTGGGGGAAGAAGAAACTTTCAGGGAACCGCACAGAAATCTCAATTCACGGACGAGGGCTGACGACAAGGCGCGGCGCTTCAGGGAAACACAGAGCTGGGGGGCGATAATAAAAAAGCCGACTCGCGCAGGCGAGCGTCGTCCATAGCCTCCGGCAGACGAGGTCCCTGTGTAAGAGAAAAAAACCGTTGGGGGGGGAAAAAGAGAGCATCTAAGACCGCAAGTGGTACGGAAAAGAGACTGGGGGAAAATGCGGCCAAAAGGGGTCGGAAGATGACCCAATGTCGACCGTAATGCAGAAAAGCAGGGGGGGAAGGCGAGAGGACAAGGCAATCGACAAAGACAGGCTGGAAGTGAGGCATTCCCGTAGAAGAAAGGATAAAAAGCCGAGAGCCCCCAGGGGGAGGCAGGGAGAAGAAAGAACCCCTCACAAACCGAGGGATGACTCGGCACCGTCCCTAGGCCCTCAAGGTAAGTAGAACAAGATTTCCAAAAAAAAAAAGGCCTCTGCGCCAGGAAGGCCCCTTCAAGTATAGGGGGGGAAAAGAGGCCTAAACGCAGGTGAACGCCCGTAATCAGGGAAGAAGAAAAAAGACTTTCAAAGAGTCGGGAGAACGAGGGAGTCATAGAGGAAGAAAAACCTCGGACAAGACGGAAAAAGATCTGAGGGGTGGGGGACAAGCGCCCGATCAAGAAACAAAATAGCAGGAAAAAAATTAGACAAGCGAAGGTTTCAACTTCCAAGAGGGAACCGGGGACGAGATCAAAAAACGGGTGAAACACCTGCGAGAATTGGAAAATGAAACGAGAGTCTTTGGGTCGCTCCATCGGCCCTTGCGGTGGGAGAAAGAGGGTGGAGAGCGGGGAAATCAAGGGGAAGGTGCTGAAACCGGCCCGATGAGGAGGGTCTAGGGGTGCCGAGAGCAACCGCACAAAAATATGAAAGGGCCAGCCAAGAACCAGGATCGTTAAAAGACCCCATTAAAAACAGAGAAAACGGCAGGAGAGAGACAACCCGAAGCCGCTTGGAACGACCCCTGTGAGCGGGAAAATCGGGGGGAAGAGGGTCCCAAAAAAAGGAAAAAAGGTGTTGTGGGGAAACGAAACCGAACCCAGGAAAAATGCGAAAAATTAAGGGCGGCTTTGGCAACATTCAACGAAGGAGTAAAAGGAGAGCAGCCTGTTTTCGTTCATTCGGAAGAGACCGCCGAAAAATCCAAAAGGAAGGCCCTGACCGGAAAAAGGAAGGAAGCCGAGCGGAAGAAAAAAGTCCCAAATTAAATATCCAGAACAAAAGGGCCAAACCAGGTGCCCCGAAAAAAGAAAAGCCTTTAGCCTTTGGGTGGAAAAAAAAAGAAGAGCCCTCAGGACAAGTGGGGGAGAAAAATGGAAAAAAGGCATGAACATGGTTGAAAGAAAGAGCGGTCCTCGAAAGAACGTCCTGTTTTTAGAGCATCAAGAGGGAAAGGCCTCATAAAAACAGCCGCCAAGATAGCGGGTCAAAAAACCGACAGGGAAAAAACTTTTTTTAGAAACAAACAAAACCGAGGAGGGGGTTAGGGCAAGAAGAACGGCAAAATGACAATCCAAGCGCAGGCCTGGTCGTAATAGAAAAAAAAGGTTGGAGCAAGGCTGTCAAAAGGGAAAGAGAAGGGGGGGACACCTCAGGAAACGGTGGAGGGAGAAGACTCCCAATCCCGGGCGAATCGCGGGCGAGTTAAGCGGGTTTTTAGACAAGTTAGAAAGGTTAGACTTTTCGCCAGAAAGCGATAGAGAAAAAATCAGGGTAGAAAAGAGAAGAAGGGGGGACCGTGAGATGGGCCGGGGGGGGAAGGGGGATAACTCTCATTCCAGTCAGGGGGCAAAAGCCCCCAAATGGTCGGGGAGGGTGAGGAAAAAGGCTCCCTTTCACATGGGGGGAGGATGACCGCCGCAGGGGATAGGGGGGTGGGGCAAAACGGTTAGGGGTCGGCAACAGAACGAAGCGGGTAACTTGTCCGGACAGCATACGAGCAGCTGGGGTGTAGAATCACACGAGCCCGAAGGGTGGGGGGAAAAAAAAGGTTCCCAAAAACCCCCAAGATTACAACAGGGGTTCAAAAGAGGGGCGTCTCCAATGATAATCTCGGACAGGGGGGGTCAAACCGGAGACCTATTGGGGAGATTCCGCCCTCAAGAAGTAGCCAGAAGAAGCGTTGCTAGAGGGCAGGCGATAAACAGTAGGAAAAGAGGGAATGGATTAAATACTATGGGGGTCTTCTACCCTCACGCCCGGTTGGAAGGGGGGTCCTGTGGGGGAGAAAAGCGTGGCTTGGAAAGGCAACAGGAAGGCAAGTGAGGCTAGTCGTAGGGTGACCGGGAAGGGAAACAACCACAACTTCTGTAGAGAAGGGGGGAAAGAAAGATCTATCCCGAAACGGAACGGAGACTAGAATTCTGCCGGGTTCAGGACACGAAGGGAACAAAAAAAAAAGAAACTACCAAAGAGACTACGGGGGGGAGGGGTGGGGCCGCAGTTTCCAACCAAGAAGAACGATTAGCCGCTGATCGACCTGAGAATCGCGGTCTAGCCTTTTGAGCGATCACAAAGAAGAAAAAAAAAGGGGTTGGGGTCCTAATGACAAGTCGCCCAGATCTGGCAATCAGGGAAAACGGGCCGACGGGAGGGACCAAGTTTGTCTTTAAAACCCGCGAAAGACAACCGCTGGGGTGCAAGAAAAAATAAAAACAAAAAGTGCTACAAAATAGGAAGTGGGATACGCCAGAAAAGCGAAACTGATTCCGGGGGGGGGGGGACCGAAAGGAAAAAGAAAAAAAGAAACAATCGCAGCACGCCAAGTTGGAACAACTCGAGAGGAAAAGCAAAAAGAGGCCATTGTCGAACCAAGAGTGTTTGGTTGGGGGGGGGGGGGGGAGTTTTCAGAAGGCAATCGAAAAAAAAAGACAACTGGGGTAAACCTATCATCAGGTACAAGACCTTCAAGAAGAAGAGGGTTTTGCATTCAGAGGCCGATGGGGAGAAAAACATTAAAGTTAATTGATAATGAAAACCAAAAAGAGCACGATCGGCAAAACAGGAAAGGGAGAAAAGCTCCCCGGTTCTAGGACAACCCAGGAAGGAACGGACGCTACGATACGCCAGGAAAGGCAAAGCGTAAAACACGGGGCACCGCCTTAAAGGGGGCCCATGCCGTGGGACAATAAGGGAAGAAGAAGGGGCGCTGGGTTTTCCGGCTAAGTCCCGAGAAGAGAAAAGGTGTTCCGGGGGGAGAGCCCCTCCTCTAAAGATGCGCTCAAATATCGGGGGCCCGCAGCCGGCAACAATGAGGGGTCCGTTGGTGGAAAGAAAAGGGGGGGAACCTGAGCCCCACGGGGGAGGAGGGGGAAACTATCCCCGGAAGGGGGACAGTTGCAGCATTAGGCAGCTGAAAAATTTGATCTATTGGGGGGTCCAAAGGGGGATCGATTGGGGCGGAGGGGGAGGGCACTTCTTCCTACAATGAACTGAAAAAGCCCTGAAGGCGAATGGAAGGGCAAAGACATACGGTCGGGTTTAAGGTTGCAGGACTTTGGGAAAACAAAACCTCGGGTAAAAAAAGAAGGGGGCCCGAAAAAGAAAGAATTGTGAGACACCCGAAACCACACGTTCGAGCAAAATGGCGTTGGGGGGGGGCGGATCAATCTTTTGGAGGACAAAAAGGGGGGGGACCAATCGTTAACAGCAAGGAGGATACTGGGGCAGGCCTGCCAGCCGACGTGTGGGAAGAAGAGCTTACCTGAAAGAAAACCGACTAATCCAGAAAAGGGTACACGGGAAGCCCATGAAAACGCGCGCCCGACGATCGGGAAAAAGGAAAAAAGGTCCTAGGGGGGGTCCCTCAGGTGAGCCCTGGAGGTTGAAGACCAAGGAAATGCAGGGTTCACGTAAACCGTCCGGGAAAGAAAACCACGGGCATGCCCGAAAAAAAAAGGTAGGCTCATCAAAGAGTTCCAAGGGGTGACACCAAGCATGCCAAAAATAACGCGATCGCCCGGAGCGGAAGGAGCCCGCCTATGTCGGCAGTACGATCACTTGGGGGAAAAAAAAGGGACTCGGACCGACAAAAAGTCGAAACTGCCGCTCAACTTCGAAGTTAACACCGACCTGGCCGGAAAAACCAAATTGGATTCCGGAGGGAAAATTTAGGGTCAACGGGGGAAAGAGGGGGGGTCGAAGAGCCGTCGATAAAGCTGCCGTACTGCCGCGCCATCGAAGAATCAAAAGGAAAAGGGTGACCGAGGGGGGAGACGGTACCTTCGGGGGGGATCCTAGAAAGGGGAAAAAGGGGCCGACGTCAAGTCAAGGAATAGGAGTCCGCAGCATTGGCAATAGCCGAAAAAAAAAATAACCGCCTCAAGTAAAGGTCAAATACCGGTTCAAGGCCAAAAACGGCAGGGGCGCAAAGTGACAACCCGGGTTATGAAAAAGGAGGATGGAATTCTCCACGGGGGGGGGGGGGGGGGGGGGGGGGGGGGGGGGGGGGGGGGGGGGGGGGGGGGGGGGGGGGGGGGGGGGGGGGGGGGGGGGTGGGGGGGGGGGGGGGGGGGGGGGGTTGGGGGGGGGGTGGGGGGGGGGGCTGGCCCAACGGTTGAAAAAAAGAATACAAGAAAGTTTCCGTTTCATATCAGGCGCGCCTAATGGACTAGGAGACCCGCACTTTGCAACGCAAGTAACAAAGCAGGAAAAAATTGGAACGCCGCCCCCAAATTTGGAAACAGGAAGAAGGAAGGAAGCTTCGTCCAACACCTGGAATATGTCCTGTCGTAACTAATTGTTGATTTGTTTGTGCTCGTCGTGTGGAGGAAAATAAGATCAAGCAAAAAGAGAACTCTGAAAAAAAAACGGGAAGAGGGAAAAAAAAAAAGAGGACATGATCTGAAAAGGAGAACACACGACCCCGTATTGTTGACCAACCACAAATAACGGGGGGGGGGGGGGGACAGGTACAGACCAAGGAAGTCCTGTTGTGGAAAAAACAGGGGAAGAAGAGAAAAAAAAAATTAATCAATTCGAGAACCGCCCATGAGACAAAGGCGAGGAAAGTCTGCTTTGGCTGAAGAAAGAAAAGCCAGGAAGAGGGGATGCATAGCGCGGGTCAAAAAGGAAAGCCTGCCCAACGATGGGGGAACCCGGTAAGGGGGGACCCTTTGGGGAAATGGAAGCCAAAAGGGAAGGGAGGTCCCATCTCAAGGAAAGAGGGTGGGGGATAGCGTTGACCCCGAGGCCTGAAAGGGACTTGGCGAAAAAGGGGGTTCGGAGGTTATCTGGGAGAAGGGGTCAAAAGAGAAAGAGGGAGATCGCCAGGGTCCAGGTTTCGCTACTGCCGCGGTCGCCCGGCGAAGTTACGACCCCGAAGAAGCAGCAGGAAAAAAAGGAATGCAGTCGACAACAGCGTCGAATAAAAGGCCATGGTGCCTCCACAAAAAAGTCCTAACCCTAAAAAAAAAAAAAGAAATGGCGCCAATAAATTAAGGAAAAGGAAGGGGGGGAGTGATTAGGGCGGAACGGAATCATCACCCGAGCCCGAAAAAAAGAGACGATCTAGGCGGAAAATAGAGCGAGCAAAGAGGGAGGGTAACTCCCAGTCGAGTGCTGCGGGGCAAGACATGACGGGCAAGAGAAAAAACGATCGCCATCGCCACAAAGAACAGGGATTTCCTGAGCTGGAACGAGGGGAATGACAGGAAGGGAGGGGGTCGAAAAAGGGGACCAAACCACGGGAAAAATCGCATTGTATTTCGGAAGACGTCGTGACCGGGAGGGCCATCGGCCCGTCGTTCAAGAGGGGCGAGAAGACCCAGGAAAAATGCCAGGGAGGTTATTGAAAAGGAAGAAGTCAGTTTGGATAATCCCAGGAACGCACCACGTGGCGGGAGCCACACGCCATAAGAAGAGGTCGGTTTAAAGCAACTAATTCGCGAAATGCGACGACCGAACACCACCCCTAAGAAGAAACCCCGAAGGGGGGGGGGGGGTTGGGGATACTAACATCTGGTGGAAAAAGTGGGGACCGACTTGGATTAAAACGGGGGTTGGTTGGCCCCATCCCCAAAGCCCGCCAGAGGCAAACCCTAAAAAGGTCCTATTGGGAGCCAAGGAGATCCCGTGTGCGGAAACGAGAAAAGAGAAAAAGGTTCACGGGATCGAGCCTTTCACAACCCTCGAAAGGGGCAGACCCGTGCGTGAAATGAAGGACCTTTCAATCTCACGATTCAAATGTCCCTTCAACGGAGAAGTGCCCATTGCAACAGGAACCCTATCTGGGTTGGAAAAAAAAGGAAAGAAAAACGCCGTGGAGGAGAGGGAGCTCGGCCCCCTTGTAAAAAAAGCGACATGCAGCCTTCCAGTCGTTTCCCAACTCCTCGATCGTTTTTAATCGGAAAGGATGTCGAAGGCCGGGAAGCCGGGCCCCCTATATGTCCGACCAGAAGAAAAAACGTTATCACAACAAGAGAAGGAAGAGGGGGGAGCGACGAACGGCAGGGCTTGTGCCTTCGCAGAGGGGTGGGGGGTCGGGAAAAGGAGAAGCTCTTTTTTACACGGCAAGGGTCAATAGGGAAGTCCCTGGGCCTGGAGGTCAGACCGTCGAGAGATACCCCCCTCCAAGAAAGAAAAGACTGGACGATAGCACTCTGTCAGGAAAAAAAGAGTATATGGGGAGGGTGAACTATTTGGTAAGCGCATAACGAACCTAAACGCGAAAAAATTTCTGGTGCCGAGGATCCGGTGGGGGGGGGAGGTTGGGATTACGATTTTTCAAAGGCTAAGCCACCCGACCGGGGGGGGGGGGGGGAAGGAGGATCGAAGTGGATGAGCCCCGACCTAGTTGTTTGGAGGGGAGGGGGTCAAAGGAAAAGACTGAGGGCAAAACGTGAGGGAATTCCATCCATCGAGCCAACTGGGGTTTATCACAAAACAGGGGGAGAAGGTGGCAAAAGAAACCACGGAGCTTACAGGTGAGGGGAAACAGGAAAATCCGAACAAACGAGGGGTTCATCCCGGGCCAGGGACGAAAGGGGTGAAAAGGGAAAAAAAAAGGGGCCTCCGTCGATAGACAAGAATAACGGGGGAGGGGAGTTCTTCGATCCCAAAGAGACTACCCTCGGATCTGGGGGAGAGCTTGGACGGCAACAACCCCATCGGAGGGAGAGTGCACCGGGGTCGGCCTTGGGAGAAAAAGGTGGACCAAAAAAAACAGAAAAGCCAACGACGGCGGCGTGACACGGTGGGATAAAAGGAGCTCTCAAAAACAAAGGAGGGAAAGGGAAAAGAGACAGCCCAAGAGAAGCAACTCCGAGGAGAGTCGCGTGTCCGGGGAAACAATACCCCTCGGCTCAAAGCCACCTAGGGGAACGCACCTAAGTTTTCCGGCAGTCTGGGGCAGGCATCAAAGAAAAGAGGAGTTATAGGGGAGGATAACGCCCTCGGACTGGAAATTATTACTATTTCGGGCGAGTCAAACAGGGATGAAGGGGGAAACAAACTTTTATGAAAAAAAAATTCGCAAGACTAAGTATATACGCAACTTCCAACGGCAGAAACGTTTCCCTATCCGGTGGGGGGGGGCGCAGCTTTGGGGCCCACCGAGGGGACAATGCTAAACCAGGGTGGGGAGGGGGAGGAGGGGGATAAGACCGGCTAAAGAGTCCTTGTCCGAAAGGCAACACACAACGCGAATCGGGAAAAAACAATTGGGGGGGAAAAAAAATATGTAAAAACATAATAGCAAGAAAAAAATTCAAGAAAAAAAAGAGTCCCAGGGGGTTTTTGCCAAATGCGGAAGGTCAAAAACGAAAACGGAATCCCTCGGTTAAACAGCGAAAAGAACGGAGAAACGGGGGTGAGGCCATTTGAGATGGTTTCGAGGTGCGCTAAAAATGGAAAAGGGGGTTTATAAAAAAAGAAAATCCTCGAATCGCCGTGATGGGACTCCGCCCAGTCAGACAAGAGGGCAGGCAAAACGCTCGAATAATCCCTGGGAGATAAAAAAGCGTGATTCACGGAAAAAAAAAAACTGACCGCGATCCATGCCGTTTCCGCCAAAAGGGAGGTCCAGGCGCAAAAAAAAAAAAAAAAAAAAAAACCAAGTTTCCTGACTAAAGCAAATGGGACCGGACAAAGAGGGAAAAGCCGCCCTTCCGGGGAGATCGTCGAATCGGCAACGGATAGAGGAGACGCGGCAATAGTGGGGGAGGATGTACATTTTTCGCAGACCATCCGAGAGGAAGGAACAGGATTGAAGGGGGGAAAACCTATCAAGGGCGTTCGAATCCGATTGGACAAAAAACAAAACGAGTTGAGACGGAAAAGTGTTAAAAAAAGGGGGAGAATTCACAACCGGGACCTGATAAAAGTGGGACAAAATCAAAACGCCTTACAGGGGAAAAAAAAGAGATCGCAACCAGTGTCACTGAAAGACTCAACGGGGGGTAAGGAGTTTACTGAAGGGGAGAAGGGCTGGGACCAAAGGCGTTAAACGGCCTTGAAAAGGGGACCCGATGTACGCGCAAAAACGCACAAAGGGTCTAAATCTGATCGGGGGGGTCGGCACGCCCTCCTTTAGGTCAAGGGGGGGGAAGAACCGAAGAAACGATGCTCGCAAAGACGCCCTCGTGGTAAAGGGCCAGGGGTACCTAAAAAAGAAAAAAAAAGATACCGGGGAAGAAAGGGAAGCATACCTCAAAAATCCCGACTCTAGAAGACTCAATTCAGTAGGGGACAAAAAGAGACAAGAAAAAAAAGTTTTTCCTCTACAAGGCTGCCAACATCCTGAAAAGTGTCCGCCCAACAAAGATAAGACAGGGCAAAAGGGGCTAAAATTTCCGTCAACAAGAGGCGGGGTGCGAATGTCTTGGGAGCGACCATCAGGGCAAAAAGAAGGAGACGAACACTTTCCCGTCGAACGCCGGGGGACTAAAGAGAAGAAAGTGAGAAGAAATCCGCTCCGATCTGGTCAAGGAACGGCGCCGAGAAAACACGGGGCGAAATTCCGCAAAAATTGGTCCAGCCGATTCACCAGGGAAAAGATACCCATCATTGTTCTCAATAGGGGTGGTGGGACGGTAGACACATAAGCGCTAAGCAGGAAAAAAACGACTATGCCAGTAAAGTCAAGAACCCATCGATCACGGGACATAAGAGGACTAGGCGCGTGAAGTAGAAGGCTGCCTCCTCGGCTCCGAGAAGAAACGTGGAAAGGGCAGCCAAAGCGAAAAAGAAGAAGATTGTCCGTGTTGAGGACGCCTTAACACCAGGACCGCAACCGGGCAAAGGGACCGTCAGAAACAGGGGACTATCAGAAAAAAAAGAACGCGCAATTTCACTCAGGGGAAACGGGCTGGATCGCGCGCCTTGAGTGACAAAGGGGTGAAACGACCAGACCGGATCCCATTGCGGAAAAGGTCCGGAGGAAGCGACAAGAATGGGGACTAGGGCCGGGGGAGGGATCATCAGCCAGACCTAGCAGGAAACTCCCTCCCTGTCTAGGAAAGGAGACGTGAATGCTTGGAGAGACAAGGACAAAAGGTAAAGATTGGGGGGACCGACATTTGAGGGGTTAGGTTACAAATCACGGGGAAAAAATGTTTGCATCGCAA
>Ga0179591_1345374_pt1 | contig 11820 bp, 15 predicted proteins | sample CZOMad2_1_08_16f_FD_182891 | JGI IMG/M metagenome (GOLD analysis project Ga0179591, IMG submission 182891) | Vadose zone soil fungal communities from Angelo Coast Range Reserve, California, USA - CZOMad2_1_08_16fungal (PacBio error correction) | ecosystem: Environmental > Terrestrial > Soil >...
TTAAGCAATCCCGCTTACTAGGGGGAAAGGCATTAAGATGCCCTCTAAATGCAACTACAGGCTTGACGATCAAGGGTAGAAGAGAGGGGGCCCTATCTTAAAAAAGAGTGGGTCTTGCCGATGGAGCTTAAGGCTAAAGAGGAAGGAGTAGCATTAGGGGCCTACAGTTAAGGGTGCTTTCTGCGGTTGTATTAGAGAGGGAGAAATAGGGGGGCTCAGAATGCTCCGTCGACATCTGGTGGAGCATTCTAAGAACTGCTTGGGCACAGGGGAGGGGAAAAAGTCAGGGGGGGACATCGGAGGGAAGGAGGCATCGGGCGTAAAGTGTCGGGGGGGGGGGGGGGAAGTTAAGCGGGGAAGGAACCGGGGGATTATACTGTTCAGGGGGGTTAATATTTAGTCTCGGAGGAAAATGTTTGAAGGAAAGTGTGGTGCAGGGGCTTTCTCCTCTCAACGGGAAAATGGCTGAAAAAAAGTTCTATCCCAATGCGGGGTTTGAGTTTTGGGGTCCCTTCTTACCAGAGAAGTCTGACAGTGAGAGACAAAAAGAGGGAGGGGTCAGTTATAGAGAAAGTCGGAGGGGGGGGACGCTCGCGGAGTATTGGGAAACGCGGGGAGGGGGAAACTGGGCAGACGTGGCGGTATACATCAAATCTGGGGGGAAAGGGGAGACTGGTGGCTCAGTTTGGCTTCTGTGGTGTAATAGGGAGTTTTAGGAACTTTGGAGAAAGTGTGCCACCCATGTTTTCTGTGGTGGTGGCTTGTTTGCAATGATAGGGGGGGAGGGAGACTCCTAAGAGGAGAATTGCTGAGAGAGGACAATGGGGATGAGGTTTCTTCAGGTCTAGGGAGGGGGCTGATTTTGACCTATGCGTTTGCGGGTTTGTGGTAAAGGAGTCTGGAATGCTTAGACGGGCTCAACCCTATTTGTGGCCAGAAGCATTAGGGTTTTTAACGGAGCACAGACTTCAAAAAAACAAAAACTTCCGCCAAGACACCGGCGGGGGAGGGCCAGGGGGGGGAACCCACCCCCATCCGCGGACCCACTGGGCTTCGGGAAGGGTGGGGTCGTCCTTGTGGGGCTGCTGTTTGTAGTGGGGGGGGGATGCACCAGGCTGCGGTTTTTGAGACTACACACAACACAAAAGATGAGGGGAGAGGAAAAGGGAAAAACGCAGAAAGGGCCCACTAGTCCACAAGGAGGGGAAAAAAATCAAAGAAGCATACGTTAGGTATCTGTGTAGGAGGAAGGGGGAAACGGCAAGAGAAGGTCTGTTAGTGGGATTAACAATGTTTTTGGTTGTCCTTTAAAAAGGGTACTACCGACCACAGAAAGCCTAAGTTAAGAGAAACCCGCGGGTCGTACCTTCCCGCCGGGACCGGCAGAAGTAAGGGAAAAACAAACACAAGAACCGCAAATTGTTATCGTATCCAGACCCGAAAGGAAACAGAATAAAAAACCTAAACCGCGTGTCGCGAAATGCAGCCTATGCACAAGCCGTATTGGGTTCTCCCGCAGAGACAGGGGACAACAAAGGAAATGCATGACGCAACCTCTCTGGTTGCAAAAAAGCACCCAATACTCAGCCCGAGAAAGACTCAAAAAAAAAAAAGTAGAAAAAACTCCAAAGAGCCCCCGGGCAAAGAAATATGTCAACCTACAAAGGGGAAAAAATCATCCCCAGGGAACAAATGAACCTCGAGGGTGGACGTCTCCGCGCCATAGCTAAGAAGAGCTATGGGGTGATCAGAGAACTGGAGAAAGAGGACTGGGTGCACCTGAATATGACGAAGGAAAAAAAAAAAGCGACATCCAGGACGATGGATTACCATCAGGACAGACAACAGGGCCAGCACAAATGGTGACCAAAATCGAAAGCAAAGGAAATCGGAAACCCTTAATATAACGACTCAGCTCCTGAAAAAAGGGAGGGAACAATTCGACACGGAGCCAAACCAGGAGCTATTGAAACAAAGGGAAATCCATTACAAGAAGGGAGTGCCAGATTGGCGCGGAAAGATGGCGAAGGGGGACTACCCAGAAAAGATCTGAGTATGAAGAAAAAACCCAAAGAAAAAAACCCACATCTCACTGTCACTGCCCCATCACTTGGAGGACTATAAGGCGACGTCGAAGCGGAAGACAAGCGGAAAGAGACTGGCTCCAAAGGCAGGGAAAGCTACCAGTCCACGCACGACACCAAGAGGGGGAAAGGGAACCTGCGATTAAGCCCGGACAGGAGGAAAGGAAACCGGTCAACAGCGGGAACGGACAAAGGCGTGGGACGAGTTAAAAAAAAAAAAGGACTCAGACGAGTGCACAAGTCTTCAAAAACCCTCACTCTCTAGGGAGAAAGTCTTCATCCAAAGAAAAGAAAGCTCTAAAACGACAAGAAAACCGTAAGCAGAGTAGGCGAACTCCTGGGGAAAACCCGAAGAAATGCCTCTGTAGAAAAGAAAGGAGGAGAATCGCAAGGGACTCTGGACATCATGAAGGAGTCCCAGATAGGAGGTACACACACTCTACTCAGAGAAATACTCAACCGACAGGGCCAATAAAGCTGCAAAAACAGCTAGAAATTGAGGGGGTTCAAAAAACCGTCTCTTTCCCAAGGTTACGATTGGGGAAAATTAGGGGGGGGGGGGTGGGTGGGGGGGGGGGGGGGGGGGGGGAGGGGGGGGTGGGGGGGGTGGGGGGGGGGGGGGGGGGGGGGTGGGGAGGTTCAAACGACAAAGTCATCAATAGGGTCAAGCCGGGGAACGGCGAATAGGCAAAGGTGTCTGGAAAAGGGGCAATATGATCGGGAGATCGCCTATGCCCTCGAATTACCTTTGACCACACGCAAAAACAGGAATTTTGACTAACGGAGGAAAAAAAAGGATCGGAAAGCCACCGACCATAAAGGGTGACCAAACCGGATTTATGAAGAAATAAAAAAGCAAGTCGGAATCCACCTCCGACCGGAGAAAAGTGAACTTGGTTAAAAGGTGACGACCCAGGGAACAGATTGACTCAATGAAGGCCCGAGTGCCGGGAAAAAGTCCCAGTTGGACGACTTAGTTCACCGAGTGACAAAAGCTCGCGCGAGCGGAAAAGATCTAAGGGAACATAAGAATCCGGAGACGAAATCATCGCGAGCGCATTGAACACGGAATCCGAAACGAATTCCTTAACGCAAGTGCCTGGGGAAACGATCAAGACACGCTCTAGACAGGGGGAGAACGAAAAACAAACAATCTCCGGAGCAGAGCAGAATCGGTCTGTCCACGCAGAGACTCGACTCTCCGGGAGTAAGCTCGTCTTGAATCAAAAGAGAAAATTGGCACAAAGATACTAACTGACTCCTAGCTCCCTATACCAGACAAAAAAGACGGTGGGAAAAAAGGGGTGCAAGAAAAAGGAAGGGAAAAACCATCCGGGAAATATAAGGGGGGGATCTGGGGACCCGTCAGCACCCACAAGGTCAAATTAGACAAGATTCACGCCGCAAAAACATCAAACGAGCGAGAAAAGGACCTGACGGCGCCTACATTTGGAAGCCATCAAGAAGATCACATTGCCCCGGCAAACGGAATAAAAAGACCAAAACGGAACAATAACACAAGTCGGGGGCACAAACAAAGAAAGCTTTAACCTTCACTTATTTGTAATTACCGTCGGAAAATTGATTCTTCGGAAAGGGAGACTCTAGTCAACGACTTCTCAACAAAGGAAAAACTCACAGGGAGAAAAAACCAGGCAGCAAAAAAAAAAGCAGGTCGAAGAAAAACGAATTAGAACGCATCCACGCCACCATCGAGAACCTAGGAAAAAAAGACACTACAGGAGGAGGACACCAGACCGGGAAATCAAGGCTCCAAGGCAAGAGAAATGTTCCAAAAACGGCGTTTGTCATGGTTACCTGGAGGCCGGAGCGGGAGAGACGCATCGAAATGATTGAAACATAAAAGAATGCTCAGTATGAGCGAATCGAGGGTGCGGCAAGGGGGGAAAAAATAATAACACGAAGAGCTAGACAAAAGGGGGGAACTCTACAGGCTCAACCCATCGCCGATCAAAGTATCGCGGGGACACTCCCAGCTCGCTCCAAGTCAAAAAGGGTCGCCTCACCACCAAATGTTGTAAAGAAGGGGGACATGTGTTGCGCTTGGGGGCGCGGGAAGGGGGAGGGGGGAGAGAAAAGGGGGGAGGGAGTCGATGGGGGGGGGTCGGTTTTCCGGGGAACAAAGTGTAAATCTGGTGCCTACGAGGTGTGGAGGGAAAGGTTTCGCGTTCCGCCGCCGAAAGGGACCACCGGAGGGGGATGAAATTCACATTGAGAGGCAGGTGAGAGGGGAGAGTCCTTCGTCCCTGGGGCATTGGAGTAGAGGCCTAAGGAACTAGAAAACTAAGCACCAGGTGTGTAATCGGATCAGCGGAAGGGAGGGGGGGGAACCTGGCGTGAGGGAGAGGGGGTCTGGAGGAGACGAGTGTTTCCTGAGGTGTGAAAAGGGGACCGGAGGGAAAATGACTCTCGATCTCTGTTTCGAGTTCTGAGAAGGGGGAATTTCTTTGGGCTGCGTGTCGGGGGCGGAGCTTTATAGCTTGGTGGGGGTAAAAGATGAATGGTTGTAAAAGAGGAGGTGCTAATTAGTGAGAGTTCCTTGCCTGAACGCTAACTACTACAAAAATTAAGACTATCGGGGGGGGGGTAAGAGAGGGGAGGGAGGGGTGTTCTGGGGGGGAGCAAAGGGTGATGGATTTACCGTGTGGTCGTTCGGGTTATGGGGGCGGAGGGGTCTTTCTTCCGACATTTTGGAGACTTTCTAGAGAGTAGTAGGGAATTTTGCTGGCGTCATGAAGCTGGGGGAGAGGGGGGAAATCAGTACTGCGCCGGTGACAATAAGAGGTACGGTGTTAGGGGGATGGTGTCTGAATTTCAAGAAACCAAAACCGTGTTCCTAACTTTTTGTTCTCGGGAGGGAGAGTAACGTGTGGCGGTTCGCGGGGGGGGAAGAAAAAGATGGAGGTTTTCCGGAAATAACATAGAGAAAAAGCCATCTTCGAGAAGAGGTAGTCCAGAAGAATGCCAGCTTTTCGCAGAACGGGGGAAGGTTTTCGGCGATCTTCATAAGCCTGAGGTATAGAAAAAAGGAGTTCCGGAAACAGGCAGACGACGTGCATACGGAAGTCCGGAGAAAAAATTTGAGTCTCGGGAGGAAAGGGGGTAGGGTTTCGCCTCGGAAGCATAGCACTCTATATGGGACGATGAAGGCCCTCGATGGGGGGCATAGTGTGGAGGGACTGTAAAGAGGGAGGTTTCGGATTAGGAGCGTCAAGGTGTTCTGGCATTCCTTTTCGGAAAATTTCCTTCAGTATCTGTCGGAGGGTTGTATGCAAGACGAGGGTGCGTTTTGAAAGGAGGAATACCAAGGAAGGGTGTAAAAAGATTGGCGTGGGGGGAGGGACGTCAGAAAAAAATGGGGGAGGCCTAAACCCTTTTCTGGATACTTTTTCGGAAGAGTGTCACAAGGGGAACGCGTGTTGTTATTGGTCTCAGGGGGGGCGTCAGGGGATCTATCATAGTGGGGGAGAAATTGCCCGGCCGGGGGACTCGCCGGGGCCGGATATTAACGCTGGGACCAGTCATGGGGGGACTTGGAGACTTCTTGCTGCCCAAAAGTGGCACAGAGGGGAAGAGCCTAGAGATTTGGAAACGAAAAAAAGAAATGTTTCTATGGGGGGGGGAACTCTGAGGGGAAGTTCAGCTAAGGTCAGGATGAGTAGATTTTTCGCGCAAGAAGAAGAGGGGGGAGAGTGGAATAGGAAGGATGGAAAGCGTAGGGGATCCTAGGAATGGGCAAAGTAATTCGATTCCCAGGGGTGGGACAAGGCTGTGCACTAACGGAGTCAGTTGTTCGCTGGGAGAAATGGGGAAAGGGGGTAACCTAGGGAGCGATTGAGGAATAGCATCGCGTTTGGGAGGAAAGACTTGGGCTCTGAGAAATTTACATTTGTTTTCTCCGGAACGCCAGATGGGGCAATTATAGAGAGGGAAGATTCGGAAAGAAGGCCAGGAAAGTAGGGAAGAGCTGTTCGGCAGGAAGGGGGGGAGGTCGAGGTGGAAGGGAAGTCTTTTTCCGTTCTGAGGGCAATATAGAAGAAGTCGAATATACTTAATGGAAATGTATTTACGAACAGGGAGTCGGGGGGCTTGGGGGTCTTCTGCTGAGGGGGTGTATGGGGGGGATAAAGCATCCTCCGGGCACATCGGGGAGTCTGAGAAAGAACTTCAAGAGGCGGGGGGAAATGACTATGCAAAAATTGGCAATAGGAAGTACGGGGTTCGAATGTCGTGAATAAGGGCTTCGCTGAGTCAGTTTATTGGCAGGGTGGGTACGATGTGATTTCCGAATCTTGGGTTCAGATGTTGCTTCGGACTCCACTTCGGGAATAGGCAATCGGATAGGGAGGCTTGAGTGGTGATGGTCCCTTGCTAATATGACTTGTGTGAAACGAGAGCATGGGGGAAGGAGAAACTTTCGTTCTTCTGGTGGGGGGTGGGACTTCGGGAAAACGAAGGAACGGGGGGGGCAGGGGAACGTCTGTTTAAAATGGGGCGGTGTTTCTGTGAGACATAGTTGGGGGAACGGGAGCGTTTGCCGCATGGGGAGGACGGGGTTTGAGATTTTTCTGGCTACAGATGGGGTGGGTTGCCACACTATTGGGAGGGATTCTGGGCTGGGGTAGTTGGGGATCCCGGGATAACTCGTCTCTTCCAGTAAGCGGCACATTGGGATTGGGTCGGACGAGTCAATTGGTTTTAAAGGCCTTGGGGGCTGTTTAAGTACAATGTGGGGGAGTGGCAGGGGGAGTTGTGGGGTCCTGAAAGTAGGGGCCGCAGGAGCTCCTTCTCCAAACGCGGGGTAAATAGGTTTCTGTACCTGAGCAAAGAAAAAGCAAAACAAAGGGCAAAACCGCTCTTGGGGTAAAACAAAAGCTAATGATTACCCTATTGGAGCCGGAGGGGGGGTCCGAAGGTGTTTACTCTTGGGTGTCACCTGCTGTTGCTGGATGGAGCCTTCTCAAAAAAAAAACGGGGGGGGAAGGAGGGGGGCAAAGAGAAGAGAAAGAAACAACAGGGTACCACAAAAAGCAAGTCAACAAAGGGAGGGACCAGGAGGAAGTAATGGTAAGAGGATTGTATCTGGGCCAAAACAAGCGGGAGTGTCTTAAATGGGTTTGGGAGGGACTCGTTTTAATAAGGAACCCAAGAAATCAAAAAGGAGCTCACCCCGATTGTGGCGAAAGGGTCCCAATGCCTTCAAAAAAAAAAAAAATTAATTGCCAACCCGCGACAAGAAAGGGGGGAGGGGGACCATCCAAGAAAGAAGTAAAAGGAAGAAAGAAAACAGCTTTCAGGGCGAGGCAGAGAAGACCGCTCAGCGGAGGAAATGGGGCCCTCTATCCACTAAAAATACAAAACCCCGAACCTGGGCAAACAGATCCATCTCACATCCTACCCTACAGGTAAGAAAACAGAAAAAGTATCCAAAAAGAGAAAAGAACGGATGTCCTCAAGGGGGGGGGAAAAGCAGAAACAAAGGGGAAGAAACTCACTATCCGCGCCAGTCGCGCACAGCTCCTATCCAAAATAAGCAGAGGGGGAGAACTAGCAAGAGTCAGCACTCATACCTTCCAGATTAAGAAAAGGGTTACCCAAAACTAAATCTTCCTTCTATGGGACTATGAAAAAGACATTAACCCGGGCCGTCACAGGAATATCGGAAAAGAAAGAGAGAGGAAGCCCGGGAACAAACCCTGAACCAACAAGACTCAAGATCCTTCAATTGGTCAGGAACGTTCCAACGATTTCCCGCCTATGTCCAGGCGCGAAAAAAAAAGGTCGAAACCCTGTAAGGATATGCCCCCAGGGTAAGGGGAACCCATGCGGAAGGGGGCGTCTACTTCAGAAGAAAAAGAAAAGAGATCACCACCAGCCGAAAACACTGCCCAATCGACTGAATCGACAGAGGAAGGAAGAACTCAAACGAGGGAAAGAGCACTGCCCAACTTTACTGAAATGCCAACTCCAGTCCGCCTACCAGAGAGGGGGGGCAACGCAAGAGGACCGCGTCAGGCAGTGCCAAAGCGGAAGCGGGAGGGAGGCGGGGAAATAAATTGAGCTAATTCAAGATTTGAAGGCAAGAGCTCGATCGCGAGAGGAAATCCATCCAGCGAGGGAAAAAGCGCAATAAAAAAAGGGAAAGATTATATCGAAATGGACCTGGGGAAAAAACGGTAGGACGAGAAGATCAGGACCGTAGCCTGAGGGCCATACGAAGGGATATCCAAGTCGAATCGTAGGCGGAGGAAAAGAACCGCACTAAACTCATAGAATTGAAAATCCGGGGCCCCAAAAAGAGGAGGCCCCAAGATCCCCAGGAGGGTTCTTCACATCCCAGAGATGTACTATGCCAAGGCTTGGGCAGCAAGACTCCGAAGAAAGGACAAAAGCCAAGGGCGGTAATAGGTTACTTATAACCTTAGGGGAATAGTCCCTCCTCTTCAGGGCAAATCTTCGAGAAGAGGGAGATCGCCGTAGATAATAAAAGAGGGGGAAAGGAACTGCCGGGGAAAAAAAAACAATGGAAGACCGGTGGAGAGACTCTACACACACAGGCGGAAAAACGCCAATGCAAAACATATTCCTATCATACCGAAAACGCACAAGCGGATCAACCGAACAGGCCGGCTACCCTTGTAACCACCTGTCCTCCAGGGGACCCGTTGACGCAAAGGGCTGCCCGCCCATACGGTCACGGGAAAAAAGGAAACGATTTACCCCGCACGCAGGACACAGAGTTAACCCAGATCTTCTAGAAACATCGAAGAAAGAACCCAAAAGGCCGCAAGAATCATCAGCCGGACGCGTCCTTCACAGACGGGAAGTCTCGGGGAGATAAGTGTGCTGAATTAACTCAGGGGCTTACGCGGACCGCCCCCCACGACGGATCTAAAACAAGGAGGGAGGGAGGTAGGGACCGCAAAATTCAAATCCGGGGCGTCAGAGAGGAGGTTGAACCCGAACATCGGCCTTGCAACCCGCTCAAAAGCTGCCCTGACCTCGGGACTAGAGAAAAAAAGGAGGGGTCAACCAGGGGGGGGGTGTGAACAGGGAAAGGGATCAACCGCGGAAGGACTAAGGTATTATAAGAGGGAAACGGATCATTCGATATTCAACTTAGTCGACACCGCAGGCAGCAAATACCGACGAGCGCGAAGCAAGGAGCGGATGTCAGTGCAAGAAGGAAGAAAGGAAAACCACCGAAGAAGCAAAAAACTGACAATCACCATTCTTTACGAAAAACAACCCTAAAAGCATAGCGACCGTCCTTCCGCTAAGTAGGAGGAAAAAGTCCCGGAAAAAGAGTTTTCAGGAGCAATTAAAAGTCAAGAGTCAAACGACGGCATTACACACCTATCTAAGACCAAGTAAGGGTAAAAAGGATACCGAAATTCCGACCACGGAGCCATACCAGAAAAACTTCTGACAGGGAACCCGCAAGAAGAGGGAATAGATCTCCACCATAGGTTCCTCAACATAGGGTAAGATAAGACAAATGCATCTTCCAATCAAGATACTGACACAAATCCAGGCTACACCGTGCTCTCTCTGGAGACAAAGCGGGTTGGTAGCTGGAAAATGTACCGAGGAAGAGTCACGAAAGGACAAAGGGAGATAAAGCGCCGGGAAGCGGGGGCTATTTACGAACGAGTCCTGCAAAAAATCTTTGCAGAGGTTACAACTACGAAACAAAAAGGGGAAGAACCAGGTTCTGGGTCCAAGATACGGCCTCGAAAAACGAAGGGGGAAAAGCCATCGGCTCCTAGAAATCCCCTGCCGAACAAAAAGGGGCCACAAAGGTAGGTAGTCGAGAAACAAACCTGGGGAGGAGGTAAGATATAGAGAGAACGTTTTCATCTTTGGTGGAGGGAGAAGACGTGGATGTGGTGACTCAGGATCCCCATATTTGTAGCGATTGTTGGGGTGTCTCTGCGAGTTCTGAGTGACATGGCACTTTGTCTGCGTATATTTTTCGCTTTGTCTCTTGCGGCCCCCTATTTATGCACTACTAAGAAAGTCTGGGGGGGAAAAGGCATATAGGCCCGGGGAGGCAACTCCCTGGAAGGGATTCATAAACGTGCCTAGGTCACCACGCACCGGGTTTTGGGTAGACCGGGCGCCGAGATTGGTAGGGAGAATGGCGTAGAGGGGGGATGCTGACTACAGGGGGGAGCCTGATGGGAACGAGGTGGGGGATTGTCTGTTGGGGGCAGAGTCAAGACGGGTTCGGAGAAGGGGACTGTGGGGATGCAGGTTTCGTTGGAGAGGTAATGATTTGTGGCCAGGAGGGGGAGATATGACTGGTACTGGCGGCTCCAGCACCCCACAAACCAAAAAGAACACACCACCTGCACGCCACTTTCACCCCGCCCCAAAACCACACAAACACACCAAACCACCCCCAACCCCAACCCACCCTTCCACTCCTTGACTAAGTGGATTACGCCTTCGGTAAAGGGAAAAAAATCTCGGCTGGGGTGTGGGAGCCAAATTGGGATGGCGGGGGGAAGGTGGCTGGAGTGGTCTTAATGGGTCTCTTCTTGCGAAAGGATGGGGGGGCGCAGGTGAAGATGCTCTAGGAGTAGGTGGGCTTTGGCGGTCCGTGCCTCTGTCTAATAAATTGGCCGCCAGGCGGTGGCCTGAGGACATAGAACTGAAGAAAAGAGGGGCGGCGGGTAGGGTGTATTCAGTCCACACCAAACCGTTGGGGGAGCGATTCTAGGGCTCGGGAGGGTCAGGGGGCCGCGGGTGGGAAAGGCCGATGGAGTGGGTCGGACAGCATAGGGGACAGAAACGACGAGCCGAGTTTTCATAGAAAAATGCGCTGCATACGGAAGACTGAGATGTGGGGGCGGCGGGGAGCCGGGCCGCTAGGTAAGGAAAGTAGAAACTGCGTTCAGGATTCTAGCTATGAGGGTGACGCTTGAGGGACGTCGCGGCCTGTGAGGGGGTGGTCGGAGAGGGGGTCATAGAGACGGGCGAGATGGTAAGGGGGAGTAAGGCTGTGGGACATAGAAAGTGTGGGACTTACTGAAAAAGGGGAAGGGAGGGCTTGTCGGCTGTCCTTTGCATACTGGGGCAGGCGTTAAAATTAAAGATTCACGTAGAGGTCGGGGGGATTCCGAGGTGAGGGGGGAGGTAGGAGAGGATCAGAATCACCGGGGGTGAACTATCGGTGGCTTGAAGGGTAGACTTTGGAGGCCGTAGAGATTTGAGGAGAGGGTGTTTGGGGAGGGAGATGGGACGCGTCAGGTAGAATTGGAGGGTTCGGCTTCCAGAGACATCAGCTGCCCAAAAGAAATTTGCCTGAATCTGACCCGGGACGGGACGGGGCATGAGGGAGGGATTGACCAGGGGATGAAATTTTAGGGGCTCAATTAATAACCTCAGGGGCCTCTGACAGGCGCCTCTGGTGAACGACATCAAGGGGATCATTTGGGAACGCTTGACGTCAAGTTCATTCAAAATGTGTGAAGTCCATTGGTGGAGGATACGAATATATGGCGACTTGGACGAAGCTACTGGCAGAAGGTTGTCTCTGAGGTTCCCCAAGCGCAGTCGGGGGGGGGGACCAAGGACGGGAAATAAGAATTAAGGTGGATGCTTGCGAGGGGGGAGGTAGTTCGAAAGCGAGGAGACTGTTCGCTCTTACCGGGGTGGAGAGCCCTTCTTAACTAAGCTTCTAAAGGCCTGTGGGAAAAACGCACTGTAC
>Ga0179591_1375773_pt1 | contig 11820 bp, 22 predicted proteins | sample CZOMad2_1_08_16f_FD_182891 | JGI IMG/M metagenome (GOLD analysis project Ga0179591, IMG submission 182891) | Vadose zone soil fungal communities from Angelo Coast Range Reserve, California, USA - CZOMad2_1_08_16fungal (PacBio error correction) | ecosystem: Environmental > Terrestrial > Soil >...
TTTTGAAAAAAAGAAAAGAACTTCTTTTACGCCCAAGAAGGAAAAACCGCAGCCAAGGCCCACTTCCTGTTGCACACAGAAAAAGGACGAGCGCAATCTTGGCGGGGAAGGGTCCGTTCAACTGTTACCCGACTGGCTGCTTGGGGCTTGGGCAAACGACACTCGCCGGGGGCGTTGTAGAAGGGGGGGGGAAAAAAACCAGCAACCTGGGAAAAACCGGGAGCAAAGGAAGTTGCTTGGGGCTCCCACCATCCCGCTTCGTTGTTTCATCGGGAGGTTTCGTTGAGTGCGTGGGGGCCGAGGCGATGAGGAATTCGGGGGGAAGGGGAATGGAGGGAAGAAACGGCCCTCCTAATCAAAGCAAGAAAAGTGACCGTGGAAAAAGAAAAAAAAAAAAAACTCCTGCTAGGTAAAGCACGGCCGTCGATGGCAAAAAGAAAAAAAGGGGACGAGCAAAAAAAACTCCGGACGGGGGCAAAGTTGAAGAGCGTATTGCTGGAAAAGCGCCGTTGCAAGGAAGCCTCGTATTCCCTCGGAAAACCGCAAGAAAAAATTGTGTCCGACAAGAGACGAACTTTCGGGTTCGAGAAGGAAAGTTGGCTTCGCCCGCCCAGCCGGTCGGAAAGCAGCCCAGGGACTGGTCAAGGTGGAAAAAGTCCATGGGGGTGTCGCCAGTAAACCATACGTCAAAAGTGGTCCCAAAAAAGCGGGGCTTAAAAAGGACGTCCCTCAAGGGAAATCAGGAAGCCTGAAGCCGGGAAGGGGGAAGGTTTTTTCCTCAAGAAGGAAATGGGGAAAAGACAGGTAGACGTCGACACCTAGACCAAAAGGACACGGATTCCTTGGCCGGCCAACTTCGCCACCGCCTGCCTTAAAACTCGACGGCTAAGGCGCACTTCTTCTGAGAGGAAAAAAAGCAGGAAAGCAGGAGACTTTAAAGGTTTCCGAAAAATGTTCTGGAAATGGGGGTTGGGGAAAGGACTTTTCCGAAAGTCCAAGGGGGGGACCTGCCTACATTCGGTGAAGGGGTGACTCAGAAAAAGAAAGGTTCCTTATGGTCCCGAGGGGGACGAGCCTGAAATCCTTTAGATAGCAAAAGGTCCCCCCCCAAAAAGATATTCAGAGGGAGAAAAAACAAAAGGTGCTCCAAAGTCCGACAAGTTGAGGGAGCAGGACCTTCTGCAGGGGGGGTGTCAATAATAAAGGGCCAGCGTCCCTTTACAAGGGGAAAATTGGGAAGAGAGGCCTCGCTCAAAAAACCCCCTGGGAAAGGAAGAAGGGTGTGAAGGGACCGCTCGGGACCTTGGGTCCTTTGGCAAAAGTTTGACCGATGAGGGGGAGAATCCGAAAGGGGAAAATAATTTGCGGTACAAAAGCGGGCACGGGAAAGAAAAGGGACACATACAAAGAACTGGGCGAAGCCAAGGGTTGTCGTCTGCAAAGAAAAAAAAAAAAATAACCAACTCTCACTGTGCGACACCCGGATGGTATACAAAGACGTTTGATGGGGGGGAGAAAGTCTGGCGGAGATTGGGTGTCGTATCGGTGGTGGGGGAGAAAATCGATCCAAGGTGGCGAACGCCGAGCTTGAAGGTCCGAAGCGGGAAAAAAAGGGGGGGAGTCACATAGGGGGAGCAAAAGAAACGTCCCTTGGAAAATCAAACTTCAGACAAACAAGGGGGCCTTAAAAAGAAGCCGAAAAATTACATCTGGGGGACAAAGGGGGGTATTGGCGGGGGGGAAACTCGCGCAAAGAAGGTCACGGGAAAACGGTTCCCGCCCTGCACTTTTCGGAAGGTGTTTTTGGAGACCAAGAAACGTCGAGGGGAAAAGCTTCCACTGAAATGGGAACACCTTGCATGGCTCGACGGGTGGGGAGCAAGGTCGGAAAAAGTCTTTAGGAGCTTTGGGCACAAGTTTGATGAAGAAATGCTTCAAGAAAAAAGCCCTGAGACCACGGGTGATTGCAAGGGTTTGAAACTTCGGAAAAAAAAAAAAAGCGGCTCGGGGTCGATCCGTGAGGGGGACCTACGAGTCAAAGAGTGAGAACTCTGCAAAGAAAGGCGAAGGGCTTGCGCAAAAATCCAAGGGGGGCTAAAACACGGGAGGAATTCGGGGAGGGGGCCAGATAAGTCCGCGGGGGGGGGCGAAAAAAGAAGGGGGAACCAAGGAAATTTTCGTCAGCCGTTGACGGGGAATGAGACACAGGAGTCAATCCCCGGAGAGGCTTCTATCGAAAAGTATCTAAATGGGGACGAGGTTCCGCCCCAGGAGAATCATAGGGCCACTTACTTGTCCCGGGGAGGGGGACCTGAACACAGGGGCAAGAGGTACCCCGCAGGTTCGGGATTATGAAAAAGTCACAATAAAGGAAAGGGCCGTAGGAAGTGGAGGGGGGAGGGAATGGCGCTGGGCATCAAAAAACGGTTTGAAAATAAGAAAAAAAAAAATTACCAGGTGGGGGGGGGGGACGGGGGGGGAGTGCCGAGATGGGAGCTGGAAAGTTTCCCCTTAACAGGGGAAGGAAAAGCGAAGTCCACAGGGGGGAAGGAGGTGGTTTTGGGGTTTTGGTGCCAGGAGCTGCAAACGTTTGGTGAAAAGGGGGGAAAATGGTGAGGGGGGACAAAACATCGTCTTTTCGGGGGGGAAGAGGGACTTACATAACCGCGACTGCCCGAAACCCGCTTGAAAGGGGGGGTGTTTTCCCGGAGGGGGATGCGGGAGGGTGAAAAGGGGAAAGACCGGAGGGACCACGTCGGTGAAAGGAGGGGGAAAACCATCGACGCCAAGGGGGGCGGCCGCTTTCAGGAACCTGGGGGGATGGTGTTCCTTCCAATTACGGGGACGGGCAAAGATATCGAGACGAATTTCGCCCAAAAAAAAGGCCTTTCTGGGGGGAAGGGAAAACCAGTGCGGGGGCGCCCGTTTGGAAGGAAGTCATTGGAGCGACCAAGCGCCGAGAAAAAGGGCCAACCTTGGAATGGGAAAAACAAGACTTGAGGGGGGGGGGGAAAGGGGAGGGAAACGCGACCAGTCTCGTTCGGGGGAGAAAAAAGCGGAAACCAGTCCGGAGGGGGGGGGGAGAGGGCTTTGTCCTGTCCGGGAAGGCATCTCTCAACAACAAAAAGGGAAGGGAAGGAGAGGGAATAACCAAGACGCCCAGAAAAGAATTAAACCGAAGGAAGAGGGGTCGCGTGGTGTCCCCCGACGAAGGGCCGCGCCCAGAAAAGATGAACCAAAGAAAAGTAAAGAGCCCCATGACAAAAAGGCTATTCGAGGGGGGAGCAGGAATGGAAGCAACCCGAGATGAAGCAATGGAGCAAGGGGGGAAGGAAAGGAAGGTCGGAGGACGGCACCACCACCATGGGGGACAGGGGGTAAAATGTGAAATTAAAAAATCTAAAATGCAGGAAAAGAGTGCCGCCACAAAGAAATTCAAAAAAAGAAGAAATGTTCAATCCAGGGGTCGGCCCAGCAGGAAAAAAGGGAAAGGAAGAAGAACCAATCAGTCTCCCATAAAGAGGGGAAGGGGAAGGCGCTAATGACTGTCCAAGAAACAATAAAGAACAAAAGGGGTCCACCAAAAAAAAATCGTGCCGGGCCAAAAAAAAAGGCGATTGGTCAGAGGGGGGGGCAAAGGACAGAAAGAGCCAGATAGAAGACTTTAAGGAAAAAAAGGATGACGGAAAAAAAAAAATCTCGGCAGCAAAGGGCAAGGCCGGTAATAAGGCCAATGTCCACGGATGCCACGCCAGGCGACCAAGGGCCGGCCGGGGTCATTGACGTTTTTTGAAAAACGAGAAAAAAATGCGGGAGCGCCTTGGAGGGGGTTAGGGAAAAAAAAAAACAAAAGGAAAAAAAAAGATTTCGAAGTTTATGAGAGGTCGGGGGGAGGACCCTTCAAAAGTGCGATCCGACGAGGGGAAGGGAGGGAAGTCAAAGAACCAAAGGGAGGAAAACAGACTCGGCGGAGTTCCGACAAGGAGAAAAAAGGTTATCTTGGGCGAAAAGAAGACGAAAATTCCAGGGAAATTGATATGAGAATATCGCGGCGTGGTGAAAGCGTCTCAGGATGAAGGAGAAAGCCATCCTCGAAAAGAAAAAAAGAACCGAGGTAAAACGTTTCCATGAAAAAGAGGGATCAAAAATAAGGGCCGAAGCATCTTGCAAAGGAAAAAAAAAGAACGGGGGCCCCAACGGGTCGAAGAAAGGAAGAAACGACCGTAGGGGGGGGAAATGCAAGGGCTGCCATTTGGGCAGGTTTGCAGCCGAAGTCGTGCTGGGGGAAAGAAGAAAGAAAAAGGAAACCGGTGGGGGAAGAAGACGGGGGTTACGGGCCCGCTTGCCGCACCAAAGGGAAAGCCAAGATGAAGTGGTCGGCGCCGCAGACAGGCCTGCGGGAGGGCAGGGCTAGAAAAACGTGCACTGGGGACTAGTTTGGGCTCTCGGAAATCAAAGATTTCGGCGGAAATGAAAAAGGGGAGCGATCAACGATAAAATAAAAGAGCGCCAACCCCAGAGGGGGAGGAAGACAAGAAAAAGGTTACAAATCCGGGGCATGGAAGAAAGAAGATGCCAGCAGAAACAAGCTGCTCGAGGTTCGGATCTGGGAGACGGACCCAGAAGGAGGTGGAAAGCAAATTTAGGAAAAACAACTGCAAATCGGAAAAAAGGGGGCTCAAAGAAAAAAGGGGAAAAGGACGGAAAGGAACAAGGACGATAACAGGCGTTCCGGGGGGGAAAGAGGGCCCCGATATAAAGGGGTCCAAAGGAACGAAAGAAGAAAGGAAAAGAGGACGCAAGGAAACTTTTCGAAGCAGCCCTGGCGGATGCAGAGAGCAAAGAGAAAGCGCGTAAAAAAAAAAGATCCAAAATACCAGAGCAGGGTACCGAGAAAAAGGGAAACCGCAGTTGGAAGGAACCTTGACGAGGGACACAAAAAAAGAAAAAGGAGACCCGTAAGGGCCGCGTAAAAAAGAAGCAACTAAGAAGCTAAGGAGAGCCGTGCCCCCCCAGAAAAGGCAGGTGGGGAATCCATTAAATAGGAAGGGGGGGTTGTTTAATCTTTCCAACGAGGGAAAAATTTGAAAAGCAAGGAGGAAGGGGGGGAAAAAAGGGGATCCGAAAAAAGTAATGCTTCAGAGGAAAAAGATAGGGCTGAAGCCATCGTGGGAAAAAAGGGATATGAAGGGAGACAACCATGGGACGATTACGTCCGACAAAAAAGGCGGCAAAAGACTACAAAGAAAGAAGAAGGTCGTCGAGAAAAATATGCGGGCGAAGGGGAGAAAAAACCAAGAAGAACAGGGGGACGTTTTTTTTTGGGAGGACCGAACGGGAAAAGCAAAAACAATACGCAGAGCCAAACCATTTGGGAGGGTTTTTGGAAGCCTCGACAAGGGCGAAAAAATCGAACGCCAAAAGGAAGAGCATGGAAAGGGGGATTGATTAGAGGCGGGGGGGGGGGGGGGGGGGGGGGGGGGGGGGGGGGGGGGGGGGGGGGGGGGGGGGGGGGGGGGGGGGGGGGGGGGGGTGGGGTGGGGGGGGGGGGGGGGGGGGGGGGGGGGGGGGGGAGGGGGGGGGGGGGGGGGGGGGGGGGGGAGGGGGGGGGGGGGGGTGTGGAAAAAAGAGGGAGACGTCTTCTTGACCCAGATTGAGGAAAAAGGAAATAACTCAACTCAAAGAAAAGAAACGTGGGGACTAGAGAAGGACCGAAATCGTTGATGGATAGGGGAACAGGGAATCGGGAATCCCAAAAAAAAAAAAAAGAAAAAAAAAAAAACAGCGTGGCACGGGGAAGGGAACCTGTAACCAACGGAGGGGAAGACCGTCTTTTTCCGGCCACAGGGGGTCGGGGGGGGAAAAAAGGCCGGCAAGCGAACGAAAAAGGGAAGAAAAAAGTCGCTCGTACTGGAGGGAATTTGCGGCGGAAAAAAGAGGAACGGGCGAAAGAAGGGGGGGGAAAGGAGGGATTACTAAAAATCTCTCTCAAAGGGAGGGAGGATGAAAAATAGAGAAAGGGGGACCGTTCCGATTAAGGGGAAAAGTTGTTTGTCATTAGGTGGAAGGGAAGGAAAAAAGCCTGTTTTTTGGAACGGAGCATCAAAACGAGCGAATCAGGGGCGTCATTTCGTTCCTCTGTTTGCCGGAAAAAAAGGTTGTCATTGCCACACAAACAAAAGCGCCGGGCCGAAATCCCGTGAAGAGGGGGACCGTTTTAAACTCACCTGGGAACGGCTGTAACTGCCGGAGAAAAATCCGTATACATCAAGGTCGTGTTTTCATCCATCGGGGAGGGGGGAAGGTGCGTTGGGGAAGGATTCAAAACTCAAAAAAAGAGGTCAGCATTTGTGTCAAGGTACGGAGGGGCCGCAGAATAAGCAAGAAGGAGGTGTCCTTTTCAAAAAAAGCGCGGGGAAAGTCGAGGGGGGCACAGGGGCCACGCAAAAAGAACCCTGCACAACAAAAAAAAGTTTTGCAGAAAGAGGAGAGGATTGGGACGTGAAGGGGGGGGGGATCCGTCCCTGACAAAAGAACCGTTTTCAAAAGGGGAACGGGAAATAAAAAAGCGGGTCCTCGTGCCAAACCAAACAGGGAGAGGGAAAGAGGGAACTACTTCTAGTCTATTCTGGTGGGGGGCAAGGAGGCCCAACTTGCTGTCGAGGAAAATAAGGGGTTTGTCGCCATTGGGGAGACTCAAACGTGGTCCCCACGAGGCGGAGGGGGGCAATGCTCCTTGAGAAAGAAAGGCTGGTCCCCCTCAAAGGACCTTTCCAGAAGCCGGAATTCGTTCGTCGTCAACGTAAAGAGCCCGGAAGGAACGGAAAAACCGCCCGGCCCCGATCCTGAGGGAACGCCTGCAGACCAGAAAGGAGAACTGACTGGGGAAAAGAAAAAAAACTGGAGGATTGGGGGGGGGGGGGAGCTTGGACGAAAAAGAGGGGAAAGAACGGGGTCGATGAAAACTGAGCGGGATGGTTTGTTGAAGTTTGGGTCACCGAAAAGGCCCAAGGTCTGGGAGGGGTGACCAGGGGTGAAGTCCCGACCTGAGGGAAAAGGGGAGTTCGGCCAAAAAAAGACTTGGGGTGAAGACTTTAGCGCAGGGAAGAGGTGCTGTACGCCCAGAGAAAAAACAGGTTTTGCAGCGCAAATCACGGACAAGTTTTTTCCGGAGTCCGGTACGTTCCTAGGAATTCAACCCCAAGGAACTTAAAAAGGGGGGTTCCCACAAAACACCCCCCCCACCCACAAAACCCGGGTGTTGGGATATATCGGGGGGGAACGGAAAGCAACCGACTCCTAAGCCTGATAACGTGGGGTTTCCCGGGAAGGGGCGCTCGCCTTGGAAGGGGTGACACTGGGGAAAGGAATGACTGGGCGTCAGGGGCGGGGAAAGTGACCAATGGCGGTACGGGCAAGAGGGGACACGGTTACTTCCTAAAAGATAATGGGGGGCCGAGCAAAAAAAAAAAGAGGGGCCTGCAATCGTCGGAGAAACTCAAAAGAAAACCCGGAATGGTAAAAAAGTGTTGGTGGGAGGGATTCGCCAAGAACTGGCAAGGATAGCTGCCGGTTATGTTGGTGGGGGGGGGGAATCGGGGGAGCAGTGGTGGGTACCTAGTAGCTGGCAAGTTCGATTTTGGAGCGAAACAAGGGGCGTCACAAAAAAAAAAAAGCACGTCCTTGGGAAAGAGGGAAACTGCATGCCCACGCCGGGGAGGGAATACAAGAGATCGCGAACACTGAAGGGGGTGACAGACCCTTGGGGCCCCCGAAAAAAGAGAAAGTTGGTTGCCAAAAGGGTTTCCTGCACTTTCGGCATGCGGGGTGGGAAGAACTACCACGGAGATTAGGCTGCAAACCCCAGAAGGGGACAGCAACTGGGAATGGATCCAGACGGGGGCGTTGGAAATCGGGGGGGGCGTACGACCAGCGACATTGGAAAGAGGAGGTGATGGCAAAGATGGAGGGTCTGATGCCAGGTGGAATGAAAACGAGGTTTGACCTCGGGTCGAGAGTTTTGGTCAGAAAGAGGGGGTCCTAAGGGGGGGAAGGACAATAAACCCCGGAGACTCGCAACAAAAAAAAAGGGACGATCCTTGCAAAAAAATGCTGGTCCTCCCTGGCGGAAGCCAGAGTAAGAAATGTCCTCTTGAAAAATCCCTCTCAGAAAAGGGTGTCGCCGTTGGTTCAGGAACACGGAAAAAGATCGCCAGGATCGAAAAATGAGAGGACCGAAGAAGAAGTCAGCAACGGGGAAGGAATCAGGCCAAGCTTGGAATGACCGATAACAAAAAAAAGCCCCAGGGGGCAGAAAGGAAGGATCGTTTTAAGGAAAAACAAAAGAGGGCAATCCTAGCCAGGGAAAGACTGGGGAAGGGCCACAATCGGTGAAATAGGCCGGGATGAAAAAACTCCGGGAGGGGGGGGGGGGGATGCCAGAGGGTCTTCCGTGGTCCCCTTAAATCTTTCTGGGTGGGAAAATGGAAATCGACGCTTGCGAGGGGGCCTTGTATTTTGGGGGCACTGGACCAATGAGGAAAAACCAAATTGCATAAGAAAAGGAACTTGCACTGAAAAGGGAGGACACCCAGGAAGGTTTGAATTTCTGGTGATTCGGGTCGTAACAAAGGGCCAGGGGTTTCCCGAATTCCGGGAAAAGATTGAATTTTTCAGGGGGGGGGTGGAGGGTCCATTTGTGGATGGCGAAGGGGGGCGCTTAAGGGGTGTGCCGACCACCAATTGTGGGTCGGTTGGGATGCAGAAAAAAAAAAACCAGACGTTGCCGCGGGCCCGGAAGGCAAAGGCAGGTTCGAGCGGAAAGGCCTGTTTGGAATTCCATTAAATCAACACAAGGGGGGGGGGGGGGGGGTGCTATAATGAAAAAACCAAAAAATTGGGGCAAAAATCGCAGACAGGGGAGCCAGGGGATTTCCCCATAATTGCGGGGGGGAGGGGGCCACCGCAAAAATTCCCATCATTGGGAAGCAGAGAAAAAAGAGGCCGAGGAGGGGGGGGAGTGGGTCGTAGCACAGACGGAGGTGTGGGGGGTTCGCGGGGGAACAGCACCCGGGCCGCCAGAAACTGCAAAAAAAAGAAGGGGGGACCCACCTCATAAGGGGCCCTTGAAGGGACTTTGCCCGAAGGGTCCCTGGATATCGACAAAACCAATAGGGGATAAAATACTATAGAAAAAAACCAAAAAAAATTCACAAGCCGGGGGACTTGAAAAAAGACGGCGGAATGGAGTGCATGTTTGCCTTTTCAAAGAAAAACAGGCCAAAAAAAAGCTGTCCCGCCAAAAAATAATTCTGGGAAAGGCCACGCCGGAAAAAGGGATCTAGGGGGGAGGTTCTCTCCCAACTGATGGGAAGCAAAAACATCCTGAAAAGAACCAAAGGTGGTCATTTGGGTTAAATAGAGCCTCTGCACAACCAAAGAAAGGTTGCCGTAATGGTAAAGGTTTTATAGAAGAATGAAGGCTGCAAGCCTGAAAAAAAAAAAGGGTGAGATTCACCGACGAAAATCCTGGGAAAACCTGAAAATCTTCAAAAACATCACCAAAGAACACGATATGAGCAATCAATCAAGGGATGAATCTGCCCGGGCACTAATGAAGAAAAAAAAAAAAAAAATACAATGCAAAATGGGGAAGACCACCAAGCTGGACCACAAAAAAGGGACCCGGGAAAAGGAAGGGGGGTCGATGTTCCAAGGGAAAAGAAGCCCGAGCCAAAAAGCTTTACAAAAAAAAGGGAGAAAGAAGGAAAGAAACGGCATATAAAACCGTCAAGAAAGGCCCAGGAATCACGGGGTTACCTGCTAATTTCAAAAAAGGCCAAGGGCAAAAAAATGCCCGGAAGGGAAGGGACAGAGTGTTGCGCATAAAAGTGCGGCCACGCAGAGAAGTGGCACTTAAGGGGGAACAAGAATGCAATTGGCAAGATCAAGGGGGGGTGTTATGATCTCGAGGAAGGGACATTTAGATCCAAATCGGCCGATGCGTGGGAGGCTACCAACGGAGGAAAAAAAGTGCTAGGCTGCGGGAGGTTTCGACAAGCGGGAATAAAAAAAAAAGTGAAAGAATGGGCAAAAAAAAGGAGACCAGCATGGAGTGCTCAAAACGTTGCAGCAGTCTCAAGATGCCGCACCGAAAAGCCAAGAAATCGAACTCAAGAGCGCCACCACACAAGGTCAACCTGCACGGTACAAAGAAAAAGCTGGTAGGGGCACGAAGCAGAGTCATCAAAAAGGTCTCTGTGGCCAAGACAGAAAAGACCTACGACAATGAAAAGAACAACACCTTCAGAAGAAGGGGCAGGCATGGTGAAAAAAAAAATGAGCCCCCCGGTTTGTGCCGCCTCAAAAAAAGGGGGTCCCGGGGATGGGTGAAAACCCGACATTCGTAAGGAATCTCCTTTCGGGCCTCAGGAGCAAGAACATGGTCAATAAAGAAATGAAAGTTGTGGGCGAAAATCGGGCGCCGCGAGTACGGCCGTGCTGGAAAAGTGTTCCAAGGAAGTGATGGGAGTCGAGGGGGAAACTCCACTGTCGAAAAGGGGGAAAAAAAAGTTCGAGGGGGGGAGGAAGGAAACAAGTCTTACCTCAACGAATTAAAGGACAATCCACCAGACATTCTCCACTGCGGGAAGACAATGACCGGTTGCCATCCGGGTCCCTGGGAAAAAACCCCACAGAGAGAGGAAAACCAGAAAAACAAGCTTGCTCGCAAGGGGGGGGTCGGAATGAAGCAGGAGACAAAAACGCGGAGACCTCAAATTGTGAAAAATGTCGATACAAACGGCAATCGTCAAAGGACAAAAGCAAAAGGCGAAGACGTAAGGATTAGAGAAGGGGGGGATCCAGGCCGTCCGGGGGGAGTGAGCCAGGCCCAAGGGGGTCAATGACGAGGGGGGAAAGGCCGAAGAAGACAGAAAATTGTGAAGGGGAAAAAGCACCTGGGAGGATGCAGCGATCTAACCGAAGAGAAAAGCGCTAAGGGGAAAAAATTCCCCGGGCAGACCAGAAGGCAAGGGGAGAGACAAACCTACCGGGGAAAGGGGTGATCATACCTTGTAAGTCGAAAGTCGAAACCTCCAGGGCGAAGGGAACTGAAGCAATGCAAAAGCAGCGAAATCGAGAAAAGCAAGGGCGGCCAAGGAAGCATGTCGGTTGGGGGCAGGGAATCTTCCGGCGTGGAAAAGGGGTCAACTTAACGTTGGACAAGGGGGAAAAAAAGTAGAGGTTCCGCGAACGCGGCGACCCAGAAAGAAGGAAGGGAAAGGCGAGAGGTCGGAAAAAAAACCAGTCGGGGACAAGGGTAGAACATGGCGAAAAGAAGGGCGTCGAACAAGAAGCCCCGCTGAGGAAAGGAAGGACCCGAATCTCGAATCCGTAAAGTCGGAAGAGACCTTTTGGGAAAAGGAGGGGGGGGAATGGGTCCCTAAGAGAATCAAGGGAGAAGGACCGAGATCAGACGCAAAGCAAATACGCGATCCAAAACACAAAGAGGGGAGGGGGTTTGCAAGACAATTTTGCGGACGTGGAAAAAGAAAGGAGCTAACTATGAAAAAAGGAATCGGTATTGAGAGAGGGAGGGCAGGGGGAAAGTATTCTGACACATATTCGGGTCCTGAGGTGTAGAAAAGAACTCACGCCCCCCAACGAAAAAAACACTAATCTTGTTGAAGGAAAAGACTCAGTACAGATCGGGGCCTCCCCCTTCAGACGGGGCCCAAGGGGGGGCTGGGAGCACGACCGTTAGGGGAAAAAGCGTTTCCGTGGGGGGAATAGTCGCCAGAGGAAAAAAAAGATGACGCG
>Ga0179591_1405896_pt1 | contig 11820 bp, 20 predicted proteins | sample CZOMad2_1_08_16f_FD_182891 | JGI IMG/M metagenome (GOLD analysis project Ga0179591, IMG submission 182891) | Vadose zone soil fungal communities from Angelo Coast Range Reserve, California, USA - CZOMad2_1_08_16fungal (PacBio error correction) | ecosystem: Environmental > Terrestrial > Soil >...
ACTTCACGATAGTACGAAAAGGGAGCTCTTATCACCGTCAACGAGGGGGGGGGAACGTTCTGCAGAGGAGGGAGAGGACGCCTCGGCGGCAAGAAAACTAATACTTGAAAAGGACCTTCAAAGAAAAGGGACGACGGCCGCTTCCTCGCAGACCTGGGGGACTCTCAGCGTGGTCCGAGAGACCGTCTCGACGACATGCCATCCCTCCAAGCTAGGAACTTTTGAGAGGGAAAGCCTGCTCGCCTCCTACATCCGCTAAATAAGAAAATAGCACGCTCCGTGGGAACACAGACCCTAAAAGATGAAAATTCCTTCGCGGCCGGGGAGGGGATAAGCTTCCCTTCATTAAATCGGGGCACCCTCGAAAGACAAAAAACGCTACCCATCTGCGAATGATTGAAAAGGCAACCACTATAGAAAAGCAGGAGAGGAAGGCCTGAGATAATTTACTAAGCAGAAATAGAAGGTTATGACATTCGCCAAGACATAGAAAAGGGCCCGCAAACAGGGAGGAGTCCCTTAAGGCAAAGGTCTACACACATAAGGGGAATTATCTTACCATGCAATCGACCTGCAGTTTTTTGTACTAGGAAGGATAGACAGGGAGGGGAACTTGGGAGAAAAGTTTCGGGGACAGCCAGACGACTACTCCAGAATTCTCCATCTAAGGGAAGGTTGAGGCCGATGGAAATGGGGAACCCGCAAGCAACCTATCTATGAAAGGGGCCCTTCAGAGAGATGTAAAGAAATGGCTAAAGGGGGGGGTTTTACGGCATCGAAAGGCTGCGATGCAGAAGTTTCCCCAGAACGCGGGGAGCTGAGAAAGAGCGCCCTGAAAGGGGAAAGCACTAACTTGGCAGACTTTCCTAGCAGATCTAACGCGAATTCGCAATGGGGAATCAACTGGAAAAGGCAGACCATCGGGGAAGGGTAACGTACCCACCAAGGAAAGGGTTTCCGGATAACGAAGGAAAAGAGCCATCGAAATGGGGGAAAAACCTCCTAGGGGAACAGGGGGACAAAAGGGAGAGCCGATGTGGATTTCGAGGGGTTTTCAACTTGAGGCGGGACGTATAGTTGCGGGGAAAGGGAAGAATTGGAACCACCTAGAGCGAACTGGAAAACAAGGTCCACGAGAGCTCAATTTACAGGGGGGGAGGACCGTCTACTACTAAGGGAAACTTTGGAAGCGGAAGTGGGACAAACTCTCATATCCGAGGGAACGGGTCAAATGCGCGATAACCTCGAATTGGGGGGGGTCTTAGCTGATCCGACCAGAGATTTGACGTTGGGAGGGGGAGCACACTCTAATACTTCAACGCTTATTCTAAGGGACTCATTCGGCGTGGCGACAGAAAGAGACGATCCTTAAGACAAATTGAGGGTACAGGGGGGGTATTTCTCTTCTGGGAAAAGAAGCGCGCTGTTTTCAATGTATTGAATGTCATTCATCATGGGTCGTGAAGGCGGCTACTGGATTCCGAAGGGAAACGAGAGAGGGGAAAGTCCTCTTCTGGAAATAGGGGTCTCTTAAAAAAGACCTAACAATGTGCAAGAGTTCGCAAACCTCTTTGGGACTGGAGACAACAGCGGCAAAAGGTTTGTTCTCTACGAATACGTGATCATCTTACAAAATGGAACGATTAGGGGGAACTCGGCGCGATAAGGTACATTTGATAGGGAAACTCTCATCCCAAGATGGTGCTCTTGTGAAGATATAATTAAGTGAAAAATACACCGCATTCAAAAGTGCCCATCGGAGAATTCTTTTTGATTGACCTTAGCCCCTGACAAGGACCTTTGCCACCATCCAACCCCCCCCCCAATGGTCGCGGGAAGTAGAGAGATCAATCCACGACGACAGAGAGGCGCTTGAAGGTTGGTCAAAAGGGGACGGCGCACGATTGTAGGGAAAAAATGGAGCAACGGAAGGTGAGAAGGTCCATTCCAGGTAAGGGGAAGAGAATGCTCTGCATACAAAGCAGCTTGACCGAGCACAGAAAATGACTCCACAGGGTGGACAGAAAGCCCTAAGGAAAAGTCTCAAAATCTCGGATGAAAAAAGAGAGGTGATACGTCCGAAAGAAAAGGGTGTGGCTGCTCGATGGAAGTTCATAGGCAGGCTAGATTGGCGCGGGGTTGAGTCAAAACTTCTTGGGGGGGATACGCCTGCAGCCTCAGGGGGGTTCTTTTTCAGCAAATGAATGCACCATCATCCTGAGCAAAGAAAAAAAAGGTGAACGTCAGGGGGGCGAAGCTGGGGGGAAAAGGGGAAATTCCTTGCAGGAAAAGTAAGGAGTTACTGTACCTGAGAAAGGAAAGGTTGAACCTCTGCCTAAAGGTGCAAGTAGGGAAGGAAGAGTTTGATCGGAAGATCCCGTGGAGGATCGCGTGAAAAAGAAGCGTTTTCTCCCTCAATTAAAGAAGAAGAAAAAGAAAGATCCCTCGCTACTTCTGAGGGAAGAAAGAGAAGAACAACACAACCTTAAAGGGAAAAGAAAGTGTCCGTTCATTCAATAGAGGGAGAAGGATGAAGGAAAGTTCAGGGAAGAAGTATCATCCGGAATTCCGGGAAATCAAGAGGGCATGAGATAGTCTGCTCGATCACAGGGGAAAGGAGAAAAAGATCAGGAACGGGGGGGTCAGCGCCAAAAAGGCTAAGCCGGCACGAAAAGGGAGTCGGATCGGTCAAAACCCTTTCGCATCGTCCCAAGAAAAAAAGCCGCGGAAACCTGCAGAGAGGATGTGGGCCTTCCTCTCATGGAAAACCCACATGGAGGGAGAGTCTCCAGCGACGGAGCGCTTTACCTTTTCCCAGCGCTCAACCTCGAATACGCATAAGAGGGGAATCAAACCCAGGGGGCTGCCAGGGTCGGCGGTTATTCACCGCGTGAAAATCCATCTCTTTTTGGAAAAAGCTCCTAAAAAGAAGGACACAAACTTCATTCTGATGGTAGCTTCTCTAAGTCCTCTCCCTTCCAGCGTCATGGGAAGAGATGCCTCGTTTTGAAAGGACCTTGTTGAAGGGGGTGTCTTCCATATAATTGAAAATGTAGTAAAGAAAAAAGGGGACCCACAATCCCCGACGCAACTCTGCTATCGTCGGATGGATGGGAGGATGCTTTTTGGGGAACAGGCAATATTGGAAAAAAGTCCTTTCTTGCAGGAGGTCAATCGCAAAAAAAGGGAGGGCAATAGGTCTTATAAAGGATCCGATGAGGAGTGTACGGGGAGGCCTTCATCGCACCGAGAAGCCCACCTTAAAAAAGGTCGCCCGTGCAGAAAGGAAGAGAGAAGGCAGAAACTTTATCGCGTCCAACAATGTAAGTTTGTAGAGGAAGGTGACTTCTTCGGCACAACGAGAGGGCCAAGGCTCCCGCCCGGCGAAAAGAACTAGTGTCGCCAGTGTCTGAGGGATCTTTGAAAGATTTTAACAAAGGAGGGCACAGAGATTTGTCGCCGAAAGGTGAGATTCATAAAGCTGAGGTCAAGAAAAAGACTGCACCATGAGGAGAGCCAATCATGGGGGGAAAAAGTGCCGGTGCCCAGAGCAGAAAAAATTACCAATGTAAACATCAGCAGGGGGGGGACTTTCCCGGCAGAGAGTTCCTGCGCACGCAAGAGGAAAATATGAATGAAGCGCGATCGGCGAGGGAGTGTTTAAACCGCAAAAAAGTCACAAGATTTTCGTATCGAGAGGACGCGGAGGCCCATCCCGCTTCAAAAGGAGCGGGATGTCCGGTCCTTCGAGTCGGCAATTCCTCTGATCTTCTCAGCAGACGGATCAACGATCCACAAGTAAGAAGGATTCTTAAAGTCTCCCTGACAGATCGAAACTCCAACAAAAATAGAAAAAAAAAAAAAAGACCCAAAAAGATCCGCTCTTGGGTAACTTGTTCTTTCCAAGTTTTGGTTCAGGGTTGTCATTTTCCATGGAAAAGTTTCCCTATCCTCGGGCAGAGGCAAAAGTCGCGAAAAAAAGGATCGCATAGCGATCAGGGCGGAAGGATAGTCCGGCAGCGAAAAATGGAATTTCGAGGGTGTTTGTAGGGAACGGACTAGGCGGGAATGGGGGTCACGGACATTTCCCCGATGGTGATAAAAGAACTCCCCGTCCGAGGAAAGTTTAACGTTGATGGCGGTAGGAGTGGCGAAGGAGTGGCTCGCCAGCATCAAAAGAAGAAGACATTTCGTGAGGGCGCTGGAAAGGAGCTCACGCAAAAAGGTAGTGGAACGTCGGAAGAAAAAGTATCTCTCTAGTACAGGAGAGAGTGTAAATTCTCTAAGCAAAGGATGAAGGACTTTGCAGAAAAAGCATCACGGGGTCTTCTTCCCCAGGAATCTTTGTGCAGGAGGAGGCCCTCGTCGACACCGGAACAAGCGTGAGCATTGGGGGGAGGGACTTAGTCGTGTGGCCCGAAACTCTGGAGGATTCCCGCATCAAGGATCAAAGGGGTAAAAACCCTATTATGGTCAAGGAAAGGAGGATGGAAGCCAAACTGCGGAAGTGCTTTAACTGAAAAGTACGGGAGAGGTTTGGGGGTGTTATGTTGCGGGAAAAGGGACGGCTTGAAAGTGACGAGATTTTGGGAACAGGCATCGTTGCGGCGAAAGAAAGGGAGCCAGGGGGGGGCATGCCGTAAAGGGGGGAGGGGTCTCTAAGGGGTGGAGCTAACTAAGGGTTGGCGGATCGCAAGAGTGTCGGGGGGAAGGGGCTGCTCTTACTGGGGTGTCTGATGGAAACGAAATGCCGACCGCCTCGTCTGCATTGGGGGAAAGAGGGGGAGATGGAGTTCAGGGGAAGGGGGGGGGAGGGCCCACTTTCTTTCGCGTGGGTTTGTAATTTCCCAGAGGGTCTTGCGGCGGAATGCGAAGAAGGGGTCCACTTTGGGAGGGGCGTCACGTTCCGGGACGACTCGAGAGAGAGGAGTTTATGAAAGTGAAGGGCTACGGTCGAGGGGCAAAAGACCTGACGTCTTCAAACGATTTCTGCTACTAAAGAGAAGATTCAAGAGGGACTTTCGGGAGGGGAGTCGGGGAGGTCTGGGGGTTTTCCATAGGAAAGAAGAAGGGGAGTCTCAAGAGAATTTTCAAGTCCTCCGGGGAAAAAAAATCTAGGCTCTCAAAGACTCGAGAGGCATAGGGGTTTTGCTGGGGGGGTTAGGCGAGGCTCCTAGGGGTCAGACTTCCGTATGCGACCAGAGTGCCGAGAGGAAGACATCGTTCCTATCGACTCGCTACGTGAGGTAGGCGACCGAGCAAAAAGAACATCTCGCTGAAACGAGGGGGGAGGCATGAGGGGGAGTCGATCTTCAAGGGAGCGTCAGGGAGGGGAAGTCTTGGTATGGGAAAAAAGGGGAGTTTCGTTGCCAGGGGGGATCGGGCAACGATCAGCAGAGGGGTAGCGGAGAGAATTTAGGCAAGCGAGAAGAGACGAGGGGGGGTCTGCGGAAAGCACGTCAAAAGAGAGGGGGGGAAATTAGGAGGGGGTTTCTTTCCCTAGAGAAGGCGTGACCGCTCATCTTTAATGGGGAGAGACTTCGGGGGAGGGCAGCTAGCTCTCGAAGAGGAAACTCCCTCTCGGGAAGCTCAGGATCGAAAGATTATTTTAAAAGGGAGGGATAAGAGACTAAGAGCTCTCCTAGGAGATATCTAGTCAAAAAGACTGGCTTTTCCGCAAGGGCTAATAAGAAAGGAGATCCCGGGAAGAGGAGGGAAAAAAAAAACCTAATCTGAAGAAATTACCACAGGAGGAAGAAAAGACCCTTTTATGGTAAAGAATCTAAGAATTCTCTATAGGGGGAACAGAAGACCACTCGAAAAAAAGGCTTATCTTTGGGGAGCGTACAGGGAGCTCCCCTCTTCAGGAGGAATAAGCCCTCTTAGGGAGAAATTTCCTGAAGGGGACGCCAGAAAACCCCATCTCGTGGAGGGCTGGGCGTGGGAAAAGAGGCGCGCCTTAAAAATTAGCGGGAAGGGGCCGGATTTGATCTAGGAGGCACTATCTTCCGAAAAGTAGACGAGTATCAACCCAAAGAAGGGGAATTGTTGCTCTTTCAAACAATTTCGATCGAAATCGGCGAAAGGACCCTGCGCCAACCGCCTATATTGAAAACATTGACCTGGAAGGAGGGGGCGCCGAGACAAGCCGAAGAAAACCTTTGGAAGAAGCCTACCTTGTTGAAGGAGTCGTTCCTGAGGGGAGGTCTAAGAATGAAAGGTAGGCGCGCGATTCACCAAAAGTTTGCGCGGAAGGCCGCGAAAGTGTGAAAAGAATCCAAAAAGTCTGACCTACAAAGAAACGTCCCGCACACAAAGGGGAAAGGAATGTGTTCTCGACAAGGGGGAACCCTGAAGAAGGAAGTTCACCAGAAGTGCGTGTAAGGCGAGTCAGGGGGGAGCTCCTGAGAGGGGGGAAAAGAAAGGGAGAGAGCCAGACAGCTAAGCAAAACCATCTGCGGGAGCCAAAATGAGGACCTCAAAACGAAGAAACCTAGGAAAAAGGGCTACTGCCTGAGGAGGAAAGTTTTTGACTCCGGGGGGGAAAGGAGGTATCACGGGGGTAAGAAGACTGGCCTCCATTCACGAGGACCGCCAAATCAATTAAAAACCTCTCCGAGGAAGGCTACAGCACATACGTCTGAAGCAATGGAAGTGGAAGACTCCCTGAAAGGTTTGTACTAGAAAAATACCATGCGAAGAGGAAGGGAGAGGTGCAAGACCCGACAGAAGTTTGGAAAAAACTCGACTACTCAGGGAAATAGAAAATAGCCATCTAATTGACCGGGGGCTATGCCTGGGATGGAAGATGACGGGAAAGCAGCCTCAACTGGAGGAGAGGACATCGGAACTTCATCTCTGAAGGGAGGGAAATGCTAAATTTCTCAGAGAAAGCGACCGGGACCGCTGCTGGGGAAGTGCTGCAGAGTAAAAGGGGTGTTCCGCCAAAACTCACAGGGTCTTAATGCTTTAAGAGAGACCTTGGAAAAGTCTCACTAACGAGCAGGGGGCAGAAGGATGAGAGGACTACCGCGAGGAGAGGCTCTCCTGGACAAGAACGGTAAAAGGGGGGGGAGGAGATACACCATCTGGGTGGGACAGAAGGGTAAATAAAACCTGGAAATCTGCGCCAAAATACCTACACGAAAGGAAAGAGCCAGTGAGAAAGTGAACCTCCTAAAAGAGGAATGGAACATGGGAAACACCGCTCTATTTGGAGACTTGTTTCACAGGGATGTCGGGGGGGGCTATGCCCTCAGGGGGGGTGACCTAATGGCAAAAAGATAAAGGGAGGGAGCACAGGGATGGCGAACTGGAAAAAACTCTCTGGATCTGCTAGGGGAGTCTGTCCGTGGAGAAGAAAAAGGAGACCTCCGCTGTACTTTTGAGAAGGGACAACGAGCAGATCAAAGGGAATATGCAATGAATTAGAGAGAGGCCATCTCCCGCTAATTTGGGAGCTTGGTCCGAGAAGGGAGGAGGCGATTTTACTGAGGGGGTGGAACATACAAAAGGGGGCGGATGGTAGGCCGAGTTCTTAATATTTTTAAGGGGCGGGGCCGCACTGAAAAGAGGTAATACAAAGTAAAGGAGATTGTTAAGGGAGTGGGTAATACGGAGGGGGCACCTCATTTCGAGGGGAGATTAAGGATGGTTCATTCAGAAGGGTCCGTGGCAAAAAACTGTGAAGGGGATAAAATGTGGGGAGAGGGTCTAGATTTCTGCCAATGGGAAGGGGGGGGAAGAAGGTGGAACTCCCGAAGACCTAAAAAGAAAAGATTCTGGGGAAGGATCAACATCGGCACTTATTACTTTGGGGGGGAGACGAATTCAAAGAAGGGGAGAAATCCCTATTATGTGGAGAAGGAAGAAAGGGCGCGTACAGGTAAAAAGGGCGAACAGAAAAGCTTTATCTGGCGGGGGGAGGGGGGCAAGGAAAAGAAGTGTAAGAAAAAAGGAATTCTGTCCCAGCGTGTAAGGGAGGGGATTTTGGGGGAAGGGTAGAAAGCACTGCCAGAAGGAGGAAAAAACTCATTGCCGGTGGGAAAGCGGGGAAAAAGCAATCTGAGAAGAAGACCGCCTAAACGTGCATCAAAGAGTTTGGTTTTCAATGGGGACGTCACTCTTGTCTGAGGAAGATGATCCAAAACCCAAGTTTCACTCCATTTCAAATTGAAAAAAAGGAGTGGAAAGGGCTCTTAAGGGGAGAAGAAAAAAAACGAGAAAAGAAAAGCCCCGATCCGCTGAAGTTTGTGGGGAGAACAAAACTTTTTAAGGAAGCAGGGGACGACGCGGTGAAAAGGGGGCAAGCTTGAATGGCCGACGGAGGAGAGATGGGAGGGGAGGGATCGACGGCTTAGGGTCGCTTTGTTTTGGGGAAAAAAAGGAGAGGAGCTGTCGCTGGTAGAAAGCAAAGGGGGTGGTGTCGTGTGACGGGAGGGAAGGTAAGTGCACCATCAGCCTGAGCAAAAGGGGGTCCGGGAAGCGGCTGGGGAGCGAGTGCCGAGGGGGGTTCTTACCTAATCCAAGACTGGCCGGCGAAGGGGGGTCTTTTAACTCGCCGGAGGGAAGGATCGTTCCGGGGAAGAGGGATCGCGAGTAACTCGCAGAAATTGGCCAGATGGGGGAAAAGCACGGATTCCTTACGCGTTGGTCTCCCGAAGATAGGGCCAGCTCCATCGACCTACTGCTGGGGGGAAAAGGGGGAGCTCACAACACAACTTAGTATTAGAAAGTAGGGGAAGGAGTCAATGAAATCAGACACTGTAGAAAGGGAGAGTCCTTTAAAAGGGGAGCGTCCGTAATTCCGGGAATTCAGGAGGGCTTACATCAAGAGGAGGATTCTCTATCACCCTCCTGAAAGGGAATGCACCGCTTCGGCAGGGGGATCCCATCAAGAAAGCTATCCCTTCACGCTCCGCCTGTCTTCGGGAACGGGGATGTATGGGGCACTTGCGGAGAGCCATCGCCGCGAAACCTTCGCCAGAGGGGAAGGCGAAAGGGGTCCTTCCATCAGGAAAAAAGGACCCAAGGGAAAACACAATCAGCGTCGGATAAAAGAGACGCTCTTGAACCTTCCCCAACGAAGAAGCGATTAAATGGGGGAAAAAAGAGAAGGCGGCCATTCAGCTTCCCTTCGGGGGAAAAAGTCAGTTTCAGTCTAGCTGGGGGGAAAAAAAAGAAGTGTTCGTATGGCTTGGTGGGACAGCGTATCGGTGGAGGGGAACGAGTCTTGCTCTGGTCCAAACGTCCAGCAGCATGGACAAGAAGGAGGATCTCGTCCATTTTCAAAGGGGGACACTTGGGGAAAAAAGGGCTTCCAGATCCGAGAGGAGTTAGGCACTACTAAAAAGCCCTCTTTGGACTCTTCGGTCTTCCGTGAGGGGAGGTTTTAGCCCAGGAACAGAACATAGTTGGTTGAAAAGGAGGGCAGTTCTTGTTCTAAGGGGCAAAAGAGCACAAAGAGGGTCTAATAACCAAAAGAACCTAATGCATTGGGGTACGGGTTAACACGGCCTTCATCCTCCTTAACCAGAGGAACAGCTTGTGGATGCTCTTTGGGAAGATCACATTTAAAGAAAAGAAGGTTCGCGGCTTCACCAAAAAGAGGGAGGGCATTTTTGGAAAGAAATTGCTTCGTCGATAAAGAAAAAAAAAGTGCCGCTGTTTCGTCAAAGAAAAAAGCAACTCGTGCGCCAGGGGGGAAAGGGTCAATTGCCACGCAGAAAAGGGGAAAAATCCGCTTGCCATTGTCCAGGAGGGGGGCCGCAAATCGGCAGGAAGAAAAAAGCCTTATTTCCACACAATTTATGAACTTCGAAAGCAATCCGTCCCCCCCGAGGAGGCTTTGCCACAGGAGAAACTTACCCTACCCGGAAAAAGTTGTCTTCTTCCTAGGAAGTTCCCACAAAAGGGGAGAAAGATGACACATATTCAGAAAGGGAATGAGAGCGAAATTATTCGAGTGTGGAAACCGCAAAAAAGGTGGGTCTTATTCACAAAAGAAGGCCCCAAAAAAGACCATTGCGATGGAGGGGGTCCGAGCTGAACTCGAAGGCCTTGAGGGAGGCAGTTCCTCGGATCTGAGGGGGGTAAAGGATCACGATAAAAGAATTCTTAAAGGAGTCGTCGTAAAAAAGGGAGAGGCCGTCAATTTCCTATCCGAGTGTGAGAAATGTGTGGGGTCCATTGATCCTCGGTGTTTGGAGAGGGGGGGGGGACCATTATGTCCAGGAAAACCCGAGGAGGGGAAAGAGACATAAGAGAAATCCCTTGGAGAAAACACATCGCGAGGGAGTGTTTGAAGGAAGAAATATTCAAGGCCGAGGGTTCCAATGGAAATTTCGCATGGGGAAGGGGAAAAAGTCCTTTATCCTAACGAATGCGAGGGGGGTGAAAGGGCACATTTCCCCGGGGGGAGAGAAGAACAGGGGATGGGTCTAGTCGCTGTAGAAAAAAAGCAAATCACGCGCGCCCGTTACGGGAGGAAGGGAAAAAGGGGCGCTGGGGGAAGCAATCCACTCGAGGGTTTTCTGAGGTTCGGGAAATCCGCGCAGGAGAGAGATTAAAGGGCATGTTCCGAGTTCTCGCGAAAGCCGAAGGGGGGAATTGCCGAGGGAAGGAATCACGTTTTCGTCTCGGCGGAAAACCTCTGGGGAAAAGGGAAAGGAAGGGCTCACCTCTAAGAGCATTGTTGTCTGATAAAAGGAGGGGGGAGGCTGTAACTAAAAAGAGGGGGGAGGGTGTCTTTCCAATCATCAAGAGCCAGAAAGGGGAGACGTAAACAACAAAGGGCATGTATGAGGTAGGGGAAGGGCTTGCACTACGTATGAGTTAGGGAGTTTTGGGGAGGGGGGCGGGCTTTACGCGGGAAATTCGGGCCGGTGGTAAAGCAGGGGAAGAAGTGCTGCTGGGGGGGCGTCAAAGAAAGAAAAAGCAGTAAGGGTGCGGGGGGGGAAAAAGAGGTGGGCTGCTACTTAAAGGCTTATTCTTCCGGAGGGGGAGGGCTTCGGGGGGGGGGGGAGAGGTTTTCGATTTCCTGCATGGGGAAAAATCATCAATCCGTGCATGGAAAGAAAAATCTTCAGGATTCGGGGGAAGGAAGACGTTCGAGGGGGGGAAGAACGTTTGCCAAGGGGGGAAGCGCGGAGCAGAGGCTTGAGAAAAAAAAGCTGCCGTGGAAACGCGAAGGAAAGAGGGGGGAGTTTAGAGGAGAATGTCGCTCGAACTGTCCTCGAGAAGGAGGATCACGACGGTGAAAAATTATTCGGCGGAAAGCGGCCGGGAGCTTAAGGTCAAGGGGGGGTACAGGGAGGCAAGGAGAGTGGGGTAAAAAAATTAAGGGAAGGAAGGGAAGCGCTCGAGGAAAGGAACGCGCAATAAAAAAAAAATCTTTTCCGGGGAGGGGGGGGTTATAGAAAAAAAATAATTAAGATCGTTCCAGTGCCAAGAGCTCAAATCGAGGGTAGAGGGAAAAAAAGGCGGTAATTCTCAGAGAATAACAGCTTCTCTTTAAAGGGGGGAGGGCCTGGGAGATCACTTCATGAAATGATAGAGGAAGGGGACTGTTGGGGAAATCTGGGAGATGTTTCCTTTGGCTCTCAGAGAAGGAGAGTGGTTTTTAGGAGTGGAGGGGGCCTATCTCCGGGGAGGGGCTCTAACTATTTCAGGGGGGGATATCACTTCAGGAAGGGATTTCATTGAGGAAAACAGACTTTATGGAAACCCCCTCACTCGGGGAGCTGATAGGGAAGAAAAGGCGTATCTCTTTTCTTAACTCCAGGAATATAGATCGTGGTGGGCTCAGTTCGACGGAAGACA
>Ga0179591_1284066_pt1 | contig 11819 bp, 12 predicted proteins | sample CZOMad2_1_08_16f_FD_182891 | JGI IMG/M metagenome (GOLD analysis project Ga0179591, IMG submission 182891) | Vadose zone soil fungal communities from Angelo Coast Range Reserve, California, USA - CZOMad2_1_08_16fungal (PacBio error correction) | ecosystem: Environmental > Terrestrial > Soil >...
AGAGGGGAAATTGCAGGAGCGTAAGCTTAAGGTTTACGAACGAGATCTCGGACTCGAGGGCCGGCGGAAGGGGGGGTCTCATTTCTCAGGGGTGGCAGTGCGGAACACAGAAATCATGACGAATGGCAGAACATCATCCCATACCTTTTAAAAGGGGAGACAGTCAAAATCAACCACCTGGAACGACAACCAATTCCGGGTCTCGGTCTCAGCTCTCAGAAACAGTGATCTAAAATAGATTACACTGTGTTCACAGCTGGGAACCTCAGTATTAGACTGAAGAAAACTTCCCCAGTGTAGTCACTGCGCGTCTAGTGAGACGAGGGACTAGGCTCTGCATAGAACCTGTCAGGGCACATGAGCCCTCGAAGAGACGGGGGGGAGCTTGTCCTGATCACGGGACCACCTATTTTGAGGAAAACCATGGACAATGGGGGAAAAGTGAAAAGGTGAGGAGCTGGATCGGTGGAGCGGCGCTCAGCCTGGGAAGGAAAGCTATTCATCATATGAATAGTTGACCTGGGGAGATTCTGGTACGATGGGGGGGTACGAACCAACGCTCTCCCTCACTATCAATCTACGAGAGGGGAGAGCAAAGAGTCTATACGACGTCGATATGGGTCGCGGATACGGGATTCGCGGTTCTCACGAGAGAACGGAGGGGGGGGACCTTCCTAGAGGCGGGAGAAAACCTCCTTACGGACGAGGGGCCAGGAGGCTATTGAGGGCAGAGGACGTAGGGAGACTGTCGGGGGAAGGGGCCTAAAGGAAAGGAGGGAAGCTCTCGCGCGTCGTGGAGATGCTTCCTCGAACTAGAAAATGGAAGTCCTAGAAAAAAAAAACAAGACCTCAAGTGAGGAAACGCCGCGCACCCTGGCCCAGGGGCAGATCCATCCCCCAAGTGACTGGTAAGAGTTCTACTAGCGATCGGCGCCAGAGGGTCGTCGGAGGAGAGAGGTGTAGGGAGGGAAAAACGGTGATGCGCTGGTGGGGACAAGGTTGGCGGCGGTACACATAGGGGGAAGGAGGGCGAGTCGTTCGTGGGGGCCTAAAGTTTCGTAGCAGGCCCATCCTGGGCAGAGTCCCTGGATGGAACGCAAATCGCTGGTAGGAGAGGGAGGCGGACTTTTTCGAGGTGCTTCTTTCGTGAAAGGAGAACCGGACCGTAAAACCGAAGATGCCCGCTATCCCAGCTGAGAACTCAATCACCGTCACCATTCCAAACCACTACTGTTCCTTCAGGCTGACAGGTCAATAGGCGAAGGGGGGCGGTGGGATGGCAAGAATTGGGCCCCACGAGGCCGCACGCGCAGGGGCAGCCGTGGACGTGGCGGACAGCACACGAACCACCTCTCAAACAACACGATGAACAGAAAAGAGGGGGGATTCGCTTGACCTCCACCAACGTGAAAAAAAGGCGGTAGCGAGGCATCTGTAAGGTCACCAAGATCCAGAGAACGTCCACCGAGTAAAACCGATCATGTCCATAAAAGGAAACAGGAGAGGCCGACTTGGGGGACGGGGACGATTGAGTGGGCAGTAGAGGCCGGGGAAATCTCTGGAACACGCGGGCAGAAGGCGGACACACACGGGAACTGAGAGCCAAACAGCAGCAAATGTACAGCATGCGCTGCTCCAACGATTGAAGGGTCTTCTTGAGACAAATCCAGAGGAGCAGGAAAAAACGCGGCGCCACGAACAGGAACGAGAACCTCAGGGACCACCCGGCAGAGATCCTCTCTTGAGGGGTAACAGGAAGCCCACCAGGAAGGGAAGGGGAACCAAAAGTTGAGACAAATTAGGCGAAGGCGTTTCAGAAATCACGCAGTTGGGAGAGGGAAGACCACGCCCGGCCGGTATAGCACGGCGACCGGTAAGACTCGCTGTTTGATGGTCATTTTGTGTCCAGGGAGCCGGAGTCAACGCTGAGTCGGTGGGGAGCGACTCGTGAGAGGTCCAGGGGAGAAAAGTGGTGTCAGGCCATCCTCAAGGCGCGGCGAGTCCCAGAAAGGAAGTGTATCTACATTCCCCCAAATTCTAAAGTCCAAGGAAATCCTCGGAATGCCCTTGAATCAGGTCGAGTAGCGGCGGAGGGGAAAGGGACCTTCCCTGACGAACTTCGCCAAGAGAACCTATCCAAACCCAGGGGTGATCGGCGCTCCGCCTCGAGGCAGGCGGCTCTCAAAAAAGCGCGTGGCGAGAGGGATCTTCTTCTTCCTAGGCAAATCGATGCCGGAAACGGAATAGCGGCTCGGTAGAAGTCAGAGGAAAAACATCTTTAGGAAGTCTGAACGAAGCCGCGAAAACATACCTAAACAGGCCCTCTGCTCACAGTGATGGAGACAGATCAACGCGGATCCAGGCAGCGATGGGTCGTTAGTTGAGATCCGTGCAACTATCTTTCAGAGGCAGGGCGCAGAACCACTAAAAGGGCGCGGGTCAGCAGGGGGAAAGCGCGATGGACAAATTGGGAGGGGATGGGATTCCTTAAATCAGGTGGACCCCAGTCGAGAAGCGGGTAGCAACCGGGTTCGATCCCCGAAGACGACAGGTGGTCATGGTTGGGAGAAGCCGTTTATGGGAAGACGTCCATACCGAGGGAAGTGAAATTCGGGGGGTCGGAACGGGAGAGCTGCAGAAATCTCGTCAACAAGAGAACGACAGAACTGTCAACGTAAAGCCGAACAAGAGGAAATCGCCATTACGAGGAACAAATCTCGGAGTCCACCGGGGGGCTCTAACAGCGCCAAACAGCGAGCGTATGAGAAAAAAAAAAACGAGAGGAGGAAAAAGGAGATAATCGCTCGCTACGCAGGCTAGATTTGTGGCTATCTGATATCGCCGGACGGTAAGAGGCGAACGGGGGGGGGTCGCGTTGGACGAGTGCAGTGCTACGGGCCCGCGGAAGAGAGTGATTGAAGACTGAACAGATAAAGACTAATGTTACGCAGTCAGAGGGCGAGGGGACCATCCAGAAACTACCAACTTCAAAAAAACGTAAAAAAAAAAAACAGGTGGCAAGGGGCGGGAGAGGAAACGGCGGGGCCAACGGGGAGAAGGGGGGGGGAAACAGGAAGATCTGCCCTCCCTTAGCCCCTGACCAGCGCGGAAGTTCCAATCAGGAGACGGAACGCGAGCGTTTAAGCCGAGGCCCGGAGGAGAAAGACACGTGCAAGTATGGGGCGGAAAAAGCATGCGGCGGGCAAAGCAAAAGAAAAAGGGAGGTCCGTGCCCATGGAAATTTTGGTGGGGAAAAACGTGATGGGATAGGATGGCGTGCTGTCTTCGCGGGGACTGCTCCGTGGGAGCCGGATGCCGCGGCACCTGAAGCCCGAGCGGGAAAGAGAGAGGCATTGAAGCTGGCGGGGGCGAGAAGGAAACACTCTCTAACTCACGAGATCGCGAGAAGCGCCCTCGGAAAAAAAGAGAGGAAGAAGTCGTGGGGTGAACTGAAGAAAAGGGGGAGATGAACGTCGAGCTGTTGGAGACTTCGTGGGGTTGACTCGTCTATTACCATCTCCGTCCAAGAGTAAAAGCAGAGCAGAGGACATGGGGTGGAACTTGTTCAAAGCGGAGAAGGCTCTAAAACGAGAGAGGTTCCGTTTGGCTGTTCCTCACAATATCACCTTCTGTAGCAGAGCATCTAACCCCCGACTCATCGGACACTAAAGAGGGAAGACTCTAAACTCCCAGGGATCCCATTGCTACCATACCCCTAGGACTGGGCAAGCGAATCTATCGCGGAAAAGGAGCGAAAGGGTCGTCCTTCACAAGCGAACGAAATAGGAAAACGGGAAGAGAACTGTGATTCGGGTGAAAGGGTGCGGCGGGGGGGCCAGCCCGCAGAGTCGGACGGTGGAGGTGAAAAAAAAAAGTCCGGTAGGGGAGGAAGCGCGTGTACTGGCGCACGAGGACCCATGTTACTACCCTGTTTAAGAGCAGGCGAGAGGTGGTTAATTTTTGAAGGTTGAGCGAAGAGTGGGAGCAGCACTAAGCACTCTGGCAAACTGATCCTGACCAGAGAGACGGAGAGGCGGGAGCCCACAGGGAAAACCTTCACCGAATCCAGAATAAGGTTACTTGTGCAAAAGGAAGAGGCACAAAGGCGGACAGGGGGATCGGTGGCCTGCGTTTTAGTCACCGCCTATTCAGTAACGACCCAAGGAAGAAGACTTGGGGAGAAAAACGGGCTAAACAAAACTGAGAGAGATAGGGGATAGTGTGTGCCAAAAAAGAAAGGAGAAATTTCGTCGGGGGCTTTGGGACCAAGTGAGGCAAAACTAGAAACCAGGCAAGAAGAGGGTAAAGACGGACATCAAGGAATGGATAGAGGCTGGGAAGTACGAAGTAGAGTGGGTTGCCAGAAGACACGAAGCTCGGGGGAGAAAAGAAAAGAGGGAGAGTTCTTTCGAAGAGACTGTTGGTGGCACCCTACAAAAGCGGAAAAAAAAGCCGCCCGCAGCCACCTAAAGAGCAGGAGTCCAGGCAATGAAAAAAGTGATGCGGAGTACCCTTCTCCCTGGCGCAAGGGAGAACAGGCTTCAGAAAAAACAAAGATGAACTGAAGTCAACGACCCGCACGACCTCGGAAGAGAGGACTGGGGAAGAGAAGCCGTCACCCAGCAAATAAGAAAAAAAGTTATCTGCAATTCGTTTCAGAACGGGGGCGTTCTGTGAAGAAAACCCTAGATCCTCATCCTCTAGGACGGGCTTCCTACCGGCTCCCCTTTCCAGGGGGTAGAGAAAAATGGGGAATTAGATAAATGGCTTTTTCTACGCCCCTCACCAAATGGATTGGTGTTAGCGAGGGGTCCAAAGAAAGGTGCGCCAAGAATGAAAGAAAATCCCTTAGCGCGAGGCGATTACGTTCCCGCTGCTCGACAAGCTAAAAATCCTTAAGAAAGGAAGAGCTGAAACGGGAATGCCGGAAAGAAGCTCATTATCATGGGAAAAACAATGATACCGAGAAATCCAAACGGTAGCCCTTCTGGGTATCCTTTCAAGACAAAACGCGCGGAGGACAGAAAAAAAAAAAAAGAATCTCCCGGAAAAAAAGACCGCCTGAAAAAATGCGGAATGGGCGCGTGGAGGAAAGGGGGTGGGGGGGTCTTTCTCTGATCACCGTCTAGAGAAGAAGATTAAATAAGAGAAGGGGAAGCTAATCGGAAACAGCCGAGGCCCTAAGTGGAGGGACGATGCAGCCGAGCCACCCAGGACCATAATATCCTCAAGAAATCTGGAGCAACTCGGGGGACCAATGCAGAGAAGAAATTTCGGTGAAAAGGAAAAAGCAGACCCGTGGGCCGGACTGTTCCTAGGCAAGGGCGGAGCTGACGTCAGCTTCTCACTTATCACGGACTCAAGGGTCAAACTCTAGGTGGTGAAGTAGCGAATGGTCAAATTTTAAGAATTTAGCAGTCCAGTCAACGCAAGTCGAAAATTTTATCAAAGCAGTGGAGAAATCGCAAAAGGACAGGGAAAAAAGGAGAATTGGGGGGGATTCGGAAAGAAGGGAGGAAGAGCCCGCGATGAGCTACCACTGGAATTCTAGTTCCGGGGAGTTGCTCAAGCTCGGTATAACAAAAACGTCTGGAACAAGAACGGGGAAGCAAACAATAAGGGACCACCCGCGATTGAGGGAAAAAGAAATTCGAGCTCGTACCAGGGAAGCACCGTCCGCAAAGAGAAACTCTAAGAAAAAACAAACGGGGAGAAAGAGAGAGGAAGGAGAGAGGGGACAGACGGGTTAGTGGGACGAGCCTAGGAGGGGAGGGGAAGTACCTCGTAATGGAGCTGGGCTTAGCGTGGTCGGTGTACTACAGGGCGCTTGGCAACTTGAAAGACAGTTGGATGGACGACTTCTCCATCATCCCACCCGCGAAAAAAAGGGGGGTAATCAGCAAAGGGGAAGGGCAGAATGCCTCCCGGATCGACTGAGAAATAGAAGGAAAAGGAGCTGTCAAGGCGGTGGAGCACCAGGAGGTCTACCGGGCGGAACGCTTTACGGATATGTCCCTCATTAAAGGTTACCATCTGTAGGACTGGGAACCCTCGGAGTGCTCGAGGGCGAGGGGTAGCCGGCCTGCTGCCCTCCCTGGTGACGGAAGAAAAAAAACCCGACGGTGAGAAAAAATGGAAGAGAGGACAGACCGAGGTCCCCATGAGTGAGGTTCAATGTTCCCCGAAAGATGTGGATCTTGAGGGGGGAGGGGGGTTGTGTGAGGCGGGGCGGGGGGGATGCTAAAAGGGCGCACGGAAAGAGGGTCCAGTGCACGAAAGGGAGGTCATCGGAAGGAATGATGGTAAGGTGGAGAGAAAAAGACGAGCAGCCCTCATCGAAACCGATATATTGATATCCTAGCAATGCGAAGAGGAGCGCGCGACGGATTCGGAGAATCGATTCTTAAGGGTGTCTCACTAGAGGGGGTGGAGGAAGGAGAGTTGGGGAAGTCCTGCCAAGCTAAGGAGAACAGGAATTCATTCCCTATGAGACCATCGGGAAACGGGCGGGGGGATGGTCAGCAGTCACGTAGGCTGACTACGCGGGGGCTCTTAATGAAAGAAGAGAAGTTCTCACCTGTAACGCGCAAGGGGATACGCCCGACCTCACGAAAACGAGAAATGCCGTTCCTCCGGAGAAAAACACCTTATAGGAAAAACATAACAGCGATCATCCCGGGAATGAGAAGGCAGGAAACTGGGCATCGGCGGCTACGAATGTCCCGCGTCCCAGAGAGAAAACTATGCTTTTCTTACACTCAGACGACGGAGGCAAAACTGGTGGAGGTATCTTGTGGGAAAACCGCTAGTCGCGGTGAGGGGGAGGGACAAAGAGTACTAGTTGTGGCGGAAAGGGAGGGTATAAGAACCTAAGGGGAGCCACTGACTGCATCCTGTGTTAAAGAAGATCAAAGGATAAGGGGCTGCGGCGCGAGACAGGAAGTTACCTACCTGTCTACATCAACTACCTCCTCGATCCTAAGAATGACCGGCGGCAGGAAAAAAATAGCCGCCGCACCATTGGGGGAAATGGGGGTTTTGTTGGGGGGGTGGGGTTTTTTGGTGTTTGGGGGGGGGGGGTTTGGGGTTTCTTGTGGGGTGGGTGTTTGGTGGGTGGTTGTGTGGGGGGGGGGGGGTGGTTTTTGTGGGGGTGGGGGGTCTGTGGTTTTGGACAAACAAAGGGGTTTGGTTGGGGTTGTTTTGGGGGTTTTGGTTTGGGGGGGGGGGGGTGGGGGGGTTGGGTGTGGGGTTTTTTGTCCGTTGGTCTTGGGGGGGTGGGTGTGTTTTTTTTTTGTGTTTTTTGGGGGGGGGGGGGGGGTTTGGGTTTGGGGGGGGGGGGGTGTTTTTTTGGTGGGGGTTGGGGTGTTCCCCCAAGTAATTAAGTGCGTGGACATCTCGGTCAAGCGGCTGTCGGTGATCGTGGTGGGCGGTCGCGGAAAAAGGGGCAAACGCCCAGGGCCAAGACGGCGGGAAGCACACGATCCCTCAAAAAAAAAAACAGAGAGAGGTGAGTGTGCTGCCCCGCCAAAAGACATACAGTCCTTGCTCGCATGCGGTGACCGAAATGAAGGAAGATCAAAAAGAAAGCCGGGCGGCCCTAGTAGGAAAATGTGGAACCGTATAGGGGGAAGGGGAACGTCAGATGGGGAAAGAGACTAACAGAGCAGGCTTGTCAGAGTGGTAGGAGGACGAGCAGCCGCCAAGAAAGGGACAAAGTTACTCTCCCTGAAGAACTCTTAAACAACTGGGAGAACATAAAAGCTCGTTCAAGGAAAAAACTCTTCCTACAAATCTGATCCTACGACGAATGCCTTCCCCCAAGGCTATCGGGACCAAGAGCACACCTCGTGAGCATAAAAGGGGGAGGGTTCCGTCGGAAAGAAAATCTACTTCGAGCTGTAAAAGACCAAGAGTGCCAGAGCACGAAGCGAGCCTCAGAGAAAGAAAGTAATCTGGTTGGAGACTCAGGGACGTGGCCGGCTTAAGAATCTGAGGGCAAGTCTGCCCGGGGCGCGTGAAAAGAAAGCCGATTTAAAGCCGAGAATAGAAACTCCTAGCAGAGGGGCTCAGATTCCGTCAGAAGGATACCATTCCCCGGCCAGGGGAAATATTTCCTCGGGCCCTCAATAGGAATGCCAAGGAGGGAAAAGAATGTTAACTCGACGAAGGGAAGGGAAGCCACGTAGCCCGTCCTCAAACGTGAAAGGGCAAAAATACGATTGGAAGCCCACCAATCGTCAGGGGGTCTAGACTCTCCGCCGCCTGCGCAGGAAGGCTCAAGAGATCCCTATCGGAAGGTCGATAAGTTGGTGCAGTAGATCTCCCGCACATCGGAAAAGAAAAACAAGATTCCGGAGAAAGCATACGGGAGTCAGTAACCCTATTGCTCGTCAGGCGCAGGAACCCTAAGAAAGAGCCACTAAAAAGCCTCAAGTCACTCATGCAAAAGTCTGCTCCGGATGTGTCCAAAAAAGGACGCGGACCTCCAGGTCGGGTGATCAGAAGAAGCCCGTCTCCGTGGGGAGGTGCAAACAAACGTTACAGAAGAACTCTCGGCTCAAACGTCGCAGCGGGGTAAATGAGGGCCGATGGGGTCAAAAAGGGTTGTTGAAGTACCTTAAAGGGGGCACCGCCGGCTACGCTCGGGAGAAAGAGACTCCGCAAGAAAGAAAGTCCCGTGGGTCTCTGGGGAGGCATCGAAAGAAAAGGGAAAGGATCTCCACGTTCTGAGGAACTGAAGGGCAGCTCGTCAAAGAAAAGGAGTCTGCCGAGGGCACTGCCAAAGGCGAAAAGCAGACAAGAAGAGAAAGTACGAGGAAAAAAAGAGATCTCGCCTCACAGGCACTGAATCTCCTCAAGAAGCGCGTCACAACAAAAAGAAGGAGGAGCGAATATAGGAAGAGAAAGGGCAGGAGCTTCGCGCATGACAGTGGAAAGAGAGGGATCGGAGCACGGCTTGAGGATCGGTGAGCGCTGGCCCGAGGCCAAGGGGGGAGGACGTCGCCAGCATGGCCCGGACCAGGACCGTGTAACTGGGGCGGACCACAAAGATCCGATCAAACAAGGACTCATTTCAAGTAAAAGAATGAGTCGATAGAAACGGGAAGCAAAGACGAGGAAGACTGGGATGTGAAGGAGGGGGAAATCAACGCCTCACACAGGTTGACCAGCCTACCATAAGAGCTTTCGAGTGCAAAGGGCTCGGCCTGTGCAAAAAAACCTGGGGACGGTGGAAGCCCGAGAAGACGGCTTGCTATTGGGTAAAAAAAAAAAAGAGTGAAAAAAAAGAACCCCCCAGAACAGCGAAAGCCCCTCAACCAACACCCCCCCAACAAAAAAACCCTCCCCCACCACGAAACCCCTCGATAACACCAACCAAAAAACAACAAAACCACGGGGAGATTGTCATGGACTCCCCCGTCCCCCAGAAAAAACTACCCAAAAGAAGCCCAGTCCCCCCCCCCCCCACCCAAAAAAAGAAAGTTTGGTCAACCCGCAAATCCCCCCCCCCCAAACCCAATCCCAAAAACCCCCCCCCCTAAAAAAACCATCACACACAAAACCAAAAGAGCCCCCCCCCCCCAGAAAAAAAAAAAAACCAAAAACCCACACACCACCCTACACCCTCCAACCCCCCATAAAAATTGTTGTCCCAAACACACAAACTTTACCACAGGAAACAAGAAAGTGGAAAACCCCACCCCTCCCCCGTCGGTCCAGTCACACACCCCACCCCAGGACCCCTGAAGACCAAAAACCATGTCACCCTGGAGGGGATATTCCCAGTTTGCAAAAACAAAAGAAATACGTCTCGGGGAGGGGGAAAACGTGGGGCGGTTGCTGCCAAGCTTGGCCAAAACTCGCCTTCCTGAATCCTGAGAATATCATTGAAGGGGTTGAGGTCAGGTTCGAGAACCGGAAAAAAAGCAGACCGCGAGAGCGCTCCTGAATGAGAGAGTCTCTGAGGTTGGGCGGGAGGGAAAGCAACGCGAGTAAGAAGGATAAGTTATCCGAAAATTGGGGGAGGCCCCTCGCGGTGCGCAGAAAAACCAATGCATTGACCAGCTGTCGACGTCGGGGGACTGGCTGTGTACAGAGGGACGATGAGCCAGAAAAGCTCTTGGGAAAAATGGGCTTCGCTTCCAAGTCGACCTGAACGCACCCTTTATCAACGAACCCACGAAGAAAGAGGCCTCCGAGCAAAAAAATGAAGATAGAAGAGGGAAATAACCGCGTACCGAGCGTCGGCTGCCTTCTTGTACGAGGTCAGGAACCACGGGGAAAGTCGATGCAGGGGGAAATGTTGAAGATAAAGAATGAGAAAAAGGTGGGAGTGACAAAGGTTGCGGGCGGTTTGAAAGGAACGCAATCGGTCTTGCTCTGCGGCTGTTCTAGGTCCGGAAGAGGTTGACAGTCAGAATCCTGGCGAACGTGAGGTCGGAGCAGAAGAAGGGGTCCAGAGATGGCATTCGCGGTAACTTTGAAGTCTGACGTAGGAGGAGCTCTTGGGGTGAGTGAATATCACGAGAAATATCGCCCAAAAACGGAAAAGGAAGGAAAAAATCGAATCCGTCATTCATCCAGTCCTCTACTGGTACTTCTTCTTTACCTTCTCTTCAATACTGCGGAAAGAGAAAAATGGCGGGGATGGGCATGTTGGGAACTAGGGAGACCAAGAGGGAAAGGGGGGAGTTAGGGGGGGGGGAAGACAAAAGGAGGTCCCCCAAACAAACAAAGGAGGGAAGGAAGAAAAAGTCGTGCTCTTTTTCGGACCCACACCAATTCCACGCAGGCCCGGACTCTGAGAACGGGAGTTAACCAAAAATTCAGGCCACCCGAAAAGAAAGCGTGACCGTGGATCATGACCTAAAGGAACCTTATATTCTCTGGTAAAGGTTACCTTCGTCGATGGGGAATGCCAGTCCTTAAAGAGGAAAGAATCATCGCGTCATAGGATAAACAAGGTCCACGAGCTCCACCTGCCCTCATCAATTAGGAACAAACTTCGCGAAAAAGCGAAATTCTTGGTCAAGAAAACAGAATTAATCCTCGTGCGCACTGGGCAGAAAAAGAGAGAAAACACACCCTGAATAACGACGCACGCCGACGAAAAAAGCCGCTCTTGGAAGAAACATGACCCAGGCCGACCTTTGGTCACACCCTCCACCATTCATTCAAGGATCAAGGGCGTGCAGGAGAGGGAGGGCCTTGTGTAAAAAACATTGAAGGAGCCAAGCCGGAAGAGACGCCGACGAACGCCTGGGTTTAGGGGGGGGAGAAAGAGGTAGGAAATTTTTCTTGACTGCAGGGGCTCTGAGCGGTCGGGTGGGTCCTGCGAAGGGCAAAGAAAAGAACGAGGCGCCAAGCCAATCACGGAACGAGCTCGAGAGTAACAGGAGCTTTAAAAGATGAGTCTACCGAAAGGAACAAAGCCCGTCGACCGATGTAAAGAGGACCTTTAAACAGAGCTCATCACCGGCGAAGGAAGGCAGAACTGCACTCCTCCAAACGGGACGACAATCCAAAGAAGAGGGACAGCCAAAAAAAGAGGAGCCTTTCCGCCTAGCGCACAAGGGGATCTAAAAAAGAGGGGCGACAGCGCGTAGAAATTGGGGATCATGCTCGCACCGAGAATCCAACTAATTCCCTGCAATAGACTGAAGAAATCGCTGGGAGTAGGAATAGTCTCGGAATTCTGCCCGGGGAACCAAGAATCCGACAACCCCTCCATATCCTCCTTAAAGCGGGTCAGCTTGGCAACATTGCCGGGGCGAAGGGAAAAATCAGGTTGGCCCGCTGACCCTAAGCAAAGACCCTTC
>Ga0179591_1216747_pt1 | contig 11818 bp, 17 predicted proteins | sample CZOMad2_1_08_16f_FD_182891 | JGI IMG/M metagenome (GOLD analysis project Ga0179591, IMG submission 182891) | Vadose zone soil fungal communities from Angelo Coast Range Reserve, California, USA - CZOMad2_1_08_16fungal (PacBio error correction) | ecosystem: Environmental > Terrestrial > Soil >...
TGAGAGGAGGATAAGTCAAGAGCTGAAGGCTGGGTCCAGACGTAGGGAACGTTGTTGTGCACTCTTGGCAGACCGGTAAGAAAACCTCTTTGGGGAACAGAAAAAGAACGTCAAAGGAGGAAATTTCGCCACGGAGGACGGGGGAGGAGCAAAAAAACAGTCTCAGCCATAAGCATACCCAAAAGTTTTAGTCTTGCTCCGATGTCAAAGGTCACGTCGGCGCGGTATCCCCAACCATTGACAGGACACCCCAGGGGGATGCATGGGTCCCTTTGGAACAAGCCAAAGAGAAAACCTCTGAGTAGAAGAAGCGTCTGAAGGGGAGGCTGCCGGGGAAAAATAGGAGAAGGAAAGAAAAATACTACCAGATTCCTCTTCTCGGTTCAGTTCAACAAAAGCGAGTGGACTGCCGGAAATGGGCCAACTGAATACGCTGCAGGCACCCGAACTGGACTCTTTTCTGCAGGGGGATAGCGAGACCTCCCCCTATTTGACTAATTGGGGATGAGAAGCATGCACCAGGCTTGCGGACTCAAATAAAAAGGAGACGGGGTCCGGTACCACGGGTGAAAAAGGGGTCGCTTGCTGGTAAACGCTGACCCTGTGGCGACATTCATCAGAGGAATTGGAAAAGAAATATTGGGGACGTAAGGGGATCTAGAGTCGGGCGGGTAGAGTAGCACGAAAGGAAGAGGAACCGACATATTTACAAAGGCTTGCTGTGAGGAAACAGAGGAGAAAGCTACTGGACACGGATCGGACATCTGGACATGGGTTAGAAAAGAGCCCTAAGGGTAAGGGTGTATGTAGGGAGGGCATCGTAATCATGGGGGCTAAGGGGGGAAAAGTGTGGGACGAATAAAAAAGAAGAAAGGGGGATAGAGGGCAACTACGTGAGAGGAGGGGGAAGGTAAAGGGCTAGAACGAGCTTTGTGTGGTTTGGGTCAAGGATGGGGTTGACTACAAGCAGAGTTGTTGGAGGAGTCTTGTTACCAGATAAAAAAAAGACCAAAAGGGGAAAAATACCAGAAAAAGAATCGACAAGAGTAGAATTCGGTCAAATTCCGAATGTCTTGGTTGATTCGAGGGCTGAAAGGCTTTAACTAAGAGAGGGTCGTAACCGAAGGAGAACGGGCTACCAGTATGATGGGAAGATGGCAGGCCCCTGGGAAGAAAGGCTACGTAAGGACATTATTAGGGGGACAAACTCTTAAAAAGCCTACTTACGGGGGTAGGAAAGAAGATGTAATGAAAGGTCCTTGGGACCGTATGAGGGGGCACGACCAAAAGAGAAAAGGGTCTAGCTGGGCGGGAGAAAAACTCACGGAAAATTGTATGGTCACAAAGCCTGACGGACATGTTGGGGGGGGGGAGGGTCGAGAATCGCCAGAATCGGGGGGGGCAAACGTCCGACAGGGGGGGGAAGGTTGAAGTTGGGGTGGAGGTGAAGTTGAAACAAAAGGGCCGGACGCTTTCAAAGAGTTGCTGATACTGGGGCGATTACCTTAGTGCGTGAAAGTAGGACGTTCCTATCTGGTGAGATCATGTGTTTCGGGGGTTGGTGACAAAGGATTCCAAAAAGCTACCAGGAACTTATCCTAGTGGAAGAGAAAGGGGGTTAGGGTAGTAACATAAATTTTACCAATTTAAAAAAAGAACTTACAAATCCTGATAGATGTTATTACACGGTGGTTGTAGGTGAAAGACTTGCTTTGCCAGGCAGGGGAGGGGGTGGTAGGGGGGGACCGGATCCTGTGGGGCAAAAAGACTGAAAAATGCCTAAAGTAGTCATATGGAAGAAAGTAAGGGAAAACCGAAAAGAGGAAATAGTTGAATTGGGGGGGGAAAGGAGTGATGGGAGAACCCAGGGCGCACCAACTTTCTGGATTTGAATATCGAGGGAACTGAAGTACGAAAGAAAGGGAGAGGGGGAAGGTCCATAAAGAAGGGTCAATAATAGCGTCGGATCAAACACATGAGAACGGGGGATATAAACGATCATAAGGAGTTATGAAAGCGACGTGAAACAACACTGAAATCGTAAGGCCTAGTAAGGAGTAGGAAAAAACTTTTACTAAGGCGAGCGCGACGTATGCAGTTAAAAAATGGTATATACCAAACTTTGATTGATGAAGATGCAAACTGGTTTGCCATGACAAATCGGGACATGTCTTCTGGGTTATGAAAAGAACGTGTCCAATACGGAGGCATCAGAGCAGTGACGCTTGGGAAATGACTAAGGACACAAAACGATATTTCACGATAGAGAACCTTGTAGTAGATGGTGCTTGTTTGTTGATTCTTCAGCGGATTGTTATACAGTCAAGAGGCCTACCAAGCTCCATTTCTTCCCCGTGGTGGAGGTCCGAAACTCCCTCTCCTCGGTCGACTGGGCTCTCGAAAGGTTGGGATCTCCAACCACGGGCCCTCAGGTCCTCTCGAGAAAAAAAACAACCCCACGGAGGAGGAGTAACTCTATGTAACAAAATAGGAAAGAAAGTGGGAAGGCAAAACTGTCACAAAAAACTCACGAAACAAGAGGGTTCAGGCAGAAAAAGGACTAAAGGGGGACGTTTATAGCAGTCGTAAAGTTCAGAAGCCGATCCAGAAATGAAAGGACTACCGTCTGATTGGGGGACTAGAGATGAGAGTAATAAAACGCTGGCATACCAAGAAGAAAAGGGAAAAGGAAGGATGACGAATAACTTTTTATTTGTAACGCCGCGAACGGAGAAGGGGTTGTCGCGACTATCCGAGCGGCACAGCCTCAGTTTCCCTTGTCGACGTACGGGAAGCTGAGTCCTTAGCAAATAAGAATCCGATTCCCGGGCTGTAAAAAGAAAAGAGTTACGGGGCGGGTGTGGCAGGCGCTTTCCCTGCAAATTCTGCGATGAGGTATAGACGCACTCTCATGGTTTCTCAACGAGATACTGACTCCATCTGTAACAGCGTTGTTCTAAAAAAGGCCAACGAAAAAATGGGGACGGAACGGAGAGATAGAAAAAAGGCCCTACCGGGGGGCAAGGAGTAACTAACATCCTGTGGTGGGCCCATTTAAGTCAAGCGATCAAAGGGGGGGGTGAAGGTCTTCTGGGGAGACCGAATCAATCAAAAACTCCGAAGAAAGCTGAGAACCCTACAAAAGGCTCCGGAGAACAAGCGGGCAAAAAAGAAGGGCAAAAGAATAGACTCACAGCCAAGAGAAAAAAATTGTCATCACATCAGTACCGACGAGTCATGGGAATGAAAAGGCAGAACTCGGTTGGGAGAAAAAGAATACCACAATAGAAATCAAAGCGACAAGAAGGGACTTGTAAAAAGCTGAAGAATACGTGTACAAAACAAGAAACCTAAAAAGTGATAGAAATAGGAGGGAGTAGCAATCCTGGGGGAGCATCTTGAATATGCATCCAAGGTAAGTCTAGCAAACGAGTAAGAGTCCGGGGGATGGGGAGGGCGGTAAAAAGATCAGACAAAACCCCAAATAAGCAGCGGGTTACTTTGAACGCAATAGAGTTTATATTGAAAATCGAAAGAAAAAAAAGAGCTCAGAAAGGCGTTGGGTACAGAAAAATAGTAGGATTCTGAAGGGAAAAAAGAAGGGGCTTCTTGGGGGTTCATCGATAGAAATTAAGGGCAGTTAAATGAACTCGAGGGGAAGAAGTCCTAAGGAGGGCAGACCCCGGGCTTTTGTGGGGGGGACCAGATGACGGAACGAGAAGGGTCGCAGAGGCCCACGGAAGAGCACCGCAGGACTGAACTGGGAGGCCGTTCTCCGGCCGGGGGGGGAAGAGACTCCGAGGGGGAAAAGGGGAAGCGCAAAACACGAGAATAAGTTAAAATGGGGAAGTTGCGGGGACTACGGATGGTCGTTATTTAGGGAGGAGGTGGCCTTGGGGGGGGAGAAAAAAAAGGAACCACGAGGCTTATTGAACAGAAAAAAGAAAGAGCCTGACCAAACCCAAGCAATGTCAAGCACAAGTAGGTAGAACAAGATTCAGGGGACAGAGGAACTAAGGATGGGGGGGTCATCAAAACAAAGAACCGTAACGAAATCCGGGCCGATTTGACCCGGAAAATGATAAACCTCCCAAAAAAGGAACCCTCGGACAAAGTCTGTAGTGGGGACATCAAAATTACTCTGATTACCGATAAGTCGAGAGTGGGTAGGGTCCCAAGCAGGCCGTAAGAAAAGAGAACGGTCGGGCCGAGTTCTTATCAATACTAATAAATAGGCCGTAAGGGGGAGGCTCGGAGAAAGTGAGAAGTGGTGAGGGGGGGGGGAGAGAGGGGAGTATGGGGAAGAGAGAGAAGTGGAGGATGGGGAGAGGGGGAGTGGGGAGGGGGTGGAGTGGGGGGTGGTAGAGGGGGCTGGGCGGAGAGTATCCATGAGCCTGGTCCCATTGACCCTCTTAGTCCACTGGAGGGCGTCGGCACATACATGAACATAGACGACTCCTGTCGAACATCTTTGAAAAAGGTAACCTTCGAACTGAGGAGGTACTTTGGGGGCAGGGATCATCAGGGATGGCTAGCAAGCATCGGGCCAAATAGTGGTTGGAGGAGACGCTATCCTTCACGGAGCAGTGACTGTTATAGTATTAGATGGCACACCACACATACGACATCGGTACAAGATATTGCAGGGGGAAAGGCACCGATCATATTCGAAGACGGAAAGGGTATCAAAGGGGGCGGAAGTACCGATAAACACTACAGGAAGAAGCTAGGGAGAGAAGAGGTGGTTATGGTGTCGTGGCATGGGGAGGCGCCAGGGGGGGGGGGGGGCCGGCCTCGGGGTTCTATCCCTCCGCAATATGAAAAAAGTAAATGCATCAATACGACAATTGGGGGTCTGGTTAGGGGTAGTAGAGGAACGGTTTGATTCGGGGTTCTAAAAGATGAAGATTAAGTATACCATTTAATACTTTCATGTTACTGGGTGAATATTCCCCGACTATGAGTTGGGGGGCAAGAGAGAAGGGAACCATCCTAGGGAACGAGGGAAAGTACGGGAACTTCTAAACGGGACTAGTAACGACTCAATAAAAAAAACAAAAGGAGGGGATAAGAAGGAAGGTCTCGGAAGTATAGCTAAGCTATTCCCGCAAGTGAGTCAGAGATGGGAAGGGACTATGTCTACAGGTCCATATGGGAGGGAAGAAACCATAGGAACATGGGAAAGGTATCAGCCGAGTAGGGAAGAGGGAGCGGAAACCCGAGAGGGAATTTAAGGAGAAAGGAATACAGCTCCAAGTTAGGAGGGGAGAAATGTGGGAAATTGATGTCTATTCGAGCAGAACACAAAAGGAAGGAACAACCTTTTGCATTAAACTGGCAAGATAAAAATAGCATATTCTCAGAGACGCTTAAAAGGTGGGGAAAAGAAGGGGAAAAGAGGGATTACCACCCATTGGAAAACTCTCAGGAGAGGATCGATGCACAGTTAAACAGCAAGAGAGTACCAAATCCGGGAAAGCTCATATTAAGGACAGGGGACTGAAGTTAATCTGCAAGGAGAGCCGAGAAAGATTTTACTCATTGGCTAGGAACAGTCAACACGGACACACGCAAACAGTTCGGACAGGGACCAGAGGGGGCAAAGATGTCCCGAGGCGCCGGGCGGAGGGTGCTTATCCGAAACACGGTGAAACTTGATCAGAAGGTCACTTGTAACCACGGAGAGGAATTTGAGGAAGAACAGGCTGCTGGTGTAGAGGAAAGACGATACAGAAGACTTGAGATCTTGTCACTCACTTGCTTGCGCACTAAAAAAGATCGCAAGAGTGTCCACACGAAGAAAGCGGGCATGTATACCGCGAAAACCGGGGGGGGCAGAGGGGGGTTCTTGTAAGATCTGGCGGAAAAGAATGTACCGCGGGATTTTGTGGGCGACAATACTGTTAGTTTCGCACGTAGTGAGGCTTATGGGAAATGAGAAATAACTAGAGGACGTTGTGGGTTGGGGGGGGGTCGAGAGATGGTGGGAATGGTACTACGAAGGGGGGGTCAGGGGGAGTACCAGACAAAGAACATCAAATAAAAAAATAGGAAAAAAAAAAGAAGGATGGGCATCAACTGGGTTCATTGTTGGTTTTGAGAAAGTTTTCTTCGGCCGAATAGGAAAGAAAGGAGGATAACCAAGACTGGCGAAAGGAATAAATCTGAAGTTTCATGGCCTTAGGTCGCGGCACTTCTAGTACAATGGGAAAGCAAAGGGAGGCCGGGGATCCTGCTTGAGGAGGAACCTCTTGACATAAAAAAGTATGGGAGGAGGACACGCCCCAAATTACGAAAGGTAGAGGGTAGAATCACATGTCACATCCTGAACTGTGAGGTGTGTAGGGTGTAGAAGCTCACAAAATATGATTTCAAACGGGAAAAGGCCGATGGTTCGGTTGGGGGTGGAATGGTTCAGAGGAAAAAGAGCCTCTTTGAAGAGGGTGGCAGACTGGCTACTTCAATGAAGGGATGCGTTAACATGAGCGGAAGAATGACTATAGAGAGGATAGACTTAAAAAGTGGGGGGGGAAAAAAAGGATGGCAGCGGGGAACAGAACTCTTTATCGAGGTGCTAGTTTGAGGAGTGGCGGGGGAACCGGCGATACTGTTCAATGGACGGACCTCGGATATAGATGCTGGTATGCACGGGGTGGGTGTGGCCCAGAAAGGGATGGGGGCAACATTAGTTTATGGGTGGGGGCGCCGATTGGGTAGCACGAACTGAGTAGAAATGCCCAGCTGGGCCGGGAGGGGGGGGGCTATGGAAGACGGGGAAAAAAGGAGAGAGTCCGGGAACCCTTTTGCACGCAGATGTGAACACGGGCGAAACACCGTTTCTTGGTCTCGATGATGGCAGCTCCGATACCCATTGCAGATGGCAGGAAAAGCAAACTTAAGATTGAAGAAGTCGAGCACCACATGCGAGGAGTATATAGACTATCAAAGGGGGGAGGAACTCGAACAATGAATAAAAATTGAAAAGGAGAGGGGGAGGGAGGAAAACCAGCGGCCGAAGCGAGAAAGTAGGAAAGGTTTAAATAAAGCGTAGAGTATGAAGGATACTATTTTGCCGGAAAACATAGAAAAAGGGGGCGGCGAAAAAGTGAAAAGGCTAGGCAAGACGGAACTCCGGTACGGGGGCAAAGGTTGTATTAAAGACGACAGAAGGTCCTATATATTAAGAGATTTTAAAAGATTTTTGTGATCACGGATGACGGTGGAAGCAGTAATACAAGACGGCATTGGGGGACTTGTGATGAAGAGAAATCGATGACTTCTTGGAGGAGAACATTGTTAAAATCCAAGGTCAAGAAAAAAACCAGGGGTACAGGAAGATCTAAAAAAAAACGGGAGAAAAAAAGAGTAATGTACCCATGGAAACGAAAGATCTCAAACTGTTAGGCGACAAAGAGAGATCGGGGACCCACGAAAAAAAACAAAACCATTCGGGTCTCTGGACTAAATGGAAACGTGGTAAAGCAGGCGACTGAAGCCGAAAGGGATCACCAAAACTAATAAGAAATTCATATATAGGAAGAGAGGAGCTGCGGAACGAGTGAAAAGACCCCACTAGGGGCTTTCAGGAGGAATGATTTACTTGGTTTAGGTGCTAAAAGCCGCCAAGGATGTTGGTTACTGAAGGGAGATCATAATATTAAAAAATAGTAATACCCCTTTGTTAACGGACTAAAGAAGAGGCTCTGAGGCCAAAGGAAGAAGAAAACGTTCTTGTCATGAGAGGATTGGAGTAATGAGAGTTAAGAACTGCCTTAGATAGACTTTGATCTAGAAGCAATGGGGTTGGGAGAACGATATGGAAGAGGTGACATGAATAAAATGCTTGGAAGGAGAAGAGAAAATAGGCGGGAGGTACGGCCAATTGGATAGGGGTAATATGAAACTCAATGTGGGGGGGAGAAAAAAAATCTTTGCGGTTTGAAAAAGTGTAAAGTACAAAGGTATCATGGTGGAAAAAGTGGATCTTGCCGCCATAGCCATAAAAGGCCGGCAACGGGCAAGGAGATCAAGGAAGAAAAGGAAAAAACCCTACGAAAAGGAAACTAGGAGCCCAGAAAAAAAATACATAAAAGAAGAAAGGGAAAAGAAGACGTCCGGGTGAAATTAAAGGCATCAGCGTGCATAAACCCGACAACGCCAAAAAAATAATTCACGGAACCAAGTAAAACGGGTACCGCTTGGCACGAAGGGCAACACAAGAAAACCAGTTAAATACGATAGTATCGGCGAGGGAGGAGGAAGGAAATTGACTACATAAGAACAAAAAAGAGAGCTGATGTTGATGTCTTTGGAAAAAAAGAGAATTGAAAACACCAAAACAGAGCAAAATGAAGCGGTTAAAGGGTGCCTAAGCGTCTTGGGGGAGATTCCGAAAAAAGCCCCAAAGCTCAAAAAGGAATAATGGTGGAAAAGGGGGGGGGCAGCAGGAACAAAGCGAGCAGTAAGGGGGGGGCGGGAAGAAAGCGCCCATTAAGGCCGTTTAATGGAAATAGCGGGGAACAGGCATGAGGATCAAGATGTGGGAAATCATGCTAGGACTGACAGACCTTTAAAAAAACAGAGAAAAAGATTCCGGGGGAGACTTAGTGCTCAGGCTTGGGCGATATACTAGCGGTGGGGGCCAGACAGAAAAGACTTTAACAACGACCGTGGCGGCAATTGATCGGGGAGTCTGGGGGACTTTCACGGTGGTCGGGAAAGCACAAAAAAAAAAGCGTAGGAAAAAAGACTAGCCTGAAAAAACCCACAACGGCATCTTGACTAAAAAAAGGCATACAAGTAAGAACAATATTAAGGGAAAGATGGAACAAATCATTGCAAAAGCAAAAACCACCTTAGAATGAAAGGGGACCGTGGGAACTCGGGGCAGACGAGATACAGACAAAAAAACTAAATCACAAAAGGCGCGGATACATAAGGATGCGAGAACGTGAAAAAGCCTAGCGGAGAGTGAGCCGATGTTTATGGCACCCCTAAAAGGTGGGGAAAGAGAGCTGTCGCGGCGGATCTGAGCTACTCAAAAACCAGCAGACAAGATACAACGGAACGGTCATAAATTGGACAGTGACCGGATGAAAGAATTGGCGACAGGGCCCGACTCGGAAAAATCCATGAAGCGTCAGTGCCGAACTGGGCAACATTTGGAAGAGAGGAAATTCTGGTGCGGTGGGCAGTACAACGTTGGAATGGCTCGCGCCAAATGCACAGAAGGGGAAGGAAAATACACAAATCCGGCAGAAAGGACTTTAAACGGGGGGCTATGAATGAGTAACTTGGGGTTTCCGACTACAAAGCGGTACAAAGGTGCAATGGTAATGCTACCGGAGTAAATGACAGAAGCAAGCTTCAATGGGAGGGGCGGAACTGCCTGAACCGGCTAGCTAAAGGGAGAAGCTAATAGATCAAGCGAAGGGTTATGAGGTCCCCTGGGCCAAGGGACAACATTGGGGGGAAGCTGGCACTCGTGTGTTCGAAAAAAGCCATATCCGGAAAGGTAAAAAGAGGCACAAGAAGCAAAGTGTGTGACTTGCAAGATTTTCTAGGCGGCAAAGCAGTTGTCGGGGAGAATAACACGCCGTTCAACGATTCATGATACCAGGGGAAAATGAATGGGGGGGGTCTGGGGTGAATTCCATAACATAGTGATCTAATGGTAGCCAATATCTATCGACGGGGAGCAACACACACATTGAAAGAGAAGGGAATAAGGAGAGGCTGTGTGAAGAAATGAAAAGAAAAAGATATACAAAACGGAGGATGAAAAAAGAAGATAAATGGTTGAGTTAAGGTGAAGGGTATACGCATATTCAGCACGTGGAAAAGGATGGGTTGCCTGGGTATGTTGCCTAACCCGTGAGGAATATCACCAGTAAAAATTAAAACTGAGGAATGGGAGCATCTGAAGTAGCCAGCTGGATTACGAAACAAAATGGGCGGTAAAGTGTCTAGAAGAACGAAACCGCAAAAAAAATGGAGTATTGGCTGGAAAATATGTTCCGTGCATCGTATGGCGGATCTTAAACAGGATTCCAACCACAACGGGGGGCCTTGACTGTGGGAACGGCCCTAGAAATAGCCTGATTGGTCGAGAAGACCCTCAAGGGGAAGACTCCGTTTTATGCAAGTACGACAAACTACCGGTAAAACTCTGAAGGAGTAAGAATATGAGAAGGGTTTATGGGGGAGGAAATTCACAGGAAACAAGACCCAAGAGCTTACCAGGATTGTAGCGGAAAGCCCAAGAAGGGCAAGAAAGAGCACTATTTTATCAGCCGATAGAGGAAGAACCACTATGGGAAAATGGCTGCGGCAAAAAACTTAGAAAAAAGAAGGTCCAAGCAAAGACAGGGAGAGGGAAAAAAGCGGGGGTAACCCCGGGGGTTTAAGAGGCAGTCAGGGATGATGTCACTGGTATAGCGGAGAAGAAATCGGAGAAGAGGGCCCTTTCAAAAATGCAGGGGACGGAAATGGCTAGGATTAGTAGCGCCGATGAAAAACGGAAAAGAAGAATATTTTTACACCTAAAAAGGAGGGCTTCGTAAACAGAGGGGGAGCAAATCCGAGAAAAGTTCACGGCGAACATCGATGTTATAACGCGGACCTGTTGGTGCGGAGTGGAGGGTAGGGGTAAAGGTCTGGCGGTAACAGAGAGCGGATCAAACTAGGGGGGTCTGGTGTGGGGCGATGACCAAAAGACTGGTAGGAGCTGGGCAACGAAAAGGTAGGGGGGAGATAGGGGTGCAGAATGAGGGGGGGGGGTGTGGGTTAACTAGAGGGGGTGGTTACCCCTGCGGGTTTGTCGGGGAGGACCTAAACCAAGAAATAAAAGAAACGAAGATACAAGGATAAAAAGGGATTGTCCAACGGGCAAGGGGGTGGGGGGGTGGGCGAAGTCGTCCGACATTCCGCAGAGAAACTAGATCGTAAACAAAGCCGGGAAATAGGTCTAAAGGTACTAGGGTCAGTATGTGCAAGGCTGCAACGAGGCCTACGTAGATAATATAAGGGGCAAAAATTCTTAAATCACCGGAAGGGTAGTAAGAAGGAGGTAACTTATGCCTGTAAGGGGAGATGCTGCCGCCCAATTAGGGGAAGAGAGAGCATACGTAGGTAGGGTCACCGCTACTCGGGGGAGGTGGGTTGTGTGGAGGGGTCAGAAAAAAGCGAAAAATCTGGAACGTCAACCGGATGGAAGGGGGGGGGGGGGTGGCATGGAGGGGATGGGTGAAAACAAAGGAATGAAATCAGCAAGCGTAATGAGCGTTTCTGAATTATGGCTTAAAAGGATTCAGTGATTGAAACGCCACACCGGGGGAGGAAGGGGAAAAAGATCGGAGTATATATTTTGGTGGACTGGTTGACACGTGGGATTCGCGAGCGGGTACGGACGCGGGGGAAGTTAGGGGGGCTTTCCGAATTGAAAATGGTTTCTGGTTAGGGGCAACTCGATGACGTGGGTAAAAGTTTTCACTACGGAAAGTATCTAAATATGCGTTAGGACGCGTGTGGTATTTTTTTTGAAGGGACAGAACTGGTTTCTTTTTCAATTATTGGTGAGGTTTGAACGATGTTGGGGTTACCGGCCTTGCTGTGCGATGCCAAAAGTGCCTGTCGTCGTTTTTATTGGCTAGGGGACAAACTTGAACCATCATTCCGGGGGGAAGTCAAGGTGGGGGGCAACGCATGAGGTTCGAACTAACTGGCGAACAGACAGGGATGTCTTGGGATCTGAGGAAAGAAATGAAGTAAGCAGACATGCCTAGGGGGCATGTCGAAAAAGAGGACGTATGCGATAATT
>Ga0179591_1257062_pt1 | contig 11818 bp, 9 predicted proteins | sample CZOMad2_1_08_16f_FD_182891 | JGI IMG/M metagenome (GOLD analysis project Ga0179591, IMG submission 182891) | Vadose zone soil fungal communities from Angelo Coast Range Reserve, California, USA - CZOMad2_1_08_16fungal (PacBio error correction) | ecosystem: Environmental > Terrestrial > Soil >...
CACTCGAGAAAAACCCAAAGCCTTTTTCCGGCCATGCACCGGCCAGGAAGCAGAGCGAAGTGGGAATGACCCAGATACAAAAAACAAAGGACGGCTCTACATTCAAAGAAAGGTAAGGAATATGCAGAGGAATCGGCTTTACGAAGCATCGCTCCCAAAAAAGAGACCTCTGCAGAATCCACAACAACAAACTGTTTATGCGCAGAGGGGAAGGAGAGTCGTCAAAAGGAGGAATTCGGAAAAGACGTACGGACGAATACAGGCCCTTTGAAGCGACAAAGACGCAGGCGCCCCTCGTTTGCAACAAGATCTATGGCGAATAAAGAGGAACTACGAAGAAGACCTGAAAAGGAATACCATCTAATCGAAAAGAAGAACACGGCGAGAGCCAAAAGAGGAAAAAGACGCCGGCAAACAACGGAAAAGGAGGATTTTGGTCGTGACACCACTCCGGCTACCAAAAGTCGCCCAGAACAAGACAGCATCGGGTAAGAAACGGCGCACGTAGAAAAATGCACCGAGATCGCGCCCGAAAAGCCACCTGCCCAAATTCGGCGGCAGTACGGACCCGGGGGGGGTCAAGACGCCTGAGCGAATACCTGTTCCGCGGACTCGGAAGGGAGGGAATGCTGGCGCCATGGAGATAGAAGAAATCTGGATGGTCGGGAAGGGGAAGGCAAACCAGGACCTCCGAGGAGGGAGGAGCAGCGCGAGTCACAGAGGGTCCAATCGCCGGACGCCGGGATTCAAAACGGAAAAAGGCGAGCCTGGTTGGGGAGGAGGGGTCAGAGCCGACGCATCTCGAAAACGCAGGGCACCTTAAACGCCTCCCCGACAAAGGTCCTCTGTGTGCGCTCCGAAACCCTGGAACCGTGGACATCGAGATCCGGAGGGGCGGTGCGCTAAGGAACGACCTGCATGCTTCTCAGGCCAGGGGCGGAAATGCATGCCGCCTCCATGCCAAACCGACCAAAACTAGAAGAACCTCGAAACCCGTGCGGCGCGGAGAACTACACCGAGTGTCGGGACCAATGAGAAGCCGCAATAAGTGGAAGAAAGAGATCCTGCGTGAAGGAAAGTCGGCCTGCGAGATTCAAAAAAGAATCGCTACAGGAAGCTCTCCGCAGAGAGCCGCCTTCGATCCACACTGAGCAGCCAGCCTAAAAAAAGAGGTCTCAAGAGGGTTGAGGATCGATCAGAGCAGATGCGTCTCGGCGGGGCGCGTCAGCTTATTGCGCTTTCGGGCATATATTCTTCAGAGGGAAGGAGACTTTCATGAAATAGCGAGAGGAAAACGTGAGAGCCGAGCCTCGGCGATTTTAAGCGCAACTAGAGGACTCCGGGTCAAAACTCATCGATAGTAGTAAGGAGAGACAAAGCTGGAGACTGTAACTGCTGTTCTAGGAGAGTGGAATGACGAGTCCAGGGTCCACCGGCAGTCCTAAATAGAAGTGAGAGGTCGAACATCTGAAAAATTCCCTTGATAGGGTTCTAAGGCAGGAAAAAAACTTGATCTAAAGAATTTACAAAAAACAGGAACGTCTCGGCCAAAGCAGCACAGTCTCAAGGGATAGAACGAAAAAACCTTAATCAAGTCCCGCCAGAAGGGTACGGTCAAAATAGGACTATTGGGTTGTGCAAGGTGGGGGAGCCGGATCTTTCACAATGCTACCTCCTGCAGCACTGAGAACTGTAGAATCAGGTGGGAAAGGGGCAGTCGAAAAGAAAAAAGGTGGGGGAAAAGACATCAAAAAGGGGGGCGGCGTAAGCCTCTCTTACGACGACCAAACCCGGGCAGGCGAAGACCACGTCCCGTTCTCTCAGCAGGTGGAGTGGAACGGGGGCTATCCAAAAGGAGGAAGGGTGAGCCCACGCCAGGAAATCAACGTGTATCTTGGCGGTGGTCAAGGTACACTAAGGGGATGCAGGAGGGGATGCAGATAAACGAGAAAAAAAGACGAGGCCGTCTGGAGGAGCATCAGGGAGGGGTGGGGCGCAAGGGGCAAAGCACACACAAGACCAGAGACAGCACAACCTTCCCAGAGAAGATCCAAGAGAGAGCGAACTAAAGCGCGAGAGGTCGGCGCAGGGGAGGGGGGGAAGATTTGCCGCTCCTCAGGGGTCCTGACTACCCTTATTACAGCCCCAGAAGATCATCACGGCGGGCGAAAGTCTACGGTTGCCAGGGGTGGTATGGGGTGGATCTATAATCCAGCGGAAGACACAGAAAGCAGATCAAGACACCTAAAAAAAACGCCGAGGTCGAACTCGAACGCGCCGCCGCGACAGCCGAACTTCTGCTACCGCTTGGCTGGAGAGTAAAAAACGAACAGATTTTAAAAGCGAAAGGGCGCCATCACTCAAACCTCCCAAAGGAAGGGGCTCACTGCTCGTGATAGCCAGGATCTGCCCACCTTTAGGAAGAGCTACGAATATCGCTCTCAACAAAAAGTAGAAAAGTAGTAGATATCAGACTGTATCTAGGGAGGAAGAGGGGGAAGGATCCTGCGACGTCAACGATCCTAGAGCACAAAGGAAGCAGGGGTATACTAGAAAAAAAGTCCATACAAAAAGAAAAGAGGAGGGGGGGGTAATTGAATCAGGCATCTCCAGAAAGAGAAAGAAAAAGGGAGAGGAGGGAGCTTGCAGCCCCCGTTAAGTCGCGGGCCGGTGTTGGCAGGGAGAGGGGGAGAGGGAATCAAACCGCACAGGGAACACTTCTGATTAGCTCGAAAGACGAGAAGAAGGCGAAAGGAAGGGAGAGACGCGGAGCTGGGCGGGTCTACGTTTGAAGGGCTCGGCCGTTGCTATTACCGGAAGGAAAGACCTGAATAAGGAACTAAGTCGCGCCTCTGAGAGTGTCGAGACAGGGAAGTTTGGGGGGGATGATAGGAAATTGCGACGGGCATTGCCTAAACCTCACTGATGCTGGTCGCCGGAAAGAACGGAATCTGACTGGCTCTTCCTTCGTTTCGCGGGACAGTAGACAAGGAGGTCCCGAGCTCATAAAAAGAGGAGAGAGGGGGTGGGGAAAAAGAAGGCGCTGTCAATCTCCTCTGCCAGCAGAACTTCTCCCACCTTAGGAGCGGACAGGACGGAAAATAAGGTAAAGTACAAGAGCGCGATTATGAGAAGAAAAGCATTTAAGACCGTTGCTGGTGCTGGGGGCCGGAAGTGCGTTAAACCCGTATGTAGCAAGACTTCTCTCCTTTCCAGGGGGATAGGAAGAAAACCTACCACCTGTCCCCTCCTCCCGAGAGACTGAAAATCCGCGAAAGAAAGGTCGAAGTAGGCCAAGGGGGAAAATGGTATCGGAACAGGCGACGAGCGCAGCCGGTACGAGGGCGGGCAATTGAGGGACAGAAGCGGCGTGAAGAGGAAAATTCAAAGAAAAAAGAAAAAAAAGGCAAACTGCAATTTGATTCGAAAGATCAACTTCGTAGCTACGACCGGGAGACAGGGTCACGCCTTCAATACGCCACAGACCTCTTCTAGCAGGAGAAACAATCGAATGGGGGCGAGCGACTTAAAAGAAGGAACTTCCGAGGAGGAGGAAGAGACCGTGCGGGGGCAATAACTCTACGGAGGGGGAATCAATCTCGTGAGCTGCAAGCCCGCGCATTAGGGAGAAAAATGGGAGGGCCGAAGAAAAACGGCGGGGGCCGGACTAGCTTCAGAGTAAGAACCTGCAGGGAAGAAAGCAAACGCTTTTTGGAGGGGGCTTTGGGATCACGAGAATTAGCGCAATTGTCTGAGCGTTAGCGGTTTATAGCAACAGGACCGCCGCGCCTTCTGGAACCCCTACAACTCTGATAAAATTCGGATATCACAATTAGTTGGAAAACCGAGAGTCCGGTGTATCACGGGAACAGAAAGGGTTGGGAGGGTAACGCCTAGCCGCAACAGTGTGCGTTCAAAGTTGTGTACGAAGGGGGGGAAAGCGACACAGGATGCCGCCGGCGTGGATCAAGGAGTACGCTGGGTCTTCCGAGAGGAGAGCGGATCACCCCGCGCCTATGTGAAACTGTCATGATGGCGGCGCGAACCTTGTCGTCCAAGGCGGGCAAGGGGCGAAAGGAAAGATTTTTTAAACTTCGTAGGAGTTGAGATTCAATCCCCAAAAGGCGTAGGCGCAACCGTGTCACGTCCGGCGGAGGGAATATCTCTAGGAAGACTCTCTCATCTTGACAGTAGAGCCGTACTGCGGGGAAGGGCCTGGATAGGAATCTTAACAAACGTGGCAGGCGCAAAGGGAAAGGTCAAAGGAACGCAAGGCATTAACCGCACGGGAATCATCGGGAAAATTGAATTGCCCGTGGGGCCGGAGAAATGAGAAGTGTCCTTTCCCGCCAAAAAGGCCGTTCGAGGGGAAATTAGTTCAGGGGGGGGGGGGAAGGTTTGTCGGGAAACGGAATCGGGACAGGCTACGCGGGAAGCCCGTGACGGGGAATGGACGGGATGATTACCACGAGCTGATATCGGGAGGGCGACCAGTACATGTATTAAAGGTGGGGGAACAAATCAACCCCCCACTTGTGCCTTCTTCGAGACGGGTGTGGAAACATTCCGCCGGGGGGACTCGGAGAGGATTGCTGCGAGTGTGATCAAAAAAAAAAGTCGTTCGGGAGGGCCGAGAGAGTAGGAATCACCGCTCTCGTGGGACACGGAAAAAAGAATTGACCGGCTCAGTGGTGTGAACACGTCTAGAGCCGTATGTCGAATCGACAGAGAATCTTTCTAGAAAAAGAAATCCTCACTTGGGCTTGCGCTCGCATCCCTGATTGGGATACGATGCGTGAAGGGAGGATCAAAAGGGGGGAGTCCGGAAAGCTTCACTCAAGAAAAAAGCGACTTGTGCAGCGATCCTACGATCAGGGGAGGGAGTGTTCTTGTGGAAGTCCACTAAAAACTCGTAAGCGCGTCAGGTGGCCTTGAGGTCGGAAACGGTTTGCGAGAAAGGCAGGGGGAAACCGACGTAAATCGAGGAGACTACAGAGGGCTAGGGGAGCCCAAGCGAGGGAGGAAAGGCAGCTTTAGGAGAAAGACGGGGCTGGGGCTCACTCGCCGGCGGCCAAAAAGGACTGGCGGGAAAGGGGCAAGGGATGCCCAACCTGGTATAGGATCGGCCAGCTTCCTGAGCCGCAGTAAAGGGGAGTCGCTGGGTAAAGGAGTCACGTTTGATATGTGAGCTGGCGGGGGTTGCACGTCGAGCCAGAAGGGAAAAACCCTGGAGTCGGCTTGGACGATCTCTCACAACAACCAAAGAAAAGAAGAAGATCCGCCATCAAATAAAAAAGGGACGCTGCTCGCCTTGTCCAAACAAGCACCCAGCGAAAGAAGTCCCCTTCGCAGTAAGAACGCTCCAACCTGCGGCAAACGTCTGAAGACGAGGATCGACATCATGACAAGAACGCGACGTTCTCCCTAAGGTTATGGGGGGAATCCGGCGAGCTGAGGAGAGGGTCTCCTAGACAAACTGAGGGCCACTTACACGAGGCCTCGCAGGTGTCTGGCGAACCACGGGAGCTCTGGAGGATCAGATGAGCCGAACGTCTGCCCACCCGTCCGCCACAACAGTCCAATGGTAGAGAGTGTACGATATAGGACGAAGGAAAAGACACCGAAAAAAAGATCGCGGGAGGAAATTCAATCTCTCCTCAGTTGGGTCCAGGCCTCACGATCAGTATCTTGAACCTCCTGTCGCCACCAGTACAAATTGACAGTCAAAAGCCAACAGGGGGGGTGTCGTCAGACGCCCGAAATCGTTAGAAAATAAAGGAGACACCGAAATCGATCGCGAGAGAGACTGATAGGACAACCCGTTAGGGCTCCCCTTCAAGGCGGGGACCAGAGCTGGGTAGAGAAAAACCCTCTAAGAGAACAAGAGCCTGGGAAAAACAACCGACACGCCGCGAAGCGCCGCCAACGTCAGGGCACCTCGTAAAGGACACCAAAAAGGGTGCGGGATTTTGTCAATGAAAACCACGAAGGCATACCTGAAGGTAGAAACAAAGAAAGAAAGCTTTGGGCTCCAATCCCGCACGCGGAACGGAGGGGTCCCAATAATACCCGCACCTTCCCAAGCACCAGCCGGTATGCGCAAAGGTTCCTTGGAAACAGAAGGAGGGAGGCTCCAGGAAAAAGGCCAACAGCCGGGCCCTGAAGCCACTTGGACCTACTGGGTTCAATAGAAGGTCGCCATCGCGCGGCATTTGGATAGAGGAAGCGTAGCCCATTAATAACTGACAGGGGAGATTGTACTCCAGTCGCGAAATAGAAACCGCAGCCTCAGCCGGCGGTAAACCCGCGGCGCAAGAGGACCTGTGAGTTGGCGGGCGGAGAATCGCCTACTAATTCTAGAACCAACATCTCTACGTCCTTACGCTCCCCGCACGTGTGCCGTCCCTGAGGGAGACGAAGTCAATCGACGGGGGAACAACAGGGGCCATCTCGAGGAAGATGTAGCAGTGGACAGAAAAGTAACGAACTCTACGTCTCGATACTACGCCAGGCATGTAAGGCGCCTCCGAGGACAAAAACTGAGAACAACAAAGAAGGTAGCAAGGCGGCTAAAAAAGGACTACACACTTCGGGAGGGAAAAAAACGGCGAGGGATAGCACGGAAAAAAACTTTGGCAGCCGGACTTGAAAAGGGGGAGTAGGTGCCAGAAGAGGACGCCGGCAGTGAAAGCGGCTAACGCATCAGAAAGGGGGAACTCAAAATCCTAGTACATAGGAGCCTCCAAAAAGAAGAAAAACGCGGCCAGGCGAAGCCGGGGAGGCTCGAGCGAGGGGCGGAGGCGGGGAAACGGCGTCGGGGACTGGGGAAGGGAGGGAGGAAGGGAGAGGCGCCGGCACCGTGGCCGGGCGGGGCTGAGAAACCAGCAGCGACCAAGGCTAGGGGAGAAATCGCCCACCGTCGACGAATCGTCGGGCCGCCGGGAAGCTAGAGGGAAGGGAGTCTCGCGCCCTTGAGGGGTTCCTCGGCGCGAGATGTCAGGGGGGAGGGGTACTGGTCACGGCCATGGTCGACCCCGGCGTCGCTTCATCAGAAGAAAAGCTGACATCAGGACAAAAAGGATCTTTTAGTGGGAAGAGAGTCGCAAGAAGGGTGAAAAAGGGACAAAAAAAAGCAACAGGCGAGCAACGAGACTACCGAGTATAATGTATAGAGATAATAAAGGGAAAGCGTACCGCACTCGCGGGGGGGGGGGGGGGGGGGGGGGGGGGGGGGGGGGGAGGGGGGGGGGGGGGGGGGGGGGGGGGGGGGGGGAGGGGGGGGGGGGGGGGGGGGGGGGGGGGGGGGGGGGGGGGGGGGGGGGGGGGGGAGGGGGGGGGGGGGGGGGAGGGGGGGGGGGGGGGGGGGGGGGGGGGGGGGGGGGGGGGGGGGGGGGGGGGGGGGGGGGGGGGGGGGGGGGGGGGGGGGGGGGGGGGGGGGGGCAGGGGGGGGGGGGGGGGGGGGGGGGGGGGTGGGGGGGGGGGGGGGGGGGGGGGGGGGGGGGGGGGGGGGGGGGGGGGGGGGGGGGGGGGGGGGGGGGGGGGGGGGGGGGGGGGGGGGGGGGGGGGGGGGGAGGGGGGGGGAGGGGGGGGGGGGGGGGGGGGGGGGGGGGGGGGGGGGGGGGAGCGAAAATGCGCTCATAGTATGGGGGAAAGAGGGGGTACCAGGTTGCTCCGTATTAGGAAAAGTCCTCCTGCCGCACGGAGAAAGAGGAGAGGGTTTGACCGCCATGTCTCCCGCACCGCCGTGGTGGGAGTCCCACGGGGTGCGACTAGGAGAGAGTACAAGAACCAGCACCGGCTGAAGACGACACAAAGGACGGCCATCCGTTGGAGCAGGGCAGGGCGAGACCAAGACGGAAATCCCACGTGCAACGAGACGCGCCTTAGCTTGGCGTTAGAGACGGTCTCCGCATGTGCGAGGTCTAAAGACAGAATCGACGGCCGCGGCCGTTCGTCGCCAAGGGGGGGGCACGGCAAGGCTCCGGCGAAAAAGGCCTACCACCAACCATAGAGCCTTCCCCCCTGAAGGGGGAGGAACCGCTTTAGATCTGCGGAAGGAGGTAACCGGTGAAAAGAGCGACGCCCCGTATACCGCGAACCAAATTCAGAGAGAAAATGACTAGTCGAACGCCTTTTTTTGGTGAGCGAAGAAAAGGAGTTCTCTGCCCAGCCCAGATACGCAGTCCAAAGAACGCTCGAGGTCGAATTATTCAAGGAATGGTCCAGCCGCTCCGAGGACTCGTAGAGTCCTGGCCGGTCAGAACTGGCTAAGTGAGGAAGAATGACTTTCTACATCGGCTGACCGAAGGGGGACATTCGGCACTGCTGAGGAAGGGGACAACGCAGCCGTCTCCTGGATATCGAAGAAAAAAACCACTTCGGAGGAGGAAGATAGAGAGTAGGTAAGGCAGTCAAGCGTGGCAATCCTGGAGGACAAATGAAAGAACAACCACCTAACGTCGCGGCGGGAAAAACGTCCCATAACCTCTTTCCCCTCGACTGAAGGGAGAGAAGAAGCCTACTAGGGCAATCATTAGTCGTCTGGGAGCGAGGCGGGGAGGACCAGGGGACGGGCCGTTGGTTCAACGGACTGCGAGCAGCCGTCGGTCGATCACTCCCGAAATAATCAAAAATCGTGCTGGCGTCCTGACTTCACGAAAGCTAGAAGGAACTTGGCCGGAGAACTCTCTGCGCGGCGAGGCACAAGAGAGCACGCCCTGCCGCCGGAAGAAACCTGGGAGGAAACTCGCAAAAGGCGTCGCCGGGCGGTGGGGGGGTAGAGAGTCATTCGGCACTGATCAGGAAGGGATAAACCCCTCAGATGCAACCAACTCGAAAGACTACTCGGGGTCTACGTCGTCAAGAGCGCGACAAACAGTCAAAATAAAAGAGAGAAGCGCGGCGGAGCTGGCATCAAAAACGGCCGGCTAGGGTAAACTGGCTCCGCCTAGGAACTGAAAAAAAGGAGAACCAGACATACTTGGGGAGGAGGCGGGGAAGGGTCGGCCTTAAAAAAAAAAAGGGGGGAGGGGGTCGGCCGACACCGTGGGAGGTAATCGGTGCAGGGCCGAACTGGAGGAACCCAGGATTCGCCCGCTTACGAACGAGATGAACTTGCAGATCAGAGAAACCTGACTAGTTGCCAACAAAAAGGAGAACGGAAGCAAAGCGACGCTAGGGGCATAAAAAATTCGAGTTCGTCCGGTTTTCTCGTTCTCTACAGAGACAGGGAGTGGCGGAACCTTTGACCGCGAGGCGGAAGGGAGTCCGAGACCGGCAGAAATAAAAATAAATCAATCCGGCAGGGCGGGGAATCTCACTGCGGAAAGGACGCCTTAAAACTGGCCTCAGGCCTCTCCAAAAAAGAAGCAGCCTATCCCATCCCGCTGGATAACTTGAAAAAAAGAAGCTCTAGGAGTCGGGGGAAAAAAAAAAGGGCGTGTGGGCGATCTCCCCTCGACGCTGGGAAGGCGCGGATCTTTACTTCAGAGAACCAGCGCCACGGAGTCCTCCGACAAGGAGGGAGAGAAAACCTCGAAAAAAGAAAAATGCCGAAGGAGCGGAAACCTCCGAGGAGTGTGAGAGGAGGCCGTCTATCGAGTACGGATGGAGCATGTTCTTATCGAGAATTAAAAGGAACGGGAACAGGCGGATCCCCCTAAAAAGACACTAGCTCCGCGGGAACAGGGCTACAAGAGAGAAGGGGGGACTCAAACCCTTTGAGAAGCCGCGCCGCCCGGGGTGTATCTCGTGTTGTTGTCGAAGGGAAAGATGAGAAGTCGAAAAAACGGGAAGGAAAAGGACACTGACTTCGGGGCGTGCAGGAGAAAGACAGGATCGCCGAGAAGTTTTCAGGCAGATGGGGCGGTGAAACGAAACGGACGGAAATCCTGGGATGCGGAAGAAAAAGGAGGCGGGGCGTAGGAAGATATTCCTATCCCGCCACAACCAGGAAAAGAAGCCGTTGTTAGGAGGTGAGGCGAGGAAATTGTAACTAAAAAGACGTCCATCTCCCAAAGAACCTTAACGCAATGTGGGGGGCCTTGACCGGAAGGACCAATACGTGCCGGGGTTCAGGTTGATAAAGAACAGGAAAGCATACCATAAGGAGAACATAAGTTCACGTCAGGACCTTGGTCTTCCGTGAACGGGTTCAGTTCACGAAAAGTCCTGGCTAATACAGATGCCGGGGGGGTGGTGATGGAAGATAATCTTCAAAAGAAGAGGCTGTGGGTTGCGAGTATTCCACGAGAGGAAAAGAAGGCTGTGTAAAACATGAATGATTGATGAGGGGAATAAAAGTCACCGGAAAAGCCAGGGGGGGCATTCTGCTTAGAGTTTGGCTCTCACCGGAGAAGGTTTGCGGACGTCGGGAGGTGGGGTCGTGATCTGTTAGCCTAAAGGTCTTTCGGTTCCAAAGGGGGTGTAGTAGGAAGAATCACAAGCAGCTCTTGGTGACCACAAAGGGCACAATCGCAAGCGGGGTAGATAAGGTCTGAACTCTTAGAAAAGAGACGTAGGGACTAAGGGCGATATGTCAGAAAGGCGGGAGAGAAGGACAGAAAGCTTTTTTCGTGGAGGGACAAGATTCCTCTCTTTTTTCGGGGGAGGGGGGTCGTAAGATATTAAAACGGCGGGGCGGAAATCTTTGTCCGAAAAGAAAAACGCTTTGCCGGGGATATACCGAAAGAAGATGGTGAGGTGATGGATATTTTCTCGAGGCCGCTGCCTTGGCGGAGGGAGGGACAAAACTGGGGACAGAGCAGGGTTGCCGCATGAGAGTAGGAGGCTTGCTACGACAAGGAGCTAGCAAATCGAGAGAGACCTCGGTCAAGTTTCGAAGCACCGACGTGGTGACTAGGGGGGTGCGCAGGCTAAGAAGGCGGCAAATCAACGCAGGGGAGAACGGTCGCTCTCCTGCAACTTTTGAGTCGGCACTACGGGCTGAGGCGAAGGGAAAAGGGGACTGAAAATCCGGGGGATGAATGGGAGCTGTTTAGATATTCAGGGGGTGGGTGACCTGCAGGGTTACAGCAACTGCAGCGGAAACCAAATTGGAGAGTATCGAGACTCAACAACAAAAATTAGTAAGGAGAAGGAATCCTATCCACAGGAGAACAGATGTCATGTGGATCGAAGAAAAACCAAAAAGAGAAGCCCCAGTCTCACAAAAAAGACGGATTCGACCGAAAGGGACTTAGCCCTCTTACGGGAGGGAGACGCACCTCGACAAAAGGAGAAACGAAGGGTCGAAGTACGTCCCAATGGGGGGAAAAACTGCCGGCGAGCACAAGGAGAGAGACCCCGTCTTTAAACCGCAACCTGACCTAGGCAACGATGTCAGCTAGAACGCGCTCAAGAGAGCGCAAAATATATGCTGCCGATCGGAAAAAGAGCAAGCACCCAAAAGAGTAAACGCCACCGGACCAAGAAGCGCCATCGAAAAAAGATATGGTAAGACCTAACTCACCAAACAAAAGAAAACTTGAGGAGGGAGAAAGAACAACAAAACGAGAATCCTTGGGAGAGAAGGGGGTTACAATGGAAACCTGGGAAGCGGGAGGATCTTTACTACCGAGCATCGGTGATCAACGCCCAGAGCGGAAAGACGAGTCGGCCAGACCAAAGCGGTTGGACTGTAGATCTCAGAAATCCTACACAAACCGAAAAAGGAAAAGATGGACCTACGTATAGATACGAATAATAGAAGGCTAATGAGGACACCTCCATGCGCGTGAAAGAAAAAAAAGATCTGGCAACAGATCGAGGTTACGTGAAGAGCCCAACTACGAAAAAAACGCCTGGAAAGCACCAGAAA
>Ga0179591_1462304_pt1:0-2500 | contig 11818 bp, 2 predicted proteins | sample CZOMad2_1_08_16f_FD_182891 | JGI IMG/M metagenome (GOLD analysis project Ga0179591, IMG submission 182891) | Vadose zone soil fungal communities from Angelo Coast Range Reserve, California, USA - CZOMad2_1_08_16fungal (PacBio error correction) | ecosystem: Environmental > Terrestrial >...
TTTTTGAAAACCCAGCGCGGCCGTCTGGCTGTGCCACACTAGCGTTTTGGCCGATATGAACCATGGATTCTTCTCGCCCCGACGCGACTAACGATCCGCGCGTCGAAGTCGTATTTGTCGGTTGGGATGAACCGATTCCCATTTTCAAAACGTGTTGCCGGCGTGATGAGTCGAACTGCGCCTTGATGATGGGAAACACCCCGGAATCTTTTCTCTTCTCAATTGATTTTGGTTATCGCCGCGCGATGAGGAAGTCCTTTTTTATCGCGTCCTTTGATTCTCGGTTGCGCTGTTGAACAACCAGCGAATGCTATGATAAAAAACCGGCACGCGCAAGGCTGCGCTTTGCTCCAGACCGGAGGAATCACTATTGTTTTCAATGGCGTACTTTTTGGAGTTCAGGCGGGCGCCAGCTTTTCTTCGCTCCGCCAGTCGTCGGGCCTCTGGAGTTGTGGACGTGCTGTTGAGTTGAATACCATCACAATACGTGTCATATTGCGAAAATGATTGCGACCGTCAGCGGCTGCACACGCGTAAGCCGGCCACGGCGTTCGTCCCTCGATCTGGCAGTTTGGTGTCAAAGTTAAAATCCCGCATGATCCACATGAACGACGCGGAGCCCGGCGCCGAGCCCTATTCAGCGAAACCGATGGTGCAAAAACCATGCCGGTGGAGCGGCGGCCCGTGTTTCCATTCAGAATAATCCGCCCCTTCCCGCGACAAATCGCCCAGCCCAGCGAATGGTCGGCGCATAACAACCGCGATGAAAACTGTACGCATCAGCCGGCCCGACGTTTCGTTGGACTCAAAAAATAAAACGCGAATAACTGCCGAGTCGTGGCCAACGCGAGCCGCTACGGCGCGATAGCCTTCTTCCCAACCTTCCGCGCGGCGGCGCGAGAGGAGGATTATCGTAATGATCGTGGCGGTGTTGATCATTTTGACGATACTGGAAACTTCTGCGACGTTCGAGGTTCGCGATATGTCGCGCGTTCCGTGGACGATGTAGCCCGAGCCCCTTCGAGCATCCGCCAGGCTGGGCGCGCTATTGGCGAGTGCGGGCCGGTAGCCAAGCTTTTCCACAACGTCAAAACATTGCGCCTCGATCGGCGGTAATATGATAGTAGTTGTAGTGCCGCGCCCCCCGGAAAGAACGAATGGCGGAGTGGACGAGCGCCATCACTCACATTACTTTCCAGGGATTGTTTTTTTGAGGCAGGTCGCAAAGTCTGCTTCGGAGAAGTCTTCACCTCGTGACGGGCCGGATACGCTCCTTGGTTTGTGGCAAAATTGATGAGGAACAATAACGATGCACGAACGCGCCGAGACGTCATGGTCACTGCCAGGCCGTACGGCCGAGTCATTGCCGACGGCAAGAATTTTTTGGCCACCAACGCAGCGTGAAAACCACCCACGAATGAACTGCGCGATGTTTGACCGCTATTGAAGTCGAGGAATTAGTTTGGCGCGTTCGTTCGGTCGCCGGTCATGACGCACCCAGCGCCGAGTACGGCATGTTGTTCATCGAGTCAAGCGTCATGACATCGTGTTCGTGATCGCGGCTATCTGGTCAGCGCTCCCATGCTCCAGCCTTTTGGGCGTGGTGTAGCCATCACATGACGACGTCCCACGATCGCCGTCGCAGAGATTCCACGGCGGAACTTGCCCCAGCGTGGGTGACGTCCGGTCGGCTAGGATTCCCATGAACCGTATCCGAAGAATGCGTCCCACAATCGCGGCCAAGGAAATGCGGCAGCGGCTGCCTCGTGAGTCCAATCCGCCTCGTCCTGTAGAATTTCAACTGGAAAAGAAATCATCGTCATTAAGACGAAGTTCGCGGCGTCATCGGCGGCCTGTAGCCGGCTTTTTTCAAAAAACGAAAGTTTTTGGGATTGGTCGGTCATGTTGGTTTTGTAGTGGGGATGACATCCACTGTCCAAATCACCTTCTGTCAAATAGCGTCGCTCGAGGAGTGCCTACCAGGCGTTCAAATCACCCGCTCGAACGTTTTCATATTGATGTCGAAAACGCAGCGATTCGGCGAGATGTCGAGCGCGATGGTTTTTGGTTTCGCCTGGACGCAGCTCATTGTCTGGAGAGCCTTTCAATCCATATCAGCGGGTCGTGTGACGGAGCTGACCAGATCGCAATGTACATTTTGCACACCTCGGTTCCGTCCGCGCTTGCCGCTGTTCGTAACGTCCCCCCAGCACGCGCGTCCGACCATCGCATTGGGGGATTTTTTTTCTTCTCCAGCCCGACGTTCTTGAAGGAAAACTTCGTGTAGCTCAGCCACAGCCAAACGCGTAGAGCGGCGAGACCATCGTCGAACAAATAACCGCGTCGCGCGCGACGGCTGTAATTCTACAACGCGGGCAGGTGTCCTGCGGAAGCGGAATGGTCCTGGAAGGGTTCCCTCCGCCCGGATTGAGTCTCCGACAAACTTCCGCGATGGCGTGGCCACCTTCCTGGCCGAGGATGCCACACCCGAAATCACGGG
>Ga0179591_1220205_pt1 | contig 11817 bp, 14 predicted proteins | sample CZOMad2_1_08_16f_FD_182891 | JGI IMG/M metagenome (GOLD analysis project Ga0179591, IMG submission 182891) | Vadose zone soil fungal communities from Angelo Coast Range Reserve, California, USA - CZOMad2_1_08_16fungal (PacBio error correction) | ecosystem: Environmental > Terrestrial > Soil >...
AGTGGAAATAGAACTAAGTGCAGGAAGGGGCCTTCACTCGTGTAAAGAAAGGGAAAAGAAAACTGCCTCCGCGAAAAACTTGAAAAAAAGCCAAGCGGATACCAAAACCATGAGTGACAAAGGCCGAGGGGACGCCCACCAGTGAGGAACGTCCGAGCGGCCAAAGAAGGAGGGGTAATAAAAAAGAGTCGGCGGGAAAAAAAGACCCGCCATCCGCAATCGATGCCAAATGGAATAACGCCCTGATGAGGATTTGTAAAGGGTGGGTAGGGTTACTAAATCCCAGCGTTGCGGTAGAAAAAAAAGAAAGACATGCATTATTCCGTTCCGGGTGTCTAGCAAGACAGGCTGGCGGAAGATAAGGCGGGACCACTTTTAGGGGGACACGGAGAAAAAACCCAGAATTTGAGAACAGGAAGGGAATCCCTACTGCGGGTCTTGGGAAAGACATGCGCAGCAAAAAACGGGAGTTTTCCCATAAAAACACCGGGTGGGGAGTGTTGGCCAAAAAACAAGGTGGGGGGAAAGGAAGGCAACTTGAGCTTGGTCTTTTTGGGGGGTCCCGAAGAACAGGCCCATTCAAAGTAAACCCAAGGGCATACAGTGGACCAAAGGGAAGGGGGGGGGCTCCTACCCGTAGTGCATTGCACCAGTGGAGGGGGGGGGTAATTGGGACGTTGTTTGTCGGAGTCGGGGGCCCCGGGCCCATTGGCCGCAACATGGGAAGGCGCGTGTTTGCAGGGAAGCAAGTGGATAAAAGTCAGACAGGTCACGCTAAGTTCCAAAAAAGGGGGCCTGAACGGAAAAAGGGAAGTTGGCCGTCAAAACCTGCGTGACAAACACGCATGGGTGCGGTCTAGGGGGAACAAGCGGAACCAAAAGGTGACGATGTTAAGAGGGGTCCGTTTAATCCGAAGACGAACAGGAAAACATTAGAAAGCACTCGGTGGGGGATGTTCAATGGGGAGAGGGGGGGGAGGGTGTTTTCCCTCAACGTACGAAAAATCTCCTCAACCAAAAGCATGATGCAACACAGGGGGCTTACCGACTGTGGGGGTGGAAAAGAGGGCTTGTGGAAAAGGAAGATCGGGAGAATTCAACCACCTGGACGAAACATTCACTACGAATGATGAGGGATTCTTTATGAAAAGAACGTCAATCCCGAACAAAATAAAGTCTGCAAACGGAAAAAAATAGGCGAATTCTTAGAGAAAAGTGCCGGGAGATGGGGTAAAAGAACTTGTCGGGTACAAGGAGAAAAAGGGAATTCTTTGTTGGGTTTTTTTTGTGAAGAGGGTTCGAAGTCAAGAGCGGGTGGTCTTGGGGATCCCCACTTTGGGGGAAAGAGGTAGCCGGTCGGAGAAAGGAAGCCTGTACCAACCAGGCGGCCGCGGGAAAAACGAACGCGACAGGCTTATACAGCGGAATCCACGCAAATATAAAAGGGTGGGAGGAAAAAAAAAACAAGCCCGCGCTAAACCCACATCATGGGGGGGGCTCAAGGAAGACAGCATTTTAAAGTGGGGGAGGAAAACCGTTCCCCTTGAGGCCAAAAGACAAAGGAACAATAGAAAAATGGACGGACTGTCATGAACGGCCCAGAAGACTGGAAGGTGAAATGACCGTGGCTGCCGATTTGCTAAAAGGGCTCAGGGGGGACAAAAATCCAAACAAAGTCAAATCCAAATCCAATTGGGGTTGTGGAGGGGGCAGGAAGCCGGGAAAACATTGTATCCGGCAGGGGGGAGGTGGCCCGCCGACGACCATTTCCATCACGGGGGTTCGGGGGTGACAAAGCAAGGTTCCAAGATGTATTCCAACCAAGGAACAGGGTGGGCAAGACTCGAAGGAGTCCGGGAAAGGGACGAAAGGAGGGGAAGGAAAAAAGTGCACGAAAAATCTCAATTGACCGTTTCTAGGGGCTGTCCGAAGAATTTCACAAAAAGAGAAAAAAAAAAGAATTTCCTTCGTTCCATTGGAAAAATCCCAAGAGGAAATTGGAATCGGGGACATATGTCTTTTTCCAGAGAAAAGAGTCAGGTCAGGGTCTATACCGGGGACATTTTCACAGAGTGGCAAGGTTTGATCTTGAGTAGGGAGGGAAGTATTTACTTTTGTTGGGGGGGGGAGGTTTTGTCCGGATGGGTTTCTTTCTTTGATATAACGAAGGTTTTTTCGGGGGGGGACAGTGGACAGTAGTTGCGTTCAATGAGGAGGGGAAAGAGATATTACGAGGAACGTGTTTTAGGGGGGGGAAACCGTTGGAAGGGAAGAGGTGGTTGGACTTGGACCAGAGGGGGGGGGAAAGGAACGCTGGCGCTGCAAAGAGGGGAAAAAATAAATTGAAAGGGGTAAAAAACGGGGTGTTTGTGTTGATATTTACAACAAAAAAAAAGTGTAAAAGGGTGGGATGGGGGGAGGGTGGTCTAGGGAAAGTGGGGGGGGAAAAAAAGAGGTGGCAGCCATTTCGTAAAAAAGCTTTGAGGGTAAAAAGATTGATAATAAAAAGTCGACGAGAAAGAAAACCGGGCGGCTAGGGAAAAGAAACTCGGGAGTCAGCGTGAAGGGGGAAAAAAAAAAAAACCTAACACCCCTAATGTGGCGAAAGGTAAAAGGAATGAGGTTCAGAAAGGAGTAGAATGGAAAAATACTACGTAAGGGGACCACAATATTTAAATAGCCGGACAAGAGGGACAAAACGACGTTTGGGAATTAAGAGTTCAAAAAAATGGACGGGGTAGGGGCAAGCCGGCCCAAAACGCTGACCGGGCTTAGACTAAAAAAGGGAGTAGCATTGGGGTTGTTGGTTTGTGGGAGGGCCAGGGTGGGGGGAGTTGGTGGAGAAGACAGGGGCCGAACTCAAAAAGGGATCTATTCCAACTGAAACTGACATTCAAAAGAAAAGGAAAGTGAAACGTGGGGGGGGGAGGGGGGGTGTTTGTCCAAGGGGACTATTATGCAGGAACTTGTTAAACGGGGAAGAACAAGGCGGAGAACAAACGCCGCCTTAAGCAAAACGACGAAATGGGAGGGCACCAAAAGTGCCGTACTTTCGGGGGCACAAGTTCTACCTTAAAATTTGGCTGGTGAGGGGAAAAGGAAAATCGGTTTGTCGGGAGGGCAAAACCAACAGTGCATTAAGTACATTCCTAAGGGACAAGGGGTAAATCATGACAACGCAAAAAGAAACCCTCTAGATTCCCCCCGGGGGGTGGTGTACTCGTGAGGAAGCACGAGCCGATGTGGCCGACCCAGCTGAGGAAAGATTTCGGAAACCTGAAAAGGACGTAAAACTGAAGGAAATGCCCCCAAGTATCTCCTGCCAAAGGGAAAAGGCCCTTCCAGGGGAAAACAGTTCGTAGGGAAGGAGTAAATGAAGGGGGTTCCTTGTTGGGAGAATCCCAGTGTTTCATAAAGGGGAAGCATGTATCAGGGAAAACAAGATGGGGCGGTGGTAGGAAAGGGAGAGGCAAGAAGAGCAGAAATCACAGTCGGTGGAAGTAAGATCAATACCACAGGGGGGGAAGAAAAACTACAGCCCCCAGGAGAAACTACCCTTGGCAGTTGATGCGGTTTATCTCAAGAGGAAAAGACGTGGGCTGCGATTAGGTGGACGGGAAATGAAAGAGAGGGGGCTCTCAGGGGAGGCTTTTCATGAAATGAAGTAAAAGGCCAACGAAAAAACGACTCTAATAAACCGAGGAAGAAGTTCTTGCCCATGAAAAAAAGGGATGAACCCTGCGAACTGGAGAGACATATGCCACGCAAGGGAGGAAGGGGGGAGGAGACTAGACCAGAGGAGATTAACGAGGATAAAAAAAAAAAAAATCGACTTTTTGGGGAAAAAGAATACTACAATATAAGCCCTCAAAAGGAAAGAGGGAAAAAAAAGACTACCAGGTAAATCGGTCAAGGGGGAAGTGGCCTCCAGAGCGGTGGCCGCCGAAAAATCCGGGGGAAAGAAGCAGAAGCGATAATCTGACGGGAAAAAAAAAAAAACAACAATATGGATTATGTTAAGGGAGGGGAAAAAAATCCTGCTGAGAAGGCTGGTTTGTTCCGTTAGTTTGAAGAAAAAATCGGGAAAATATTAATTGTTATAAGGAAGAAAGCTCATTTGTTTTAGCGGAGGGAAAGAAGAAGGATCCCGCTTTTCTGATAGCAAACGGGCTGGGAAACCTCATCGGTTGGAATGGTACATGACTAGGGGTGTAGCACGTAAGAAGAAAATAGCCAGAGAAAACAAGGACGACAAAGCCAAAGAGTCTGGCTGTTCCCGACAAAATGCGGAAAAGAGGGGGGGACCAAGGAACTTCGTCAGGAAAAATAGAGTTCAAAGTTCGATCGGCAACACCAGGAAATACGGGAACTTGTCAAAAAGCGTCACTTTTATCGAAATAAATACGAAGCAGCCCAAAGAAATAAGAAAAAGGTCACATCAAAGTTCAACAACGAGAAATTGGGTAGAGGAAAGCTTCCGTCAGTGTACCCGGTGATACCCAGCGTTTAACAGCTTCCAAAGGAAGCATTTGTGGTGAGGAAGAGGAAAGAGAAGATCTACTTGGGACAGAATCGCTATTTCACCCGGGGGGACAGAAAAAAAAAGAGAACTGACCGTTAGGAAAAGGACACGCCAAAAACTTCCAATGTACGCCTGAAAAAAGTGGCAACAGGGAAGAAATTCAAAAGACGGACCGGCGAACTGGGGGAGGCCGGCACATCAAGTCAAGCGAAAGAAGGCTTAGCTTGTTTGCCGGGAGGAAGTCTCTATGAAGCCAAGAACGAAAGAGGTGGGGACTGGGGGGGTATGAGTTTCATGGTAAACGTCCACAGGAAGGGGGAAAGGGGTCCAATGTTGGCGGGTGGAAAAATACAATTGAACACTGGGGCACAAAAGTTTCGGGCACGAAATGATCAGGGTTGCCTCTGCTGTCTGGGAAAATCGTGCCGGGTGGGGTGGGAGGGTTTGTCCACCTAAGTTTAGGAAAAGTGTACAAAAGTAAGATAATAGCACGTGGGAACGAACACGTCCCCAAAAAAAGTTCCTGGTAAGATTGTTGAACCAAATCAGGGGGGGAACAAAGACCGGGAACGGGGGAACAGATTCCCATGGGGGAGAAAAAAATCCACCTGAAAGGGGAAAAAGAAAAAAAAATCTTGCCCTAAAAGGGAAGTCATAGTGCCGGCAGCTCTAAAGCCGGAAGAAGAGAGAAGAAAAGCTAAACGAAAAAGGAAAAAAAGGTGAACTTTAAACCGAGGAGATGGAATTTTCTTCTAACGAATGTTACTCAAACTGGAGAACTTCCTATTTTCAAACGCAGAAGACCATTTATGAGACAAAGGGAGGGGGAACTGAGGGGGGTGGAGGGGGGAAAGGGTGTTTTCCCGCATAAGCACTAGTGCTATGCGAGCCCGCAAAGGAGGAGGGTTGAGGGGGGGGGGCATCATTGACAAAAAACGAAGGTGCCATCGCTGAACGAGAAAAGGGGGAAAAAACAACCCCTTCAACCTTGAGAGACTTAAAAACCGAACTTTTGCAGTTGGGGGGGGGGGGGGGGGGGGGGGGGGCCATATTAAAAAACAAAAGGGTGGTCCCACCTGGGCCGGGGGACAACCAACTTTGGGAACAAAAAGCTTTAGACGCCCTGCGGACCAAAGGTTCCTGGAAAAAAGCGAAATCCAACCCGGGAACCGGAATGGTAAACGAACAGAAAAAAGAAAAGAGGGGAAGCTTTATAATCTCTCTCCAAAGAAGGAGAAAGGTATGTGGACAGGAAGGAAATCATCGACAGAAAGAAAACAAAAACGAAGGACAAGAACAAAAGCCAAGGGAAAAAAAAACGAAAGCAAACCAGGAAGCCATAGGAAAAAAGAGTAAAACCCCGCGACCAAGTAGGCCTTCCAAAATTGAACCCGGCATTCGGACGGAAAAAAAAAAAAGGTCGCAAGGGAACTGGAAAGAAAGAGTGGGCGTCCCCAATTCCCATCGGAACAAGCAGATGAAGAAAAAAACTGGTTCGAAAGTTTTCAGCGAATGAGGGGAACTTAAAGAATGCACGAGTCCCGAAAACTGCTTTTGGGGGAGGTGCACACCAAGATTAAAAAATCAAACACCCTTTATGAATGGGGTAGTCTTAAAGAATCAAAAAAGCAAAACATACACAACCGGGGAGGGAAAAGACCGAGAATGCTTGCACGAAACAACAAAGCGGCTGTTGTGGGGGGGTCCCCAAAGCACGTAACATGCAGCAAAAACACTCACGATCTCATAGAGAGGAATGAAAAAGGGGAATTAGGTAAACCCCCATGGGTTCTAGGCGCCAAAAAACACAGGGGACCGCGTCCACCATGACACAGGCCAAAGGGGACCGAAAAGGAAAAAAGGGGAGGGATTTGAGCAGCCATTCAACGGGCCTAAAGTAAAGGAAGGGGTTAGTTGGGTTCAGGGGGTTGATAAGCAGCTTATGGAGGAAAAAAAAAAGTACGGGCATCCAGACGTTCCTGGCAATACCTACTTCTAAGAAGGAGAACAGGCAAAGTGTGTGGAGAAAAGCAGACATTTAACTTTCTAGAGAAGAAGGTACAGCTTTCAGGATTTAAACTCCCTATGAAAAGGGAAACACACGCTCATAATCGCCGGTGGATTGCGGGCCACGAGAAAAGTTAAACGGGGGAGGGATAAAGGTGGAAAAATCGGCACATCTGAAGGGTTTCGCAGGGACGTAGCAGAATAGCTGAGTGTAAAAAAAACAGAAGACAAAAAAAAAAAAGGTAAGCCCACAATTGTTTCCAATCCAGGAAAGGGGGAGGTTTGGCTTACGGTGGGGCACGGGTGGGACCTACAAAGGGAAAGAAGACAATCCAAATAGGGAAAGAAAATGGTGCATGGCACCAGTATAAGGGGGATGCTTACACTCGGTACTCAGGGAGATGGACGCGAAAGAAGAAGAACCACCAGAGTGGGGTAAGAGGGGGGGACAACACAAGACAATACCCTGAAGACCAAAGAGGGGAACCTGGGGGCTCATCGCGGGGGGAAAAGGGAAGGGAAAAAACATCATTCCATACCTCGCCAACCTCAGACGAAAGTTTAAGACAAAGGGCCAGGCGGAGAAAAACTGAAACGAAAAAAATACAACTACAAAATGGAAGAGGAATCACATGACGACGTAGGCGAAAATCCCCAACTTCTCTTAATTAGGGAAAAAAAAAGGTAATTAACTACTGGGGGGTCTTAAGAAAAAAAGAAAGAAAGGGGGATTGTAGGGGGAAAAAGGGACACACTAAACATTTTTCTTCAAAGGGGCAACATACTAGGCCGGCGAGGAGGGACCAGTGAAACCGCCGGTGCACGACAAAAAACCTCCTCTGCAGGGCAACGAAGAAGATGGGGGACCATAATAATTAACCAATGAGGGGGGGTCCGCCCCCGTCTAATCAAAAAAAAAGGAAGGGGAAGAAGACATGTCGGATCCCTGTAAATGGAACATAAGCTAAAAGGGAATACGAAACGAACTGATGGAGGATGAAAAAAAAAAAGGAAAAAACAGAAGCCTCCCAGATGGGCAGCCAATTTCCCTATTAGGGAAGGGAACAAAAATTGTGCTCGCCGCCGACGGGGTATGACGAATTCTGGCAACCAGAAGGTAACGAGCAGAATTGGGCCAAAAAACCTCTCTTGTGAAAGGGGGGGGAAGGAGGTCACTACCGGACCAAAGAAGAAAAACAAAAATTTCGGAGGCCGCCCTCGTTAAAGGGAAAAATGAAGGCAGCGTGCAACCGGAGGGGGTAGAGGGGAACTATCGGCTCCTCAAAAAAAAACAAAAGAACGGAAATGTTGGGAAATATAACTACGGGGGGAAAAAAACAGGAAAGGGTCACGTCCGGTCGACATCAGAACAGCGGCCCGAAAAAAAAGAGTCAATAGATTCCCGAAAATTCGGGGGGGAAACCAAGGCGATGGGGCCGGCCAACCAGGGGATTACGGTTTCGACCCCAAAGGGGTAAAAAGGTACTAACCTGTAGGGCGGGAAAAAAAGCAAAACTGCGCCCATCACTAAAAAGGGGAAGGGTGCAAACAAAATTCCAATTCTGAAAAAATGAAAAAGGAAGGGATTTGTTGTTACTTTTTTGAGGACGAAGAAGACGTGGACAAAGAAGGGGAGGAAAAGGGATGAACGAAAATGTTTCACTAGTAAAAGGAGGGCGACAACTAGCCTGCGGACAAACGTGGAAGTGCCACGAAACTGGTCTTGGAAACAAGATGAACGTGATCAATGCCAACGGGGGGAGAAAACCAGCTCTGCCGGGGAAGGAAAATCGATCACGCACCTGATTGAGTGGACAAGAAAAAGGGTTGGAAAAGGGGGGGAAAGTGAAAAGGAAAAAGTCCTTTTCCGAAAAAATTCGTAATAATCAAGAACGTACCGGGGGGACGAGTGGGAAGGAGGGTACCTAGAGGAAGGTAATTGTAGTTGTAGATTTGGTTCGGGGTTTCGGTCGTCGAAAAACGAAAAAGGAGACTGCGAAAAATTCAAGGGTGGGAAGGGATTGAAGGGGGGGGGGTAAATAGAAAGCAAAGAAAAAAAGAGGGGGGCGCCAGGACGGACCGGTCAGGGGACAAGGTGGCAAAAGTCGAAAAAAAAGACACCTGGTGGATTCAGAGGATCAGTGCGCCATATACGGGAGAAAGGGGAAAAGTATTAAAGGACCTATTATCTTAAACAAGGTATAAGGCTTTGTAAAGGACTGATAGTAATTGGTGAAAATCACCTTAAGCCGGGAGCCGCCAAAGGAGAAATGCTGGCAACCCTGGGGGGAGGGGGAGTGGTAAGGCCGGGGGGGGGCAAAGAAGAGCGGAGTGTCAGCGTCCAACAAAAAACCCAATACCCACTATGTGGTGATTTGAAAAAAACCTGTAGCAAAACGTCCCGAGTTACCAAAGAAGAGGGGTAAATAGACGGGAGAGGATGAGCGTGGGGGGACAAGTATACACAAAAAAAAGAGAAAAAAAACTAGCGTTGAAAATCAAGCACTTTGGGGGGTGAGGAGGTCACATTATTTGGGTGTCCGCAGGGTCGAAACAATGGCTGCGGGACTTGGGGGGGGAGAAAAAATTGGCACCCTGGTGGCGAAGAACGGATGGGAAAGGGGGTGAAGGTAAAAGAGGACAAATAAAAAAGGACAACCAGAAGAAAAAGTCTTCCTCAGTCTGAAGCAAAACTCAATTCATTAAAGAAAAAGCCGTCGCGCAAGCCACGTTGGCTGGGTAGGATCTTTGAGAAGGGATGGAAAGGGTGACCTGTCACCGTTCTGTAAGGGAAAAAGGCAGAACATAATCTCGACAGAATGGGGAAAAAAAAAAGGGAAAAAAGAAAAAAAATTCAAAACATGCAAAAGCATCCCGGGAAGGAATGGGTAAGGTGATTACCGTGGGACGGCCTTCTTGAGGACGTAAGTGGGGAAACGAAAAAAAATTTTGGGGGGGGGGGGGGGGAGGAAAAGAGGACCCTCTATCAGTTTTTTTGAGACATTCCGGTGAAAGTTGTTTAAAACGAAGGAAAAAAAACCTTCCAGGGTGGGTTGAGGGGGTGGACCAAACTCTTGGTTGGGGGTTTGATATAAGTTTCCAGACAGGGGTCCCATACTAGAGAAAAAAATTCCACGTAAAATTTCCGGAGATTGAAACAGAACAAAATCCTGGGAGGAAAGAGGCTTTCCCGAATGAAGAAAATGAAGGGGACGTATAACAATCTTCCTTTACTTTGGGTAAAAAAAAACAAAGGGGGACGGCAGGATTTGGGCGCATGGGACTCAAACCCAGGAGGTTGGAAAGGAACCCAGCGGCGAAGATTGGAATTGAACAATCCTTGGCTGGGGGGGCTGGTGGGAAGAGGGTTAGGAGGGTGAGGTCCACTCAGGGTCTTTGGGGGGAAAAAAGAGGTTGGCCTTTTTTGTGTGGTCAGATCTGGTTTCGTCTGTTCTGGCTAATGGGTTGTGGAGAAGACGGGCCGTAGGGGAAAAAAAAAGGAGGCTCGATAGATATTATACGTCGCTTTGTGGGGGTTATGTGACTGACTGGGCCAAAAAAGAACGAGCTGTTAGGGGAAGGGTGTAAATAATGTTTAAAGGGAACAAGGGCGCCGGGGGGGAATGACCAAGCAGGGGGGACCCCAAGGAAAGATGTTGTAAACCCGTGGGGGGGGAAGGATGACAAAACAAGAAAAAAAAAAATGGGTGTGCAATAAAAAAAGAATGCGAAAGTTAAATTGGGGGGGAAAAAAAAGAGGTGTTGCAAAGAGAAGGTTATCAGAAAAAAAGAGGGGTGGGGTAAGTTGGTCTGAAATAAAAAACCGAAGGGGGGAAGAAGGAAAAAAAAAAGGCGTGAAGGGGGAAAAAGAAAAATCAGGGAACCAGGAAGGGGAATGGAAACGCAAAAAATGACAAAAAAAGATAACGACTGGGGGGGAGGAAAGAAGAAAAGGAAATAGAACGTCAAAGAGGTTAAACAATTAAAAGAAAAAAACCATGAACAAGTTTTAAGGGAAACAAATGCGTGGACCGGAGGTGGGTTTAGAGGGGTAAATCTCAAGGGGACTTACGTCCGGAGAACTTGTCTGCCTTTGTCCTTGAAGGATGGTGTGTTGCATTTTTTTTCTCAGAAATGGCATTAAAAAAGGGAATCGTTAAAAAAGTTTGTGCCCAATTGAGGGGTAGGCCCAACTGTAGAGTACCGACCTTTGGGGACGGGGGGTGTCACCAAAAAAGTTTCCGGGAAGGGGGAAAGGGGGGAACCGTTTTGGAAAAAGGTAAAGATCAAAACCAACGGCAAACGAAGTTGCACAAACCGAGGAGACGGCAAACCCTGCGAAGGGCTCACTAGATGAAGGAGAAATGAAGAGGGTGGTCCGGTCAAAAAGAAAAAACCACCAAAAGTTGCATGACTTCCGAGTGACTTGGAAAAAAAGCGGGAAAAACAACCCGGCAAGATAAAGGGGGGAAAAAACAGGGGAAGAACTCGTATTTGGGGGGTGGAAAAAAAAAATGATTGCGCCTTCAGGCGAGGGAACCAAAAAGAAAAAGGAGATGGAGTTTACGTTCGTAACGGGCAGGCAACCCATGTCGCAGGAACTGCGCCAAAACTATGGAAGGTGCTGGGCAGGATTGGGGAAATGCCTGACATGAAAGTGACTGTGCTGTGCCTCAAAATTTTAAAAAGAAAAGGGGGAAAGCACTGAGAATGCCAAAGGTCAGGTTTTACTGTCGAAAGCAGAAAGAGAAGATTTCCGCAAACAATCAGATGGGGCCAGATAATCAAGAAAGGACTGGGTGAAAGGAAGTACACAGCGCAAAAAACGGAACCTGGCAAACGGTTATGGAAAACGGGGGGGGGAAAGAATTCTGGAAGCCCGGGGGAAGCGAGTCTGTTCTTGGAGAAACACACACGCCCTAGCAGGGTCATGGGGGAAAGTGAGGGACCCATCCCAGAGAAAGGATCCGAATATTATTCCTACTAGGCGGAAAATCCTCGGAAGCCTCATTTGGCGGGAGAAAAGCAGTGCAACACTAGGGGAAGGGGACCAGGGAGGGGAGAGGTACTTCCCAGGAAAAGGGGAAGGGGTTTAACGATGAGACCAGCGAGAAGGTGGGGGGGGTGGGTGTGGACTAACAGGAAAGAAAATAAAAAATCATAATAATAATGAATAAGCAACAAGGACCACGAAAACACAGAAAAAAGGAAATCAAAGAGGACTAAACCTAAAAAGTTTAATGAAAAACCAGAAACCAGCAAGGCAAACTCAGACGCTAAAATCATAG
>Ga0179591_1290737_pt1 | contig 11817 bp, 12 predicted proteins | sample CZOMad2_1_08_16f_FD_182891 | JGI IMG/M metagenome (GOLD analysis project Ga0179591, IMG submission 182891) | Vadose zone soil fungal communities from Angelo Coast Range Reserve, California, USA - CZOMad2_1_08_16fungal (PacBio error correction) | ecosystem: Environmental > Terrestrial > Soil >...
TGGGATCACAGAACCTCCTGCCTTGAAAAAAGGCACACTGAAAGGAAAGACAACAAGAATCGCATTGAACGTGGGGTGTCACAAAAGACAAAAAAACAGGCTTGGATTCACGCAGGAAACTCTAATACAAAAGCAAGAGAAGACACGTCGCCAAAGGGGAGGGTAAGGGTAACCACTCTCCGCGAGGAATATAGGGGGAAGTGGGAGAAGAAGGCAAAAAAAGTTGGGGGGAACAAAAACACCGCATGTCCTTATGTGTAGAAATGCGCGCCACATGGTGCCGGAGCGGTGTCAGTAGGCATCTCCGGGCGCTGCGGTACAAGGTCGTCAAAGCGTGGGGAAGGGGAAGATAAGACGACAAGCACACCACCAAAACTGCCTTCAAAGAACGGCCGCCGCAAATGGGGGCGCGAGAAGCCCGCGGATTGTACGAGAGGGCGGAGTGACGGAGCGAGGGACATGGGCTGAAAAAATGCATATTTTCAGCCCGCGTCGCAAGAGGAGAGGAGTGGTCGACAAACGCTACCTAAAATCAAGTCAGCCGTAGGAAACGCAGGTGGGGGAAAGAAGAAACTGGAGGGGGGTGCCTCGAAACATGGCACACTGAAAATTGGGTCCAATTATACCGCCCGCGACGAAAGAAAGAGATAAAAAAAACGGAAAAGCAAAGGATGAAAAGGCGAAAACGCCTCACCTCACTAGCCGGGAATGCAAAAAGAAAGGCCTCGCCCCAACACAACAACCCCCACAAAAAACAAGGGGGAATGCAAAGGTAACAGGAAAATCGGCCGAAATTACGTCGGTCGTCAATTTGAAAAACTGGCGTGTACGTCCCGGGCGCGCTAAGAAAAAAACCCAAAGGGGTCACAGGAGTCCAGAAAAACGGCTCCTGCCACGGTGCGCCATGACCAAGAGGGGTACCACGGGGGAAAGGCAGAGCAGTGGCCAAAAAAAACACCAAAGGAGACAAAGGACGGCAGTTTGGGAGAGCCAACCTCAAAAAAACCCAGCGGACAAACCGAAAGTCCTTGGGAAAGGAAACTAAGAAAGGGGGACACCACCGGTGGGCGGGTCCGCAAGGGGGCCCTGGGGGAAGGAAACGAGAAAAGAAGTCCAGAGTCAATGAAGAAAAAAAAGGAAAAAGAAAGGACAGAGGCGAGGTTCATAAACCGAGAGCGAGGAAAAAAAAGGATCTGACTGGCAGCATGAAAATCGAGAAGACAAAGAATTGGGGTGCTTGAGATACAAGTAAATGGGGGGGAGGACGGCCGGACCGGTCAAAAACGGGAAAAGCATCCAGGGAAAACAGGAGTAGCATATGGACCAGGGGGGAAAAAGGAAAAGAGATTGACAAAGTCAGGAGAAGCGTAGGGGGGAAAAAGATCAAGCCCTCGATCAAGAAGAGGGCGAAGGTAGGGGCAATCCAAAGGACAGGGGGGGGAAAAGGTTCCATACGAAAAAAGAACAACAAGGGCGATCTCTCAGCAAAAACAACAAAAAAAAAAGGGGAGGAACCGGAGAAGAGTCTCGAAGATGTGGAGTACGTTGAAGAGGGAAGGACAAGCGAAAATTGACCAGACAAGACCTGAGCAGAACTACAGGGGCGAGGGAGGGCGAGATTTGCCATGAACAAAATGGCCGACAGAAAAGGAACGCTCCTCAAACAACTGGCCACGACAAAAAGTGCCAAGCAGTGCAAAACGACAAAGGAGACGGCAGGGTCAATAAAAAGGCTCATCAGTGCAGGCCATGCTGCAGGAGATGACGAAAACGCATCGAGTCAAAAAAAAACGTGGGGAAGGAGTCCAGCGAGTGGTAAAGAGCAGGCAGGCCGCCAAAAGAACCAGCCACATCATCTGCAGGGGAAGGCTCCCTACCAGCAGGGGTCGTTGATGTCGAAGCGCGCGAACCGCCACTTTGGGGTGGCGCACAGAGGGAAACCAAAGAAGACCTCTAGAGGCGACGAGAGGGCTGAGAACCCGTCGGCAGAACTTCGACAACCACCTGAACATGGTCAAAGGAAGCAAACTGCGCATAAACGAAGGAAGAAAAAAGGAAAAAACTGAAACGGGGATGCGGGGATGAACCTTTGGAAGCAACTCACATTACCAAGAATATTGAAGCGAGAAGAAGTCCCGAAAGGAGGTGGGAACCGGGCCGACCGCTTCCAAGCACGCCTAAAGAAACACTCAGGGGTCGGAGGACATGGAGACCGGCCAAAAAAAAGAAAAATAAAGGCATCCAAAACGGCCCAGGCAACCGGCTGGGAGGTGTGGGGAAACTGCAGGAAACGGAGGCAGGGTCAAAGGGGTTGCGCTCACCAGCAGGTAATCGAGCTCGGCTACGGGGGCAATGACAGAGGAAGTCGGAAGACCGCCTCCGAAAAAACACGGCCACCGCCATAACGGCATCACTGTTGGAGAGCCCTAAATAGACGCTAAAAACGTTTCAAGCATTCCTAAAAAAGACAATTGCACCCGGGAAAAAAAAGGACGCCCGGCAACGCGAGTTGACCTGACTCCTCAGAAAAAAAACACCTAAAAAGCGCTGGCCTTCAAAACGCCGCAATCGTTCCGAAATGAGGACGCAGGGGAAGAAGCACGCAAAAAAGGGCACAGTCGAGAAGGTGGCCGCAGAACAACGAGAGCATTACTGCCGCCGGCAGAAAGAAAAAAGCCCACAAAACCCTCCTAACGGCAAGGGAGACGAATCGGCACCGAGTATGCACGTAAGGACGAAGGACAAACACCTAAAACCGAAAAAACCGGGGTACGGTCCCATGAAGAAAACTACCCCTTCCAAACGACTCGCCGGCTAATGGGTAAGACCACGCTGGAGGGAAAAAAAGTGGGTCGGGGAAGCCGACACGACATTACACGCGCTCTCAAAAAAAAGGGAACACGCCTGACGCCCGCCTGTCCGCAAAGTTGCGTTTTGAGCGAGCCGAGGGTACAGGGAACACAAAAAAAGGGGGCCGGCTGCAGAAATCAGAAACTTCGCTGTTAACCTATCCAACGAGGGGGGGGGAAAAGAGTCGCTAAGAACAAGGAGGAAAACCATGCAGGTGGACACGAATAGCGGTATGCGTCGATGTGTTGCTCAAATAAAGCCACAGCAAAGACAATCGCCAAAAAACGACTGAAGACGAGAAAAATCGGTGCGCTGGGGTGGTACTTCTCCTAGCGAAATAACCCTGCCTCCGAAGTTTAAAAGCGATGTCGCCCCGGGTCCCAAGGGGTAGAAACGGGATATGACCGAGACAAGCAAGCAAAAGAACAGAACTGGAATCACAGAAGAACCGACGAAAAAATAACGCAAAGAAGTTACCCAAGCGCCAAGCTCCGTTGGACGAGAGACATGGGGAAAGAGCGGCAAAGCCGAGGGGAACGAAAGGGGAAAAAAAAACAGGGGGCTTGTTCAAGACGCCAGAGGGGGGAATTGGGCAACCGGAGAGGGCAACCCCCTGAAATTTCATTCTATCTTAGAAAGAGAAGGGAAAAGCCGAAAGGGGCAGGGAGGAGGGGGGAAACAGGTCGACAGGGTGCGAGCTAAAAGTAGAAAGGCACAAATCGCTTCTCAGGGAACGTAATAAGGAACGTTATAAAGCATCGGCGGGGGATGAAGTTCAGGAAAAAGAAAAAATGCCGGAAAGCCCTCGCCCAAAGAGGACAAAACGAAGTACCGGCGGTTCAACGAGGGTTTTTACAGCGTCGTGCGTTGACTGGGGCACTTGAGGGGCAAGGGAAAGAGGCAGGGGACGGAGCCTCCGCCGGAAAAGGCATATCAGATACTGAAAAAAAAACAAGGAGGAAAATATATATGAGGGTAGGGAGAACTCCGGCAGATGTCGTGCATCAACTTAGTCAAAAAAACGGCGAAAGAAAAGGCCAGAAAAAACCGAGTACGCAAAAAAAGACGGCAAGGTGGCCCGAAGGGGCCGAGGATAGGGCACCTTGCTTGGTGAAAAAACTCTAAAAAGAAAGCAAAACAAGGACGAAGAAATTGTACGAGCTAGCGAACTAATTTTCTTCTGCAAGATCTAAAAATCAGATTGTTGACACAAATGAGAATCGCGCCGCAAGAACATGGAAATGTAAGGGCTCAACTGTTTTGGGATAAAAAGGGCCGGGCCCCAAAAAAACGCCTAGGGAGGAAGAGGCAAATCCTTAATAAGCCGTAACAGAAAAAGGTAAAAGGTGCCTGAGCAGCAACAAAGCAGTTGGAAACGGGTGTGCCGGAGGTCCAAAGAGGCAGAAAAAAGAATGGGGGGACCAAAAACGCGTCAACACCTAAACAAGTTGCCTAATCACAGGGAGAGGGGGGGAAAAAGGAAGTTGGCCGCTGGAGGAGGAAAAGGGGCAAAGGGCAGGGCGTCTCCTTACGAAGGAGGGCCCTCTAACCATCCTTACGCCCCTAAAAACCGGAGAAACGTATAAAACGGCCGCGTTGGGTTGACTGGGGCAGTCCTCCAGTACCGACCGAAACCCCAGGATCCAAACCGCGGTGGAACAGAACAGCTTAAGATGAGACGAGGGAGATTCAACAAAATCGCAAGGGGGAATAATTCCTAGTTGAGGGCAAAGGAAATGGTGGGCCTGTCCGGTCAACACCGACTGTTTGGGGACAAACAGCACAGACAGGGTGAGAGAAAAATCAAGGAAAGACGTTCATGAGCCGACCACTACATTACCGTCCAAACACGCATTTAAGTTGGGGGACCCATTCGGAGAATTACCAAGGCCTCAACAGCAGCGAAAGCGAAGCCAACAATCGCCTGACGTACCAACAAGGGACCTTATCGCATAAATCCTTTGGCACAGCAAAAATGCAACCCTGGTGGGGACGAGAGTGGGTACAACCTTGTGCCGGAGTTTAACCTCTAGTAATTTGCTGCAGCTAGGGTGCCGAAAGCCTTTGCCGAAACGCCGTGCGCTGGGAGGGGTTGGTTCGGGGACCGTTGATTCGGGGCCCCTGAAAGAGGTATGCAAAACTAAAAAGCCCAGGCCCCAACCGGCCTCCGAACGGCAGCCCCGGGGAAAAAGCGTAGTGCATGGTCCTGGGCGGATGCCGCGAGGATGAGAGGGGGCAACAAAAAAACGGTGCCGCTGTGCCAAAAAATCAGGGTAATAAGTCGGCCAGACGAAACAAAAAACACATCTCGGAATGGAAAGACCTACTAACGCCTGGAAAAACAAAAACCCTGCAAAACGAATCATCGCGAAAAACAGGAGGCAAAAAATGGAAGCCCGGGCCGTTTCCGAAAAAAAAAAACAGGCCGACGACAATGGATGCCAGGTTGAACGGAAATCACACCCACCTCAAGAACGCAAAGAATCCGGAAAGGAGACAAAAAGATAATGAACGGCAGCACCCACAACTCTACTGTCAGGCGGTGACCAGGGTAGTCCCTGCAAGGCCCTTCATGAAGGAACCTGAAACCCGAAAATTCGCGTGCCTCGGTACGTTGGGGGAGACTGCAGTTGGGAATGTCGTCCCGCCTCCTACGTTCGGAACGGGACGATCATATAAGGGGAAACCGAATACAAGAAATGCATCACAGCAGAATCTCAGTGGAAAAAGGGTCACGGGTGGGGGGGAGAAATACCTCATGGTTCCCAACTTGTCCACCTCGTGGTGATAGCAGGGTTGAAAAAAGGATGCAGCGTTGCTCCCTTCTCGTCTTGTGTAAGCTTGCACAACCCACTTGGTCGGGGGAACTATGGCCTCCAAACATGAGTCCTTACCGCTGAAACAGAGGAGGCAAGCGGGGAATCGCAGTGGACTGCTATCCTCGGGGTGGCTCACAAAGAAAAACGATTCGCAATCAAAGGCAGCAGTCTGGGCTGAGGGACAAGTGAATGTGATTGACGGCCCAGCTGGTCCAGGAAGTAGTCAGAAGTAATCGGACACGTTGAATAAACGCGTTACCCAAAAAGAAAGGCAACGGACCCTGGGGGAGGGAAGGACAATCCTCCCGCGGAAAACTAAAAAGAATTCACGGGGGACGGGAAAAAATCGGCCCCGTCATCAACGACAAAAAAAAAAAAACGAGAGATAGAGATTGGGGAGGGTAAATGCAAGAAGACCACACCCAGAAAGTCGAATCGTTCAAAAGGCGCAAAACAGATTCTAACTTAAAGACGAGGAAGCGCAAATTCAAAAAACGGCCGATGCCTACACGGTGCAGCCTCGTGGAACGGAACCAAGGACGGGAAATCCAGTCCCTGTGAACAAAAAAAGTCGCGGCGAACATAAGGATGGAAGGGCGCAGCTGTTCTCGCGCGCGAGACCGCTCTCTGCAGAGTCCGACCACTTCTAGAACTTAAACTCAGACGCCGGCGGAAAAGCAAAACTTGGGCGCCACCGAGTCCACCAATAGTGAAACGGCGAGCTTCTCCTGACGTCGGCAAACTGAACAAAGGATAAACAACCTGGAGAAACGGGGTCGCGCGCACCGCGCACAAAAAACCGTGGCACTTCGGATGCGGAAGGCAAGAGGTGGTACAGCTCTTCATCTGAAAAAAATACGAGCATATAAACACCGTCCGCCCGTTTCCGCCACCAGGAAAAGCCGCCGGGCCGGCCCGACTGGAAAAGGGGTAACGGAAGGAAAGACGGCAAGCCCGGCCTCCCTAAAAGAAGGGACCTGAGGGCCTAAGCAGGTACGCCTCGCCGCACGGCCATGGGCAAGCGCGACGGGGGCCAGAAACGGGCCATGGAAACAAACATAAAAAGAGCGCGCTTCTCTGAAACCTGCCCTAAGAGCGCATGCGCTCAGGGGAAAATCGGTCAAAGGGGAGCAGGACGAGAGGCGCGCGGGGGAAAGGAAACGAGCCTGAAATCGAACCAAGCCCGGTCGTGGGGGGGAAGAAACGCACAAAACCCGACGATCCCGTTCGCGGCGCGAAAGGGGAACTCAGGGCGGAACCGAAGGCGTGTGGACTCACAAAAGGAAAAGTCGCCGCCGCCTCGGAACCGGGACTCTCCGCCACGCGCATCGTCAAACCGCGGAAAGAAGGCAGACTCATACACCCCGGCAACCAACCGTTCCACACCAGGTAGGCGAAGCAAGGACTACTGTTGTCAAGGACCGCAGCCGTTGACTACAGATGGGCGGTGTGCGTCCGTTGGGGCGGCCAAATCACGCACGGCAAACACCATGCCACCATTGGGAGAAAGGGGGGCGTGGTGCTGACATGGTTCGCTCAACGCCCTGGAGGGAGTGTAATAGTCTGGAGATGACCAAAGAAGCGGGGGAAGGCGCGAAAACGGCGCCACCTGCAACTCTCGGTAAAGGGGGCTGATGTTGCCACTAAGCAAGACGCAAGCGGGGGAGAGAAACCACGGGCGCCCCATGGGGGTTTCGGTCGTCCACCCCGAAACCAAAACATCAACAAAAATATCCAGCAGGGGGGGCAGGGAAAACGCTGGTTAGCGGAAAGGGAAAAATGGAAAATACCTTGAGCAAACGCATCAGGACTCACGAGCCCTCAACCGACTAAACTCCAAACCAACCGAAAAGTAGTCAGAAGCTGCCCACTCCGGGGGATGTGCAGCCGAGTGACGGCAAAACCCCGGTACTGTGGCTACCAAAACCATACAAGATCCGGCAATATAGGAAAGGGAAGAGGGGCACGCTGAAACCAGGGGAGTGGCCCGCGGCAGGGGGAACACGTCACATGGGCCGGATGCAGGCAACATACAGAGCGAGTATCAATGCCTACCGAAAGACGAGAACAGATGCGGGTCGTTGGAAGGAAGAGGGCTGACCAGCAAAAAAAACGGCAGGAAGAAAAGCCGTCGCCATTTTATCGAAAAGAAAGTGCCGGGGCCTTCGTCCCGTGGTGACCCAGGACGGGGAGGAGGGCCGCGAGCGTCGCAGAGCATGTCAGGTCAAAAAAAACAAGAGAGAGGAAGAGAAAGGATATTCATCAGGACGGCCACCGGATCCAAAAAGCGTGACTCCCAAAGACGAATGACCATGAAAAGCGCCGACGAAAAGGGGGCGGGGCCAGGGGACTCCACCACACCCCGCCCGCCAACGGCCGTGTTGGGGGTGTCACAGATCCCCCTTCCAACGAAAATGGTCAATCCACTCACGAGACGTTCAGCGAACATAGGTTGCCCTGCTGACATCCAGAAACATGTTCCCCGCGGGTGGGAAAAGAAACAAAAAAAAAAAAAAACAACAACAACCCCAAAACGCCCACGCATTGCCCGGGCCGCTCCTGTCGATAAGAAAGAGAAGAAGGGGAGCATGCTGGGTTGAGGGGGGGGTGGCACACTTGGAAGAGGCACGCAATGACACGGGGTGGTGCCGGTCGGTGAACGGCGAGCTCTTCAAGGGCGAACAGCAAGAGGGGGAACTAACACGGCGGCGGCGAAGAGTCGGTGGTTGTAGTTATTCCAGTGTTCAAGAGCAAATTGCCGGTAGTCATCGCCCAGGCCTCCTACCGGGGGGACCTAGCTGGGAGGAAAACGGCGGACGTGGGGGGGTCTTGGGGGATTGAAACGGGCCGGCCCGCCGCCCCAGAGCACACGCGGGGGGGGGAGAGCGCGAAATTCTTTAGCGGAGAAAGAACAAACATGGCCGGGATAAACAAAAAAATGTAGGTGCCAAAATGAGCCTGCGCACGCTTGCCAACAGAGCGGTGTTAAAGCGGCTGGGAGGGTCAATCCAGGAGGGACAAAAACTCTAGAAAGCCCAATCAGCAATTGGACAGGTGGGGAGTACTGTAGGACACAGAGGGGCGCGGCTCTCACCACCTTCCCCCCCTCAACATAAAACCAGGCGCCCGGAGGGCGTGGCACATCAGCAATCAAAAGCCTTGGGGGAAAAAGCACCCCAGGTGGTGGGGAGTTGTAAGCCGCAGGGGAAATGGGTCGCTAGAGTGATGGCCGGGAAACAGGCCCGGCGGTTAGGGCATCGCGGACCAAAAGAAGACCAACTCGGGAAGGGTCAACGCACCAGGGAAGCTGCAGTGAAGAAGATCTTCGGGAAAGTGGAGGGCTTGAAGAGGGGGGGCCAAAAGGGAGGAGACTCTGCTTCTTCAGGTAATCCGGTTCCCTCGCATGGCAAGGGCGGCCACGAAAGGTACAACCGAGCCCGGCATTCATCGGGATGAAACAGAGGATGGAAACCAGGCCGTTTTCAAAAAAAAAAAAAAAAAAAAAAAAAAAAAAATCGATCAGGCCCGACGACAATGGGACAAAAATTCCCCACACCAAACCAATGAGAAAGGCCTACGACTGCGACGAAGGGCAGCTTCCAAACTGACGGTGCCGGCCGGGATTGGCAAGGAGGTCATGCCGGGCGGCGCACGAGGTGCCGCCGTCGTCCCAAGGGTTAAAACCGTCGTGAAGTCCAAATCACAGGCTCGGCAAAATATCTGCAAAAAAGGGGCCCCACATCGCATGACGTCAAATGGAAGGGGTCAAATGCGCCGTTTGATCCTGCCCGCATCGCCAAGAAAACAAGAGGTCCGGGGTGGGAATAAAGTGAACCGAAAGGAAAAGGACATGAAGTCTCGCTCGAATCTGTGGGTGTATCAGGAAAACGGCACGGTTCCGCACCGCAGGCTTGGAGCACCAACGTGCCGTCCTCCAATGCCGTTTGCAAAAAACAAACACAGAAAAAAACAGGGGGAACGGCTGGATGCAAAGGACGAGGCAGAGGGCCAAACCGCTCTATGCGCAATCGAGAAGTTTCTGTAGTTAAATAGGGGAAAAAAACTGGGCTGGGACGGTGGGCCAGGTCAAAGAGGGACAATGATCTAACCGCGAGGCGCAGTTTCGAAGGGAGCTGCGGCACAAAAAGAAAATATCGCGGCAAGAGAAAACGAAGTAAGAAGGTCCTGGCTCCACGTTCGCAGCAAATGGCACCGAACAGTTCCTCAACGGGGGGTATCATCATCCCCAAAAAATAAAAAAGGGGGAGTAGGGAAAAAAAACGATGTTGTTTACCAGTGAGCCGAAACGCAGGAACTTAGTAGAAACTGGAGGGAGAGAACGGAGAGTGGGGCAGTGAAAAACCCTCGACGAATGGAACGCTCCCTTACTGCGTTAACTGGGTGAAAGAAGCGCCGACCAGGAGAGAAGGGACAGAAAACACGTCATTACGAAGGCTGCTCAAAGCTGGCAGCACGCGGTTGAAGAAACCGTGTCGCGGGCATCAGCCCGGACCGGAAAGACCACTGGGGAAAGACAGCTGGGTAAAAAAAAAACGGTAGAGTCGTTTGACCGCGTCCACCTCCATGGGAGTTGTTCATGCGGGCGATTGCAGGGGGTCGACGAAGGGAAACCAGCTATCAAAACAGGAGCAGTTGGTCCGGACGGCGAAGGCGGAAATCTGCACTGCAAATGCCGGCGGCTTCGGGGGGCAGCCTCATTCACAGTCATGGGAGAAGAGATGAGCCGGGAACGCACGCCGTTTCCACACGCGACCAAGGGGACCGGAGGGAGCGGGAAATAGAAAAAAGGAAGGCGCAGGCCACGGCAAAAATAAGGGAAGTGAAACGGAAGCAGTTGCGCTGCCCGTCCCAGCAGTCCCGGCGAGCAAGGGAATAACGTGACAGGTCCATCGGCGTACGGGAGGGGAGCCGAGGAAGGGGCCGGCCCGACGTGCAGAACGGGGGACACATCGCTGAATCTCGTGGTCCAGCTTATCGAGAATGACGAGGACCACGGGGCCGAACCTGAAAGACCTGGGGGGAATCGAAACAAGCTCTGGGCGCGGGGGCCGCCACGCTGACCGCCGACGACATCCGGAAAACCCCGCACGCGAACGGCGTGTTCACGAGGCCGGGGACCGAACTGCTACGAAAAAAAAAGAGGTTCGTGGGGAACCAGACCGAACCAGCAGCGGAAAGAGCGAATCCGGCCACTCGGCGAATGCCGCTGCGACAAGAGAAAAAAGTGTGTCCTTCAACCACAAGGGGGTGCATCAGACAGCCTAATGGACAAGGACTGCCGGCGATGGTCGCCAAAGGGGGCGGGTGTGGGAGGGAGGGGAGAGTAACTACGACCACTGGTGCATCAAAAGGGGCCGGCCTTGCAAACCGAAAGTGAAATGGCGTTTGCATTCTGCTCAAGCCGGGGCACAGGGGGGCGGCCCCATGGGTAAAAAATAAAACGGTCGCTTCACAAACGGAAAAGATGGTAAGGAACGCCGAGAAACACATAGTGCAACAGTAGGGCGGGGGGACGTAGTTTTGCCTCCTGAGCGCCTAGCATCGCCAGACTGATCTCGACACAGGAAGGTAGCAGGGGGGGGGTTGGCGGCAACCCTGGAAAAAAAAACGAAAAAAAGACAAGAAAAAAAAAAGGCCCGGGGGTCTGATCTTAGGCTCCCAAAACTGGAGAGGCCTGAACCTAGAGGAGAGACCATCTGGGGGGCGTACGGAAGCCCGGAACAGGGGAATGGAGTCCAGGACCCCGATCTCCTGTCACTGGTGGACCGAAGATGCCCGATGTGACGGAAAACACAGGGAACTGCTGGTGCTCTCAAGGCACGAACCCGCGGCCACCAACACGCTCCACTATCTGGAAGGAACGGGAACAGCCCTCCGAAGCAAGGGGCCCGGCGTTGACCCAAACTGGCGCCGGCGAGGAACACGCTGCTAAAAAGGGAGAGCAGGAAGAACGTGAACGAAGCGGGCGAGGGGAAAAAGGGGGACGGGGGGTAAATGAGAGCGTGAACTCAAAAACCGAAAGCCGGCAGCGGCCACACGCCGCGCGCCGGAACAGGGTCGGGAGGTGCAGAAGGACCGTAACGTAACGCGGGGGAAAAAGAGGGAAAAGCCTAGGAGGCCCAGCATT
>Ga0179591_1298996_pt1 | contig 11817 bp, 14 predicted proteins | sample CZOMad2_1_08_16f_FD_182891 | JGI IMG/M metagenome (GOLD analysis project Ga0179591, IMG submission 182891) | Vadose zone soil fungal communities from Angelo Coast Range Reserve, California, USA - CZOMad2_1_08_16fungal (PacBio error correction) | ecosystem: Environmental > Terrestrial > Soil >...
GACAAGGTGCAGGTAGAAGGCAAAACGACAATGAAAACGCTTCAATAGCGGTTTAATGAAATCTTAATCTTAAAAGGGGGGCTGGGAAAGCAAAAAAAGAGGAGAGAGACGATAGAAGAAGGAGCTGAAGCGAAATAGGCCAGAAGTGAGAGGGGTATTGAACTTCCGGTGAACCTCATGTAAAGGGGGGGGGAAGTAGTATCTCTAAAGCCTGAAAACATGGGGAAGAAGTAGGAGAGGCAATTGGGAAAAGTAGGAGAGGGTGGCTTAAACATCCGCTCGTGTAAGAATGCTTATTATAAGAAGACTTGATAAGATGGTTCAAATGAAAAGAGTGACGGAGAAAAAAAATTTCGACATTAAAGCACGAGAGAATCCGATAAAGGTTTGTAACTGTGGGATAATGCCAATAGATGTCCCCAAAGACTCGGGGTAATAAAAAATAAGGACCGAAATGTCATGCCAGAAGGTGTTTGTCATCAGCAGGGAAAAAGGACGGAAGAGAGAGGGGAAGGAGCCACCGCGTAGGTAGAGAGATGTAATCGGGAACGTGCGGTCATCCACTAAAAGGATAAAAAAAAAAAAGCAAGGGGAGGAGAAAAGGGATAGAGAGGGATAAAGGGGCACACGAAAAGAGGAGAGCAGGCGCCAAAGCGGGGCCAGAGGCACCGATCTTTTAAGCAAAAAATAATATCGACAGAAAACCAAACGGGGAAGGAAGGACAGAAGGAAGACTCGAGATCTAAATGGGTCCCGCACATCCAAAAAAAACCTTATCGCGTTTAACGTAAGAAGCAAAAGAAAGAAATGGAATAAAAGCAAACTGGGGGGAAAGGGACAACAAGAAGCTCAGATACAGCCGTAAGGAGGCAGGGATGCTCTACAGAAGGGACAGGGCAGTGGGGGAAAGAAAAAGATAAAATATGGGAAACTGGAAGAGAGAATCGGATATCAGCGGCCTAACCGTTGAATCCTCAAAAAGCTAAAGGGAGGAGACAGGGAAGGAAATTCGGAGTTTCAATATGTCGCTCTTAAGGCGGGATCTCGTCGATCGAATGTGGGGGGAGGAGGGAAAAAGACAAAAAATTTGTAAAAAGGGAAGGGGGAGATAGGTTAAAAAACCAGCTATTGGAAAGAAGGCGGTCGGCCGGCATCGGAGGCGGAGCAATGTCAGGGAACGTGTAATTGAAAAAGAAGGAAAGAGTGAGGAGAGAAAAGGGGACAAAATCTCATTAGGAAAACAAACACTTCGGGGAAAAACCGTAGGATCCGGCAGAAAGGATCAAACGATCGTAAAAGGTAAAGACTGGGGGGAAAAGAGAAGCAGGTGAGAAAGAAGAAATGTTTCAAGAATCCATTCGCGAAGACGCTTAGGTATCTGGAATATCGTAAAGAAGGAAAAAAGAGGGAGGACCTTAAAAAATCATCTTGATGAATCAAGGCAAAGGTAAAATTAGCAACGAAAGGTAGGGCTTCAAGGAAGGGTAAGAAGAAATGAGGACGACAACAATGAAAGGCTACACGACAACAAGGGGAAAGCTTCAGGGAGAATAAACTGATGGGGAAGACGCAAGACCACACTTCATCAATAGACTCTTATGTGGGGAGGGAATAATACAATTCGGCTAGAGGGGAATTCAGTAAAAAAAAGTGTCACGAAAGGTAATTGCGAAGACCATCGTAAAAACGGATCTAGAAAAGTCGGCTAGGGGAAGGGAAAAGAGGTCGACGAAGGGCCAATTTAGGAGCCAATAGAAATAGATCAGGAAGGCGGCGTCTACTGGTGGCCGAGAGACAGAAATGACGACTCTCATCTCCTGGCAATAGAGGAAAGAAGAGCGTGCGGGCAAAAGGAAAGGGGGAGAAAAAGGAAAAAACTTCAATTAAGAATGCTTGAGCTGAGGTCGCACGGATGCTTCTGAGGAATTACGTCCGAAACGTTTGAATTAGTCAGAGGGGGGAAATGCGAAAGGAAATCTCGCGAAGAGAGAGAGATGGAGTACAATCAGTAATAAAGGATGGACGTTGAGCAAAAGGGAACAAAGGCAACCAATCTTGGCGAAATCCGCCCAACTAGGAGAAAGGAGGGTAGGGGGAAAAAGGATGTGTTGGGGAAAGGGACAACTCACGCAAATGGCCAAGTCTCAACTCGACCTCTGCTATTTCCGGCGGACGGCCTAAAGGAAAAGAAGAAAATATATAGGGGGACGCGGGCTCAAAACAGAAGGCACGGAACTAAGGGGCTGGTAGCATATTGTTCAAAAAAGGGAAAAGAAGGGCAATGGGGGAAGTGTGACTCTTCCGAGGTAGTGGGGAAGGAGAAAGATCGGGAAAAACGAAAAGAGAGCAAGTGCGTAGGGACCAGCTGAGTGGACGACTTTGGGGAAGTCTAGGGGAGAAATCAGGCAAAACCTTAAAGGAGAACCATTACATAAAACAAAAAAAATCCGGAGAATAGGCCAGACAAGACGTGTACCAAATTTGCCTAACGTCAGAACTCGATTTCAAGGGAGTTGGAGGAAAGAAGGGGGAAGGCAGGGGTTTCGAAAGAGGAAAAAACCTGCCGACCAAAATCGTGTAACTAAGAGGGGGCAAATGAAAAGGCGATCCAGGAAGTTGTCTCCCTTCAGAAGATCGCATCATGACGCCGGAAGATAGCAAAAGGAAGACCAAAGAGAGAAACAGACAGCTCTACGACAAAAAAAAAACGGAGGATTGAAAGGGGGTTTCTATAGTCAGGAAAAGATTGAAGAATGAACCGGCGTCATGCTATATAGAGAATCTCTGACCATAAATTGAAAACTCCTTTGCTGCGACCAAGGCCAATTGGGTGAGGGGGAGGGGTTGAGAGGACAGAGGACGGACCAAAATAGCGTACCCCGCTTAGGGTCCTATGACTGCAAGGTGAGGCAAGATACAGGGGAGAGAAAAGAGAGGGAAAGGGAGGGGACTGGAACTTTATAGTCACGTACTTAGACGAAATAGAAGATGTCCAGATAATAGCCGAAAGATCCCAGGCCAGCCAGGTTAATAGAGACTTGGGAAAAAAGAAATAAGTCTGAAAGAAAAAGCAAAAGGTTAGCTGAAAAAAAGAAAAGTGCTTGGCCTGAAAAAAACAGGGCGGCCTTCGAAGTGTCACGAAGGGTTATCGTCCAAAAAAATAAGTAAGGGAGGTTGACGAGGAAGGGGAAGAGGGGAGGCTAAATCCTCTGATCGAAAAAGGAGGATAAGCAGGCGCGGTGGGCCGGGGAAAACATTCCTCACAGCAGGGTTTGGGTAGGGGAAAATTGCCCGGGGAAAAGCGACCTTCGATATTCCAAAATCACAGGTACTCCATGGAGCTTCAGAGAATACGAGCTATTCGGGAGAACGAAAAAAAAGGGAGAGAAAGGGAAAACCAGAGACCGCTCGGGGAAAAAAAAAGGCACGGGGGGACAGAAGCAACCATGTGGGACACATTTATTTTCAAGATGGAGGAAGGGCGGAAGGCCGGAGGAAGAAGGGGGGGAAGGCAAGAAGGGGGAGCGGGGATCGGCGGTATGAGCTAAGAAAAATAAAAAGCGACCAACGACGGACTTGACACAAGGAGAAAGAACGGCGCTAGCAATCTGGGAACTACGAGGAGTCAAAAGAATAGGGAAAGTGAAAAAAAATAACTTCTGTTGATAAGGGTGGGTGAGTTCTGCGAGGTATTAGGCATAACGTATAAGGTCGTGCAGCTAAGATCGTCTCTCACGAAAGGAGAGAAACAAGAGACGGAGAGAGAAAGAATTCAAGTTTGGCTTCGATCATCTGATTAAAAGCACGGGAAAATTCAAATGGGAGATACTTCCCCGGGAGCGCAATACTCGAAAGTCTCATTCAAAAAGAAGGCGAATGAAGTCAAAAGACGGCGTGCCAAGCAATGGGGAATGCTTACAAGAACTTGGTGAGGAACCCAACTTAGGACCGGTAGTGAAGAGAACAGTATGCTTGACCAAAGAAAAGCCGAAAAGGACCGACTTACCCAGGACGAATCAAAAATCTCTCGTGAAAAACGCCAGGCTGCCCTGAGAAATTTAAAGGTAAAGGAAAGATTGAGGCTTAAAACTTTGGCTGACTCAAAAAACTCGAAAGAAGGGGGGAACGAACAATCCGAGGGGGAATGGGGGGAAATCAAGAGTTTGTCAAAGGGTAGGACTTGTTCCTGGGGGACAGGGCAAATAAAAAAGAAGGGGGAGAAGGCAGATGCCGGGCAGGACCGATATCTTAACTGCTCAGAGGAGGGATTAAGGGTAGAAGAGAAAGACAATCAGTAAAGGGGGGTGTGGACGTTACCATCTCAAACAGAGTGGCGAGATGAAGCCGGGGGAAAGGCAAGCCATAATTATGCAACGAATAGGTTTTGGGACCTTCTCATTTCGAAGGCTTAGCTGTAGGATGATAAAGGTGAGGAGGGGGAAGGAAGGGAGGAATCTAAGGGAAAAGATCGGAAGTCAGGAAATTGAGCGTGTGAGTAAAAATGCAAAAAGCCCGCTTGAGAGGGGGCGGTATGCCCAAAGTTGAAACAAGAGAGTGGAGAGAGATGACAAGTTTACCAGAGTTGTCAAAACAAAGGGACCGGTCGGAGAGCTTCCTCACTGACTAGTCGTCATTGTGCTTTATGGAATGAGGGGAAAAAAAAAAGGGAGGGAAGTCACAATCTAACAAAGAGAACAGCAGCAATCATTTCTACTAGTTGGGTATGAACTATAAGGCGGGAAGAAGCTGACTCAGAGCGCAGGAGGCCCCCGTTTGCGTAAGCGGAAGAGCGGAGGGGGGAAAGGTGCGTCATCACCTCTCTCGAACAAGAGGAGATGAAAAAAAAGGAATATTTCGAAAGAATGGCACGATCAAGAGAGATAGAAACGACGCCAAACGAGGGAAAGAACGAAGATCTGTATGCCAGTAGTCTCCAGTCTGGAAAAATCATCACAAAAAGGAAGGAAAATAAAGCGGAGGAAGGGGGGGGAAAGAGACGTTGACTGGAGGCTCAGAGGGGCCAGAAGCAAGAAAAACAAACCTAAAAGCTTGATGGCGAGTGAAAACAGAAGCCCGACATGGGAAGAAACGGGAAATAGTGAATCAACAGCAAAAGAAGGGAAAGGGAGAAGGAAGTGAAAGGAGAACGGAAGCAACATGCTGAGGAAAGGGAAAGATCAGATTTTAACTTAAGATAGGGGGCTAGCTGTAACGGAATGAGCGGAAAGAGAAAAGGAGAAAGAATCCCAAGATAAGATTCGGAAATAAAGAGGAATGTCAAGATTCGACCGCTTATCTCTGGGCGAAATCGGATCCGAGTACCCGAAAAAAAGGAGGGAGGGAGTGAGGATGCTACAAAAAAAAACTGTGAATGCATGCCGATACGGTACGGAGACGCGGCGGAAAAAAATGAAGGTCCTTTTTACTTGGGTCCAGGGGGGTCAAACCGAACTAAGCTAATAGGAGGGACAAAGCGCACGGGAATGGCAAAGACAAATTAGGGAGAAAAAAGGGTTCAACGGTCAAAACAAGTGACGAAAGGGAAGTTAAGTGGGAAAAAGGAATGACCTTCCATGGGGAAAGAGAGACTGTGAGAGAGGAGGGGGGGTTCATTAGGCAGGGGAAGGAGTCGAAACTCTCTTCTGTTAACGACGGGGAGAGTCCACGACGGTCACTCAATCGCTGGTCCGTAACCAATCTTTGAAATTCAAAATGGAAGAGAAAGTGACCTTTTAAGGGGGTAGGAAGTCCTGAAAGACTCCCAGTCTGCAGGGACAAAACTTTCCTGGGTAGAATTGGGTGGTGGGTGGGGGGGGGGGGTGGGGAATTGGAGGAAAAAGATAGAAACCACGTCACTAACTAAACCTGATGACGCCAAGAAAGGACAATAATTCTTATTAGGCCTCTTGGTTGGGGGGAAAATGGAGGAGGAGGAAGACTTCGGACGAGCACGAAAGTAGCACTTTATCGATGGGCGCGAAAAAAGGAAACAGAAAAATCTTCTGATGGTGAAGGGCTATCTTGCGCGGGGGACGGGACCTCTACCAAAAGAAGGGAATGGATGAGGAGAGAGGGGAAGGAGGAAAGGGGAAGAGGTCAGCTTATCTAAAGAACAAAGCGCCGGGGGAAAGGGAAAAAGCGAAGGAATACAATCCTCTGACTTTAAGCAATCAATGCATACATAAAAAGGAAAAGGAAGTGCTACTATCAGGGTGATGAGGGGAGGGAAAAAAGAGGCCTGAGGTACTTCAATGATCACTAAAAAACACCAGTGGGGGAAGAATGGAACTCGGCCGGGGGTAACGACGTAATAGCGCGCCGGAGCGAATCTCTATTAGCGTAAGAGAAAGTCAGAGAAGGGAGGGGCGGGACTGTGAAAAGAGAAAAAAGATGAACTCAAATGCCGAAAACACAAAGAATGCTTAGGAAGGGTTGTGGAAGGGACACATCGCCTATACAATTAGTATTTGCGAAGTTCTAAGGGCATCAAGGGGGGGGGGGGAGGAAGACGGAAGGAAGGAAAAAGGGGGGATTCTGGGGGAAAGCCGTCCAAGAGAAATGGAGCCTATGCGAAAATGCCTACAAATTTACATATTCAATTTTGGCTTTGCAAATTAGAATAGGGAAGGCTGAGGGGAGGGGGAGGAGAGAGGCCAAAAGAAGAAGATAGTTACAGGGAACCTAGAATGAATCAAGTAAAAAAATAACTGTGGTCCCGAATGGAAAAATTTAAGAGAAAAGGGGAGAAAAGAAGGGGAAACGAAGAAAAAAAGAAAATATCCATTCAAATCCCGCTAAAGCTTTCCAAAGTGGAAACGAACCGGGACTGGAAACCTAACATCGGGGGGAAGAAAGAGGGAGGGAATGTATTTGAAAGAAAAAGACTGGTTACTAAAAATGCAAAACGCTCAAAAAAAAACAATGGAAAAGGATGCGCTCCGTAGATACCCTGGCAAAAGTCTCTCCAAATGAGGACACTGTCAGCCGATCTAGCTCAGAAACCTGAAATGAAAAGCGAAGGAAAAAGAGAGAAAAAAGAAATAAGAGACAACAACAAAGGAAAAGGAGAGAAATAGGGGATGGAGAATGAATCGGCTTTGGGGAAAAAGAAACAGGCGTCATAGGGGAAGAGTCAAGAGGCTACCATTTCACGAATCTGGAGAACCTTTGGAACCTGAAAGGAGAAAAAGGTTGGAGAGGGGAAGGAGGAAATACATTCAAGAAAAGAGGCTCAAATCCCGTAAAGAACCGATTCCACGGGAGAACGAAGGGCGTTACCCCTTTGCATGTGCATTCTCGGACCCGATGGGTTCAAGAAGGGAGATAGGAGGCGTTAATTTTCAACAGTGACGGGGAAAGGGGGACAAAAAGGGCGAGAATAATCGGTGCAGACTCCTTTCCTCCGACGGGGGTAAGATGTTATTGTGAATCGGCGCACGAAAGAAAAAGAAGGAAAGCAAAGAGGGGAGAGGGCCGGAAACAAAGCGGGGTCCCTTTGGCGCGCAAGAGATTCCGGGAGAGGAAGTTTGGGGGGAGGAAGGGAACCGAAAATCGGGTTCGGGTAAGGGGCAATGACGGCGGCGATAAAGACAGTCGGACGGAAGAATAGACGCAGGGTAGGGGAGGGGGAAGGGAAAAAAGGCAAGCAGCAGGGTGTATCCTTAAAGGGGAGCCGTGGCGAAAACCTAGGGGGTTTCAAGGGATGGGACACCACGGGGGGAAAAACGAAAAAGGTTCGAGAGGAGGAGGTGCTGGGGGGAAAACAGACGGGGTATCAAAAAAGGAAGGAGCGCGATGGCACTACCGTCATATAACTACCAAAAAATTTACAACTCTGGAGAGTTAATGTAGACTCCGGGACAGATGGTGGATAAAGAAAGAAACAGGGGTGTGTGACAAGAGTGGAGTTGAAGTCTGCCGGAGTAAATCCTAGATGACTTGAAGAGGAAGGACTTGCATTCGGGTTTGAAGGAGGAGCTGATGAAGAGTTAGGGAGTCTTACACACACAGGCGGCAGGAAAAGAATGAATCAAATGTAGACAGAGAATTCTTTTAGAAAAGTATGTCGAGAAAGAGAGAAGTGGGAAAGCTAGACCCAATGTTTGAGAGGGGTCTGAGAAAATCGAGGGAAGTGAAAAAGGCAATAACGGGGCCGGCGTCACAAAAAGAAAGCAAAATAGGGGATCAGACTAAGGTGGAGTCTGACCTCCAAAAGGGTAGGGAAGGAAGGGTGGGGGGGGGGGGAGGAGGAGGGGCCGCATCAGCGGAGGTCAGGATAGAGAAGCTTCACTAGGGGATACGGAAATATAAGTACAGAACTAAGACGTGGGGGGGCGAAAAAAGACTAAATGGAACGTCTTAGAAGTGCTAGCAAGGATTTCAGAGGGAAAAGTTAAAGGGCATGAATAATACTAGGGGGTTTCAAGGAAGACGACCCGCTCGGTGGAGAACGTTGAATAAACCCAATGAGGGTCAGCACAGCGCCTCCAGAAAGACGAAGACTGACACCCGGATCATCGCAAATAGGAGGCCAAAAATCCGAGTGATCTCGGAATTAAGAAGAGGCGGTCATCAGTAAAGGGGGGAGGGATAACAAAAAAGAAAAGGGTTTTAGGGTCCTCAAGCCTCATTTGGAAAAGGTGGCACTCATAGGGGGGGACAGGGGAGGAGGACGGAAAAAGGTGTCATGTTTGAAAGGAAAAGTGCACTTAGGTTATCCTTTCCGAATCGGACAAGGATGAGAAGTATCTTGGGAAAGGGGGGTATCAGATAAGAAGAAAGCAAGAGGAAAGGGGGGGTCGTTCTAAATCTCAAACATAGCGCTAGAGACAAGGATAGGGAGAGGACCGCTTTAACTTAATTGTCAAAACAAGGGGGTCAAATTATTCCTTCGCCGAGGGACTTTGAAGGATGAAAGACCTGGGGTTGACAGAAGTTCGGAAATCGAAGGGGAAATGGAAGCGGTCGGAGAGGGGGCAAGGAACGTCTTATAGTGGAGGTTAAAACATTAGAAAAGGGGCTAGGGGCTGTAGAGAACCTGTCCGTAATTATACTGAGAGGAGGGTTTATAGGAGAGGAAGGGGGAAATGGGAAACAGAGTGGCAACGTATTAAAATGAGGGCAGGAGTGTAAAGCATCAAGAAGAGAATGGGTCTTGAGTGATTCTCAATTGTAAAGTAAGAGGGGAGGAGGAAGGGCAAGCCGAGGGTCATTTTAGTGGGTTTATGGAATAGACGGATTGAAAAAAGACATTCGGAAAGGTAAAGGAGGCCTTTTGGGACTGAGGGGGGGGAAAGAATCGGATTGGGGAGAAGGGTCTGTGCACTCTAAAAAAAAAAAAAAAAAAAGGAGGAGGAGGAAAAAAGAAGATTGGCTACAGAACGTACCGATCAAATAGGAAAGAAAAAAAAAAAGCTGTGGAAAGACTCCCGAACTTAGAGAAGGCAAGAAGGAGGGAAATACTCATCACACGAACTTCCATTACCACCCAAACGTGGGAACGACGCTAGGAATAAGAGGAAGCAGAGATGGGGCAATCATAATCAAAGAAGAGTTGCGTCTGGGGGGAAATGAACACGACATCCATTAACCTAAATTGGTAAAGAGACAGAAGGCAAATAAGAGAGGATAAAACGGTACGGTCTTCATCAACCTGAACATTAAGGGGGAGGAGTGCGGTTTTACGGAGAGGAGAAGAGGGTAAAACTGGCACTTACTTCTGACAGTGTAACTTATATCATCCAAAGTTGGGGCATTACAGAAAAGGGAGGAAGAAACAGATACCGAGGAGAACCGGGAGATGAAAATTGTTCAAGAGAGATAGCCGGCGGATATATATCATATCATATCTTTGGGGAGACATGGGACCCTCCCCCATGGAGGGGGGGGAGAGAGGATTAGTAGAACATTAAAACCGGAGAAGGGGGGGGGGGAGGCGGGGACCCTAAGGCAGCACAGGAGGAACGGTCATTGGCACAAAGTGAAAAACAACGAGGGGCTAATCAACACAAAGAGAAATTGCAAATCAAAAAAAGTAGGAGTGAAAGGAAGTGTCCAAAAAGAAGAAAAAAAAAATGTCTCTCAAGGGAAACTAAGCGATCATTTCAGTAAGGGAAGACGTCCATCGGGTGGGGAACTCTTATCTTTTTAAAAACGGTAGCCTTAAAGTTCTAGGGGAGATGAAGAGGGGGGAAATACTTTCAAAAAGCGTGAAAAAAGCGCGGGGTTTTCGTCAGAACAATAAGGTGGTATTAAGCAGGGGGAAAAGGTATCTCGGCACGGTGCTTGAGAGAATTCTCCTAAGTGAGAAAAGGGATGCGAGGAAACCTCGGGAGGTTCTGTGACTCTCTCTCAAAGGGGGGGAAGAAATCTTTCGCCGAGCCGAACCTGATTATTCCTCTAAGCCAAAGGAAAGGAACGCGCGTTGGGGGGAGGGTCAAGGAGTAAAGGAGGGGGCTAATGCAGACGGGGAAAGGGGAAAACGGAGAAAGGGGGAGGCAGTAATGCGTGTCGGATAAAACTAGGAAACAAAGAAGGAGGAGAGGGTTCACGGGGAGAAGGGGTGTACGAAAATAGAATACACCAATAGCAGACGTGCTGCTATATGAATTTTAAGGTGCGTGGAGGGAGGGGGGGGGGGGGGGGGGGGGGGGGGGGGGGGGGGGGGGGGGGGGGGGGGGGGGGGGGGGGGGGGGGGGGGGGGGGGGGGGGGGGGGGGGGGGGGGGGGGGGGGGGGGGGGGGGGGGGGGGGGGGGGGGGGGGGGGGGGGGGGGGGGGGGGGGGGGGGGGGGGGGGGGGGGGGGGGGGGGGGGGGGGGGGGGGGGTGGGTGGGGTGGGGGTAGAAGAAGAGGGGGAAATCAACTAAAAAAGAGAAAGGGGCCTAGAAAGCGACATAAGAAAAAAAATCTCGAGGAGAAAGAAAGGGGAACTAGGGATTAAGAGAGCAAGAAAAAAGGTCGAACTAGCAGTCCCTCTCGGCTTTCGAAAGCCGCAAGGAAAAAAAGAATGGGAAATAAGGAGGGAAAGTTCTTTTGAACTGAACGACACAGTCTCCGAGGGACGGAAAGGAATATCAGATCACCGAGAACCATTGTGGTTTTGAAAAGTCACGGCCTGTCCAACGACGAAGCTATCGCAAGGGAGAAAAAAAGGAGCGATGAGTACGTAACGGAGGAAGGAAATCCCAAGACATCGAAAAAGGCGCCGGGGAAGTGACGAGGCGCCTCCAAAGAAGGCTAAAAAGGAGGAGGGGGATGCCAAGGTGAAAAGGAAACCGGAGCCGGAGGAATTTTAAGGAAGACGGGAACGGCGAGGGCGTCGATCGACACTCTAACACCTCAGGAAACATTCGGGGGTAGAGGGAGAAAAAAGGGAAGGAAAAAGGAAAGGAAAGAACTTGGGTAGAAGAGGGTCTCGGGAACCAAGAAAGAGTGGGCCTGTAAAGAAAAATTCAGAGGGCGGCTGAGGAAAAGGGAAGGATCGAGTCAAACTCAAGACCTGTAGAAAATTACAAAGGAGGAGACACGGAGCGTAACTAGGGAAGGGTAACATTGGAGGAGGGGGGGGAGAGAAGAAACCGGAAAGGGAAAACCTAGGACCTGAAACTGCGAAAACAAGAAACGGGTAACAGAATCCTAACTGGGAATAACCAAGAGGAGGAAAAGGGGAAGGGAAACGCACTAACCTGGTAAGGAAGGTCGAAAGCCTAAAAAAAAATGCCTCGGGTCGAGAAGAAAATTCTTCAAAGGAAAAGCGCCAAGGTCAAGATCAGAGACGCGTCTGGGGAAGTAGAAGAAAAAAAAGGCAGAGAAAAATCCA